>Ga0306925_10003255_pt1 | contig 14307 bp, 15 predicted proteins | sample flu12Cox44000176_FD_203755 | JGI IMG/M metagenome (GOLD analysis project Ga0306925, IMG submission 203755) | Lab enrichment of tropical soil microbial communities from Luquillo Experimental Forest, Puerto Rico - flux8day.12C.oxic.44.000.176 (v2)... | ecosystem: Environmental > Terrestrial >... | reverse complement strand
TTGTTCACGCCACGCTCGTCGTTGGCGACGTCAGACTGCAGGGATCCGATGCTGCTCCAGGCTCGTACGCTCCTCCCAGGGGTTTCGTCATAGTTCTCAATCCGAGAAAAGGCGAAGCGGAACGCCTGTTTACGGAACTGGCAGAGGGCGGAATCGTTCGCATTCCGCTGAAGGAAACGTTCTGGGCTGACCGTTATGGCGAGGTTACTGATCGGTTTGGAATTCCCTGGGCCATCAGCTCTGCGAAATCCGAGTAGTCGTAGGGCCTGCTTGGTTAACGGAAAAACCGACGGCTTCTGCTCCGATTGATGCGGGAAGGCACCTTTCCGAAAATCTGGATACCGAGTTCAGAGAATCGGGATGTGCGACAGTTACTCTGGCATCGGAAGACGAAGTTGTGGAGTGCACAGGGACGAGCGGAGTTAGAGAAGCTTGCGCTCGGCCCTTGAGCCAGCCAACGCAGGCAAGAGTTGTTGGAGCTGCTGGACCGATTGGATCCCACGATCGAGGAGTTAACCGCTGCCGTCGAGCGGGAAGCCAGCACGCGTCCCGAAGCGATGCGGTTGACCCATCCTGGTGTGGGCGCAATCACGGCCCTGGCGTATGTATTGGAGCGGCTGCCACAGTTCGATTTTATTGCCATCGGGATCGTATATCCAGGCGAAGCGACCTTAGGGTCGATGCGGAGGCCCTCTTTCGCTAAGCGATCGGGTAACTAGATCTTGCCCCAGAGCGTGGTTCGCTCCGGAGTGATTCGGATGATCGGCGCGTCAGCAGCGAGCATTCTTCCGACATACTGCGGATACTTTGCTCTTAACTTGCGGATCGCCCAGGCACGCTCCTGATGCGCCGACGTCGGAATCAGCTTCGCCGTCCCACGTATTAGGATGTACCAGAGCTGTGTCCAGTCTTCATCGTATTGGTCGATCAGAAGCGCTACTCGCGGAACTGCCCTGATGTTTCGTAAACGTGTGAGACGTTCTGGTGCAACACGTTTCGGTTTTTGGTCTATCGCTGTGTAAAGGACCTTGCCATCATACGCAAAGCAGACTGGCACAATGTGTGGTCCACGCTTCGCATCCAGCGTCGCAAGCCTCGCAACCCTGGCCTGTTTCAGTCTTTTGTGAACGGCGTCGGGAATCCTATGCCGCTTACGAGACATGCGGGAAACCTCTGGTTGCACGGCATCCTAGGTCGAACTGCTAACTGCAGTCAATCTTGCTTGTCAACGTCATTCGCTCCAACTCGGCTAGGGAGCACCCACGTGCTGATGGATCTCAAGGACCGTAACGGTTCGATTGCGGTCTCCAGTATTTTGTGGGTAGGCCAACCGACGAAGATACGTTAGTGATCGACTACGATCCGCGAGTAACTATGATCGTTCCCGGTCACACTGCCAATGGCGAGTACTTGTCGAGCAGGCCCATGATTTCGTCGCGTGTTAGATCAGGAATCGGCAGGACCGCGCGGTGGATACCAGCGTCGCGGTATTCGGTCAGAGCTGCATTATCGGCCGGCGCTCCGAACACGCTGATCGTCAGCGTCGAGAAGTCCCGCTCAGCGGCCGAGGCCACGCGACGTAACCGCTCTACTGCTTCTTTAGGCTTGAAACCCGGTCTAGCGATGGGAAACCAGCCGTTGCAGAATTCCACGACGCGCTTCAAGGTGTAGTCACTCGAACCGCCGAGGAGTATTGGCGGGTGTGGCTGTTGCATTGGCTTGGGGTAGAGCCAGACCGCATCGAAGTTCACCATCTCTCCGTGGAAGGCAGCCTCCTGCTCTGTCCATAGAGCCTTCATCGCCAGGATGCGTTCGCGCATCAGTTTGAAACGCGTTTCGTAGCGCGCGCCGTGATTCTCCATCTCATCGACATTCCAGCCGCCGCCAATGCCGAAAACGAAGCGGCCATTTGACAACTGGTCTAGACTGGCCACACACTTTGCCGTCACGATGGGGTCGCGCTGTGGGATCAGGCAAATGCCGGTACCGAGGAGGATTTTTCTTGTCGCAGCGGCGGCAAATGACAGCGCGACGAACGGGTCGTGCGTATGAGAATAGGCTTTAGGTAAATCTCCGCCGCCAGGGAATGGCGTGCGGCGAGACTTGGGAATGTGCGTGTGCTCCGGCAGGAACAACGAATCGAAGCCACGCTCCTCAGCCGCGCGGGCTAACTCGCGAATGTCGATGCCATAGTCGGTTGGAAAATATAAAACACCAACACGCATCGTAATTCTCCCTTAGGCGGCCTTGGGGTTCGGAAAACAAATTCTCTCAAAATCGAAGCCAGCGGGCCTTAATGGGCGTAGATATTACAGTCTTAGCCAGCATCGGTTGTAAAGGGATTTGAGCTGGAATTTCCGCTTTTGCCCTCGTAGATGGGCACACTTATACACCCGTGGCTCTTCTGAGTGACCCAAATCTTTTTCCGTCGCATTCATTTCCACCGTTTTGTGCAGAGGCTCCAAACTTGTTGGAAACCGCCCACCAAGCCGGAGCAGTGCTCGCAATCGTTACCTGAAATTCGGCAGGAGCCGACCTGGAAGCGCCCGCGTGAGTATTGGCTGGATGACCGTCGAAGTTTACACCCAGTGGTTTCGCCATGGGGAAGTGCCTGGGAGTGCTTCTTCGGCAGGAGACAACGACTGATGCAATGAAAACCTAGGCGGGCTACACGGCTGATTCTGGGAAAATCCCAGTTGGGTTGCCCTGGAGGGGGTCGTCAGGGCTTGTGCGCATGCCGGTAGCCCGCTGTTCATATGCTCCGGCAATCAGAAAGCCAAAGAAAAAACAACGACTAACCACGCGACAGTCTGCGCATTCACTGTCAATTGTGCGAGATATGCGGAAGGATGAGCTTCTGAACTCTTTTGACCGGCGGAAAATTCGTCACTTTGGCAAAGTTCTTCTCCGATATGTGCAAATTCGTTGTTCGTGGACTTGGACAGACACCGACCGAAAGCCAGTTTACTGGAGTCAGTTCTAAACGTTACGGTACGTCTAGAAGCAGCACACGCTCGCATGAATTCGGAGCTCAACCCGCGGCTATAGCCACGGGCAACCGGGACTCTCAGCAATTCGTTGCCAAACTCAAGCCGCTCGCGTTGGTAACCGTAGTCTTCGCGGCACCCCTGCGAAGATTCCAAGGTCGCTGGGCCGTAGTCTTGCTCGGCGATTCGCTTTTGGTTTACCGAATCCGTTTGATAAAAACCACGCAGTAATCTTCTCCCGACCACTCATCAATCACTTTCTCGACCTGCAATCCGGCAGACGTCAACTCGTCCACCATCACCTTCTGCGGGATGCCGTGGCCTCCGCGATTGCTGGGAACTCCTTTCACTGGCGTGGAATGTGTCCACGGTGGAAAATCAATGATTGCCAGACGAGCTCCAGGTTTCAACGAACGGACGAGGTTCTTATCAAATTCTTGCGGCTGCGTGATGTGGTGATACACATGTCGCAAGAAAATCGAGTCGCAACAATCTCTGGGCAGATTTGTGTCTCCTGCCGCCCCTTCGACGACTGTAACATTTTCGAGCTTCCGTTTCGCAACTTGTGCCCGAATACTCGTCAGCTTTTCCTCGTCAATTTCAGTGGCGTAAACCCGCCCTGACGGTCCGACCTGCTCTGCAACCAGGAAACTGTAGCTGCCGTTGCCCGCCCCAATGTCTGCCACAATCGACCCGGGCTTCCATTGAAGCAATTCTGCCAGCCGGAGAAGCTCTTGCCGTTTGTCGGCGCGGACATAACGAAGGAAGGCTCCCGAGGGCCAGTACAACAAAACTGCCGCGACACAGCCGAGCAATAGTAGAAGCCACTTCTTGCGCTCCATGGTCCTTCGGCTATGGTAGTCCTGAGCAACGAAAAAGCCCATGGATTCCGCGTGGGAAACCGCTTGAAATTAGATTTACGCAGCCTTATTGAACGAGCCTTCGAATGGGATCACGGCTTGAGGCAAGTCACGCGACATAGAGTAGACCGCGCCCTCGGCATATACCAAAGGTGCTAAGCCAGATGGCTCGGCACCTTTGCCCCAACCATTAGCTCGCCGTTAAACAACTCCATTCAATTGGCGCAACTCGTTATCTTTTGTCAGTGAAGCAATTCCACCCCAGCGTGTCCTGCCGCAGCGCGAAGCTGCTCGTCAAGGGTTGCCAGCGGCAGCTTCACTCGACGCGCAAGGTCCAAATAGACTGCGTCGTAAGCCGATAGTTGCAAGGCACGCGCTGTTGCTAGCGATTCTCGAACGGAAACAACAATGCTGTCAGTGTCCACGGCCTGCGCCACGATCTGTTCGATGTCGATCATCGCGTGATCAACGTCGGCAGGGGTCAAAATGGATCGCCGCTCAGCGACGGCCAGACCATTGCTCATCTCAAGATGCCACAGCGCGGGGACGACGGCTCGGGCCCCCTTGAGGAAGAACCGCTTCACACGGTTGGCATAGCTCGGCATGGGGTGATCGAGAAACCAGTGAAGCGCAACGGAAGCATCAAGGACGAAACTGTTCACGTCCGGCCCTCCTCGATCAGGGCTCGCACCTTCACAGCTCTCACATGCTTGGCCCGCTTCCGAATCTCTTCGATATCCTTGAAAATCTCTTTCAAGCTGTTCTCAGGAACGGCCGGAACAAGGACCGCTGCCAGTTGACCACGTCGAGTAATTCCAATCTTTTCCCCCTCGCGGGCGCGTTCCACGAGCTCCGAGAGTTTTTGCTTGGCCTCAAACAATCCAAAAGTACGCATACGTTCCTTTCATCTAGATGAATAGTCTAGATGGATAGTTTAAACAGATAATTGAGGGTTGTCAAAGTCAATGGAGAAAGACTTTCTCGGACCCGTGTCGACGTGCTGTGGATGCGCGTGTCATGCTGGATTGGGGAAACTCCGATGACGACAATGACCTGTGCTCTCTACGCGGGCGGATGGATGGCTGCCGAACCGCAGAAATTAAGAGCTAGCCATCCCGAGGCGCCTCGGCTGACAACTAGCACAAGAATCGGACTCGGCCCCTACGGAGTAAAGCCGCTTTCCCGAACACTCCATCAAACGGAATCACGGCTTCGCCAAATTAGGAGGTACGGAGCGTACCGCGCCCTCGGCGCCATCTGTACGGATTTCCCTGACCTTTTCCGTCCGGCAGCAGGGTAATTGAGTCGATGTGCTGCGCGAATTCTTGGCGGACGACGGCAGGTAGGTCACAACGTCCTAATGTCCCCGACACTTTCGCGGGCGGATTTCCGCAAGTCCATGATCTGCTCGTGGCCCGAGCCTTTCTTCCGGCCCGTAGTTTTCATGACTAGGTCGCTGATTTCCTTCTCCCGTTCTACGATGTGCCTTCCGGACCTACCGCCGTTCGACCCGGCTGAACGCTTCGAGCATCTCTTTCTTGGACGGAGGGTGGAGTACACTGCGTGCTGCGAATTCCTTCGCCTGCGGATAATCTGTGCCCCGAATGCGCTCCGCGGCCGTTGCCAGGTCGTAAGCTGTGTGCCGAAGCTGAACCTCCGGCCCTAGCAGGAGCCAATCGGCACCGGGCTCCCCAAATGGCATCCCAACACTACCAGCGTTCACCACACGAATACCGGCGACCATGCGGTCGAACTGCATGTGCGTGTGACCACAGGCGACAACGGATGCGTCGACTCCCTCAAAGAGAGGCGCGAGGCTAGGCTCGGGAGTAGAGCGGGTAAAAATGTCGTTTTCGTTCTGCGGTGTCGCATGGCAGAACAGTATTTTCCCTAGCCCGGAAACTTCGATGCAAAGCGTCTTGGGCCAGCCAGCTACCAACTGCCCGTATTCGGGATCAATTTGCTGCGCGGTCCAGCGGATAATCGGGCGGTACGGCTCCGGGACAGCGGTTAGCTCACGGCCAGCCAATTGTTCGAGCACGGCAACCTCTCCGTTTCCAAGGATGAACTGCAAAGGAATCTCGAGGTCGACTAAGCGCTTGAGCGTTTCGCATGGCATCGGGCCGGGTATGACGTCGCCCCCGACCACCACGTGGTCCACCTGTGTCCGACGAATTTCCTCGAGCACTGCCTCCAGTGCAGGAAGATTCCCGTGGATGTCGTAGAGCGCAGCTACTCGCACGTGTAGCCTAGGTCTTTCTACCAACAGTGAGGTGATCCTCAAGCCATAGCGAACGTGCGTCCCCGATGGTCACAGTTCGCGGCCCTGGCTGTGACGAAGCGGCCTTCATTCGCTGCCTGCAGATGTCCGCGAGCCGCGCAGAAGGCTCAACTACATGCGTTTCAGAACCGGGTGAGGCGAGCCAAAACGAATAGGGGCCCGTGCCACCACCAATGTCCGCTACGACAGAGGGCGGAGTCGGCAAAAATCGTTGTACGATTTGCTTCGTACGCTCGAACTCAAGCGGCCCTGTCCGATTTCAATCGGTCGTCTTCCGGAAACTCGGCGTAATACTGCTCTATCGAGCGTTTCGAATGTTCGGCCATCGTCGATGCTACTCTGGGATCCGTGACGATTGTACCGGAAAGCTCGGATAGTGGCAGTCACCTCAAACAGCATTGAAACATGGAATTGACGGGGACAAGCCTACGTCCAGGAATCGGCACCATCGGCATTTTCGGCGCAAAAGCCGGAGATTCCGCTCAGCTCAAAGAAATGGCCCACCCCTGTGGCCGCAAAGCCTTCGAAAGTCAGTTCTGTAGGTGTTGAAGCCCAACTGTAGGCCGATTTCGACAAATGCGCTTTTCAAAACGGAGGCTTGATTCACTGCGTTGCCGGAAAATGACGGCTCACGCTATCGTGCGGCAGTTAGCGAGCCGAGAAAACTCTGGAGCGCCGAGTCGTATTGGACCGGATCAACGAGTGACGCTTCTTCGTGACATGAGCCGTTGATCTGAACAAATTGCTTCGGAGCATGTGCGGACGTGTACACCTGTTCACCGAATTGGAACGGTATGACTGGATCGTGGACGCAATGGACGACGAGAACGGGTGCCCCGATCTTCCTCAGATTGGATTCCGTGTCGAGTTGGCCGTGCATAAGAAGGCTGAGGCCGGGAAGAAACCAATAAAGTTTGCTGGCCACACGAGCCGCTGACGGGAAAGGCGCTTCGAGGATGACTCCGCCGACTGTACGATTAGCAGCGAGATGAGTGGCCACAGCGGTGCCCAATGATTGGCCAAATGAAATGATCGACTTGGGATCGAGCCGCCTTTGCTTGACGAGATACTGATATGCTGCTTCTGCGTCCATATAAATGCCTGCTTCACTCGGTTTGCCTTGGCTGTGGCCGTAACCGCGATATTCCAGAGCCAGTATGTTGGCTGGCGTATTGCTGAGGAACTCGTATGTCGGGGCACGATTGGCGATGTTTGACGCGTTGCCATGGAAGGCAAGAAAAGTGAATCTCGCATTCGGCTTGGAAATCCACCAGCAGTGAAGCCTCGTGCCATCCGAGGAGGTGAGCCACACATCCTGAGGAGCAAGCCTGTGAGGATGCCAGTCGCCTTCGAGTCGCCCCGGATAATCCGGAAAGAAAATCAGCCGGCCCTCGAATGCGCGTACGATGAGCAGCAGAAGTACGTAAGCCACTAAAATCCAAAGCAGAAACATCGATACGCGGTACCGGAGAATCGGCATTGCTCATTCTTACGCAAGAGCAGTGTAACCCGGTAACTGGAATGACTGAACGTGTGCGCTCCTGACTATGCGGCACCTACAAAACTTCCGAAAGCCAGTGTCCCAAACAAGATGGGCTCGTTTTCTTCAAACTTGGAGTAATATCTATTCATGGATGGAGAAAGGCAGAGGAGGGGCTATGGCCATCCTGCAGCAGCGGGTCGTTGGCTTCTCGTGGGATACAGCGGTCGATCTGTCGAAAAAAGATAACCGAAGCCGCCTCAGTCCGGCTGCGATAAAGGGCCTTCTTGGGGTTGCGGCGCATTGGAAATTGCGGGACGACGACACCCGGGTCTTACTGGGCGGGATCTCGAGCGGCAGCTTTTATGCGCTGAAGAGTGGAGCTACCAAAACACTGGCTGAGGATCAGCTCACCCGCATCTCTCTTCTGATCGGGATCTATAAAGCGCTGAACATTCTTTACAGCGAAAAGCTCGCAGATGCTTGGATGACGTTACCGAACGCGAATCCGATGTTCGGGGGGGACGCACCCCTCCACTACGTGAAGACTGGCGGTATACCTGCATTTCTAAGAGTTCGCCAATTGCTGGACGCCCGTCGTGGCGGCAGATGAGGTATCCAAAACAGACCAAGCTCGAGCGTGACGGGACTCACGGTTTGATTCCCTATCGGTACAGTGATCGTGGCAGGCCAATCCTCAATCTCCTCGCCCAAGATGATACTGCCCTGCTAGCGGACCTAACGGAGTTGGAGGGCGCCACGAAGGACAGGTTACTTGGAGAGAGCGGCAAACTACCTGGCGTAAGCCAGATTGAGCTGGTTTCCGGTTTCCGTCTCGCGCACATCGTTAACGCATCCTTTACCCACGCGAACCCGCTAGGTGGGCGCTTCCATATAGCCGGACGCGGAGCGTGGTATGCCGCCTTTAAAATGCAAACTGCCCAGGCCGAAGTTGCATTTCACAGAACCGTCGAGCTGAAGGAAGCTGGGTGGACCGAGCAAGAAGCCTCACCGTATATAGATTATCTTGCAGATTTCAGATACGATTTTCACGATATTCGCGAAGATCCAGCTTTTGTGGACTGCTTAGAACCGAATAGCTACGAGGCATCCCAAATACTTGGACGCGAGCTATTGACCAGCGGCTCAGCAGGAATCGTCTATCCAAGCGTGCGGCACAACGACGGCGTTTGTATCGCCTGTTTTCGTCCCCCGTTAGTATTAAACGTCCGCGAGGGGAGGAAAGTGACGTTAACTTTCGTTGACGCCAAGCTTACTGCTGTTGCTCTCGAAAACTGACCTTATTTCACCGCTGCCCGGCTCATCCCCGTTTCTGGCTGTTATCGCCTCTACCATCACAAAGAATGGAAAAATTTGTGATCTTAGAAACATCGGAGAGCTGGTCGCAGCTTCCCGCGATCCCTCATACGCTGCGTATATACTCACCAAGATCCCGAAATCCGTCGCATCGCCGTTCCCGGAAGCGCTTGACTCTTATCCCAATCGACTTCGGTTCCGACGATAGCAATCGATAGAGCGTCCTGGCCCTCGGCACATCCCCAAAGGGTTTCACTGGTCGTTGTAGCTGAGCCTGACACGCAGAGTGTGCGCAACCGGGTGTTAGGTGTATATTGCGACTCCATCGACGAACCTGAACCGAAATCTCCGCTGCAAGTTCACTTGCAGGCACGCAGTGGCTACTCAGGCTGAAAGGGAGCGCAACAATGGCTGACCAATATCCGCGGTTTAAAGCGGCAGCCGTTTCGGCCGCACCGATCTTTCTTGATCGCGAAGCGACGACGGAGAAGGTCTGTCAGCTGATTGCAGAAGCCGGGCGTGCCGGCGCAAAGCTGACGGTTTTCCCCGAAGTGTTGATTCCGGGATATCCCTATTGGATCTGGCTGATGACGCCTACCCAGGGCGCACCGTACTTCTTGCGCCTCTACAAGAACGCCGTCGAGATTGACAGCCCCACGGTTCAGAAACTCGGACGTGCCGCACGCGCCGCAGGTTCGTTCGTCGTCGTGGGCATCAGCGAGCGAGAAGGCGGCACACTCTACAACACGCTCTTGTACTTGGACGACCAGGGCGAGGTCATCGGCCGCCATCGCAAACTCCAACCCACGCTCGTCGAGCGCACGATCTGGGGCCAGGGCGATGGCAGTGATCTGCGTGTCTTCGACACCGAGCTTGGGAAGATTGCTGGTCTGATCTGTTGGGAGCACACGATGGACCTCACCCGCTATGCACTGACGGCCATGGGAGAACAGATTCACATCGCCGCCTGGCCCGGCACCTCGACGCTGGCCCATAATCCTCATTCCTGTATCTTCAATGCCGTTACCGATGCCGCCGCGCGGCACCACGCCTTGGCTGGTCAGACGTTTGTTATCAACGTGCAATCTCCTATCGGTGCGGACATCGTCGAACAACTTGGCTTTCAGGATAGGCCTGACATGATCCGCCCAGGCGGCGGCTGGACCGCGATCATAGGTCCGGACGGCCAATTCATTGGCGGCCCGCTTACAGACAAGGAAGATGTCGTTTACGCCGAGATCGATCTCGAGCAGATTATTCTGGCCAAATATGCCTGTGATTCTGCGGGGCACTACGCGCGTCCAGATGTGCTACGTCTGGTGGCCGACCTTCGTCCCCAGCCGATATGGGAACCCAGACGAGCCACGGAGCCAGCACGCGAGCCCGCTCCTATTGCTTCGGCCGAGCCCCTACCGGCTGAGAACAAGCTCGACCTGTAGGAAACAGTCGATAGCCAATGTATGGTCGCTGTTATTGCGGAGAATGACAGATTGAAATCAATTCGGACGTCTAACCTATTTGTCGCTCTGGTCTTGTTGACGCTGTCTGCGCCAGCCTGGGTGCGGTCTTCAGATCGAGGCTGGATCGCCTCCAGCAATAGCTATACCGACATGCTGCTATCAGTTGCAATGAAACATCATCCGGAACTGGGTTCTCAGCAAGGCCTCAGCCAATACGATCCGTTGGTCGAACAAACCACGCTCGCCGATGAAGATGAGGAGCGGCAAGAAACAGCGCAGGTATTGGCCAAACTTAAGACCGCACTCGCGAGAGAAGCACAGAAAGAGGTCGCCGAGGACCTACAAATCCTGATTCGCAAAGTCGAATTGGGCTTCAAGATGCGAGATTTCGCTCGACTACACAAGGTGCCATTTATCAACGCGAGCGGCATTGTCTTCAGCGGGCTGCACATACTGCTAGATGAGCAAACACCCAGCCAACGACGTCCGGCAGCCGTTTCCAGGCTGCGGAAGTATGCCGGTTTAGAACCGGGCTATAAGCCGATTGTAGACATTCTAAAACAACGAGTGCTGGAGCAGATGGCGAAGCCCGGAACCATCTATCCGGCACGAGTGGAGATTGAAACCGAGCTGGCCCGGAACTCTAACTATTTGGAGGGAATCGCCACGCTCATGCAGAAGTTCGAGCTAGAGGGATGGCAGGATCCTTACGAGAAGCTGAAGTCTCAGCTTCTCGACTACGATCGATGGACGAAGGCAAATGTGCTGCCCAAGGCTCGCACTGATTTCAGATTGCCTCCTGAAGAGTACGCACTCGAACTGGAAAGCTATGGCATCGACATTCCAGACAGTCAGGTTTCAGCGATGGCCCACCAGGCATTCAATGACATTCAGACCGAGATGGAGCCGATAGCGGCGCAAATTGCACAGGAGCAGCATCTGCCGTCGAGCGACTATCGCGACGTGATGCGAGAACTGAAGAAACAGCAGTTGATCGGAGACGCCATTCTGCCGTTTTACCAGAATCGACTCAAACAGATAGAGAAGATAATTGTGGAGCACGAAATCGTGACTTTGCCGGATCGCCCCGCACGCATTCGCATTGCTACCGCGGCCGAAACAGCCCAGCAACCGGCACCACACATGGTCGCTCCACCTTTTCTCCACAACACAGGACAGCAAGGGGAGTTTGTTCTCCCGCTGAATATACCCGCCGGACCCGGCCAGAGCGTCTCCCAAAGGTATGACGACTTTAGCTTCGACGCAGCTGCTTGGACGTTGATCGCTCATGAGGCGCGTCCCGGACATGAGTTGCAGTTCGATTCGATGCTGGAACACGGAGTTTCGCAGGCGAGAGTGCTGTACGCGTTCAACAGCACCAATGTCGAGGGATGGGGCCTTTATTCGGAGTATCTCATCGAACCCTACATGCCCCTCGAAGGACAGCTAGTATCACTGGACTATAGGCTGCTGCGGGCCGCGCGAGCATTTCTCGATCCGGAACTACAATCAGGCAAACTAACACCCGAAGATGCATATCGAGTACTGGAGAAGGATGTGGTGACGTCTCACGCCTTCGCCGAGGAAGAAATGGAGCGCTACACGTATCGGTCCCCCGGGCAGGCTAATAGTTACTTTTATGGCTACACCAAGCTAATCGCACTGCGAAGAGATGTTCAAAGAGCGCTGAGTGCAAGATTCAACGAAAGGAAATTCCACGACTTCATTTTGGCGCAGGGCCTTTTGCCACCGGATCTGATGCGCAAAGCAGTGATGCAGGAGTTTGTTCCGGACGAGCAGAGATAGCAGTATTCAAGCAACCTGAACACACGCGGCGTTTGGCATCTTCCTTAACTAGTACTGGACTTTTTCTTGCCGTCGGGGCACCAACAGGCATGAAAGGTCGGCGGTTTCGTTGCCTCCACCGCTCGTCTGATTGCCGAGCGTCGCGCACCAGTTCTCGGGCGTGTTGAGCTTTGGCTGTGGACCATCACCTTTTCACGGCGCCCCCGGTGTGCCGACTGATGAAGGAAACGGGCGCAGCGGCCCATCTGAGGGAAGAATCCACTTCGACAATTCCTGGGTGCCACGGGAGTCCTGTCGGTGGAAGCTGCATAGGGCTGAAGGTTTACGATCCCTGCGGAAAATCTCGATTCGGTTCTAGTGCACTCACATCCAACGGCTTGTTAGACCCCACGAATTCGAGCCCTATGGCGAAGCGGCCCTGTTGCAAAACATCACAGTAAGCTACTCGCGCAGCGGACGTGAAGTGCCCCACCGGCAATGAAACCAGAATCGTATCGTCCTCATACCACTCAGTCGTCGAAATCACGCGCACGCCACGCGAACTTGCGTTCTGGATGGTTGCCCGTTCGACGCCTAGTCTTCCGTGCCTGCCAATCAGCATTGCCGTTCCGCTGACGCTGATTCGGCGTTCGGCCCGCTCGACGGGGCGCGGCGTGACTGCGCTAAGTTCCGGAAGAGGCCTGTCTGCGTCCAAGGGCTTCCTACGAAGCGAACTAACACCACCAATCAATCCGAGAACCTTAATTTTCTCCGTTGGTATCGCATCGCGCTGCTCTCGCCATTGCTGCACGATATCCAGAATGTTCACGGTTCCCCCTTCGCGGCCGTTGCAAGCCGCTATTTCCCCTACAGGTGATAGAACGAGCGCTCGGTTGGTTCAACCCATCCGTCTGCCGGTAGACTCCCAAGCCTTCGCTGACAGTCTCGCAGATCGCAATAGCCACGCTAGCATAGATGGGGCGTGAATCCGCGTGAGTAGTCGTAACAGATAACATAGCGGCGATCAGGTGGCGCAGGAACATATCGACTGGGATCAAGCTGCACTGTTGGTTCAGGTCGGACTACTCAACCCGCATGGGCTGCGCGCGCTGGCGGCAAGCGAAGGCAAGGCGGTGGGATGGTCACACCGAAGAAACTTTGACGATTCGTGGTAAGTGCCCGGGTGAGCAGCGCGGAGGAATTTCTCCCCGACCTCTCAGAACCGGACGTGAGCCTCTCAGCTCATACGGCTCCCGCTATAGTAGCTAACCGTACGACACTGCTCCGCTGCCCCTTCGGCGAAGTAGTTGTGCCTCCACTTGTCCTCTGCGAGTGCCGGCAAGCATCTAAATCAAATACACTTCCGGCAGGACCCGGTTTCGTCCGTCGGCGTGCGTCTTTCTGGCCAGCCGATTCGTAGTATGCATATGACCGGCGCGATCACAGCCTTCTGGGAGGCGCGAGTGGGGATCGAATCCGCTGTATTGCAACTTCGGCGGGGCGATCTTGATGCACTCTCCACACTGATCGGACGTTACCAGAATCGGGTCTACCGCTACTTGTTACGCCTGGTGCGGCAGCCGGCCGAGGCGGAAGATTTGTTTCAGCAAACGTGGCTTCGCGTGGCGGAGAGAATCCGGAGCTACGATACCTCGCAAAGCTTCGAGGCATGGCTTTTCGCGCTGACACGAAATCTGGCGTTCGATCACTTGCGCCGGATCCGGCCGAGCAGCCTCGACGAGCCATTCGGCAACGATTCGCCTGACGACACGATGATTTCTCGGTTGGCCTCAGCCGATCCGGGACCACTCGATCAACTGCTGGCTCGGGAGCGCACGAGCCATCTGGTCAGTGCTCTCGAGAATCTGCCGGTGAGCTATCGTGAAGTGCTGTCACTTCGTTTTGAGGAAGAAATGAAGCTGGAAGAAATCGCGATCGTGCTGGTGGTACCGCTTTCAACGGTAAAGTCGCGCCTTCGCCGCTCGCTCGAGCGACTTCGATGGATCCTCGAGACCAGCGTTGGCAACGAGGTGCGGGAATGACTCGCTCGGACGAGCATGCCGAAATCCGAAAACAGTTTCCGCTCTTGGCCGCGGGCACGCTTGATCCCAACACTGAAGCGCGCATCGCAGTCCAC
>Ga0306925_10003254_pt1 | contig 14308 bp, 12 predicted proteins | sample flu12Cox44000176_FD_203755 | JGI IMG/M metagenome (GOLD analysis project Ga0306925, IMG submission 203755) | Lab enrichment of tropical soil microbial communities from Luquillo Experimental Forest, Puerto Rico - flux8day.12C.oxic.44.000.176 (v2)... | ecosystem: Environmental > Terrestrial >... | reverse complement strand
GTTTGTTTTGACAATCAGGCTTCCCGACATCGCCGCAGGTCCCCTTGCTACATCGGACTCGGCGGGTGACATAGCTTCCGCGTTTGGGGGACGACGGCGGCCAAGCCCGTCCCTCCGGCCGCCCTTACTCCGTTACCCAACACTCCATGGCTGCATTGCCGAACAGATCTGCCGAGCCTACGCCGCCTCTGCTTCCCCTTCGCCCTCCCGGCCTCGGGATTGGGTCCAGCGATAGACCTTAAAACCAACCCAAACGATAAGAGCGGGCTTCAGCAGGAACAGCGCGACCCGCAAAACCAGAATCACCAGTGGACGGATCGGTAAAACCTGAAGCAAAAAGCCGGCTAGAACCGCGCCCAGGAGAACCGACCCCGGATTCTCTCGCATTCGGGTTTCAAGATTTTCCCAGTAACCATCCACCTGTTTTCCAATATCAGCGAAGTTCATGATCGAGTTTCATTAACCGACTGCCTGGCAGCCGTCTTCTGGGACTATATGCTATCGAAGCAAGGTTTTCGAACCGGTGGATATTGCATGACGATGGCCGTCATGCAGTATCCGGGCTAACTTCGAGGCTCGCGCTTGATCGAAGCATGTTCTTCTGTCTTTGCACCGCATGAGCGTCGGATAATAAGATCAAGCGGGAGATTGTATTTTCGTAGTCCCACCCGTCGGCCTTCGAGCAATTCAATTGCCGCTAAGGCAGCCTGTTCGCCTTGCTCCCTGGCGTAAGTCCGAATTGTTGTCAGCGGTGGATAGGCATACGCGGCAATTGGCAGATCGTCGAAACCAACCACGGCCATGTCGGATGGAACGGAGCGTCCGCTCTCCCTCAAAGCGGCCATCGCCCCGATGGCAATCGTATCGTTACCGGCAAACAAGGCCGTAGGGCGTTGCCTTCTCAAAATTTTACGCATCGCCCAATAGCCGCTTTCGATGCTGAAATCGCCAAAGGCGATCAGGCTTTCCTTGAACGGGATCTCCGCTCGAACGAGAGCGAGCCGAAAGTCGTCAAGGCGGTTTCTCGCGCCGATGTAGCGGACTGGTGCGTACGTAATGTGTGCGATCCGCCGGTGTCCCAGATTGATTAGATGCCGAGTGGCCCGTTCCGCGCCTTCGCCTGTGTTTGGGCTCACGCAATTTTCCTCTGGGTGTCCAATGGACCCGAACAAGATAACGGGAAACTGGGCCTCAATCAGACGGATGAGTCCGTCATCTTCAGAGCTGGAATTCAGGACCATTAATGCGTCGATGCTTTTGCTTTTGACCAGATTCAGATAGGCATTGCGTTGTGAACCCGGCTCGACCGCCTCGACCAGCAGTTTGTATCCGCGTGCGTTACACACCCGGCTCATCCCGAACATTAGCGGTGGAGCGAACGCGTCAAAGCTCATCAAATCTCCATGGGCAAGCACCAGTCCCAGGGTGCGGGTTCGCCCGCTGACCAGCATTCGGGCGGCAGAATTTGGAACATACCCGAGCGATTGCGCCGCCTCCAAGACTCGAGCCTTTGTTTTCGCGCTGATATTGGTCCCTTGTCTATCGTTCAACACGAACGACACAGTTGTTCGCGAGACACCGGTCGCGCGCGCGATGTCGCTGCTGGTTACCCTTCGAGTCATTGAATTAAGGTAGGTGAAAGCTCCAGCTTTTCACTTCCCTCAAAGCTGGAGCTTTGCTTCACGCAAAAGCAAGAGCTTCATGGGCAGCGCGTAAGAGCTGGAGCTTTTACCTACTCCACTCGGGCGAGATCCTGCCGGCATGCTCCTTAAGCAACTCATCAACGAGCTGCCAGATCTGGTCGAGGTCTAGCTCGGCTGCGGTATGCGGATCCAGCATAGCTGCGTGATAAATGTGATCTCGGTTGCCGGCGAGCAGCGCCTCGACGGTGAGGGCTTGCACATTGATATTCGTTTGCATCAGTGCCGCCAGATGGGGCGGAAGCGCCCCGATACGTGTCGGCTGAATACCGTTCTTGTCAATCAGGCACGGCACTTCGACGCAGCATCCCTGCGGCAAGTTCGCGATCAACCCGGTGTTCTCGACGTTGCCATAGACTACCCGCGGAATCCCGGTCTCCAGGCTGTGAATGATTGCCGACCCATACTCGTCGCTGGGCTCGACTTTGAGTGGGTCGTCGCTGATCTCCAGACTCTTCCTCAGCGTTTCCCACTCCGTGATCTGCTCCTCGCAGCGCCGCGGGTATTCGTCCAGCGGGATGTTGTAACGATCGATCAGGTCTGGTTTAGCCTGTTTGATGTACCACGGCACATACTCGGCGAAATGTTCGCTCGATTCGGTGACAAAATACCCTAACCGTTTGAGCATGTCGTAGCGAACCCGGTTATCCTCGGGCACTCTGCCCTCCTCCACGACTTTCCGAAGCAAGGGATAGAGATCCTCGCCGTTTCGCTCAAACCTCAAATAGAACGCCATGTGGTTAATGCCGGCGACGATATAGTTGATCTCTTCCAGCGGAACTCCGATGTCATTGGCCAGGTCGCTGGCCGTGTGCTGGACGCTATGGCACAGACCGACGGTTTTTATCCGGGTTGCGCGTGCCAGAGCCCAGCAATTCATGGCCATCGGATTCACGTAGTTCAGATGCACTACGTCAGGACATCGGCGCTCCATCTCGTGGCACATTTCGAGCAGTACCGGGACGGTACGCAAAGCGCGCATGATCCCGCCGATGCCGAGCGTATCCGCGATGGTTTGCCGGAGACCAAAGCGCTTGGGGACCTCGAAATCGGTCACGGTACAAGGCCGGTAGCCGCCGACCTGGATCATGTTAATCGCGTAGCTGGCTCCATCGAAAGCACGGGCCCGATCGGTAGTGGCTTCGATGATCGGATTGATCTGCAAAGCTTTGGCAGTCCGGTGAGCCACGATTTCCGACGTTTGCAGCCGTGCCGCATCAATATCGAAAAGGCAGATCGACGAGTCCGCCAACTCCGGCAGCGACAGTATGTCGCCCAGGAGATTTTGAGCGAATACGGTGCTCCCGGCCCCGATAAAGGTAATTTTGCGCTTAGAATTTCTTGGTGTCATAAGGGCCTCGGCTGACCTCGGGGCTGTCGCCATCAGGTGGGCGACTGCGATCGGGACCTGCTAATCGCCCGCCTGGGGCCGGTGAACCGCGCGCCTTTCGCTAAAGCTACTCGAAAAGCGCATTCACCTCATCGTTTGCGGCCTTGAGTGTCGTCGCCGCGTCCGCGCCCTCCAGATAGATCTTATCGAAAGCCGTCCGCGTAATGCGGATGACGTCAGTGGCGTGATCAGTGATGGGGAAGAGAAAGGTGCAATTCGGATCCTCTGCTTCGCTGACGTACGCGGAGACGTCGATGCCCTTTTTCTCCATGAGCTGCTTTGTTAATTCAGTAGCCTCAGGTATGGCCGGGAAAACGACCCTGTGTTCAGCCACAATTTTCTGTGCTTCGGGTGAGGCGAGGAACTTGACCCACTTCCAGGCTTCCTCCTTATGCTTGCTGCCAACCCAGATTGAATCCGCCAAGCCGTTGAACATGCTTTTGCGCCCGACTGGACCCTTAGGAAGAGGAATATAGCCGATATCAAATTTACAATTCTCCTGTAGCCAATGAATGTCCCAGGAACCAGCGAATGCCAGAGCCCCTTTTTGACCGGCAAACAGACCGTTCGCACCAACCTGGCGGGCATCGCGCGCCGGCACGAGGAAGCCCTTCTTTAACGACATGTCCGCTATCCACTGAATCGTCTCGGCCAGTTTGGGATCATCGTAGTGGAAATGTGTTGCCCACGGAGCATCGTAGTACTTGAATCCGTTGGATACAGCCAGATGGCTCCATTGCACTTGTCCGAAACCGTCCGCGTCGCCACTGATTAGCAAGCCGTACTGCTTCACGTCCTTTGAATCGAAACCGGCGTCGAGCCCAGTTTTGCCATTCGCGTCAACGCTGAGTTTGGCGATCAGCTGACCGAAAGAACCGCCATCCTTCGGATTCCAGTTCAGATCGGTAAGTGACTTCGGATCGATGCCGGCTTTTTCCAGCATGGGCTTGTTGTAAACGATCGCGATGGTGTCCCAATCTTTGGGCAGGCCATATTGTTTACCGTTGCGGCCCCAGACGGTAACCAGTCCCCCGAGATAGATATTTGTCGGTACTTTATCGCGCGCGATCAATGGGGCGATATCGACCAGGAGGTTGTTTTGAATATATTCCGGATAGCGCGATAGATGATCGGTCAGGACGTCAGGTGCGGTTCCGGACACGAACGCTGCTGCTAATGTATCCCAATAGTTCATCCATCCGGTCTGGGTGATCTTGATTTTGATGTCCGGGTTTTGTTTTTCGAATGCGTCCGCGCACGCCTGATAAGCCGGTGGTTGGTTTTGGTCCCATAACCAATAGTTGATTTCGGTTACCGCTTGGGCGGGAGTACCAGCGATAATGCTGCTGGCAAGCAGGATTTTGCCTAGATATTGCATATTTTCTTCGGGGGGATTTATTTGGCACGAGAAGAAGGATTGGCCACCGTAACTACCACTGTCCTCCGGCTGCCTAGTGGAGTCGGCTGATTACTCAAAGAGCGAATTCACCTCCTTGTTCGCGGACTTGAGGGTGGTCGCGACGTTCGCATCGTCGAGAAAGATCCGGTCAAAGTTGGCTCGCAAAATTCGAATGACATCGCTGGCGTGCTCGCTGATTGGGAGGAAGAACGTCCCCTGAGGCTCCTTTGCTTCCTCAACAAATGCAGAAACGTCTACGCCTTTCTTCGACATAGCCGCTCTCGACATTTCGGCGGCTTCAGGAATGGCTGGGAATACTACGCCAAAACTACCAACGATCTTCTGGGCTTCCGGCGAGGCGAGGAACTTGACCCATTTCCAGGCCTCTTCTGGATGCTTCGTGCCAATCCAGATCGAATCGGCCAGGCCGTTGATCACGCTTCGGCGTCCGACCGGACCCTTCGGCAGAGGCGCAAAACCGATATCAAACTTGCAGTTCTCGGTGTACCAGTGCACCAGCCAGGAACCCGTGGTAGCGAGAGCACCTTTTTCTGCGGCGAATAGTCCGGTGGCCTGAGCTTGCCGGGCGTCTTTCGCCGGGACGATAAATCCTTTTTTCAAGCTCGTGTCGGCAAACCAACGAATCGTGTCGAGCAGCTTTGGGTCATCGTAGTTGAAATGTGTTGACCACGGTCCGGCGCAATAGTTCCAGCCGAGAGAAGCAGCAAAGTTGGCCCATTCTTCGTGCCCGATACCGTCCGCCAGGCCGTTAAGCAACAACCCGTACTGCGTGACGTTCTTGGGGTCGAAACCAGGATCAAGACCGTTCTTGCCGTTGGCGTCGATACTGAGTTTGGCGATCAGCTGGCCGAATGAACCGCCATCTTGTGGATTCCAATCCAAATTCCACAATGACTTGGGATCTACCCCTGCTTTTTCCAGCATCGCCTTGTTGTAAACGATGCCGATTGTGTCCCAATCCTTGGGAAGGCCGTACTGTTTGCCGCTTCTTCCCCAAACTTTGACCAGGCCTCCGACATAGATATCAGTGGGTACATTGTCTCGCGCAATCAGCGGGGCAAGATCAACCAAAAGGGTGTTCTGGGCGAATTCCGGGTACCGCGAGAGATGGTTCCAGAACACGTCTGGAGCGGTGCCGGAGACAAAGGCTGTACTAAGCGCCGTCCAATAATCAAACCACCCAGTCTGAGTGATTTTGATCTTAATATCCGGGTTTTGCTTTTCGAACGCGGCGGCGCAGGCTTGGTAGGAAGGCAGCTGGTTGTTGTCCCACAACCAATAGTTGATTTCGGTTACCGCTTGCGCGGGAATGCCAGCAAGGACACTGCTGGCTAGCAGGGTTTTTGCTAAGTGTCGCATGTTTCTTGGATTATCGGGGACCGGCGTATTGGAAGGACTCGACGACTTTGCGTCCGAACAACACAAGCAGAACGGCAATTGGGACAATTCCTAGGACTGTACAGGCCATCAGGCCGCTCCAATCTGGTGTTCCGCCGGCTTGTTGCTGACGAAACGCATTAATCGCGACCGCCATAACACGTACAGATTCGGAACGGCCAACCAGGAAGGGCCAGAAAAACTCGTTCCAGGCGGACAAAGCCGTGAGAATGGTGAGCGTGGCCAGCGCGGAACGGTGGACAGGCAGGACGATCCGAAAGAAAATCGCGAAGTACGATGCCCCATCGATGAGCGCCGATTCTTCCAACTCACGCGGTGTCGACAAAAACATCTGGCGCAGAAAAAACACGGCGAACGGTGTCATGAGCGCATAGGGCGCCGCCATGCCTTGAAAGGTATTCAGCCAGCCGAGATCCTTGATCAGGATGAAGTTCGGGATAAACAACACAACACCCGGTATCATCGTGGCGGACAAAAAGAGAAAGAAAATCAACCTTCGCCCCTGGAAGCGAAGTCTCGCAAACGCGTACGCCGCCATCGCGCTGCAGGCGATTTGTGGAACCACGGCTAACGCGGTGAAGATGCCACTGTTCACCAGCGCGCGGAAAAAGTCGATTTTCCCGAAGCTCATTTGAGCGAGCCTTGGATCGGCTGGATTGACCCAGCCGAGCACCCGCTGGATATTGAACAGGGTGAAGTCTTGCGGCAGAAACGAGCTTGCGGTGCTGAAGAGTGTTCTGCTGTCGCTGAGCGCAGTTTTCACCGCGATCCAAATCGGGCCAAGCGAGATAAGGGCGAACAAGGCCAGTATGCTGTAACCGAACCATCGGCCCAAGTTCGGGCGGGAAGGAAAGGATGTTACAACGCTTTTCATCCCAACTCCGATTTATCGGACCGCAGGATCCGCATTTGAACGATAGTTACGACCGCCAGGCAGAGGAATAGGGCGCAGGACATTGCTGACGCGTAGCCCATTCGGAAATTAACAAAGGCCGCTTCGTAAATGTACCAGACGATCGTGCGGGTTGAGTTCGCCGGCCCGCCCAATGTCGTGACGGCAATTGAATCAAAAACCTGGAACGAACCGATAATGCTGGTGACTAAAACAAAGACCATGGTCGGTCTAAGTAAGGGCAGGGTGATCCCCCAGAAGCTTTTCCAGGGGCCGGCCCCTTCGATTCGTGCCGCTTCGTAAATGTCGCGTGGAATTGTTTGAATTCCCGTATAAAACAGCAGGGCTACCAGGCCCATGTGGCGCCAGATATTGACCGCAGCAATGGTCGGCAGAGCGAGGCGCTCGTCGCTGAAAAAGGGGATTCTCCCAAGACCGAGGTGTTGCAGCATGGCGTTGCCGAAGCCAAGGATGGGATCGAGCATCCAGAACCAGAGGATCGCAGCGATGACGTTGGCGATCAGATACGGAGCCAGGATTATCGAGCGTAGTATCACCGAGCGGCCTAACTGGTTAAGCAAGACCGCAAGGAGCAGCCCGATCACCGTCTGGATGGGTATGTTGTAGAGCACATAGAGCACCGTGATCTTCATCGAGTTCCAAAAGTTGGCATCGTTCCAGAGATGCGGGTAATTGGCTGTGCCGATGAATTTTGGCGCGCGGAGGAGGCTCCAATTTGTCAGGCTGATGTAAATTGCGCGTAAAGCTGGAAGCAGATAGAAAACGGTGAAACCAAATAGGGCCGGTGCGATAAAGATCCAGGCACAAAAAGTTTCCCGATAAAGAAGTGCGTGGAATGGCCCATAATGGCCCCTCGCCCGGGAGCCGCCGCTGGGAGATCGTGTGGGCGGCGACGAGGCGCGTGGGCTGGAGGAGACAGACATCTTTCTGGGGGGCATTAAGGGGACGGCAAAGGGGGAACCGACAACGCCGCGGATAAAACCCGCGTTACTCTCGCCACAGGTAACACGTGTTACCAAAGCGTCAAGTCCTAATTATGGATTCTATGCTCCGCGCTAACCAAAACAGCATTAGGCATTGCCTGTTAAGGCTGTGCCCCGCCGCTGCAGATGGGCACTCAGAGGGACGCACCCTGGAAGCTTATGTTACGCTTCTTGGCGACTACCTGAACAGCTCCGCCCGTTATCGCTGCCGAAACGGATTGAGTTGATCAAGCCGTGCGGCGGACGAACCGACATCTCGCAATGCGCGTCCGACTGTCGAACCGGTCGACTCAATTCCCTCCCTGATTGGATCGGTCAGCTTCGAGCCATGTTCCCGAACCCAGTCATTTGCGTAGTCCAGGAACTTGTCCAGTTTGGACTGGCGCAACAGTATTTCCTCGTATCGGGAAAACGCGTAACCTAGCGCAAAGCCTGCCGCCAGCGCCGCCAGGACAGGCAGAGCAAGGTTAACTGGTTGCTGAGACGTCGCCCCTTCGTCGACGCCTGCCGGCTTCTCCGATGGTGCTTCCGCAGACACGTCTGGGGACTCATCGTTCCGGGGAGGAGGTTTCGGGGCAAAGGGTTCCGGGACAGAGAATTCGCTGGTATCGCTCATAGTTTTTTCGCTCCAAGGCTGTAAAAGAGACGCATCCTGTTATCCGCAGACCATCTGCCAGTCCGGTGAAACGCGCAATAGCCATCAGGCACGGGTTACATCTGTATCGGTGTGCCAGCACCGAATAGTTTGGCAAGCAGCGTTTCCGTGGCGAAGATGAGGTATGGCTTGGCTGAATGTCGTCGAATTTTCCTTTTACCTGGTGGAGACTTTCGCCTTGCCGTTCGCCATTCTGGTCTTTGTGATTGAGCGGCGCAAAGAGCGGCTAGCGGACGAAGAAGAGCTCTATCAGCGGTTATCGGACGAATACACGAATTTCTTGAAGCTTGTTTTGGACAATGCGGACCTCCAGCTCCTGCGCAGACGCACGCCTCCCACCGAACTCAACGAGGAGCAAATGGAGCGTAAACTCGCTCTGTTCGGCATTCTCGTGTCGATTTTTGAGCGCGCCTACATCCTCGTTTACGAGGAACATATGAAGAAACAGACCCGACGGCTTTGGTCGTCGTGGGAGGATTATATGCGCGAGTGGTGCGCGCGAAGCGACTTCCGGCGAGCACTTCCCGACTTGTTGGAGGGCGAAGACCCGGATTTTCGCGCCTACATCGAAGCCATCGCGGCTGCAGCCGGAACCGGTTCGGAACTGCGCGCTGTGGCCGACAACGGAAAGCGGGCGACTCCAGATACGGCCCGGCTGAGTTCGTCGTGAGCGGCGAAAAGCGCTGGCGGCCGTGAGTTGTGGTTATTCGCCGCGCCGTCGCGCGACTGTTAACAAGTTGTCTTGTAGGGCGCCTGGGTCAGGCGCCGAAAGTTCGGTTTTTTGGGTTAATACCTGAATTTCGTCGCCTTTTTTTCGCGCCAGGCGCCGCGATTCGAAGTGCTACTCCAGTATCTCGTAGACACCGGACCAGATAGCCGGGAGCGCTTGACGAGACAGCTTCGAGCACCGGGCGAGCAGTACTCGAGCCGCAACGTTCTGCGGATCGTGGCTGAGCACCGCCTCAAATTGAGCAGTGGCGCCCTCGAAGTCCTTGGCGAAGTATTTCTCCAGGCCCGTTTCGTATTCATCGCGGTTTCGCACTTTGCTTGTCGCGACGCTCCCTGAATACCCGATCAGCTCAAAGATATCCGTGCTTTTAGTGCGACCACGAACCGCGACACGGTCGATGTACCTCCACTCGAAGACATTCCCGCTCTCCTGCTTGGTCTCCCGACTGCCCAGGATCGAAGTACCATATAACTTGTTTAATCCTTCCAGCCGGCTGGTCAGATTCACAGCGTCGCCTAAAACCGAATAGGCGAGTCGATGGCTTGTTCCGATATTGCCGACCAGGACTTCCCCCGTGTGCAGCCCGATTCGGGTACGAAAGACAGGCCGGCCTGCCGCGCGCCTCTTGTCTTCGATCTGGGAAAGTTTAGCCAGGATCTCCAGCGCCGCCCGGCACCCGGTTTCCGCGTGATTTCGGATTTCGCTTGGGGCATTGAAGAAGGCTACAACGCCATCGCCGACAAACTTGTCGAGTGTCCCGCCGCATTTATCTACGATGACTTCCGTAACGAGGTCGAAATAGTCACCAAGCTCGGTGAAAACTTCTGACTCGCTCAGTCTCTCGCTCATTCGTGTGAAGTCGGCTACATCGGAGAAAAAGAGGGTGAGACGACGCAACGCTCCGCCCCGGACAGCATCCTGCTTTTGGAGAACCAATTCTCTGACGATGTCTCGAGGCACGTACTTCATAAAGGAGCGAAGTCCTGCTTTCATCCGGTCGAAGGAATCGCCAACGATGGCAATCTCGCGTACCGCGGACCTGGGTGATGGCGAATTTGTGAGTCGAAACTGTCCTACCTGCTCAAGGTCGCGACTCAACTCGGTAAGCGGTGCCGCGAGCTGATGCGCGAGCCAGATGGCAAGCAACGTACCTCCAAGAATGGCCGCGAGGCCGATGACCGCGGTAAGAGCCAGATTCTGCTGGGCCGTCCCCAAAAAATCGCTGTCCGGCCCGGCGACTCCCGTCAAAAATGTAAATCCGCTTTTCAAAGTAAACGGAGTCACTACCAGGAAATAGGATTCGCCCTCCAAGCGAAGCGAGTGCGAGCTCACATGCCCCGAATTGAGATCTGCCAGGGCGGGGCGATATGCCGCTCTACAACGCTCCAGGATTAAATCCTCGCGGATCGACAGGCCGGAAGCAGATCCGAGGGATCCGCCGGAGGGTGTATCAATAAAAACCAGCAGCCGGCGTTCTCGAATGAGTCTGCGGAGAAAATCATCGATATCCGCCGTCGAAAAATCTGCGGTGTACACACCGGTCGAAGAGGCAATACAGGCTTTGATCCCCCCTGAAGCACCATTGTTATAGGTATACGGCTTGGTCCAGACAATGCGGCCCCAGGCTTGAAGTGCGTCTCGATACCATGGCTCCGTCCTGGGGTCGTAGGAAGACTCGCCGGTTCCGCCCTGGATCGACAGCGAGCTGTCGTTGTTGAGGCGGAATTTCATAATCCTTCCGTACCCCCAGGTTCGGTCGACCTCATTGAAGATTATCCTCCCCTCTGTATCTCGTGTGGCTTCAATGAAACCACCGGTCGCGGTGTCGCTGTGACTCAACGCGCTGAGGGTTGTCTCCTCGCGGAGCAATGGGCCTAGAAACGAGGCCAGGTTACCCGAGTCGGTGGATTTGATCAGCTCACGGTCCGTCAGGTCTCTCAGTTCTGGCAAGATGCGTTCTGCGGGTTCGAGTAACCGTTCGACCTCGCGCGAAAGAGCAAGGCTGACCAGGCTGAAATGCCCCTGGCGAAGATCATCCAGCGTGCGCGCTGAATTAATGTAACCGACAATCGCAATCGTGCCGACCGTAAGAAGCAGCGCACCCAGAACCAATTGAAGAATGGCGGTCCGGAATCCAACGGTTCGCAAGGGTTTTGCCGCATTTTGCTTGTCCGGCATGGGAGCTTCTCCTCCAGGAGGATCTATCCCGGTTATGGCATGACGACCGTCGCCATGCAATATCCGCCGTGCCTGGTCCGAATGCGTCCGGGGTCATGCGGCCTAGCGGCGTCTAGCCGTAAAAATCGTATGAAACCTGCCGTTAATTCATAGCTGCTTCGCTTCGTTTAGCGCGCCGGAGAGCTCCAAAAAACGATTTGAGGCCGGAATTTGGGTTGAATGGCACTGGAGGGACATACGTCAACGAGGTTTATACTTTTGAGCCTCATGAGAAAGTTCCTGGTCCTGTTTCCGGTCGTAATTGGCCTTATCTCGGCACCGGATCCGACCCTGGCCAACCGCCACGTCTCGGCCCCAACCACGGGACATTTCTTCAGCAGGCCCAGCCGCCCGCCGCGAAGGGTCATCTACGTCGATCGACAGGGACGACGCTCGTATTGGAAAGGGCCACGCCGGGTGTACTTTGGCCCGCGCTTCTTCCATTGGCCGTTCACTCGTCACACAACTCACCCCCATCATTCAAGTCACCGCGGGCATTAGCCCGGTTTTCAGGAAAATTCTCCGCATTCTCTTCAAGGGGTGATAAGTTTGAAAACCGATGAGGTTTCTAGGCCTGGTCGCGGTTTTGTGGCTCGGTTTCTCCCAGTTGGCAAACGCAGAAAAAGTTTGTCTCGTTAAAGTCAGCGGTGCCATCGGTCCAGCAACGGCCACCTTCCTATCTCGCGCGGTCGATCAGGCAAAATCTCAAGGTGCGGCCTGCCTCATCGTTCAGCTCGATACGCCCGGCGGGCTCCTCGACTCGACTCAGAAGATTGTGCAGAGTTTCTTGGGGGCGCGAGTTCCTGTTGTCGTCTACGTTGCCCCAATGGGTGCAACGGCAGCCAGCGCGGGCTGTTTCATCACACTTGCAGCGGACGTTGCTGCGATGGCCCCGGCGACGACGATCGGTGCAGCCCATCCCGTGGCGCTGGGCGGTGCGCCTGGCGGTGAGGAAGCTAAGCCCGATCAGACGATGATGAAAAAGCTCGAGAATTTTTCCGTGAGCTACATTCAGGCGATCGCAGCCAGACGTAACCGAAACGTGCAGTGGGCCGAGTCTGCCGTCCGGGAAAGCGCGTCGATCACCGCGGAAAAGGCTCTCGACTTGAAGGTGATCGAAGTGATCGCCAAAGACCTCGATGATCTGCTTCGTCAGTTGAATGGACGCGTAGTGAGTGGCAAACCTCTCAGGACCGATCCCGCCCAGGTCGTCGAGATCAGAATGTCTCCCGTAGAGTCTGTATTTCAGATGTTATGGCGTCCCGAAGTAATGTTTCTGCTGATGCTGGTCGCAATTTATGGGCTTATCGGCGAGGTGAGCTCGCCTGGCGCTATCTTGCCCGGCGTGGTCGGCGCTATCGCCCTGGTGCTGGCACTCTATATGTCCGCTATCCTGCCCGTGAATATTGCGGGGCTGCTTCTCATTGCCGTTGCCGTTGGCTTGTTTATCATTGACGCGTTTGCGCCGACCCATGGAATTTTGACTGGCGGTGGCATCGTTGCATTCCTGGTTGGCTCGCTAATGCTGTTTAACCGAAGCGATCCTCTCTTTCGCCTCTCGCTGGCCTATATCATCCCAGGCGTGATTGTGACTGCGGCATTTTTTGTCTTCATCGTCGGCAAGGGAGTCCGAGCCCAGCGGTTGCCGGTCAAGGTCGGCAAAGAGTCGATGATGGGAAGGATCGGGAACGCGCTCACTCCGATAGATTCGAGCGGCGGTAAAATTTTCGTTGATGGCGAATACTGGACCGCAGTCAGCGATACACCGGTGGAAAAAGGAAAATCCGTTCAGGTCACCGGCATTCAGGGATTAACTCTCAAAGTAAAACCGGAAACCTGAGAAAGACAGCCTATGCTAGAAGAATCGAGTAAACTGATCGCCTGGCTCGTACCCATAGTCTTGCTGGCCATCATTGTCCTGCCGCAGGCGATTCGCATCCTGCGCGAGTACGAACGCGGTGTGATTTTCAGACTTGGAAAATTGCTCGGAACCAAAGGGCCGGGGATGATCCTTCTTATTCCGATCGTTGACCGTATGGTAAAAATGGACCTGCGCGTCGTGACCATCGATGTCGCCCGCCAGGAAGTCATGACTCGGGATAACGTTCCCGTGACCGTGGACGCCGTGGTTTATTTTCGTGTGGTTCACCCGGAAGCGGCGGTGGTCAAAGTCGAGAATTATCTGAAGGCAACTTCACTCATTTCGCAGACAACGTTGCGCAGTGTCCTCGGCCAGGCCGAACTCGATGAACTGTTGTCACAGCGCGATAAGATCAACCTGACCCTTCAGGAGATCATCGACCACCAAACCGACCCCTGGGGAATCAAAGTCACCGCTGTTGAAGTCAAGGACGTTGTCTTGCCCGACGGCATGAAGCGGGCAATGGCGAGACAGGCGGAGACGGAACGAGAGCGCCGCGCGAAAATCATTAACGCCGAGGGCGAATTTCAGGCCGCTGAAAAACTCGTGCAGGCGGGCTCGATGATTTCCACCGAGCCGATCGCGCTACAGCTTCGCTACCTGCAAACGATGAAGGAAATCTCCAGCGAGCATAACACGACAACGTTCCTGCCGGTCCCGATTGATCTTTTTGCGCCCTACCTCAAGAAGCCCGAACCCGACAAGGCCAAAGAGGGCTCCTAGAGATGCGCGTCACGACCTCTGTACCGGCATGCTCCGCAAGCGCCCGACCGTCTCCGGTTGCGCAACGCGGCAACTGACGGGGGCCAGGCCGCGCAGGATTAATTCGAGGTCGCTGACCACCAGACAGCCAATCTCAAGAAAGGCTTCCTGCATTCCGCCCGCCCGGTGTGCCGATAGAAGCACGTTTGGCAGATTCCGGAGGCGCTGGTCCGCGGCGAATGGCTCCTGTGGGAAGACATCGGTGGCCGCCTTGATCCG
>Ga0306925_10003252_pt1 | contig 14310 bp, 11 predicted proteins | sample flu12Cox44000176_FD_203755 | JGI IMG/M metagenome (GOLD analysis project Ga0306925, IMG submission 203755) | Lab enrichment of tropical soil microbial communities from Luquillo Experimental Forest, Puerto Rico - flux8day.12C.oxic.44.000.176 (v2)... | ecosystem: Environmental > Terrestrial >... | reverse complement strand
TAGCCCGCATCATGCAATGTGGATGGTATAAGGAGGTGCGCGTCAAAGCCCTCGACAGTCACGCGGTCAAGGCTCTCCTCGTCAGCCGAGCTCTGCTCGTCAAGATCAAGCGGGATCTTGAGAACCAGATCCGCGGGCTGCTAAAGAACCTCGGGCTTGTTATTGGCCCAGCAAAGATGAACGTATTCGCATTGCGTGCTGCGGAGCTCACCGCGGATCGGCCGGAACTCGCCGCTGCGGTAACGCCGCTCCTCAACGCCCGGGTGGGCATTGCGCAGCAGATTGCAGACCTCGACCGCAAGGTCATGAAGCTCGCGCGCAACAATGCTCAAGTGCAACAGTTCATGACGGCGCCTGGCATCGGCCCTGTCACGGCTCTTTGCTTTCTTGCAACGATCGATGACCCTAGGCGCTTCAGAAGGTCAAGAAGCGTCGGAGCCTATGTCGGATTGACAACCCGACGGTTCGCATCTGGCGAGATCGACTGGACAGGTCGAATCTCGAAGTGCGGCGACAAGATGTTGCGCAGCTATCTCTACGAAGCAGCCAACGTGCTGCTCACTCGCGTAGCAAAATGGTCAGCGCTCAAAGCCTGGGGAATTCGGCTTGCGACGCGAAGCGGGCTACGCAAAGCCAAGGTTGCGGTTGCCCGAAAACTTGCCGTCATTCTGCATCGGATGTGGATCGATGGTACCGAATTCAAATGGTCATCAAAGGAGACTGCCAAGCAAACAGCATAGCAAGATTATCGAATTCCCGCCGACCACCGGCGGGAACCAAGGTCCCTGCCGGGACGCTGGCGTTGGTGAGATCGCCCCAGGCTTTGCGATGCTCAAAAGAGCAAACGCGCTTCACACATTGATCCGCCAGCGTCATCTTACGCCATTATGCGGAGGGCATGCTCCTACCGCGGAGAGAACCATGAACCCGGCAAGGATGTTTTTGGAGAGTCTTGACCGCAGGCCCGGAATTAGAGAACAGCCTGGACCCTTAGCGGACCTCGCTCAATTCAGCCCCCGTGACGTCAGCTTCATCCTTCTTCAGCCGTAAACCGGCGGTCGCTTCTTGCTCCACGGCTCAGTCCTCTCGATTTGCGCCGCAAGCTGAAGCAGCAAGTGCTCTTCGCCGAAGCGACCGACAAATTGTACGCCGATTGGCAAGTCCGTCTTCGACCAGGCGAGTGGCAGGCTGATCGCCGGCTGGCCGGTCACGTTTTGCATCGCCGTGAAAGGAACATAGCCCAGAATCGGCGCAATGCCCTTCATCACGTCAGTCTCGTCGAGGTCGAGCGCACCGATTTCCAGTGGCGGTCGCGCAAGCACAGGCGTGATCCAGGCGTCGTAGGGCTGTTGCCATCTCGCGATTTGTCGCGAGCTAGCGTGCAAGGTTGCCCAGCAACGTTGGTATTGCGCCGCGGTAATGGTCTTGCCGAGCTGATAGAAGCCCCAAGTGAGGCCCTCGAAGTCCTCGCGTGCGGGCGTCTTGCCCAACGTTTTCGCGAAAAATTCGACCAGCATTGCGAGGCCCACCGCCCAGATCATCATGAAATTCGTGCGGAGGTTGGCTCCGTCGTCTGGCGACAGCTCGGGCCTACCTTCCTCGACGTGATGCCCGAGTTTCGCGCAAAGGTTTGCCGCGGCTTCGGTAGCCGCTTTGCATTCGGGATCAACTTCGCCATCGAGGGCCTTTGTCGTGAAGGCTATGCGGAGCTTTTTTGGCTTCCTTCTGAGAGCTTCAAGATATGAGCCGGGGGGAGGCGGGGCGGCGTAAGGATCGCCGATCTCTGGACCCGCAGTGGCGTCGAGGACAGCCGCCGTGTCGCGTACGCTACGGCTCACTACGTGCTCGGCGACGAGGCCGCCCATGACGTCACCGATCATGGGGCCTAGCGGATTGCGCCCGCGCGTTGGCTTGAGGCCGACGAGGCCACAACACGACGCAGGTATGCGGATCGAACCGCCGCCGTCGTTGGCGTGCGCGAGCGGCACAATGCCGGCTGCCACGGCAGCAGCCGATCCGCCGGAGGAGCCGCCGGTCGAATGACTGAGATTCCAGGGATTGCGCGCGGGGCCGTAAAGCTTCGGCTCCGTGAGCGGCAGGGCGCCGAATTCCGGCACGTTAGTTTTGCCGAGCGGAATGAGACCGGCCGCCTGGAAGCGGACTACCAGCGTTGAATCGAAGGGCGAAGGTACCGCCGGCACGAAGCGGCAGCCGTCCCGGTTCGGCCAGCCCTTCTTGAATCCGAGGATGTCCTTGAGAAGCATCGGTACGCCGGCGAAAGGACCGGAGAGTTTAATCTTCGCCATTGCGGACGCCTCATCAAAGGCCTTAAAGACGACGGCGTTGAGCTGCGGATTGTGCCGCTCGATCCGCTCTATCGCAGCCTCGATGAGTTCAATGGGTTTAATCTCTTTCTTCTTCACGAGCTCGGCAAGCCTGAGGCCGTCATAGTTCGAATATTCGGCAAAACCCATGCTCGCCTCCCACGCGCGGAAAAGACAGTCAATGGACGACAGCATATAAGGTTATGCCGCTTCGCGATTGGTGCCAATCCCGCTTCTGGGCCGACGAGATTGCTGAATAGAAGGCCCGCCATTCCGGCAGTGGCGCTCGAGTCCACACATGGCCCTTAGCAGACCTACTCATTGATCGCCGCCACGTCTGCTTTTGGGGGGCAAACCGGACATAGCGCGGCGGTATCCTTCGGCTCGGGTTGAAACAACTGGCGCCATCGGAGCAGTAACGAGCGCGAAATGCCGTATCGCCGCGCCGTCGCCGCGACCTGGCGCGGCGCCTGTAAGCTCTCCAGGACGATCTTGAGCTTCTCGTCCTCGGACCAGCGTCGCCGCCGGCCCGTCTCCACCACCTCAAGCCGCTCGACTTGGGCACTGCGCTTATCGCTGTCCATAAGGACAGTTCTCAATACCGCGCCTCATTCGGCAAGGCGGCCCTCGGCGGACGGATACGGACAGCTGAGCAACGAATTTGAAGTATGTGGGTCAAATGGCATTCGGGCGGTCCGGATAATGCCACCGTCCGTTGTAGGCAGTGATCACGGCCATGCGGAATGACGCCTGGTGCAGTTGCTGCTTGATCGCACGAAGGGCGTACCGGCAGGTTAAAGGGAACCAAATCCCGTGAATGAACTTGGGCTTTTGCAACCGAGGTCGTGTTCGGCTCGCATCGTCGTGTACGATCCGAATACTTGTCCTCTAAGTGCGATCCAGCAACCGACTGGGAGCAAAACCAGTGCCCCCAACGTGATCCACGCGATACCACTGACCAAGAACAAGGAGGTAAGTGCCATGGACGGGATCGAAGCAAGGACCATCCGCAAGGTGATGTGGCGGTTGCTGCCTTTTCTCTTTGTCTGCTACTTCGTCGCGTACCTCGACCGGGTGAACGTTGGTTTCGCCAAACTACAGATGAACTCGGCGCTCGGCCTGTCGGAGGCGGCATACGGCTTTGGCGCGGGCCTGTTCTTCATCTCCTACTTCCTGTTCGAAGTGCCCTCCAACCTCGCGTTGGAGAGGTTCGGCGCGCGGCTCTGGATCGCCCGCATCATGTTAAGCTGGGGCGTGATCTCTGCTCTATTCGCCTTTATCGCCCCGATCTCAGCGGCAACCGGGATCTCGACCGAATGGGTTTTCTACATCCTCCGTTTCCTGCTTGGTCTCGCCGAGGCGGGTTTCTTTCCCGGGATCATTTTCTATTTGACGCTCTGGTTCCCCTCGGTCTACCGCGCTCGGGTTGTTTCGCTGTTCATGCTGGCGATCCCGTTCTCGTCGATTGTGGGCGGACCGATTTCCGGGGCTCTGCTGAACATCTACGGCGTTGGACTCGATGGCTGGCAGTGGCTCTTCATCCTCGAAGGCTTGCCGTCGATCCTGATGGCCTTCGGCGTCATCTTTTACCTGACCGACCGGCCGGCGATCGCGACGTGGCTTGCCAACGACGAGAGGGGCTGGCTCGAAGGACGGCTGGAGTCCGAGAGGCAGCACAAGGTGGCGGTCGAGCACGTGGGCATCGTCAGGGCGCTCGCCGACCCCCGCGTCCTCGCCTGCGCGTTCGTCTACTTTTGTCTGAACGCGGCGAGCTATGGTGTGGCGTTCTTCTTGCCGACGATCATCAAAAACTTTGGCGTGAGCAATTTCGAGACCGGCCTGCTGTCCGCTGTGCCGTTCTTGTTTGGCGCCGTCGGGATGGTCCTTTTGAGCCGCAACTCCGATCGCACCTTGAAGCGTCGGGAGCACGTTTGCTTCGCCATGCTTCTCGCCGCGCTCGGTCTCGCGGGCGCGGGCCTGGTCTCCGCCCCGGCGCTGGTGCTCGGCTTCCTCTGCCTGAGCCAGATCGGCGTTTCCGCGACGCCCCCTCTGATGTGGCCGATACCGAGCGCCTTCCTGACGGGCGCTTCGGCTGCGGCCGGGATCGCGGGGATCAATGCGCTCGGCAACCTGTCCGGGTTCGCCGGACCCTTCCTCATGGGCTACCTCAAAGACGCGACCGGCAATTTCACGGCAGGGCTGCTCGTCCTGGGCGGTTGCGCCCTGGTCGGCAGCATTGTGGCCCTGACGCTCAAGGTCAATCCGCATCTGGAGGTCGCCGGAGCTGCGCCGGGTGGGCCGGCGCCGGCGCCGGCCAGCTGAGAGAATTGGTCTACAGGCCTCCAAAGCGCGTAGACACTTCTCTCCCCCAGTGGTGCTACGGCCGAAGGGCTACGCGCCGGCGAAGACGATCGTGCACGGGCTGCTGGTCTTGATGACCTGACCAGTCGGCGTCAGCATTCCGTTCGCCTGGTTGATCCTGAGCGGCACGATCCTAGCGTCAGATTTCGGACCAAACGGTGCTACCGAGGCAAGCCCCCTGCGGTCGAGGACAGCCGCTGGGTGAGCGGTCGGTTAAGCTGGATGGCTGCTCCTGGCCCCAAGCGGCTGTTGCGCTTTGGGCGGCGATATCTGGTTTTGTCACCAGACCGGACTCGAGTAGAGTGAGGGAGCGCACAGCGAAGCGGTAGCGTCTCGTGACTTCTCAGTGTCAATATCAAGTTAGGTTTGATGTCCACGATTCTGCGTCAGCGGAATCAGTACGCCGAAATGTTTTGCGATCCGGCACTGGTGCCCCTGTTCGATGTGCTGTGGCCTAACCAGAAGAACGCGACAAGCACTTATATCGGCTATTGAGGGTGACCAGCGTGCGTGGACAAGAATGGTCTCCGTCTGAAATCTGCCGCAGCTCGAATCAAATTATCCGGAATGGCGTGTAACGCCTGCCCTTCTAACATCCGCGATCGTCGGAAAGCCATCGACTGCCATGAGCAAATCTGCCTCCGCCAATATGGCTCGCAAGACGTGGACGATTCCCGCGGTGCCGCCAAGAGCCAAACCGTAGGCGTAGGGGCGTCCGACACCAACGGCTGCGGCCCCAAGCGCCAGCGCCTTGACTACGTCAGTCCCGGTTCTGATACCGGAATCGAACAGCACGGGTGCCTTGCCCGATGCTGCAACGACCGCTGGCAGCATGTCGATTGCGGCAATCCCGCTATTTGCCTGGCGTCCGCCGTGGTTCGAGCAATAGATCGCATCGACCCCGCCGTCGATTGCGCGTTTGGCATCATCGGGGTGACAAATCCCTTTCAGGATTAAAGGTAGCTTCGTCAAAGAACGTAGCCACGGTAGGTCGGACCATGCCAAGTTCTTTCCGAAAATGCTGGCCCACCGCATGATGGCCGCAACAGGGTCCTCTTCCGGCGACATTGCAAGCAGCGTGCGGAAGTTGGAGTCCGAAAAATAGTTGGACAATGCGTGTCCGCGCAGTTGAGGGAAGTTCGAGGTGCTGAGATCCCGCGGCCTCCAGCCAGTGGTCCAGGTGTCGAGCGTGACGACGATCGCCTTGAACCCGGCCTGATCCGCTCGATGAACCAGGCTTTCGGCCAAGGTTCTGTCGGTTGGAGTGTAAAGCTGGAAGAATCCGTGACCGTCTCCAATCGCGTCTGCCACGACTTCAAGCGGATCATTCGACAGAGTTGATGCGACCATCGGGATTTTCGTGATTTGAGCCGCCCGCGCCGTGTGGATGTCCCCGCGACCGTCCTGCGCACACATGCCAATGACGCCGATGGGACACATGAAGATGGGAGACGGCAGCTTAATGCCGAAGAGATCGATCGACATATCGCGCCGGGTGCAATCCACCATCATGCGGGGGATCAATCCCCAATGGGTGAACGCTTCGACATTTTGCTGCTGGGTGGACTCGTCGCCGCAGCCACCCTGAACATAGGATAAGACCTGGGGTGGCATTGCCGCGGCCGCCTGCTTTTCCAACGCCTGCGCCGATATAGGAAAAGAAGGCGTAATCCCGCGCAGCCCTGCGGCATAAATCTCTGTCTGGAAATCGCCGTAGTGAATGGCGTTACCCTGGTCGCTGATATTTGGCTGAACGGCTCCTGATTTTTGAGTCACGGTGTTTCCTCCCAGTGGTTTTGACCGTTACCCGAAAAATGCAATCCGCTACGGGCGGCCTATGTGCGAGGTGCGCGCAGTCTGCGCAGCAGCACCATTCCGTCGCCCCCGTACGCATCTACTGCTTGTAACTAGGATCGATACGATCAAGTTTGCGTATCAGGGCCGGCCAAACCAACGAACCACCTAAACCCTGCGCCTCGACAGCGTGCTCGACACCTTCGATGATGTCGGGCTTCACCGGAATCAGCTTGGCGCCGCTAGACTGCGCAGCTAGTTGGATTTGGCACGTGGTTTCAAACGCATACATGGCCAAGAACGCATCGGCCACGGTTGCGCCCACGGTGAGCAGACCATGGTTCCGCAACATGAAGAAGATTGCTCCGCCCAGATCATTTTGCAATCGCGGCTGCTCGTCCGGGCGAACGGCTATCCCTTCATAGTCGTGGTACGCCAACGATGACAAGACATAGGTTGCTTGCTGACTAATAGGAAGAATTCCTTCAGCCTGGGTGCTGACCGCGACGCCCGCGCGCGTGTGAGTATGCAATACGCAACCGACATCGTGGCGGGCGGCGTGGACACAGCTATGTATGATGAATCCCGCCGGATTAACGGGATACGGACTTTCACTGAGCTTGTTGCAGTTTTGATCAACCTTTATAAGGCTCGATGCCGTAATTTCATCGAACATAAGCCCGTAGGGGTTGATCAGGAAGTGGTGATCGGGCCCTGGTATCCGCGCGCTGATATGGGTGAAGATCAGATCCGTCCACCCGTAAAGGGCAACCAATCGGTAGCAGGCCGCAAGATCAACACGAAGTTGGCGTTCTTCGGCAGAGGAATTTGTATTCATCGCAAAACTCCCGGTGATAAGGTTGCGATACCTGATTGTCTGCGACCTCAGGTGACAGTCTCAAAGTCCTTCGCGAGCTTGAACACTTTCCGGAAATTCATTCATGCGTACCCGCGAAGGCTGTGTACATTCGGTGCAGCTTTGTTTCGTCGTCTGAGCTTAAATTCATTGGTCCAAGCAGAATGTCGACCCGCTCGATGGTTCCGGTAAATGGAAACGGCGGCTTGTAGGTATTCGCCACTGGGGATCCGGTATCCGATCCGACGCCGAACGTGTCGATACCAAAGCGTCCCGCGACTGTGTGCTCGATCCGTGCGCGGCCGACCTCCTTGCCGTTGATGCCGATTACAGCCTCGCCGCCCTTGCCGAGACCGCCGCCGTCATAGGCGAACTCCATCGTCACCGTTGACTTCCCCGCCGGAAGCGGAATGTTGGAAATCAGATTGGTTCGCTCGCGGTCGAACCAATTGTAGTGATAAACGAGTTTGCCGTTCTGGACATACAGAGCATAGCCAGCCGATGCGCCGCCTGCCGCGAGAATGACGCCTTCGACACCCTTGTCCGGCATGTTGATCACCGCCGTGATGCGATGCGAACGGTTCTTGGTGTTGGGAGAAGCCGTTTCAGGAAGACGGGAGGCTCCGGCGTAGTAAGTGAAGCTTGTCCGTTTCGGATCGGCTCCGCCCGGAGAAGGCTTCGGCACGGCGAGACGACCCGCGCCCCGGTCATCCAAGGGATAGACGTGGTTTTTCTCGGCTTCTTCGTCGAAGATCTTTTTCAGTTCAGCGAGCTTGTCCGGGTATTTGGCGGCCAGATTGTTGGCTTCGCTGAAATCCTCGTCGAGATTGTATAGCTCCCATTTGTCGTTTTCCCAGTGTCCCGGCGCGAAATCCTGTCGCCAAGGGAAGGTATGCTGCGCGCAGGCGATCCAACCATTGTCGTAAATCGCACGGTTCGAGAAAATCTCGAAATACTGCCGTTGCCGTACCGGTCTGGCCTTGGCATCATCGAACGTGCTCGCAATCGATGTGCCATCCATCGGCTTTTGGTCAATGCCCTCGACGGTCTTGGGCGCAGGCAGCTTCGCCACGTCGAGGATCGTGGAAACGATGTCGATAAGGTGGCAGAACTGATCGCGAATGCCGCCGACATCCTTGATCCGGGCAGGCCAGGACACCACCATCGGATTGCGCGAGCCGCCCAGATGCGATGCTACCTGTTTCACCCATTGGAAGGGCGCGTTGCCCGCCCAAGCCCATCCGAGTGGATAATGCGGCTCGGTGTCGGGATCACCAATCCTGTCGAGCATTTTCAAGTTGTCTTCGAGACGCGATGGAATGCCGTTCAAGTTCATCACCTCGTTGACGGTGCCCGTCATGCCGCCTTCCGAACTCGCGCCATTGTCGCCGACGATGTAGAAGATCAGCGTGTTGTCGGCGTCGGGCAATTCGCGTATGGCGTCCAGCAACCGGCCGCATTCTGCATCAGTGAACGACAAGTATCCGGCGAAATTTTCCATGAACCGTGCGTAGAGACGCTTCTCGTTGGGCGACAAGCTGTCCCACGGCTTTACCCAGTCAGGTCTCGGCGTCAGTTTCGTTTCGGGCGGAATAATGCCCTGCTTCAGTTGCCGCTGATAGGTTTCCTGGCGAACGGCGTCCCAACCGGCGTCGAACTGCCCCCTGAACTTCTCGCGCCATTCCCTCGGTGCGTGATGCGGCGCGTGCGCAGCTCCAGGCGCGAAATACACAAACACCGGCTTCTGTGGCGCGACGGACTTGTTGTAGCGCAGCCAATTGATGGCCTTGTCAGTCATGTCCGTCATAAAGTGATACCCCTGTTCAGGGCTTTTGCTGGGTTCGACCGCTGTAGTGTTCTCAAAGATCACCGGATAGTATTGGTGGGTCTCGCCGCCAATGAAACCGTAGAATTGGTCGAAGCCCAATCCCGTTGGCCAGCGGTCGAATGGGCCGGCGACGCTGCTTTCCCAGTCAGGCGTGTTGTGGTTCTTGCCGAACCATGAGGTGGAGTAGCCATTGTATTTCAGTATCGACCCAACCGTCGCGGTACTGCGGGGGATCATGTTGTTGTAGCTCGGAAAGCCCGTCGCCCATTCTGCAAGGAAACCCGCGCCCACATTGTGATGGTTGCGACCGGTAATCAGGCACGCGCGGGAGGGGCCGCAAATGGCCGTGGTATGAAAGCGCGTGTACCGCAGACCGCGGGACGCTAACTCGTCGAGCCGCGGCGTTGGCACGGGCCCCCCGAAGGTCGATACCTGTCCGAACCCGACGTCATCGAGGAGAATGATGACCACGTTCGGCGCGCCGTCAGGCGGCGCTGGAAGTTTCGGCCATTCTGCAACGGAATCCTGGTAGGTTTTGCCGATCTTGCCGCCGAACGGAGGTTCCGGCATTGGCAGTTTCGAGCGGTCGAGCTGGCCCATTGGTAATGCGTTCGCTGGAGGCGCAGCCTGTTGTGCTTGCGCGACCTCTGAAAGTGACGTGGCCCCAAGTGCAGACGCGGCGACTGCCGAGGTGCCGGCGAGCAGCAGGTCACGGCGGTTAACGCTCTGATCAGATTGTGACGATGTGCCGTCAGGCTTCTGGTTACTCATGCTGTGCTCCTTATCATCCGCGATGCCGTGAGGTCCCGATATGGCCCTCGGGATAACTTCACTCAGCGCGTTTCTTCCTCAGTTCACTTCCTCCAAGTCGCCCGGCTTCCACGTCAGGTTCAGGAAGGCATCGGTGGGGCTGTAGAGCCGCAGGATGGTGAAATAGCCCTTGCCCGGAACAGTCTTTAGCCAGTTCTTTTCCTTTCCGGCCGGTACAGTGGGACCGACATAGAGATCGACCGAACCATCGGCGTTGGCCGCAGGTTTGTCGTTGGAATTGAGCGAGGGAAACGGTTGCCCATTGTCGAGCCCGGATGCCGTGAGCGCGTCGTAAAGGGTCAGCGACCAGAAATTCGCGGCAGGTATAGGTGCCGGCAAGTGCAGCCGGTATGATTTGTCTCCACTATAGAACCTTCCAGCACTGTCCCGGAAGCCGATCAAATACGCGGCTCCTTTTCCCGCTACTTTCGAGAGCATGCCCGGGCTGATCGCGTAGTAGTTAGTGAAATACGCGATACGGGAGTTCAGGTCTCGGAAGCTGCCGGTGTGCCACAAAAACTCCAAATCCAGTTCAGGGCCGCCCTTGTCGTAGCCGCCGAGGATCGGGGTGGTCCACTGCCGGTCCTGATAAATGCGAGCAACCGGATTGGCCAAGACTACATTGAACGCAAGCACCTTTGACATCCTGAAGGCGGTCTTCGCCGCACTATCGAGGATCGCTTTCGCGTGTTCGTCGAGCGCGAACGGCTGGCCCTTGACGAGGCCGATGCCGGCCAACATACCGCGCCAGTCCAGGTTGGCTGTTTCGACGACTTCGCTATCGATGAATCGGGACAGCATCTGGAAATAACTGCCGTCGGGCGGGAACAGCATATTGACCGGCACGTTCGACGCGTCCGGGAATTGCATCGGCTTGGCTGTTGCGTCCTGGCCTAATGGGTAGATACGAGTCTGCTCGATCAGCTTTACTGGTTCGTCAAGCTTGGCGGGATCAGTAAAGAAGGCACGCCAGAACACGAAGACATTGTTCGTTGCCGGACGATAGACGAAGTAACCGTCGGGCACCTTTTCGGCGTAGCCCGGCGGAAGCAGCAGGTATTTGCCACCTTTGCCTCCGTCTGGCCCCGCGAGCCCGACGTCACCGGCAAAACTGTGACCATTGATTGTTGGGCCGGGCACCGGCAATTGCCAGAAATCGTCGAGAATGCCCTGCTGGCCAGGCGGCAAGTCGATAACCAGTGGACCATCCTTGCCGAGATCGACATAACCCATGGCATAGATGACGTCCGAATTAGGTGTGGTAACGAGCGTCTTCGCGCTTAAGCGCTGTTTCCACACCGGAAGAACGTTGTAGCCGGCACCAAACCGTGATTCTGAGCCTTCCTTCATTGCCCACATGTTGACGGCGGGCAAAGCCCACAAATACGATTGCACACCACGCTGAAACAGCAGTTCGTCCGTAAGCTGCCGCGTCATCTCATCGGTCGGATAGTCTTGCTGGAACGGGAGATCTGCGAGGTCGTTGTAGCGGGATGGTTGCGCATGGGCGAGCGATGATGCGAACAGCAAGCCCACCGCACCGGCGCATGGGAGCAGGACGTGCTTTACACTCATTCAAGCCTCCCGGTTTTGTCCTTTTGTCGTTTGTCTAAAGTTTCAAGGACTAATTTTTATTCTGACGTCGCCGCCGTCGCGATTGGCCTCAGGGCCAATTCAGCGATGACCATAAGGCGCGATCGGAAATGGACTGCGCTACTCAAGCAGCGCGCCGGTTGCTCATGGACTGCAAATCTTTGGCAGGTCAGGATCGCTTGCTTGCCAAGTTAATGGGCCGCTGTCCGGTCGATTTAATGTCGTAGGTTTGGTGACTATGCGGCCTTCCGAGCCGATTGTCAGTCGGAGGGCGTGTGTTATCTTCCGCGAACGCAGAGATGGTGTTTGTTCGAGGGCGAGTGCATGCAGGCAGGCCAAGCGACACTACAACAGTTTCCGCTTATCAAATCCGTAGGATTGGACGGACTTGAAGCCGGAGTCGGTCGGCTGTTCGGAACCTGCGCTGTCGATGCGCCTCGCGAGACCCGTGCTTCAAAATTCAAGTCGACCATCAACTACAGAGCCTTAAAAAATCTCGGGCTGATGTATGGGCGCTATGGCGCCGCGTTCGATGCGAGGATCGGCCCCTATGACATCTTGGTGCAGGGTTTCCCGATATCGGGATTCGGCGAGCACAAGGTAGGAAATGCCGTCGCGGTGGTCTCCCCGGGCATCGCAAGCAACACGATCGTCGCTCCTGGCGATAGCGTCGAACTGCACTACAAGTCGACGAGCTTCGACCATCTGGTCCTTGCCATCAAACCGGCGCCGCTCCTGAACAAGTTGGAAGCGTTGGTTGGGTCGCCACCGGTTGCCCCGCTGAAATTCGTCAAGCGTGCCAGCTACGACCGCGCAGATGCGCTCGCCTTGCGTCGTCTTGTGATGTTCCTGGCTGAAGAGTCGAGCGGCCCGACGCCGATGGCTTCGCCGCTGGTTCTGGCTGAACTCGAACAGGCCTTGATGGTCGCATTCCTCTGCAATAACGAAAGCAATTTCAGCCGGATGCTGAAGGGTGAGCCGAAATCGAGTGCGCCGTGGCAGGTGCGGCGAGCCGAGGAATATATCGCAGCCAACTGGAATCAGCCGATCACGATCGAGGCGCTGGCCGTCGCCACCAATGTGAGCACGCGGAGCCTGTTTCACTCGTTCAAGAAAGCCCGTGGTTACTCACCGATGGTGCTTGTAAAGGAGATACGCCTCAACCGTGCGAAAGAGATGCTTTCGAATCCGGGAATGGACACGTCGGTCACCGACGTCGCCTACGCCTGCGGCTTCGGCAATCTCGGTCATTTCGCCAACGATTATTTCGAGCGCTTCGGCGAACACCCCTCGGACACACTGCGATCGTCGAAGTAATGACGCCCCGCGCTCAGTCGAACAGCCAGGTCAAGGCTTGCGCGCGGTGGCTGGTCGGCCAGGACCTTACCTGAACGCCATGCACGCGAAGCACGGCAGCGAGCAGTGCGGCCTGGTGGTTCCAGCGGTGCCGATGGACGATAGAGGCCCGTGCTATCTGGTCGGCGATCCCGTGCCAACTTCGGCATGAGAGATTGAAAACGCGCCGATCGTCCCATCCATCAAGTTCCGACCAGTCGAACAGGAGACACCAGCGCCTTTGCGAACGACGTTGCGGAAGACCGTCGCTGAGGGCTCCGAATGCCGCAGCAGATTGCATGCCCTTGAAGTAAATGCTGAGCACGTGGTCCGCCTGCGGTGAGGTGACCTCAATCATGGCGCCAGCTGACGCCAGTCGCACCGGCCCGGCTACTCAAGGACCGCAACGATCGACCGGCTTGCGCAACGGGGCCGGCACAAAACTCAATAAATCCATCAGTAGGCGAATTCCTCCAGCCGCTCGCGCGATGGGATGACGATACGCCCGTCGGACATCTCAATAAGCCGTCGATCCGCCAGGCTGCGCAAGAGGCGGCTCACGCGCTGCCGTGTTCCCAGACCGAGCATGCCAAGTTGCTCTTGCGTGATCGAGGTGCTCTCGGAGCTGGCCGCGTTGAAACGAGCTGACAATACCAGCAGCAGGTAAGCCAACCTCTGCTCCGCAGTAAAAATCGTTGCCGAGAGGATCCATGCCGCGGATACCGCTACATTCTCTGACAAATATTCAATAACTTGTAGCAGGGCATCGGGGTTCTTGGCGACCGCGCTGAGGATTTCAGTCCGTGAAAAGGCGACCAGCGTCGCCGATTTCGAGCTCCAGAAGTCGAACAGCAACGGCTCCGAACCGAAGCAGCCTGCCCAGGTCGCCCAATGGCCTGGCGTAATCGGCAGGCGCGCTATGCCTCCATCCGCCGAGGTGAGCGTCAGGTCTACGCTGCCTGAACTGACGAACCAGATATGCCTCGCGGTTTTTCCTCTTTCCACTAGGAGCGTGCGCTCTTGATAGCGTTCGACCTTGGCGGCCGAAGCCAGGCGAACGAGTTCCTCGGGCGACAGTAGCCGAAACGCCGCATTGGACTTCAGAACGAGAAGCGGGTCTGGCGTCGGACCGGTCATCACATGATGCGCAAGATTTTCTCGCCGCACGTTACGCCTGTAACGCGGTTCGGGACAGCGTTTGCCGTAAACCCTACTGCAAATTACTCAGGGAGACGGCATATGAAGAAGGTTTTTTATACGTTCGCTGGAACGGTCGGTGTGATAGCTGCGCTGGGCGGCTCGCTGGCCTTGTGGGTCAGCAGCCAGGGGCGTGACGATGGTGCGACCGGAAGGCCCAGCTACGGCGCCTATACTTTTCCGAAGGGCGCTCCTCGAGGCGGACCCATTCC
>Ga0306925_10003249_pt1 | contig 14316 bp, 11 predicted proteins | sample flu12Cox44000176_FD_203755 | JGI IMG/M metagenome (GOLD analysis project Ga0306925, IMG submission 203755) | Lab enrichment of tropical soil microbial communities from Luquillo Experimental Forest, Puerto Rico - flux8day.12C.oxic.44.000.176 (v2)... | ecosystem: Environmental > Terrestrial >... | reverse complement strand
CCTACCATCGCGGAATCATGTCGGGAAAGACGCCGAACCTCGACAAGCTGGCCTCTGAAGGCATGCTGTTCACGGACTATTACGCGGAAGCAAGCTGCACGGCGGGGCGCGCGAACTTCATTACTGGCGAGCTACCGATCCGCACTGGCTTGACGACGGTAGGCCAAGCTGGCGCCGACGTCGGCATCCCGGCGGAAGCCGTGACGCTTGCCACCGCGCTGAAGGCGCAGGGCTACGCCACCGGGCAGTTCGGCAAGAACCATCTCGGTGACCTGAACAAGTACCTGCCGACCGTGCACGGCTTCGACGAGTACTTCGGATATCTCTATCACCTCGATGCGATGTCCGACCCGTACTGGTACTCGTTCCCCGTCGACGAGCAGTACTACAACACGTACGGCCCGCGCAGCCTGATCCACAGCTTTTCGACCGACACGGACGACCCGACGGAGATGCCGCGCTGGGGCAAAGTTGGCAAACAGCGGATCGTCGATGAAGGGCCGCTACCGCCGTTCGCTGACATGTCGAATGTGCCGAACATGCACGACTTGCCCTTCTTGAAGGCCAAGTACGACATGACGACCTTCGACGAAGTGCTGGTCAAAGCTTCCAGCGATTTCATGGATAAGGCCAAGCGGGACGGCAAGCCGTTCTTCGTCTGGCACAACACCACCCGCATGCACGTCTGGACCTTCCTGTCGAAGAAATACAGCGCGATGCAGAACAGCGAGACCAACTACGGTCTCGAGGAAGCCGGTATGGCGCAGCTGGATGACAGCGTCGGCGCACTGCTGAAGCATCTCGACGACATCGGCGAGGCCAACAACACCATCGTCATCTTCACCACGGACAATGGCGCGGAGGTGTTCACGTGGCCGGATGGCGGCATGACGCCGTTCAAGAACACCAAGGGCACCGTTGGCGAAGGCGGCTTCCGGGTGCCGTGCATCATCCGCTGGCCAGGACAGATCAAGCCGGGCACCGTCGAGAACGGTATCTTCTCCGGCCTCGATTGGTTCCCCACGCTCATGGCCGCCGCGGGCAACCCGAACATCACCGATCAACTGCTCAAGGGCGTGAAGCTCGGCGAGCGGACCTACAAGAACCATCTGGACGGTTACAATCAGACGGATCTGCTGACCGGCAAGGGTCCATCCAAGCGCCACGAGTTGTTCTATTTCGGCGGCCCCGCGCTCGGCGCGGTTCGCCTCGACAACTTCAAGTTCACATTCTTCCAGCAGCCTTATGGTTGGCCGGGGGAAAAGATCACGACGGATATGCCGATGTTGACCAACGTTCGCCAGGATCCGTTCGAGCGGACGCAGTCACTACGCGGCGAAAGCCTCAACCACGAAGGCGGTGGCTACATGAACGATTTCTTCGGGCGCGAGATGTGGCGCTTTGTTATGGTGCAGCAGTACGTCACAAAGCTGGCGGAGACGGCGGTCGATTATCCGCCGATGCAGGACCCGGCGTCCTTCAACCTCGATGCAGTCAAGAAGAAGATTCAGGAGATGCTCAAGCACCGCGAAGGTCAGTAGGAATTTCTGCTCGAAAAGCCGCAGTGGGCCGCCTGCCTCGACAGGATGCGGCCCGTAGAGGCATCGAGAGCTGCACCTAGGGACAATATCGCCTCAACCGACGCAAACGGTACGGTTCACGCTTACGCTTCGAGCGCCCATGCCGCGATCTTCACGACGACACATCGACGGCGCAGCCGTAGCGCTCGCCATCTACGTCGCCATCTGTTGCGGAATACCAGTGTGCCTCGCGCTCGGCCTGTACGAACTGATGCAGCCGATGCGCACGAGCAATCCCGGTCTCGCGGCCTACAAGCCTCCGCCCGGCACCGTGATCGAGTTCGCGACTCCGACGCGCCCGTTATCCATGCCGGAGACCTTGCCTGTCGTGATCGAACCGACCGTGGAAACAATCGCCGAACCGGCGCCGCAGCAGCAGGTCGAGACAAAGAAATCCACCTCCGCGTCAAAAACGCAGCGCACGAAGCGGCAGCGCGCGGCGCGCCGGAAAGAACGGCGCGACCCGATGACGGGCTTTGCGTTCCAGCCGTCCTTCGGGGGATATCGGTCTTGGTACTAAGCAGACGTCGTGGGACGACGTCGCCTTAGAGTTAGATGATCGTAATTGAAACCTTGCTGGGAATTTCATGTCGCCATCTTGGACTTCGCAACCAGTTAAGGCGTGCAGCCCTATGTCGCGAACACAACCGCGCTGCAAGCGACGGAAAACAGCAAGGACCCCTGCGGTTGGATCGGCGTTACGATTAGTCCGATGACTCCAGCCTTCGCGGACAGCCTTGGGATGGTGGAACCGTACGGCGCAATCTTCGACCAGCCCGAACCGGGTAGTCCGGCCGCTGCTGCAGGCATCCAACAAGGCGACGTGCTTACCTCAATCAACGGCTCACCCCTGATGCGTTCGACCGATTTCGCGGACATCATTTCCATGATGGCGCCCGGTACCCCGGTTTACCTGGACACGTCGCGCAACGGCGAGGCGATGCAGGTCAAGTTGATAGTCGGCTCGACTAAATGCGGAAAAAGCGGGTAGGTCCGCACGTCATAGGAGCAGGTAGTGCTCATCACCCTCACTTTCTATATCGTGCTGGTTTGGCTGCTTTTCTCGAATCTCAAACTGGTCAAATGGAGATGGGTTTCCGGCACCGTCGCCGCGCCACGGCAAGTGAAAGCAGTCATCAGCGCTGCGGCTGCCCTGGGTTTCGGCATTGTATCGGCGCAGGCCGGCCCGTGCAGCAGCGCGATTGCCCGCTTCGAGCAGGCCGTCCGGCAGTCCGCAAACAATCCAAACGCCGGGCCAATGGCACCGCAATCAGTCGGCGCCCAACTCGGTTACCAGCCGACGCCAGCCTCGATCGAACAGGCTCAGCAGCGGGCATGGGCCGCGTTCGATGCGGCCTTGAGGCGCGCCAAGCGACTCGATGCGCGCGGCGATCGCGCGGGCTGCAGGCGAGCGCTGGCTGCAGCCAAGCGAATGTACAATCTGCAATGAGCGAACCTAAGCGAAGAACCTTCGACATCATCACCATGCGAGGGCTATCGGTCGGTCTGCTTGCGCTCCTGGTCGCCGCGACGCTGGCGAGCACACCGGCCGCGACGCGGACGATTGCCAAACACGGCGCGGCACGCAGCGTTGCGATACACAGGTGCAGCGTAATGGCACGTCGGCTTTACCCGGAGCAAGAATGGGACATAAGGCAGTCGGATTTGTACAGGGCGTGCGTGACTGCTGCTGGCTTCGTGCCTTAGGAAACAACGCTCGACTGTCGCGAATCGGAGGCCCGCGCATCTGTTGTTCGCGGCGCGTCGCAATATGATGCAGCAATGCCTGCGCGTACCAGGAACCTAACCGTCATCGCAGCCGCGACCGCGGTCGTCTTGGCCGGCGCGCTATCTTGGGCATGGCTCGCCGGTGGCAACTCGCAATGGGCGCGTTTTCTCGGTCGGTCCGACCCAGCGCTCGCATTTATCGGCAGCGAAACCTGCGCCGGCTGTCATCGCTCCGAAGCCGAGCTGTGGCGCTCGTCGCAGCACCGGCACGCCATGGATCATGCAAGCGATCGATCGGTGCTGGGCGACTTCAACGATGCGAGCTTCGAATATTACGGCGTGCGCTCGCGTTTCTTCCGCAAGGATGGAAAGTACTTGGTCGAGACCGACGGGCCGGACGGCAAGCTCGCCACGTTCGAGGTGAAATACACCTTCGGCGTCGATCCGCTGCAACAGTATCTGATCGAATTTCTCGACGGACGGCTGCAGGCGCTGTCGATTGCATGGGACAGCCGTCCGAAGGAGCAAGGCGGCCAGCGCTGGTTCCACCTCTATCCGAACGAGGAGATAAAGCACGACGATGTCCTGCACTGGACCAAGCTGAACCAGAACTGGAATTTCATGTGCGCCGGATGCCACTCGACCGGCGTGCGCAAGAATTACGATGCGGTCAATGACCGATTCACGACCAGGTGGGCGGAGATCAGTGTCGGCTGCGAGGCTTGCCACGGCCAAGGCTCGCGCCACATCGCGTGGGTGCACGAGCAACGCAGCTGGTGGCCGTTCGGCAAGGATGAAGACCCGAAGAAGGGCCTGCTTACTCGCTTCGACGAACGGCGCGATGTCCTCTGGCGCATCGACCGCAACACAGGCAATGCCACGCGCAACTTCACGCCTGCGCTGCTGCGCAAAGAGGTCGAGACCTGCGGCCTCTGCCACGCGCGCCGCGGCGAATTCTCCGAGGATTGGTCGCCCGGCCGCTGGCTATCCGACACCCACGCCGTCTCACCGCTCGCGCGCGGGCTCTACGAGGCCGACGGACAGATGCGCGAGGAGGTCTACAACTACGGCTCGTTCAAGCAGAGCAAGATGTTCGCGGCCGGCGTCACTTGCAGCGATTGCCACGAGCCGCACGGCGCGAAGCTTCGCGCTTCCGCCGATGCCGTCTGCTCGCGGTGCCACGCACCGGAGAAGTATGCGGCTGTAAGCCATCATCAGCATGCCGGTGCAACTCCGCCACTCGCCTGCGCCTCATGCCACATGCCGACGCGCACCTACATGGTGGTCGACCGCCGGCACGATCACAGCTTCCGCATTCCGCGGCCTGATCTGTCGGTGAAGCTCGGCACGCCGAACGCCTGCAACGACTGCCATACGGATCAGTCGGCGCAATGGGCTGCGGCGGCAATCGAGCGGTGGTACGGACCGGAGCGGAAAGGCTTCCAGAAATACCCGGAAGCGTTCCACGCCGCATGGACAGACGCAGCAGACACGCCAGCGCTGCTTTCAGTGATCGCGGCGGATCGCAATACTCCGGCCTTGGTGCGCGCAAGCGCGCTGCGCGAGATGGCGCCGTACGTTTCCCCCGCAAACGTCGATCTGGCGAGAACCGGGCTGGCCGATCCTGATCCGATGGTGCGGATCGGCGCCCTCGACATGCTTGAGAGCGTGCCTGCCTCGCAAATCTGGCCGCTGGTCGCGCCGCTCCTTTCCGATTCCGATCGCGGCGTGCGCATCCGTGCTGCCGCGCTGCTCGCCCCGGTTGCCACGGCAAGCCAGCCTGCCGCCGACCGCGAGAACTTCGAGCGCGCGGCCGCCGAGTTCGTCGCCGCTCAGCAACTCAATGCCGATCGGCCCGAGGCACGTTCCACGCTGGGAAGCTTTCACGCGCGCCGTGGCCGCGCCGCCGATGCCGAGGCCGAATATCAGGCCGCGCTGCGGCTAAGCCCGCGCTACGCACCGGCGGCGATCAATCTTGCGGATCTCTATCGCCAGCTCGGCCGCGATGGCGAGGGAGAAAGCGCGTTGCGCACCGCCATCGCGAGCTCGCCGCAAGATGCGGGACTGCACCACGCCTTGGGCCTCACGCTCACGCGGCTAAAACGCTATCAGGAATCGCTCGGGGAACTGCGCGAAGCAGCCGAGCGCGATCCTGACCGAGCGCGATATGCCTACGTCTACGCAGTCGGACTGCATTCGGCCGGGCATGTTGACGACGCCATGGCGGTTCTCAAGGCGAGCGCGACACGGCATCCCAACGATCGCGACACATTGGTCGCGCTCGTCAGCTATAGCCGCAACGCGGGAGATTTCGTGAGCGCTCTTGAATACGCGGAACGACTGGCCCGCGTTGTCCCGGACGATCCCAGCCTGAGCGCCCTCATCGACAATCTTCGGCGCCAAACCAACGTGCCAGGTGTACGATGAAGACTGGGTCCTTCGACGCAAGTTGGGCGAACCAGACGTAAGGCTGCATGCCTGCTACAAACTTCCTGCGGCATAATTGGCCCGCGATCACGATCGCCGTGACCGCGATCGCGATCGGGTGCGCGGCGTTTGTTCTGCTGAGCAACATGCCGCCGCACCGGATCGTCATGGCGGTCGGGCCAGAAGGCGGCGCCTACTACGAGGACGGCAAGCGCTACCGCACGGCGCTGGCGAAGGCCGGCGTCGACGTGCAATTGCTTCCGACTGCCGGTTCGGTGGAAACCGTTGCCCTGCTCCGCGATCCACGTTCCGGCGTGAGCGTCGGCCTGATCCAGGGCGGCGTCATCGGCGCCGAAAATGCGTCGGGGCTCGAATCGCTGGGGACCGTCGCCTACGAGCCGTTGTGGTGGTTCCGCAGGCGCGAGGTCCAAGGCGTCGGCGCCGACGCTTTGCGCGGCCGCAAGGTCGCGATCGGGCCGGAAGGCAGCGGCACGCGCGCGCTGTCGCTGGAACTCATAAAGCGGGTCGGAATAGAGGGGCAGATCGGCGAGGTGTTGGCACTCGGCCCGCGCGAGGCCGTGGAAAAGCTGCTGGCAGGAGACATCGATGTGGCGTTCATGATGAACTCCTGGGACTCCCCTGTGGTGCAGCAGCTGCTCGCTGACGAGCGCGTTGCGCTGTCCGGCTTCCCGCGCGCCGACGCCTTCGTCGCGCTCTATCCGTTTCTCAACAAGGTGATCGTGCCGCGCGGCGTGACCGACTTGCCGCGGGATCGGCCGCCGGCGGACGTAACCCTGATCGCAACCAAGACCAGCCTAGTCGTGCGCGACGACCTGCATCCAGCGCTTCAGTACCTGCTGCTCAATACTGCAGCCGAGATCCACGGCGGAGCGAGCATTTTCAACCGCGCCAATGCATTTCCCGCCGCCGAGGTCATCGACATCCCGCTGAGCAACGAAGCGGCGCGCTTCTACAAGTCGGGCCTGCCGTTCCTGCACGATTATTTTCCATTCTGGATGGCGGCGCTGCTCGGCAAGCTCGCGATCCTGCTGATTCCGATCTTGGGCGTGCTCTATCCGATGATGCGCTTCCTGCCGCGCCTCTATGACTGGGCGATGCGATCGAAAGTGCTACGCATGTACGGGGAACTGAGGTTGTTGGAGGACGAGATGGCGAACGCCCGTGCCAGCGGGCGCGACATGCGCGAGATGGCCGCGCGGCTCGATCAGCTCGAGCAACAGGCCAGTCATCTCAAGGTGCCCCTCGCCTATGCCAGTATGCTCTACATGCTGCGCAACGATATCGATCTGGTGCGAGAGGGCTTGGGCAAGCGCGCCGAAACGGCGGCTGGATGAGCCAGAATAGCTTTGCTGGCAAAGGTCTAGGCCGATCGGCTCTCGATTTTTTGGCCTTAATCAATCTTTGCGAACGTCGTATCATGGCAATCACGCGTCTTGACTAGCGCGAATCCGGGCCGCGCGAGGACAAAGCGAGCCAGTTGGGGGGGGGCCATGTTCGGAATGGTCGAGCTGCTCGCGGGAACCAATTTGTTCCTGCTCGCCTTCTCGGTCCTGTTATTCGACATTCCGCGCTACACGCTCTCGCTGGTTTCGTTGGCTTTGTTCGGCGTCTGGAGCAGGAGCGACAAGGCGCCTGCGATCCCCGCGTCCGTCAGCGTGATCATACCGACGTTCAACGGCGGCTCCGGGCTCGCCCCCACGATCGCCTCGCTGCAGCGGCAAACCTTGCGGCCTGCTGAAATCATCGTCGTGGATGACGGTTCGACCGACGATACGCGCGCGGTCGCGGAACGGGCGCGCGCGCTGGGCCTCGTTGACATGGTGATCTGCCATGGCACGCGCTGTGGCCGCAGCCCGGCAATAAATGCTGGGGCTCGGTTTGCGAGCGGCGATCTCATCTTGACCGTGGATGCCGACACGATATTCGAGCCGACCGCGATCGCGCGGGTCGCGGCCGCCTTCCGCGATCCGCGCGTCGGCGGAGCGACCTGCAACATGCGATCAGCAACGAGCACGAATCGTTGTGGACCGGCCTGCAAGCCGTCGAGTACCTGATGTCGATCAGCGCAGGGAAATCCATGCTGGACATGGCGGACGCGATCGCGTGCCTGTCCGGCGCCTGTTCCATGTACCGGCGCGATGTCTTCCTGGGGCAAGGCGGCCTCGACGTCGGCCCGGGCGAGGATCTCGAGTTCAGCTTGCGCCTGCGCCGGCTCGGCTATGTAATTCGGTTCGCGCCGGAGGCCTGGGCGGAAACCGACGGCCCGGTCACCGCGATCAGCCTGTCGCGCCAGCGCGCGCGCTGGGATCGCGATGCCTTGCGAATCCGCTTCATGACCTATGGCGAATTGAGCTTTTTCCATCGCTTCGAGCGCTTATCCGACACCTTTCAGCGGCTCGACTTCATTGTGTTCGATCTCGTCCCCACGCTTAGCTTGCCGTTCTATCTGGTTTATCTCGTGCTGTTGTTTGGGGTCGCCGACGCGGCGCTGTTTCTCGGAGCGATCTATGTCATTCTGTTCTGGATTTCGATCTTCAACATGGCGCTGGCGTTCGTCATGTTCAATCGATGGCTCGGCCTGTTTGCTTTGAGCTCTTCGCTGATCTTTCCGCTGTACCAGGGCGTCTATATGAAATGCGCCCGGTTTTTTTCGTATTCGTCGGAAATCATCTTCGCCACGTCGCGGCGCGACGACTTCGTGCCGCCGCGCGTACGCCGCGCGCTGTTCGGCAATCGGATTTGAGGAGGCGGCCCGATGAATGTCACGATCAAACGCCTCGATCCGAACCTTCCCGATCCCGTGGAAAGCCGTCGGCGCGCGGCCGGACGCTTCGTGCGCTTTGCCCTACGCCGTGATCGTATTCGGCGTGCTCGGTTTCTTCATCGTCTATTTCGGCGCCCCCTTCGTCTTTCTCGGCGGTCCCGGCACCGTGACGTCCCGGCGCTACGTGGTTTCGCTTCCTTATACCGTGCAGGTCAACCAGATGAACCTGGTCCCGGGCGCCACGGTCAAGGCCGGCGATGAGATCGCACAGGTTCTTTCACCGGAGCAGGACAGCATCGTCGCGACCTATATGCGCGCGCTGGCCGACATCGCTGGCCGCACGGCGGAACTGCGCATCAAGGCGCGGGTGGCGAAGGACTCTCTCGACGCAGCCCGCTCCTATATGCGCGTGACCGAGGAGGCTGCGCAAACAATCAGTACCATGACCGCGGCCACCGTGACCTTCCGCATGGAAGTCTTGCGCGAGCGTGCGCAGGCGCAGAAAGCGGTGATTTCGCAGGAGGCGGAAGTCGCGGAGTCCGCCATTCAACTCGCCTTGCTCGATGAATTCATCAAACAGCTGCGCGGTCGCCTCGACGAGGTGGAGCAGCATTTCCACAAGGGCCGGGTGTTTGCGCCGGTATCCGGAATAGTTTCGACGGGTCTTGCCGATATCGGCCATTCGCTGACGCCGGGCACCCCGATCGCGGAAATCCTCGATCCCGCCGACATCTTCGTGGACTGGTACATTCCCAACGAGCGCCTGATGGATCCTAAGGTCGGGTACGACGTCGTTGTGATCTTCGGCAACCGGCGCATTCCCGGAACGATCGCGCAAATCCTGCCGGTCTCCGCCGTATACACAGGGCAGCAGCAGCTAGTGGCGCGCGACCGTCCGGCAACGCAGATTGCGCGCATCCGTTTCGATAAGGACGCGTCCCCGCCGCCGCTCAACACGACGGTCGACGTTCTGCGCCTATATCGGTCCGCAATATGACTTCACCCCGACGGCCGCCGGATATATCTGCCCGAAATGCCGGCGCGGCATCGTCTCGGCCGACCCCGCGTGCGAGATCGTGGGGACCAGCGCGCGCTGTACCCAATGCGGTAAGGAGATGATCGTGTCGCCGCCGGCTGCTTCTCCCTGAAGCCGCACCAGCACGCGTCCCGTGCGCCGCTAATCGAATTTCGTCGGCAAGCCGCGCGCCAACAGCTCTGGACTCCGGAGTAATACCTAGTCGGAAGCTTCTCCGCTATTGACGCCTTAGTTCCGACCTAGCCTCGGTGGCCTCAAAGCACTGGGGGCGTCACCCATGTCGCGAGAAAAGCGCGAGCCTGCTGATGAGGCTACCGGGCACTATCGGCACCTGATGCGTCAGAATAGTGCCTTTTGTCGTGCCCTCTACGTGGCACTACAAGCCGGAACTGAAACTGCTGAGGCCATGACCGCAACCGTGCGGACGGGAGTGGCAAAAGCGGGTGCGGGCGAGGGATTACCGTCGTAATTCTTTCGCGACAGCTCGCGCGGCGCTATTTGCGGACTGCAGACTGACTACTGTGCGCCATTCCAAACGCATTGCAGCGCACCGTCGCGCAAACGCGTGGGATCTCGCTCGCCGCGCTCGGCGAGATCGACGATCATCCGCACGACGATCGCGCGCGTTTCTAACTCGCGCCGTCCGGATGCGAAGATGCTCCCCTGCAGCGAATCCATCGCGGCCTCGTAAGCTTGAATGATGCAGACAGCAGCTTCCCCGAAATCGAGCGTAAAATCTGCGGTCGTCGCCATGACGCAGCCCCCCGCGCCTCCCGTTAGATCTCAAATCTTGCTTTAGAGAGACGGCCGTTTGGTGTCGCGCGTGTGCTGTTCTGGCGACAGGTTCAAACCATTCGCACTGCCAGTGGTAGCAGCGTAGGTAACTGACGGATCAGGCTACCGCCGGTTCGTTCGGAGGCAGCCGGGGGTAAGTTCAAATTTGAAACGAGTCCACGGATTTCGCTGCTTTTGCGCGATCAGCAAGCACCGTGTCATCGAGAGACGATGTGGAAGTGAATCGGTGCGGTCACCATTGGCCGTAGCGCGCCTCGAACGTGTCGATCGGCAATTTGATCGCGGCAGGCGTTTCCCAGGTGGCGCCGATCCCCCGGGGACCTGACAGATCAAACGCCTCAAGCAATCCCACGCGGCCCTCGCCCAGCCGATAATTCGGTTCGGTGATTTCGACAGGCTTCACGCGCGCCAGCGCGATCTGTGGGGAGGCCCCTGCGACTCCTTCAGTTGTCTGTATCGACCGCGATTCCTGCACCGCCGGTGCTTCCGTTGTCGGTGGTTCCTTCGCGTGTTCGGGCCAGCTGAACTCCGACTTCGGCGGTACCGCACCGACCTTCTTGTACCAGCACTTGCGGCCATCGATTTCACGCCAAGACCACCAAGCCGAGTCTGAGTGATCGGGCGCACTCAGACACTCGATTGCTTGCACTGACGAGGTGAGGAAGCAGCAGACGACGACACCGAGAAAGGCTGCGCCACCGACCAGCGTGATGAAGATGAGCCTGCGAAATCCGATCACCGGTATTGGCTCCTACTGCGCAGCCGCGCGAGCTCCTGCAAGCAGACCACATGGAGCGTGGAGAACCGCTAACAGTCAAATAGGTCGTCGCAACGGATGCAACCGGTGGGTCGTTCGCGGAAGGATGCCAGTCTCCGAGTCGCCGCAATTACGGAGGTAGCCCGCTGCTCCTTCGGGTGGAACGCCCCGTGTCAGGTCGCTGACCCTGGAACGAATCGGCGCAAGTTAATGTTATGGCCTCGCCAGCGTGTATGTGAGTAGGCGGGGGGATGCAGCGTCAAACCGAAGAAACCGTGAGCGCCCGCTATTGACGCCGCGCGCGAGAATGCTTGGAGATCGCGAACAAGGTCCAATCGGACGAGGCGCGGCCTTGTCTGATCGAAATGGCGCGGGTGTGGATCCTCTTGGCAGCACAGAGGGAGGGGGTCTAACCGGCGTCTTTGGTCTCTTCCGCCAACTCTCTCCAAAGCTGAGCCATCTCCATCAGTGACGAGCGGTGCTCCTCCAAGTCATCCCACTTGGCCAACTGCTCGCAACACTCCGCAAATTTTCGGTACTGCTCTACCATTTGGGTTGAGCCCTCCATGCGGACCCCAACCGTCACGAAAGCGGCTCTGTTCCCAGAAAGTCGGTGCCATGCAGCCGGAACCAACGGCGCGCCGGGTCTTTGTTCCTCATCGAGTCATTCATTGGTTCTTACAAAAGGTTTCAATTGTTCCATCCAAAACTTCATTTCACTCCGCGGCCTGAAGCGAGTGCGTTTCAGGGCCCTTCTTTCTGAGCCGGCTGAAATCGAGACCAGTGGTCTCGCAACCGCCGAAAATAGGCGATGATCGCGAGATTGGTATTCGTCGCGAGCCAATTGAGATAAAGTTGATCATGATCACGACCACGCGCCTCAAGCCGACCCTCGGCGCCTGCGAGTTCGCCGATTCTCTCGGCAAGCCGCGTTCTCCGATATTCGAGTTTCGACTCGGCCTTCGCCGACGCTTTTTCAGCCTCAATTTGTCTTACAGCGAAGCTGTTCGCTCGCTGCCTGACGCTTTCTAGGATCTCCACCACATCCCCGATGCCATCACGCAGCTTGCGTAATCGTTCTTCGCTCATTGTCCGATCTCTCATGATTTCGCTCGCGCGTGGCCCACGATCAGTTGGCGCGCTTGCACAGAAAACCGTTCGCATGAGCAGACTCCTCGTCCTTTGAATTATGCCGCGAGAAGCCTGACCTCTGGGTTTTGTAAAAAGATGGCAGCTAAGCCTCGCCACCCACAAATCGCCCGCCGAGAATCAGAAAAGAAAGAACGTTTGCAAATATGTCACGCACTGGAGGTGTTATGATGTAGTTTGCTTTGGGCAGACGGAACAATGAAAAAGTTCCGCGCGGAGTGTTCATCGTGCTGCATCAACTACCCCGGTAACATCGTACAGAATGTTACGACCACCACACGGCTCATCAGCGCGAAACGGACGCGAGGCGATTGACGCTCCGCTTGAAGAAGTGCTCGCAGGTCTGAGCGCAGCGTTGAACATGCGCATCAGGACTTCGAAAAGCCTCAATAGCCTCGTGAGCGGGACCTATCGTGGATCGCTGCAAGAGGTCGTCGGTCGACTTCTTACCGGTCAGGACTATGTGATCAAATATGCTGCAGGTGCGATCGAGGTCACAGTCCTCGGCCCAAGCAATCGCGGCCCTTCGATACCCTCACTATCGGCGATGGTTAGCGCCGGACCAGCAATGCTGTCCGACGAGCCAGATATGCGAAGATCCCCGAAAGCTATTCGTAAGGACGCACTCAGAAACACAGAAGGCACAGAAAATGCCGTAACCGTGGCACCGGCGCGATAAGAAGGCTCGGACCGACCCTTGGTGCACGTCCGGCGGAAAAATACGATGCGACGTGCGCTAGTAGCGGACTCATTGCGAGAAAAGTGCAAAGATAGCAGCCCGGTATTAACCGCCGATAAACCATGGTTCGGCATGCTCTCGCGCATGTCGTCTCAACTCACTGCTGCGAACGGTCCTCATCTCACAAGCCCATTTGCGGGATCATCCCAACCGTGGGACGCCCCCGATCCACTGCCGGTCATGCGGCGAGAACTCAAGTTGTTGCTCATCGAACGAGACCTGCTGCGCGGCGAGGTCGAACGACTACGTGCAATCGAACAGAGTCGAGACCAGTGGCGACGACAAGCTGAACACCTCCGCGCGCTAATCGCACAAGTGCCGCCATGGGCGCTATTCTGGCGGCGCTGTCTTAACGGCTTAAAGGCGGTGCGAAAGCCAGCCGATCAATGGCACTGCGCCTGAGCTGTCTCCGCCCAATGAGGCGGACCAGTCATCGAGCAACAGCCTTCCCGGAGCCCTTGAGCGGAGCACGATCGAGAACTTCCTGGTCGGTCCGGGAAGGCACCCCGAGCCGTCACCGACCCCCACGCCAGGAGGCGCAAGATCTATTCACGTTCACACCGAGCGCAATTCACTGCAGAGTTTACCCCGGCGTCATTGCATATTTCGCGAGAGTTTAAGGCTTTATTTTCCAAATGAATCGGAAATTGTCGGTTGGTCGCCGCTAGCCCTGGTCCCACCGAAGTTTTGGCCTAGCTTTCCTTCGATGCGTGCGCTTCTAACGTTGAGTATGGTCGCAGTGGCGATAGCGCTTGCCGGATGCGCCCAAGATGGCACGCCTACCTCAACCGGAAATTCAGGCAGCATCGATAGCTTTGTACGCAATCTCTTCGGATCGAAAAACGAGGACCAGACCCCGGCGGCGGATAACGAGGCGCCGAGCGAGCCATCCGCGAACAAGACCAAGCCTGCGAACTCCACGCCGAAACATCCCGCGGTGGCAGCGGCACGCGTCCGTCCGGCCAAACACCAAGCGGAGCCGGCGAATAAGAAACCTGCCATTGCTCTCGCGCCCAAGCCGCCCGCGAAGCGACAGGGGAGCGCCGAGCCGCAGAGCAGACCCGAAAGCAAGACCCCTCACTTGCTCAGTGGGGCGGCGCCGACAGCGCCCGTCGAAAGCTTCGACAACAGCTTCAGCTCTCCGCGGCAACCTTGACTGGGAATAGAACCGCAGGTCGCCTTTGTTAAATCGATCCCGACGAGAATTCTCCGCTCTTGGTGGCGCAGGCTCCTCGGACGTCAACGTTGCCGTGAAGAAGTCCGCGCTTCGTCCCAATTAGGACACGCCTCCCTGCAAACTTGGATACGTGGGGCATCGAT
>Ga0306925_10003248_pt1 | contig 14316 bp, 12 predicted proteins | sample flu12Cox44000176_FD_203755 | JGI IMG/M metagenome (GOLD analysis project Ga0306925, IMG submission 203755) | Lab enrichment of tropical soil microbial communities from Luquillo Experimental Forest, Puerto Rico - flux8day.12C.oxic.44.000.176 (v2)... | ecosystem: Environmental > Terrestrial >... | reverse complement strand
GTTCGTGATACCCCGCGGCATCACCTGACACGAACTTCGGAAACAAAGGGACACTAGAAAATTATTGTTTCTCTAGTGCCGCGGATCGATTTGAAATTCCTGAACTGAACTCGCCACTATCACCGCAGGAACTTCAAATCGGCGGCACTAGCGGTGCGTTCAGATGATCCCGTTGCCCGGGACGCGGTCAGGATTGTGCCTGTTCTGCGGGCGCATATGCAATGGCAAAGGGCCCGGATCGGTCAAATTGGCTGAATTGACCTTCGCCTTGGGCCAGACGGTCGGCAATCGCCCACAACGCGGCCGGGTTCACGCCGAGCCCGACATGGCTGGCAAGATGCACCTCGATATTCTCGGAGGTATCGGAGGGACGCAATCGGCAGGTTCGCCAGTTCACGATGCCATCGGCGCGCGAATAGATCGACGTGGTCGGGACCGGCAGATCGCCTGCGAGCGCCTGGAGAAGCGCGGGATCGCCGCCCACCGTTTCGCCCGACAGTGCCTCATAAAGGCGCGTGGCGTTGGTCGCTCTCACGTCATTTGCAAACGGGCTTCCCAGCGTCACCACATAACGCACCATTTCGGGCGCGTGCAGCGCCAGATCGCGCGCATAGATGCCGCCAAGGCTCCATCCGACGATGCTCACCTTTCGCCCGGTGCTTTGGTGGATTTCGGCAAGACGGCTGCGCAGCGCCATGCGCACTCGTGCAAGTCCACCGGTGTTCCGGCCCATCCGCCAGGCGTGGGGGTCATAGCCGAGTTCCGTCAGGTAACGGCGCATCGGCGCCGTCGACATGTCGCTGGCGAGAAATCCCGGCAAGGTCAGCACCGGATGGCCATCGCCCCTCGGCGCGCTCATCAGGAAAGGAGACAGCATCAGGCTGGCGTTGAACTCGAATATCCCCCGCACCTCGGCCAGCAACAGGCCAAGCCCGGGCGGCCGCAGCCGGCCGGTTTCCTCGCCTTGATCAGCAAACTGCGTCATTTCTTGTCGGACGTGCGCGAGCCGCCGAGCCCCGTCATGGCAGCGAACATGTCGCCAAATCGCTCGGCTATCTTCGGATCGAACGAAAGCCAGCTTTGCATCAGGGCTTCCGGCGAGACCTTCTGGATATTCTCCATCATCTGGTTCTGGAGTTTTTCCATGACCGCAGTCTGCATCGGCTGCACGTCGGGAAGCCCGAAGAACTGCCGGGCCTCAAGCGGCGTGCAGTCTATTTCCACATTAACCTTCATGTGCGCTCCTGCTGGCAGTGACGCCCCTGGACAGTATCGCCGCCAGAGGCCAGCGGTAGCAAGCCGCCTTGAGGGGGCCGGATGGCTCCTGAGGCGCCAAATCAACGCGTATGGTCAACCAAAACGGTCCGCAGCAAACGGCCTCGGATCGGCGAAAGGCGCCTGCCCCGTCATCATTTCCGCCAGCAACCGCCCGGTCGCAGGACCGAGCGTCAGGCCGTGATGCTGGTGTCCGAAATCGAACCACAGCCCGTCATGACGAGGCGCCTTGCCGATGACCGGCAGCATATCGGGCAGGCACGGCCGCGCGCCCATCCAGGGTTTTGCGTCGATCGCCTCTGCCAGCGGGAACAGGGCGCGCGCCCGCGGCAGCGCCTGCTGGACCTGGACTGGCGTCGGCGGCGCATCGCGGCGGGCAAACTCGACGCCGGTGGTGAGCCGAATCCCGCGGTTCATCGGCGCGAGCACAAAACCGAGATCGGAATCGAGAACGGGCTCGTGGAGGACGGCATTGCCGCGCGGCGCAAGATGCAGATGATAGCCGCGCTTGACGCCGAGCGGGATGGAGTATCCAAGCGGACGGAACACCAGGTCCGACCACGGTCCGAGCGCCACGACGACTTCACGCGCGGCGGCCCCGCGCACGCGCCATCCTTTTTCGTCCTGCCCGAGCGTTCTTGCATCACTGACCAGAAAACGTCCGCCATTGCGCTTGAACAGCGCCGTATATGCCTTGGCCAGGGCGCCCGGATCGGGAACAAATCCCGGCGTCGGCAAATAGATCGCGCCAGTGAAATCGCCGCTCAGATGGGGTTCACGCGCCGCAATCGCGGAAGGTTTAAGAACCTCGCTGGGAACGCCGAATTGGCTCGCGCGCTCGACCTCTTTCACGGCATTAGCGAAGCTCTTTTCGGATCGAAACAGTTTGAGCCAGCCAGTGCGGCGCAACAGTTCCGGGACGCCGGCTTCAGCAACCAGCGCTTCATGCTCGATGAGGCTGCGCTGGATCAACGGCAGTTCGGCCAGGGCGCTGTGCAGCGCGCGATCCGGCGAAGACGCCAGATAATAGCGCACCAGCCACGGCAGGAAGTAAGGCAGATCGGCAACGCGATAGTGGGCTTGCGGCGAGCGGTTCAACGCATATTGAACGAGCTGGGCGACATCGCGGGGGAACATGTAAGGGAAAACCGAAGCGCATTCGATCAGGCCGGCATTTCCGAAACTGGTCTCCTCCCCGGCAGCCTCGTTTTTATCGACCAGGATGACGTCGCGCCCCCGCTGCTGCAGGTGCAAGGCGGCGGCTACGCCGACCATGCCCGCTCCCAGCACAAGAACATCGGCCTTCAGTTCCGCCATCCGGCACTCCCGTCCATGCCGCCCGTGCTGTAGCTAGTCATGGCGGAGGCACGGCGCAAACGACTATGCTTTAAGGGAAATCGCGCTTGCGCCACGGCCAAACTCTGGCAGATTGTCGCCCTCGACAAGCCCAAACAGCATGCGGAGAGCGCCAAATTATGCCGGTACGTCAATTCCTTCTTGCAGCGACCACCTTCTCGATCGTCGCTTTCGCCATGACGCCGGCGTCAAGCCAGACCCTGCGCTACGCCAATCAGGGCGAGCTGAAATCGCTTGATCCGTATACGCTCAAGGAAACCACCACCATCGCCCATCATGCGCATGTCTATGAGGGATTGGTCACCCGCGACAAGGAACTGAAGATCGCCCCTGCGCTTGCCGAAAGCTGGGAAATCCTGGAGCCGACGCGCTGGCGTTTCCATCTGCGGAAGAACGTCAAATTCCACAACGGCGATCCCTTCACCGCCGATGACGTGATTTTTTCCGCCGACCGCGTCCGCGCCAAGGGCTCCAACTTCCTGACCAACGTTCCTTCCGATGCCAAGTTCGTCAAGGTCGACGACTACACGGTGGACGTAAAGCTCGACTCGCCCAATCCCATCCTGATTTCGCAGTGGGACGGCTGGTTCATCATGGACAAGAAATGGTGCGAGGAAAACAATTCGGTCGCGCCGACGCCGGCATCCGCGACCACGCCAAGCCATGCCTCGCTGCACGAAAACGGCACCGGCCCCTTCATCATCGAAAGCCACCAGCCCGGCGTGAAGACCGTGTTCAAGCCGAATCCGAATTGGTGGGGCAAGCCCGAGCACAATCTCAAGGAGATCGTCTTCACGCCGATCGCATCGGCCGCAACGCGGGTCGCGGCCCTGCTCTCGGGCGAAGTCGACGTGATCGAGCCGGTTCCGACGCAGGATATCCAGAGGGTCAATGCCGGCGGCAATGCCGCCGTCCTGACCGGACCGGAAGTCCGCACCATTTTCCTCGGCATGGATCAGGTGCGTGACGAACTCCTCTATTCGAATATCAAAGGCAAGAATCCGTTCAAGGATGTTCGCGTGCGCGAGGCCTTTTTCAAGGCGATCGATGTCGAGCTCATCAAGAACCGCGTGATGCGCGGTCTCTCGACACCCTCGGCGCTGATGATCGCGCCGCAATTATTCGTCCTCTCCAAGGACTTTGTCCGACCGAAAGCCGATCCGGATGCAGCCAAGAAACTGATGATCGAGGCGGGCTATCCCGATGGTTTTGAAGTCACGATGGACTGCCCCAACGATCGCTATGTCAACGACGCCGACATCTGCCAGGCGGTTGTAGGGATGCTCGCGCGCATTGGCGTGAAAGTTAATCTGCTCGCGCAGCCCAAGGCGCAGTATTTTGGCAAGGTGCTCAAGCCTGGCGGCTACCAGACCTCGTTCTACCTCCTGGGCTGGACACCGGCCTCAATGGATTCCCATAACGTGCTGTACGACATCATGGGCTGCCGCACCGACCCCAAGGATTCCACCCGCGGCGAAGCCAATCTCGGCGGCTATTGCGACAAACAGGTCGATGCGCTCGCCGACAAGATCCTGGTCGAGCCCGACATCGCCAGGCGCGACCAGATGATCAAGAAAGCCTTTGAAATCGGGATCAAGGATTACGGCTACATCCCGCTACACCAGCAGGCGCTGGCGTGGGGCGTTTCGAAGAAAGTGAAACTGACCCAGCGTGCGGACAATCAGGTCCTGCTCTACTGGGCCACGAAACAGGAATAGCGGTGTTGTCGAATTCTTAGTCCCGGAAGGTTGAGCTTCCGGGACTTGTCGTTTCCGCCTCTTAAAAGGAAGTGAAAGGAAGAGATGCTCGCTTTCACGCTTCGTCGGGCAATCCAGGCCATCGGCGTCATGATCGCGGTGGGGATCATCGCGTTCTCAATGTTCCGTTTCGCTGGCGACCCGGTCAACCAGATCGTTTCCATCGACACCTCGGCGGCCGAGCGCGCCGAGATCCGCAAATCGCTTGGCCTCGACGATCCCGTGCTGGTGCAGTTCGCCCGTTATTTTGCCAACGCTACCCAATTCAAGTTCGGCGTCTCCTACCAGTTCCGACTGCCGGTTGCTGACCTCCTGAAAGAACGGCTGCCGGCGACGCTGGAGCTTGCCACCTGCGCCACCATTTTGGCCCTCGTCCTTGGCATCCTGATGGGGGTCTATTCCGCACTGCGACGCGACACGCCGCTGGCCAGGATCTTCCAGGCGGTCTCGCTGATCGGGATTTCACTGCCGACCTTTCTGATCGGCATTCTCCTGATCTACCTTTTCTCGGTGACGCTCGGCTGGCTCCCCTCGTTCGGCCGCGGCGAGGTGGTGCGGATCGGCTGGTGGACGACCGGATTGCTCACGATTTCCGGGCTGAAGGCGCTCATCATGCCCTCGATTACCCTTGGCCTGTTCCAGATGACGCTGATCATGCGGCTGGTGCGGGCCGAAATGCTCGAGGTGCTGCGCACCGATTATATCCGTTTCGCGCGCGCGCGGGGCTTGACCACCCGTGCCATTCACTTCGGTCACGCGCTCAAGAACACGCTGGTTCCCGTCATCACCGTCGCCGGCCTGCAATTTGGCTCGGTAATTGCATTTGCCATCATCACTGAAACCGTCTTCCAGTGGCCCGGGATGGGACTCTTGTTCGTCCAGGCAGTGCAAAATGTCGATATCCCGATCATGGCAGCTTACCTGCTGATGGTTTCGCTGATCTTCGTCACCATCAACCTTGTGGTCGACATCCTCTACACCGTAGTGGATCCGCGCCTGCGCGCCACCATCGGCCGTCCGGCCTGAGGCGAGATTTTCAAAAATGTCCGACGCTGCCGCAACCCACCAGGCCCCCTCGAACGCGTCGCAACCGCGCGAGCATTCGCGGGGCCTTGTTCGGCGCGCGCTTCATAGCGACGTGTTCTATTCGTTCCGTCGCTCCCGCCTCACGGTGGCGGCTGCTGTTGTGACGTTGCTGTTCTTCCTGCTCGCCATCATGGCGCCGATGCTCGCCGTGCAGAATCCCTTCGACCCGGCACAGCTTCAACTCATCAATTCGCGCATCGCCCCGCTCTGGACCGCCGATGGCCAAAGCCCGTTCCTGCTCGGCACCGACGAGCAGGGTCGCGACGTGTTTTCCGCGATTCTTTACGGGCTTCGCATTTCGCTGACCGTCGGCGTGCTCGGCGTCGTGTTCTCCGGCACGCTCGGCATTCTGCTGGGGCTGATCGCCGGTTATTTCGGCGGTGCGGTGGACGGTCTGATCATGCGCATTGCCGATGTGCAACTCACCTTCCCCGCGATTCTGATCGCGCTTCTCATCGACGGCATCGTCAAATCCCTGTTCGGCAATCGCCTCGACGCCACCACCACGCTTGCGGTGCTGGTTTTTGCGATCGGCCTGAGCTTCTGGGTGCAATATGCACGCACCGTGCGCGGCTCGGTCATGGTGGAGAAGAACAAGGACTATGTCGCCGCCGCACAGTTGATCGGCCTGCCGACGCCCGTCATCATGTTGCGCCACGTGCTGCCCAATGCGATGGGGCCGATCCTGGTGATCGCGACCATCAATCTGGCGCTCGCAATCATCACCGAGGCGACCCTGTCGTTTCTTGGCGCCGGCATGCCCGACACCATGCCATCGCTCGGCACCCTGATCCGGATCGGCAACAATTACCTGTTCGCCGGCGAATGGTGGATCGTCGCCTTTCCCGGATTGGCGCTGGCCGCGCTGATCCTTTCCATCAATCTGCTCGGCGATTGGCTGCGCGACGCGCTCAATCCGAAACTGCGATGAGGAGCGCCGTGATTTTGGGATATCCGTGCGCATGAGCGAGCCCGTACTTTCAGTGCGTAACCTCCGGGTCGAGTTCGTCACCCGTCATCGTGTGCTCCACGCCATCGACGGCATCTCCTTCGATATCGCCAGGGGCGAGGTGCTGGGCGTGGTCGGCGAATCCGGCGCGGGGAAATCCGTCACCGGTCTTTCGATCATCGGACTGATCGAGCCACCTGGCCGCATCGCCGGCGGCGAGATCTATCTCTCGGGCATGCGGATCGACAATCTGCCGCCGGACGAGATGCGGCGCGTGCGTGGAAGGCGGATCGGGATGATCTTCCAGGACCCGCTGACGAGTCTCAATCCGCTCTACCGGATCGGCGATCAATTAATCGAGACCATCCGGACCCACCTGAATTTGTCGGAACAGGCCGCGCACCGACGCGCCATCGATCTTCTGGCCGAGGTCGGCATTCCCGCACCCGAAAAACGCATCGATGCCTATCCGCACGAATTTTCCGGCGGCATGCGCCAACGGGTCGTGATTGCGCTTGCGATTTGCGCCGAACCCGAACTGATCATCGCCGACGAACCCACCACCGCGCTCGACGTATCGGTGCAGGCACAGATCATCTCGCTGATCAAGCGGCTCGGGCGCGATCACGGTACCGCCGTGATGCTTGTGACCCACGACATGGGGGTGATCGCCGAGACCTCGGACCGTGTCGCGGTGATGTATTCGGGCCGTATCGCCGAAATCGGCCCGGTGCGGGACGTGGTGCAGAATCCGCTGCATCCCTACGCCAGGGGCCTGATGGGCGCGATCCCGACGCTTGCAAGCGAAGCCGCGCGGCTGGTCCAAATCCCCGGCACGATGCCGCGGCTTTCCGCCATCCCACCCGGCTGCTCGTTCAACCCGCGTTGCGCCTTCGCCTTCGACCGCTGCCGCATCGAGCGTCCCGAGCCGATCGCGCAGGGAACGCAGGCCATCGCCTGCCATCTCTATGACACCGAAGCCAAGGACACCGCGGCATGACCACGAAATCCTTCGTCGAAGTCAAAAACCTGCGCCGCATCTTTGACGTTTCAAGGCCGTGGCTCAATCGCGTGCTCGAAGGCGGTCATCTCGAATTCCTCAAGGCGGTCGACGGCATCAACTTCGACATCCGCAGAGGCGAAACCTTTGCGCTCGTCGGCGAATCCGGCTCCGGAAAGACCACGGTCGCACGAATGGTGGTCGGGCTGTTGGCGCCGACCTCCGGCGAAGTCATAATCGATGGGGTGTCGATGACGGACCCGCGCAAGTTGCCGGCGCGCAGGCGATTGCGCCGCCGCATCCAGATGATTTTCCAGGACCCGTATGCGAGCCTCAACCCGCGGCTTCGGGTCGACGCCATCATTGCCGAACCGATCCGTGCCTTCGACCTGATCCAGGGCGATCAAAATGTTCGCGCGCGCGTCGGCGAACTGCTGGGCCTGGTCGGCCTTCATGCCGATGATGGCTGGAAATATCCGCACGAGTTTTCCGGCGGACAGCGGCAGCGCATCGCGATCGCCCGTGCGCTGGCGTCTGAAGCCGAATTCATCGTCTGCGACGAGCCGACATCCGCGCTCGATGTCTCCGTGCAGGCGCAGATCCTCAACCTGATGCGCGATCTGCAGGACAAGTTCGGCCTCACCTATCTCTTCATCAGCCATAACCTTGCGGTAGTCCGGCACATGGCCAGCCGCATTGGCGTGATGTATCTCGGCCGCATCGTGGAGATTGCCGAAGGGCGCGAACTGTTCGCCAATCCGCGAATGCCCTACACCAGGATGCTCTTGGGCGCGGTGCCCGATCTTGCGATGTCCGGCCGGCAACGGGTCCCCGTCAAGGGCGAAATCCCCAACCCGATCGACCCACCCTCGGGGTGCGCCTTCAATCCGCGCTGTCCGCTGGTTTTCGACCTCTGCCGCCGCGAAACACCCGCGCTCGTCAATGGCGTGGCCTGCCACGCGGTCAACCAACCCGCCGAAGCGGCCATGTCCGCCTAATCAGATGGCCGGGAACCGGTTGGCAGAGCGCTCCGGCTGTGATCAAGTGCCGCCGCACGTCGGAAGCCCGCCATCGCTGGACGCCCATGAGTAACATCAATCCCGATCCATTCACCACCCGGCCGGAAATCGAAGGCATGTTCGGGGTGGTGACGTCGACGCACTGGATCGCCACCGCGGTCGGAATGGGCATCCTGGAGAAAGGCGGCAATGCATTCGACGCCGGCGTCGCCACGGCTTTCACGCTGCAGGTGGTCGAGCCGCATCTCAACGGCCCCGGCGGCGACGTTCCGATCATCGTGCACGATGCAAGGCGCGCCAAGATCGAAGTGATTTGCGGCCAGGGTCCGGCGCCTGCCGGCGCGACCATCGAGCATTACAAGGCCGAGGGTCTGGAAATGGTGCCCGGCACCGGGCTGCTCGCGGCCTGCGTTCCCGGCACCTTCGAATCCTGGATGTTGCTGTTGCGTGACTACGGCACGATGCGGCTGCGCGACGTGCTGGAACCGGCGATTGCCTATGCCCGCGACGGCTACCCTTTCCTGGAACGCGCTTCCGCGACCATCAGGACTGTCGAACAATTGTTCCGCAAGCACTGGACTATGTCGGCGGCGGTCTATCTTCCCAACGATGAAGTGCCCAGGCCAGGCAGCATCTTCACCAACAAGACATTGGCCGAAACCTATACGCGCATCCTGAAGGAAGCGGAAAGCGCAGGCGGCGACCGCGTCGCGCAGATCGAGGGCGCACGCAAGGCGTGGTCGAAGGGCTTTGTGGCCGAGGCGATCGACAAATTCTGCCGCACCCAGGACGTGATGGACGTCAGCGGCTCGCCGCATCGCGGCGTGCTTCGCGCCGATGACCTGGCGCGCTGGCAGCCGACGATCGAAGCGCCGCTGACCTACGACTATGGCCGCTATACCGTCTGCAAGGCCGGGGTCTGGAGCCAGGGACCGGTGATGCTGCAACAGCTTGCGCTGTTGAAAGGCTTTGAGCTCGACGGGCTCGATCCCGCCGGTCCGGAATTCATTCACCTGCAGGTCGAATGCGCCAAGCTCGCTTATGCCGACCGCGAGAAGTTTTACGGCGACCCGAAGTTCACCGAAATTCCGGTCACCACCCTGTTGTCGGATGCCTATAACAGCGAGCGCCGCAAGCTGATCTCGGAAAAGGCTTCGCTCGAATTCATCCCGGGTTCCGTCGAGGGTTTTGGCGCGGTCGTGCAATATCGCCGCCAGGACGGTCAGCGCGAAGCCGTCGATGCCATGGGCGGCGGCGAGCCGACCGTCGGCCGTTTCGGCGAGGTGCGCGGCGATACCGTGCATTTCGACATCATCGACAAGGCCGGCAACATGATTTCGGCGACGCCTTCCGGCGGCTGGCTGCAATCCTCACCGGTGATTCCGGAACTCGGCTTCTGCCTCGGCAGCCGTGCCCAGATGTTCTGGCTCGAGGAAAATCATCCAGCCTCGCTCGCGCCTGGCAAGCGCCCGCGCACCACGCTCAGCCCGACCATGGCGCTGCGCGACGGCGAACCGTATCTCGCCTGGGGCTCGCCGGGCGGTGATCAGCAGGATCAATGGACCACGCAATTTTTCCTTCGGCATGTCCATGCCAAGTTGAATCTTCAGGAGGCGATCGACGCGCCGGCATGGCACTCCGAGCACTTCCCGATCTCGTTCTGGCCGCGCACGGCACGGCCCGGGGTGCTGGTGGTGGAAGGCAGGGTCCCCAAGACGACCGTCGAAGAACTCGAGCGTCGCGGACATATTGTCGAAATCGGTCCCGACTGGTCGGAGGGCCGCCTCACCGCGGCCTCTAAAGTCGGGCCCCGCCGGCGCGCCGCGGCCAATCCCCGCGGCATGCAGGGCTACGCGGCCGGACGCTGATCCGATATGACCTGGTCGATCATTGCCCGAGACAATGCCACCGGCCAGTTCGGAATAGCAGTCGCGACGCGGTTTTTTGCGGTCGGCGCGCGCGTGCCTCACGTCGCTGCCCGCATCGGCGCCATCGCCACGCAGGCCCTGGTCAATCCGTATTACGGCATCGATGGCCTGAAGCTGCTGCGTGAAGGACGCGTACCGCAGGACATCATCGAATCCCTGACTGCGGCTGACGCCGGGCGCGAAAGCCGGCAGCTTCACATCATGGATGCGAGCGGCCGCATCGCCGCCCATACCGGCAGGGAATGCGTCGAATGGTGCGGACATCTTGAAGGCAAAGGCTTTTCGATCGCGGGCAACATGCTCGCGGGGGCTCGCGTGCTGGACGATACGGCGGAAACCTACATCGCTAACGAGAAAATGCCGTTCGCGCGACGGCTGATCGCGGCGATGCGAGCCGGCGAAGCCGCCGGCGGCGACAAGCGTGGCAAACAATCGGCGGCGCTCTTGATCTACGGTGAAGAGGAATGGTCCGAGCTCGACCTGCGCGTCGACGACCATGCCGACCCGCTCGCCGAAATTGAACGCCTGGAGGCGGTCAGCCGCGAGCGCTGGGTGCATTTCCGAAAATATCTGCCGACCCGCGACAATCCGGCCGGGGTTACCGACCGCGGCATTATCGACGCAGGGATCGAAGCTGCGACTGCGAGCGAGCGATGAGCGAGGCTCCGCTGATCGAAATATGCGATCTTCGCGTCACCTTTCACGGCGACGACGGACGCACCACGCATGCGGTAGACGCCGTTGACCTGACCGTTCCCAACCGCACCACGCTGGGTCTGGTCGGTGAATCCGGTTGTGGCAAGAGCGTGACCTCGCTCGCCATCATGGGTTTGTTGCCGAAACAATCGGCGGAGATCACGGGATCGATTCGCTTTGACGGCTTCGACCTCCTGAACGTGCCCGATCAAACCCTCCGCGACCTTCGCGGCAACCGGCTGGCGATGATCTTCCAGGAGCCGATGACCTCGCTCAACCCGAGCTTTACGATCGGCGACCAGATCATCGAGACCATCCTGCGCCATCGCGGCGGAACAAGAAATGCTGCGCGCAGGCGCGCCATCGAGCTGTTGCGGCGGGTACATATTCCCTCGCCCGAGAAACGCATCGACGAATATCCGCACAAGCTCTCGGGCGGGATGCGACAGCGGGTCATGATCGCGATGGCGCTCGCCTGCGATCCCCAGCTCCTGATCGCCGACGAGCCCACCACTGCGCTCGACGTGACCCTGCAGGCCCAGATTCTCGACCTGATGCGCGAACTGAAGGCACAAAGCGGCGCGGCGATCATCCTCATCACCCATGACCTCGGCGTTGTCGCCGAAATCTGCGACGAGGTCGCCGTGATGTATGCCGGCGAAATCGTGGAGCGCGCCAGCGTGGATGAACTGTTTGCCAATCCCCAGCATCCCTACACCGTCGGGCTGCTCGGCTCGATCCCGCGACTCGGGCGTCAAACGTCGCATCTTGCCACGATCGAAGGCATGGTCCCCAATATGGCCAACCCGCCGCCCGGCTGCCGCTTCGCCGCGCGGTGCCCTTTCGCCAAAAGCACCTGCGTCGCCGCGCCGCCACCGCTCGCAAGTTTGAGCGCAGGTCACTGGTCGCGCTGCATCCGAGCGCCGCTCGAGAGGATGGTGTCGTGACCGCGCTGCTGGAAGCCAGAAATCTGGTCAAGCATTTCGTCGCGGACCGTTCGGTGTTCGGACGACCAAAGGCCTATGTCAAGGCGGTCGATGGCGTCAGTTTCAGCGTCGATGCGGGCGAGACGCTGGCGCTGGTCGGCGAATCCGGCTGTGGAAAATCCACCGTCAGCCGTCTGGTGCTGCGCCTGATCGAGCCCGATGCCGGCGAGATCAGATTTGCCGGCCGCGATCTGCTCGCGATGGACGCCGACGAATTGCGCGCGTTCCGCCGCGAGGCGCAAATCATCTTTCAGGACCCTTACGCCTCGCTCAACCCGCGGATGACGGTCGGCCAAATTCTGACCGAGCCGCTCGTGCTGCACGCGCTGGTACGAGCCGAGCAGCGTCGCGAACGCGTCGAGGAGTTGCTGCGCCTCGTCGGGCTCGAGCCGCGCTTTGCACGCCGCTACCCCCACGAATTTTCCGGGGGCCAGCGTCAGCGCATCGCCATCGCACGGGCGCTGGCAGTGGAACCAAAACTCATCATTTGCGACGAGCCGGTTTCGGCTCTCGATGTCTCGATCCGTTCGCAAATCCTCAATTTGCTGCGCGACCTGCAGGCGCGGCTTGGATTGGCCTATATCTTCGTCTCGCATGATCTTGCGGTGGTGAAACACATCGCCGACCGTGTCGCCGTGATGAATCTCGGCACCGTCGTCGAGACGGCGGAAGCACAAGCACTGTTTGCATCGCCCCGTCACCCCTATAGCCGGGCGCTGTTGTCGGCTATTCCGGTGCCGAAGCCGCAGGCAAAAAGCGGCCGGATCGTGCTGCAGGGTGAGATGCCGAGCGCGCTCGATCCGCCGGCGGGCTGCCGATTTCATACGCGCTGTCCCTTCGCGATCGAGCGTTGCGGGGTCGAAATCCCGCAACTTGTGGCGGGCACAGCCGGACATCTGACCGCCTGTCATCGCACGGACGAACTGCCAGCGGCTGATGCGATCCTGCCGAGCGACGGGGAATTTTCACCGGCGCTGCAGCGACTGGTTGCGGCGTTCGGCCGCGCGGAGCAAGTCGGCGATGTTTCCGCGGTTGATATAGTCGGGACGTCCCCGCCAACCCTGTAATTTTTGAAGATGGAGACCTGTGCGATGAAGATCCTGCGTTTGGTGGACCTAGTGCCCACTTTCCGAAGTTTGTGCTCCATCGCAGCACCCGCCTTCACGAACGGAAAGTCATGGGTACCAGCAAACTTATTGATTCTAGTACCGCTTGCCGATCTGAAGTCCCTGAAAGGAACTCGCCGCTTGCGGTGCAGGGACTTCAGATCGGCGGTACTAGCGGCGGCAATGTGCGTGTCGCTTGCAGCAGCGGCTTCTGCCCAGACCACGCTGCGCATCGGGCTGGCCGAGGATCCGGATGTTCTGGATCCCTCGATCGGGCGGACCTATGTCGGCCGCATCGTGTTCGCCTCGTTGTGCGACAAGCTGTTCGACATCGACGAAAAGCTCAACATCGTACCGCAGCTCGCGCTAAGTTACGAAACTTCCGCCGACGGCAAGGAAATGACCATCAAATTGCGGCCCGGCGTCAAGTTTCACGACGGGGAGCCGTTTGACGCGGCAGCTGCCAAATTCTCGTTCGATCGCCATCTCACGCTGCCGACCTCGTTCCGCAAGCCCGAGCTTGCTGCGCTCGATCACGTCGATGTCGTCGATCCCCTCACCATCAGGCTCGTGCTGAAGACGCCGTTCTCGCCGCTGATCACCCAGCTCACCGATCGCGCCGGCATGATGGTCTCGCCCAAGGCCGCAAAGGAGGCTGGCGAGAAGTTCGCCCTGCATCCGGTCTGCGCCGGTCCCTACAAATTCGTCGAACGCGTGCAGCAGGATCGCATCGTGTTCGAAAAATTCGCCGACTACTGGAACAAGGACAATATCTTCATCGACCGGGTGGTGTTTCTGCCGATTGTCGATGCCACCGTGCGATTAGCCAACCTAAAATCCGGCGGGCTCGACCTGATCGAGCGCGTGCTGGCGACCGACATCAAGGACGTCCGCGCCGACTCCAGGCTCAAACTGTCGAGCGCGCTCGAACTCGGCTATTTGGGCCTGACCATCAATATCGGCAACGACAAGAACAAGGGCGCACTCAGCCAGTCCGAAAAGGTACGCCAGGCGTTCGAACTGTCGATCGATCGCGAGGCCGTCAACCAGGTCGTGTTCAACGGCGAGTTCACGCCCGGCAATCAGTGGATCAGCCCGGAACATCCCTATTATCAAAAGGCGTTTCCAATTCCCAAGCGCGACGTCGCCAGGGCCAAG
>Ga0306925_10003245_pt1 | contig 14320 bp, 6 predicted proteins | sample flu12Cox44000176_FD_203755 | JGI IMG/M metagenome (GOLD analysis project Ga0306925, IMG submission 203755) | Lab enrichment of tropical soil microbial communities from Luquillo Experimental Forest, Puerto Rico - flux8day.12C.oxic.44.000.176 (v2)... | ecosystem: Environmental > Terrestrial > Soil... | reverse complement strand
AAGAAAGTTCTCGACGCCAAGCGGCGCCCCAAGCGCTGGCAGGAAATCAAGGCGAGCGCCGAAGCCGCTTCTTAGTCATGTCCAAGCGGCTTTCCTGAGGCTGGCCGATTGTTCGGTCATGGGACGGAGGATTCCCAACTCCGGGCAAGATCGCTCCTTGGCGAGCGCTCTGAACCTCTGTAACTATCTAAATATAAGCAACTTATCACAGGGCTCGCGCCGGAATTTGAGTTGCGATATATATAATCCGAGGTTGTTTCCCGTGGACATAGCACGTCCCGAAGCCAAACGACAAAAGCGCATTCGCCGGACGATATATATCGCCGTCGCCGTGGTACTAATACCGCTCGTCACTTATGCTCTCTCGAAGTTGAAGCCGGCCGCGCCCAGCGTGGATCGCGCGACGGTTTGGACCGACACGGTGAAGCGCGGCCCGATGCTGCGCGAGGTTCGAGGACTCGGAACATTGGTTCCGGTAACGATCCGACTGATTCCCGCCATCACGGACGGCACTGTCGAGACGCGCTACCTGCTTCCCGGCACGCTCGTCAAAGCCGACACGGTGATTCTCGACATGCGCAATCCGGAATTGCAGCAGGCGGCGCTCGACGCGGAATACCAGCTCCGTGGCGCGGAAGCGTCGCTGAACAATATGAAGGCTCAGCTCGAGAATCAGCTCATGGACAAGCGCGCGCAGGCAGCGGCGATCCGCTCCGCATTTCACACCGCCGCACTGCAAAAAGCCAACAACGAAAAGCTTTACTCTCTGGGCCTGGTAGCGGACGTGGTGGTGAAGACCTCGGAAGTGCAGGCGGAAGAACTCGAGAAGCAAAACGAGATTGCCGAGAAGCAGGTGCAGACTTTCTCCGACTCGATTGCCGCGCAGATCGCCGTTCAACAGTCTAACGTAGACGAAAAGCGCGCGATGTACGACCTGAAAAAATCGCAGGTTGACCAACTGAAAGTGCGACCGGGAATTGATGGCGTGCTGCAGGATCTCACAGTCGAAGTAGGGCAGAAAGTAACGCAGGGAACGGTGCTCGCGCGCGTCGCCCAGCCCACACACCTGAAGGCCGCGTTGAAAATCGCGGAGACGCAGGCAAAAGATATCCAAATCGGGCAGAAGGCCTCCGTCGATACGCACAACGGCATAATTGCCGGGCATGTGATGCGCATAGATCCGGCCGTGGTCAACGGCACCGTAACTGTAGACGTCGCGCTTGATGACGACTTGCCCATCGGCGCGCGACCTGACCTGAGCGTCGAAGGCACCGTGGAAATCGAACGCTTGACGGACGTGCTGTACGTCGGCCGCCCTGTGCACGGCGAAGCGAATAGCACCGTGGGTCTTTTCAAAGTGATTGATGGCGCGGATGCCGCGCGCGTGCAGGTGGAATTGGGCCGCACGTCGGTGAATACAGTGGAAATCAAGAAGGGCTTACAGGTGGGCGATACGGTGATTCTCTCCGACATGTCCGCCTGGGATAATTTTGACCGGGTGCAATTGAAGTAAGCGGGAACATTTCGGCCTTGTCGTTCGTAGTTGGATAGCGAAGGAGCGCAGAATGAATAGCGACGCACAATCCCTGATTCGCCTCGAAGGCGTGACGAAAGTTTTCTACACCGACGAGGTGGAGACCCATGCCCTCGGCGGCGTGCACCTCGATATCAAGAACGGCGAATTTCTTTCCATCGCCGGACCGTCGGGCTGCGGAAAGTCCACATTGCTTTCGATTCTCGGCCTGCTCGATTCGCCGAGCGACGGCAACTACTGGATCAATAAGCAGCCGGTGGCGAATCTTTCGCTCTCCGACCGCACCCGCATTCGCAATCGCGAAATCGGTTTCATTTTCCAGGCGTTCAACCTGATCGGCGACCTCACCGTTTTCGAGAACGTCGAGTTGCCGCTCACGTACCGCAGCATGGCGTCTGCGGAGCGCAAAAAGCGCGTGCAGGAAGTGCTCGAGCGCGTGGGAATGGCGCACCGCATGAAGCACTATCCTTCGCAGCTCTCCGGCGGCCAGCAACAGCGCGTCGCCGTGGCGCGCGCCCTGGTCGGCCAGCCATCCATCTTGCTGGCGGACGAGCCGACCGGTAACTTGGACTCGAAGAACAGCGAAGCCGTGGTGGATTTGCTGCGGCAACTGCATCGCGAGGGCGCGACGATCTGCATGGTGACTCACGATCCGCGCTACGCGAGCATTGCCGACCGCACGATCCATTTGTTCGACGGCCGCATCGTGGAAGAAACGATCGGCACGCGGACGGCGACTGTTTAGCGGCGCGGCTTCATAAGTTTTCCCCAGCACAAAAGCCAAAGAAGCGATTCGGCGCTTGTGCAGGGGTGTGTTTGGAATCTTCCCGATTCCAAATTGCTGCAGGGAAATTGTAAGGGGCGAGATGGGAACACTGCTGCAGGACATTCGTTACGGAATCCGGATGCTCGCGAAGAATCCGGGATTCACAGCTGTAGCAGTTCTCTCGCTCGCGCTCGGCATTGGCGGCAACGCCACCGTCTATAGCTGGCTCGAAGCTGTCCTTCTGCATCCGCTCTCGCTTGTCGAGAATTCCGGCGAACTGGTCGCCGTTGAAAGCGTGATGCCCGACGGTTCCTATCACACAAGCTCTTACCCCGATTACAAAGACTACCGCGATCACAACCAAATTTTTACCGGCATGATCGGTTTCGAGCTGATCGGCACGAATCTGAAACTTGAAAAGGAGCAGCTGCCGCAGCGCGACTGGGGCTTGATCGTCACCGAAAACTATTTCGATCTGCTGGGCGTGAAGGCGGCGCGCGGAAGGACGTTTCATGCCGACGACGCGCACGGCCCCAACTCCGATCCATACATCGTTTTGAGCGACGGCTTGTGGCGCCGAAGGTTTGGGGCCGATCCCAAAGTGGTGGGCAAGTCCGTGGAAATCAATCAGCACCCGTTCACGGTGATCGGCGTGGCACCGCGCGGATTCAACGGCACGATCGTGGGCATTGCCGCCGAATATTTTGTGCCGATGATGATGCAACCGCAGGCGTTGCCGGGTGAAGACCTGGAAAGCCGCAATCCGACTTTCATTCACATGATGGGCCGGCTGAAACCCGGCGTGACATTGGCGCAGGCGCGCGCCGAAATGAGCAGGATGGCACGGCAGCTCGAGCAGCAGTATCCGGATACCAGCAAAGATGTCAGCGCGTATGTCTGCCCGGTGTGGGAGGCGCACTACGGTTTGCAGTCGTTTCTTCTGCCGGTGATTGCCTGCGCGAATGTGGCGAATCTGCTTCTCGCTCGAGCCACGGTGCGCGAGAAGGAAATAGCGATCCGTTCGGCGCTGGGCGCGGACCGCGCGAGGCTGATTCGCCAGTTGCTTATCGAGAGCCTGTTGCTTGCCGGATTGGGAGGCGCCGCGGGAATTCTGCTCAGCCTGTGGACGACGAATTTCCTGACCGTGTTTACGCCGCCCGCACATCTGCCGATCGGCTTGCCGCTTGGGGTGGACGGCAGAGTACTCGCCTTCACGCTGGGCTTGTCAATTCTCACTGCGATGATTTTCGGCCTTGCGCCCGCCTTGCAAATTACGCGCCCGAGCGGAAATGTGTCGCTCAAGGATGGCGGGCGCACTTCGTCAAGCAGCACGCGCCAGCATCGGCTGCGGAATCTTCTGGTCGTCACGGAAACGATTCTCGCCGTGGTGCTGCTCGCAGGGGCGGGTTTGCTGGTGCGCAGCTTGCGGGCTGCAACGGCTTCGAGCCCAGGGTTCAGCGCCGATGGAGTGCTCTTGACTGCCTTCGATCTTCGCGGCAACGGCTATTCCGACGACAAAGCGGCCGACTTCTTCGAGCAGCTGACCGACCGGCTGAAGAGGGTTCCGGGAGTGGAAGGTGCGAGCCTCGAGCGCTACGTTCCAATGTGGTTTACGGGGCGCAGCTATACAATCCCCGAACTCGAAGGTTACACACCAAAGCCGGGCGAGCAAAATCTGATCGATTTGAACGTGGTGGGCCCGAACTACTTTTCGCTGATGCGCATCCCGATTCTTGCCGGCCGCGAGTTCACCGCGCAAGACCGGAGGGACGCGCCGCTCGTCTGCATCATCAACCAAACCATGGCGCAACGTTTCTGGCCGGGACAAGACCCGATCGGCCGCCGCGTGAGCACATGGCATCACCAATGGACGATTGCCGGCGTGGTGAAAGACGTGAAGTACCACAGCCTGAGCGAATCGCCCGAGCCGTTTCTCTATTTTCCTTTCTGGCAGGACACGGGCGCAGACGCGAACGTCGTGATCCGCACTTCGGGCGACCCGTTGAAATTCCTGCCGCAAGTCCGCGAACAGGTGCGCGCGATCGACCCGGGCGTCGCTGTCCTCGAAAGCGATTCGGTGACGAATCTTCTCTCTGTGTCGCTTTTTGCGTATCGCACGGCGGCAACGCTTGCAGCGGTGCTTGGCGGGCTCGGCCTGCTGCTTGCGGCCATCGGAATGTATGGAGTGCTTTCGTATTCAGTGAGCCAGCGCTCGCATGAGATCGGGATTCGCATGGCGTTGGGGGCGGATCAGCGCAATGTGCTGGGGTTGGTGGTGGGCGAGGGAATGCGGCTCACTCTCTTCGGGGTAGGTCTTGGTCTCATCGCGGCGCTGGCGACGATGCATCTGCTGGGCAGCCTGCTGTACGGCGTTACCGCGAACGATCCAATCACGTTTGCCGTGGTGATGGCGACACTTTGCGCGGTGGCGCTGCTGGCTTGCTTCATTCCGGCGCGAAGAGCGATGGCGGTGGATCCGATCGTGGCCTTGCGCCACGAATGAAGGCGGAAATCCGAACAATGAAAACGGAAAATCGCCGATAGCGATTGCGGACACCGAAACAGAAACCGCCTGGCCTGAAGGAAACGAAACGATGGGAAATTTCATGCAGGATGTTCGATACGCAATCCGGATGCTGGCGAAGAATCCGGGGTTCACGATCATCGCGGTGCTCACGCTGGCACTTGGAATCGGCGCGAACACGGCGATCTTTTCGGTGGTCAACGGCGTGCTTCTCAGGCCTCTTCCTTATCCCGAGCCCGACAGGCTGGTAGCGCTTTCTGAAAAGACGGCGAACTTCGAGAGTTCCTCGATCTCTTATCCGAACTTCCTCGATTGGCAGCGCCACAACACCTCGTTCTCGGCCATGGCCGCCTATCGCCAGGATGATTTGAGCCTCACTGGGAGCGGCGAAACAGAACGCGTGCGCGTCGGCATGGTTTCCCACGGGTTCTTCGAGATTCTGGGCATCCGTCCTGTTCTCGGGCGGTTGTTCGCGGCGGAGGAAGACCGCCTCGGCACAGGTCGTGTGGCGATCATCGCCGGAGGATTGTGGCAGCGCAAATTCGGATCTTCGCCGGACATTATCGGAAAAACAGTCACGGTGAACGGCGACGGCTACACCGTTGTGGGCATCATTCCCCGGAATTTTCGTCTCGACGGCGTAAATTTTGACGAGGTCAAAGACATCTACGTTCCCATCGGCCAGTACACCGATCCGCTGTTTCAACGCCGCGACGTGCACGAAGGCATGCGGGCGATCGCGCGCCTGAAACCGGGCGTGACGCTGGCAGCTGCGCGCGCCGATATGGATCAGATCGCAAACGATCTGGCTGCGTCCTATCCCGATGCGGACAAAGGCGCGGGCATCCAGGCGTCGCTTCTCCGAGATTCGATTGTCAAAGAGGTGAGGCCGTTCTTGCTGATACTGCTGGGTGCGGTTGGTTTCGTTCTGCTGATCGCGTGCGTAAACGTCGCAAACCTGCAGCTCTCCCGCGCAACCAGCCGGGCGCGCGAATTTGCGATTCGAGCTTCCCTGGGAGCGACGCAATCCCGCGTCATCCGGCAATTGCTCACGGAAAGTATTCTGCTGGCACTCGCCGGTGGCGCCCTGGGCTTGTGCCTGGCCGCGTGGGGCACGCAAGCGGCGATTCGATTGGTCCCCGAAACGCTTCCTCGAGCGCAGGATATCGGCCTTGATGGGCGCGTTCTGATCTTCACCCTTCTCGCGTCTGTCGTGGCGGGAATTTTGTTCGGACTGGCGCCCGCGCTGAGAACATCGCAGCCGAATCTGCAGGACACGCTGCGCGAAAGCGGGCGTGGCGGAAGCGGAGCGCGGCACCGGGCGCAAGGAGTTTTCGTGGCGGTGGAGATGGCCATGGCGCTGGTTCTTTTGATCGGCGCGGGACTGATGATTCGCAGCCTGGTGGACCTGTGGAACGTGAAGCCGGGCTTTAATCCGCGAAGCGTATTGACGTTTGGAGTGGCGATGTCGCCTTCCCTGGGAGCGACTCCGGCGTCGAGCCGCGCTGCAATTCGTTCTTTGGAAGAACAATTGAAGAGCGTGCCGGGTGTGGAGGCAGTGGCGCCTACGACCGGCGCCTTGCCGATGTACGGCGATGACGAACTTCCTTTTTGGCCGGAAGACCAGCCGCGGCCGGCGCATGAGACCGAGATGCATCAGTCGCTCTTCTACATCACGCAGCCGGGATATTTGAATGCGATGGGGATAGCTCTGCTCGGCGGGCGTTTCTTCAACGCAGATGACAATGAGAATTCGCCGGCCGTCGTAGTGATTGATGAAAATTTTGCGCATGAATACTTTCCGAACCAGGATCCCATTGGCAAACGAATTCATGTGGGCATCTTTGACATGGATCCGCAGATCGTCGGCATCGTGGGGCATGTGAAGCACTGGGGTCTTGGCCTGGATGGAGACGCGAAACATCCCATCCGCGCCCAGGCCTATTTGCCGCTGATGCAACTTCCCGACCGGCTTTGGACGGGAGCGCCCGCAGCAGAAGTGGTGGCGCGAACGAAAGGATCGCCGGGGGTGCTTGTGCCGGCAATGCGCGATGCTGTCCGGAAACTGAACGCGGAGAACGTGGTCTACGACGCCAAACCAATGGAAGAGATTATTGACGACTCGCTGGCGGGGCAGCGCTTTTCGATGATTCTTCTCAGCGTATTCGCGGTGATCGCGCTTGTGTTGTCGAGCATCGGCATCTACGGCGTTCTCTCCTACGTGGTGGCGCAGCGCACTCGCGAAATTGGTATTCGAATCGCGCTGGGTGCGCAACGCTCCGTCGTGTTGCGGCTGATGCTGGGCGAAGGAATGAGGATGGCGTTTGTCGGCGTCGCGATCGGCGTTGCGCTGGCGCTTGGACTCACGCGATTGATGGCGAGCCAACTGTATGGCGTAAGCGTGACCGATCCGGTCACGTTCATGGGCGTCGCGCTCGTTCTCGTGGGGGTGGCGCTGTTTGCCTGTTACATCCCGGCGCGGCGGGCGATGCGCGTGGATCCGATGGTGGCGCTGCGTTACGAATGAAATTGGAAGTCAGGCGTTAAAGACAAAGATCAGGAATCAGAAGGAACGAACATGGGGAACCTGGCGCAAGACGTTCGGTATGCATTGCGGATGCTGATGCGGAGCCCTGGATTCAGCGCGATTGCGGTGCTGACGCTGGCGCTGGGAATCGGCGCGAACACGGCCATTTTTTCGTTGACCGACCAGATTTTATTGCGGCGCTTGCCGGTGCGGAATCCCGAGCAGCTTGTGACGCTGCGGACAACCGGTTCGAATCAAGGGCATGTGTGGAGCGACAGCACCGACGATTCGGGAATGTTTTCCTATCCGGTGTACAAGGACCTGCGCGAGCGCAACAAGGCTTTCTCCAATTTGCTGGCGCGATTCCCAACATCGGTGAGCGTCTCGGGGCAAGGCGCGACGGAATTGGCGCAGGCCGAGCTGGTGTCCGGGAATTATTTCGAGATGCTGGGAGTGCAGCCGGCGTTGGGGCGCGTCTTTAGTGCGAGCGATGAAACTGCGCCGGGCGCGAATGCGCTGGCGGTGCTGAGTTACGGATACTGGGCGCGGCATTTCGGAGGCGATCCCGGCATTCTCAACAAGCAGATTGTGGTGAACCGCACGCCGCTGACGATCGTGGGCGTGGCGCGAGCGGGATTCACTGGAATTCAGGTTGGACAGCTCCCCGACCTTTTCGTTCCGATCACCATGAAAGCGCAGATGACGCCGGGCTGGAACGGGCTCGACGATCGCAAAGATTATTGGATCGCCATTCTCGGCAGGCTGAAACCCGGATTCAGCCGGGCCAAGGCGCAAGTGGCGCTGGCTCCCACGTATCACGCGATTCTGGAGTCGGACGTTCATTTGATCGAGGGAACAGAAAAGAGCCGGCAGAAATTTCTTCAGAAAACGCTGCAGGTGGATCCAGCTTCGAACGGCCGGCAAATCGTACAGGCGGGTACGCGAGAACCGCTTCTGATTCTCACGGCGATGGTTGCGCTCGTACTTTTGATCGCATGCGTGAACCTGGCCAGCTTGCTGGTGGCCCGCGGCGAAGCGCGGCAGCGCGAAATTGCGGTGCGGCTCACCATGGGCGCGAGCCGCTGGCGATTGGTGAAGCAGCTTCTTACCGAGAGCCTGATGCTTTCGATCGCCGGAGGAGCGGCGGGACTGGCGCTGGCGGCGTGGACTTTGAGCGCGCTGGTCGGCTCGATTCCGAAGAGCGAGGGAATTTCCGGGCTCGAGGCGAATCTTGACTATCGCGTGCTGGCTTTCGCAATCGCTTTGACGATCCTGACCGGCGTGTTGTTCGGGCTGGCGCCTGCGCTGCGCGCCACTCACACCGATCTGCAGAGCACCTTGAAGGATCAGGGCGCGAATGTTTCGGGCGGCACGGCCAACGTGCGGCTGCGGAAAGGGTTGCTCGTCTCGCAGGTGGCGCTGACGGTGATTCTGCTGGCGGCGGCCGGATTTTTCACGAAGAGCCTGGTGAACCTGAAGAATCAGGATCTGGGATTGCGCACAGACCACGTGCTGCAATTTTCTCTGTCTCCGGACTTGAATCTGTATTCTCCCGAGCAAACGGCCGCGCTCGTAAAAAAAGTTCGCGATCAGGTGTCGACGCTTCCGGGCGTGCGATCGGTGAGCGTTTCGCGAATGGGGGTTCTTGCCGGTAACAACGCCGGTTCCGACATGGCGGCGGAGGGTTACGTTCCGCAGGAGTCGGAAGACACGCACGTCAATGAGGATTGGATCGGCAAAGGCTTTTTCTCAACGATGGGAATTCCGCTGCTTGCCGGTCGTGAGTTCACAGCCAGCGACACGGCGGAAAGCCCCAAGGTAGCTATCGTCAATGAAGGAATCGCCCGGCGATTTTTCGGCGGGCGCAATCCAATCGGCATGCACATAGGAATCGGGCCGAAACAAGACAAGAACCATCCGGACATTGAGATCGTGGGATTCGTGAAGGACAGCAAGACCGCCGACGCGCACGAGAAGCTTCGTCCCATGGTGTATTTGCCTTACACCCAGGATCCAGCGCTCGGAAGCGTGACGTTCTTCGCGCGCACGGGACAGGATCCTGACGCGCTGACCAATCCCGTGAGGTCGCTGGTCGCCGGCCTTGATTCGAACCTGCCCGTGTTCGACGTTCGGGCGTTAGCGACGCAAGTGGCCGACACGGAGTTCGACGACCGCTTGCTGATGTTTTTTTCGGCGTGCCTGGGTTCGCTGGCTGCGCTGCTGGCCGCGGTGGGACTCTACGGAGTGATGGCTTACGTGGTGGCGCGGCGCACGCGTGAAATCGGCATCCGCATGGCGCTGGGCGCGACGCGGGAAAATGTGGGCTGGCTGATTTTGCGCGAAGTGGTGCTGATGTCGGCCATAGGACTGGCGATCGGTTTGCCGCTGGCTTATGGAGTGGGCCGGCTCGTCGAATCGCAGTTGTTTGGGGTGAAAGCAAGCGATCCGCTGGTTTTCGCTGCGGCAGCGGCGGCTCTCGCGAGTGTGGCGATGCTTGCCGGGTGGCTTCCGGCGCGCAAGGCCGCGAGCGTCGATCCGATGGTCGCGCTGCGTTACGAGTGAGATTCAGTCGCGCCTGTTCGTCCGGGATTCGCTTTCAAGATCTGAAGTGAAGGAGCGGAAAATGGGATCACTGCTGCAGGATATTCAATACGGCTTGCGGACCCTGCGAAAAAATCCGGGATTCACGGCCGTTGCGATCTTGACTCTGGCTCTGGGCATCGGCGCGAATACCGCCATTTTCAGCCTGGTGGATTCCTTCCTCCTGCGTCCCCTCCCGGTGAAAGACCCGCAGCAAATCACCACGCTCGCCTATCAATTGAAGGGCGGCCAACTGATCAATATTTTTTCCGTGCCGGACTATCGCGATATCCGCGAGCAAACCGGAAAAGTCTTCTCGGACTTCATTGCCTACCAGCTCAGCCTGGATGGCCTGAGTGTGAACGGAAAGGCGGATCGGATCGTAACCAATTATGTCACCGGGAATTTCTTCTCCACGCTGGGAATCAAGCCGGCGGCTGGACGATTCATCTTACCGTCAGAGGAAGACATCGCCGCTCCCGTCCTTGTGTTGGGGCATTCGTACTGGATGACTCGTTTTGGCGGCGACGCGGGAATTGTGGGGACAAAAGTTTCGATCAACGGCCGTCCGGTAACGGTGGTGGGAGTTGCACCCGAAGGATTTCACGGCCTGTTTCCCTTGGGAGAAATGCAGGGATATTTGCCGGCCGGCATGGCGACCATGGCAGGGAATCCCAGCGACTTCACCACGAATCGAGGATTCCGGAACTATTTTATATACGGACGGCTGCGGCCCGGAGTGAGCTTGAGAGAAGCGCAAGCTTCGCTCGACGTCGTCTCGCAAAGGCTCTCGCAGGCAAACCCCAAAGAAGATAAAGACTTGGCTCTCCAGGTTTTTCCCGAGCTGCGCTCACGGCCGAATCCGGATCCGAAAAACACACTCATCGTGATTTCCACGCTATTTCTGGGCCTTTCCTCACTAGTGCTGTTGCTCGCTTGCGTGAATGTGGGGAACATTTTGCTGGTGCGCGCCACCGTGCGCAAACGCGAAATGGCGATTCGCTCGGCTTTGGGCGCCGGACGCATTCGCTTGATCCGGCAGTTGCTTACCGAGAGCGTTCTGCTAGCTGTTTGCGGTGGTGTGGCGGGAATGGCGCTTGGCTACTGGGGAAGCTCCTCACTGGAACACATGAATCTAGGTACGGATCTGCCAGTGCGTTTGGACTTCGGATTTGACTGGCGCGTATTCGGATTTGCATTTGGCGCCGCGCTGCTCACCGGAATTATCGTGGGAATCGTGCCGGCGATCCGCGCGTCGCGGGGAAATCTCGCGCAAATCCTGCATGAAGGAGGGCGCGGGCTGGTGGGAGGGCGGCATCGCGTGCGCAACGCACTCGTGGTGGCGCAGGTGGCCGGTTCGCTGATGCTACTGATCATCGCAGGGCTCTTCACGCGGAGCCTGGGCGAAGCGCAAAAAACGAACCTGGGATTCGATCCGAATCACGTTGCAAATTTCTTCATGGATCCCAATGAGATCGGCTATAACGAAGCACAGGGGCGCGCGTTCTATAAGACTCTGCTCGCTCGTGTCCGCGCGCTTCCCGGAGTGATATCGGCGAGCACGGCGAACTCAATTCCTCTCGGCTACACGAACAACGGCGACACTATCATCGTGGAAGGCTACGAAGTGCCGGCCGGCCAGCCGACGCCCGTTTCCTTTTACGGTGCGATCTCGACCGATTACTTCAAGACGATGGGCATCCCCATCGTTCAAGGACGCGTGTTTACAGACGCGGATGATCAGAATACGCAATTCGTCGCGATTGTGAACGAGGCCATGGTGAAGAAGTACTGGCCGAACGAAGATCCCATTGGCAGGAATTTCAAAATCGGCGCCGAACCCGGACATTCCATCAGCGTGGTTGGCGTGGTGAAAGATTCGCGCTATCAGGGCATGACCGGCGTGATCAACCCCTACTTCTATGTACCTGTTGCGCAGCACTTCGCAGCCAACACATTCGGAGCACTCCAGGTGCGCACGGCTGCTGCGCCGGAATCTATGATTCCGGAGATTGAAAGAGTGGTGCAGTCGATTGCACCGGACCTGCCGGTCTTCGACGTGAAAACAATGAACGAGGCGCTCAAAACATTGAATGGGATTTTGATCTTTCAAATCGGTGCAATTCTGGCCGCGGCCTTAGGAATTCTCGGTTTGATTCTCGCGCTCGTCGGGGTCTACGGAGTGATCTCGTTTGCGGCCAGCCAGAAAACGCACGAGATCGGAGTTCGCATGGCGCTGGGTGCGCAGCGCCGGGACGTGTTGAAGATGATTTTCGGCCAGGGACTCACGATCGTGGGCGTGGGCCTTGCGCTCGGACTAGCCGCTGTGCTGGCGGCTTCGCGCGTGATGCGTCAATTTCTGATCGTCAGCGCGACCGACCCGCTCACCTACATTACGGTGTCCGCTTTGCTCGCTCTGGTGGCGCTGCTCGCGTGCTATATCCCGGCGCGGCGCGCCATGAACGTGGATCCGATGGTGGCACTGCGCTACGAATGATCCAGGAGGCGTGATGCAATCCCTGCTGCAGGATATTCGCTACGGCGCGCGCATGCTGACGAAGAACGCCGGCTTTACCGCCATCGCTATGCTGACGCTCGCTCTCGGGATCGGCGCCAACACCGCCATATTTTCGGTTGTAAACACCGAGATGCTTCGTCCGCTTCCGTTCCATGATCCGGCGAAGCTGGTGAGCATTGGCGTTACGAACTCCCGGAACGGCTGGAAGTCGGGCAACTCCGACTATCCCGATTTTGAAGACTGGCGCTCGCAGAATCAGGTCTTCGAGAAAATGGCCGCCTATTACGAGAACAAGCTCATATTGACGGGCGTTCAAAGACCGGCTCACCTCGAAGCGGAAGTTGTCTCCGCCGATCTTTTTACGCTTCTGGGCGTGGCTCCCGCACTCGGCCGAACGTTTCTGCCGGTCGAAGATGAAGCCGGCCACAATGTCGTGATCCTCGAGCACCAGTTCTGGGAGCAGCAGTTTGGAGGCGATCAGGGAATTATCGGCCGCACCATCACGCTCAACAACAGGGCCTACACGGTAGTGGGAGTAATGCCCGCCGGCTTCGAATTTCCGCTGCAACGGAAGCCTGTCTCCGTGTGGACTACATTTTCCGCGGACCAGACCACGGACGACAACACGGAACCGATGACGAAGCAGAGAGGCGCTCACTGGTTCCGCGTGATTGCGCGCTTGAAACCGGGGGTCTCGATTACGCAGGCTCAAGCAGCGATGGACGTGATCACTGCCGGCTTGTCAAAACAATATCCTGACACCGACAAGTACTTCGGGGTCCATCTGGTATCCGAACGCGAAAGGATTACGAGCGCCATTCGTCCAGCCCTTCTGATGCTGATGGCGGCTGTAGGGCTCGTCCTGCTGATTGCTTGCGTCAACGTTGCGAACCTTCTTCTCGCTCGAGCGACTACTCGCGGAAGGGAAATTGCGATTCGCGCTGCTTTGGGCGCCGGCCGCAAGCGTCTGGTGCGGCAGCTCCTTACCGAAAGCATGCTGCTCGCGGGGCTTGCCGGTATTTGCGGCGTGCTGATCGCTGCGTGGGGCAGTTCATTGCTCGCGAACTTGAGCCCGCAGGATCTTCCTCGTTCCGCTGAAATTCATACGGACGTCTGGGTGCTGGCCTTTACGGCAGGGATCTCCATTATCACCGGGCTCGTCTTTGGTTTGGCGCCGGCGCTCCAGATTGCGCGCTCGAATTTGGTGGATGCTTTGAAAGAAGGATCGCTCAGCACGACGGCTGGCGGCGGCCGCTATCAACTGCGAAGCTCGCTTGTGGTTATCGAAATGGCGATCGCTCTGGTGCTGCTGGTAAGTTCGGGTCTTCTGATCCGCAGCCTCGTGCGGCTGCAGAACGTGAATCCGGGCTTCGACCCGCGCAACGTGCTGGCGGCAGACGTGGATTTGCCCGACCAGAAATACACGAATACGAAGCAGGATCAGTTTGCGCGCGAACTGATGCCGAAGCTCGCGGCGCTTCCTGGTGCGGAATCCGTCGCAGGCGTCTTTCCCTTGCCCATGACGGGCGCCGAAATGCAGACCAGCGTCCAGATCGAAGGGCGCCCGGTGGCGGAAAGCGACGAAGCGCACGCTACGATCTTCTCCGTGACGCCAGGTTATTTTCCGACGATGAAGATTGCTTTCCAGCAAGGACGCGACTTCACCCCGCAGGACGACCTGGACACCGCTCCCGTCGTGATTGTCAATGAATCGCTCGCTCGCCAATTGTTCCCCGGCGAAAATCCAGTCGGGAAGCGCATTCGCCCGGGCATTTCGGTGGACGATAAGCCTTCACGCATGCGGGAGATCATTGGTGTGGTGGCTGACGTGAAGTTCAAAGATCTCACTTCGGAATGGATGCCCACCACTT
>Ga0306925_10003242_pt1 | contig 14324 bp, 14 predicted proteins | sample flu12Cox44000176_FD_203755 | JGI IMG/M metagenome (GOLD analysis project Ga0306925, IMG submission 203755) | Lab enrichment of tropical soil microbial communities from Luquillo Experimental Forest, Puerto Rico - flux8day.12C.oxic.44.000.176 (v2)... | ecosystem: Environmental > Terrestrial >... | reverse complement strand
AAAAGACGCGGGAAATGGTCGCCGAGGTGCAAGAACAAGTTCACGATATCGTCGCCGAGGTTGACGCCGAAGGCAACCGGAAGGCCGACCAACGATCGGGCGGGACCCCGCCAGCCTAAACGTCACGCCGCACATGCGGTGGTCAGCTCGCCATCTTGCCCAAAATTCTTGCCCAAAATTCATGTCGCCATTCGATGAGCGCAGAGGCCGCCGCAAAGAGCCGGCGCCGCCCAACTGAATGGTCATGACGAAACTGAAATTCAACGTTGCCCACCAGGTCCCGGGCCGGCTGCGCATGAAGGTTCCGGCGGCCAAGGGCAATCCTCAAATGTTGCAACAGATCGCCGAGACGTTTGCGGCGATACCGGGCATCGAACGCATTACGGTGAACCCGGCAACCGGAAGCCTGGTGATCCACTACGACAGTGACCGGCATGACGAATTCCATGGCCATTTTCACCGTCACGTCGGTGAGGCCAGCGGCTATCGTCCGCCTGCCACGGAAATCGATGAGATCGCACGCAAGATCGAGGAAGAGGCCGAATACCTGGCGCGCCATTCGGAGAGCGCCCGCGCGGTGGTGGATTTCTTCAAGAAGTTCGACCGCGAGGTCAGAGCGGCCAGCGACAACACCGTCGACCTGAAGATCGTGCTCGCGGTGGGCATCATCGGCTTCACGGTGCTCGAAGTCGGCGCCGCCGCCGCAACGCCGGTTTGGGTCACGTTGACGCTCTTCGCCCTCAACCACGTCATCGAAATGCACGCGACACATGCCGACGGGGACGCCACAGCTCCAGTCGTCGTCAAGAGCTGACCGGTTCGCTCGATAAAGGAAATCCCGGGATGGAACTGGCGATCCGGCACTTCATTCCGGGCCGCGTGCGGCTCCATGTTCCGTCTATCTGTCGAAGACGCTCACTCGCAGAGGCGTCGGCGGCGTGGCTGCGCGGAGTTCCGGGGATCAAGAGCGTGCGCATCAACTATGATTGCGCATGTTTCGTGATCGAATACGACGTGGCGCAAGAGGCGCTGCTGCGCACGATGATCGGTCGATTGCGGCTGATGAGCCACGCCGACCTTCGCGCGCTCGTCGCCCCCGCTGAATCCGCCGATGACCGTCCAGCAACGTCTGCGAACGGCGGCGACCTCGATGCGACCCGGTCGCTCCTGCGGCGCGTGCCGCTCGCCCTGCCGACACTTTCCGTGGCGCTTGCTTTCGGTCTGAACCCCATTTTCAGAGCCATCAACTTGCCGCTGATGCTTTGGAATGCATACCCGATTGCGCTGAGAGCCTGGCGGGTCTGGCAGCGTGAGGGCCGGCTCAACGTCGATTTCCTCGACACGCTTGCGGTGGCAGCCTCGCTGGCGCAAGGCAACCCGATGACCGGCGCGATTGTGACGTGGCTGATCACGCTCGGCGACTGGATCCGCGATTTGACGGCAGCCGGCTCGCGGCGTGCGATCCGCGAATTGCTCGAATTTCAGGTCAAGACCGCATGGGTCGTCCGCGACGGTGCGGTGGTGTCGATTCCGAGCGCCGAGCTCGCTGCGGGAGACAACGTCGTGGTCTACCCGGGCGCAATGATTCCGGTCGATGGAGACGTCATCGACGGCAGTGCGCTGATCGACCAAAAGACGATCACCGGCGAAGGCCTGCCGGTGGTGCGCGGCCGCGGAGAACCAGTGTACGCGGCGACCGTCGTCCGCGAAGGGCAGCTGACGATTCTAGCCACCCGCGTTGGCGCCGACACCACCGCCGGGCAGATCGTCCGCCTCGTCGAATCCGCGCCGATCGGCGACACGCGAATGCAGAACCATGCGGAGCGGCTCGCCGATCGTCTGGTCGTGCCGGAGCTGGTATTGGCGAGCGGCGCGGCGATCCTGTCTGCGGATTTCGACCGCTTCCTGTCGCTGGTAATCGTCGATTACGGCACCGGCATCCGCGTGGCCGCGCCGACGGCAGTGCTGTCGTCGATGACGCATGCCGCGCGCGCCGGCATCATCATCAAGAGCGGACGGCATCTCGAGCGTCTCGCCGAGGTCGATACGATGATCTTCGACAAGACCGGCACCCTCACCCATGGGAGCCCGGCCGTTCTCGACATTCTGACCTACCAGAACCAGATCACCGGTGCTCATCTGCTCGGCCTCGCGGCCGCCGCGGAGACACAGTTGCAACATCCCGTCGCGCAGGCGTTGCGGACGAAAGCAAAGGAACTTGCGGTCAACATTCCGCCCTGCGACGAAACGCAATATCGGATCGGACTCGGGGTGGAAGGCCAAGTCAACGGCTACTACCTGCACGTCGGCAATGAACGCTTCATGCAGCGGAGCAGCATCTGCGTCCGCAAGGCAGTCGCGGATCGCGCCTCGCTCGATGAGCAGGGTCTTTCATGCCTCTATATCGCGGTCGACGGTGTGCTAGCCGGAATGGTCCCTTATTCCGACGAGATCCGTCCGGAGAGCCGATCCGTGCTGCGGCAGTTGCGCGACCTGGGAATCAAGGAAACGGTGATGTTGACCGGCGACAACGCGGTGGTTGCGTGCGCAGTCTCCCGGCGACTGGGCTTGACGCGCCATTTTGCCGACATGCTGCCCGCAGAAAAGGCGGAAGTAATTCAGGAACTGCAACGCAGCGGCAATGTTGTCGCCATGGTGGGTGACGGCATCAATGATTCGCCCGCGTTGAGCTACGCGGATGTAGGCATCGCCATGAAACATGGCGCCGAGGTCACCCACGAGTCGGCGCATGTCGTGCTCATGGAGGATTCCCTTTGGAAGCTGGTGAAGGCGGTCGAAATATCCCAGGGGGCGATCGGTCTCATCAAGCAGAACTACGCGATCGTAGCGGGCATGAATACCCTGGCGCTGGCGCTCGCCCTGCCCGGCGGGCTGATCACGCCGACGATGACGGCGCTGATCAGCAATGGTTCGGCGGTCCTAGCCACGCTCAATGGCCTGCGCCCGATTCTTCGCCGACCATGATCCCAGCCAACTGGCCGAGCCCGCTGTCGCCGTCTCATCAAAGAGCCCTGCAACGCGCCTTTGTCCGGCTCGAGAGGCAGAATTTTGCAGCGCGGCTCGCCGACTATGCGGGCCAGCCCGTGGACCGCGTGCTGCGTGCCATGCCGACGTTGGCGAGCCAAGGACTCAATGGCATCATCGAAGCCGCCATCCTCCGCTGCCTCAATCTGGCGATCCGCTCGATCGACCAGACGGCAAAGGGGCCGCCGGCGGCGCAGCTTGCGTCGCTGGTCGCAGGCATCAATGGCGGAGTGAGCGGATTCTTCGGCGCTGTTGCGTTGCCGATCGAACTGCCGCTGACGACGACACTGATGCTGCGCGCGATCGCCGACACTGCGCGGCATTACGGCGAGGATCTGTCGCAGCTGGAACCGCGCCTCGCCTGCGTTGAGGTCTTCGCGCTCGGCAGCGGCAGGTCGCAAGAACGGATAAATCTCGGCTATTACGCAACCCGCACGCTGCTGACCAAGCTCGCGGGCGAGGCATCGGCCTATCTCATTCAACGCGGCACGGTTGGCGCGTCAACGCCGGTGGTAAACAGCCTGGTGTCCGAGATCGCATCGCGATTCGGTATAATCGTCTCGGAGCGATTTGCTGCGAGCGCGCTGCCGGTGCTCGGAGCGGTCGGCGGCGCGACGGTCAATGTGATTTTCATGAATCATTTTCAACGCATTGCCCAGGGTCATTTCATTATCCGGCGGCTCGAGCGCCTGTACGGATCCGGGCCGGTGCAGCGCGAGTACGAGGAGCTCTTTTCCCGCGGTTCGCGCTCCGAGATTTAGAATGAAACGACTTCATATTGGCATCGCGATTTTGCTCGAAACACCCCTTTCGCCGGACGATCGTTATCTGGCGGCCCGTGATCGGACGACTGGAGCGCGGACCGATCTCTGATCATGGCTTTCGCGGGGCTCAGGCGCTCTCCAACCCCGCTCCTGCGATCCCGCTTTGCCGGAGTAGGTATTTGCCAGGGCTCTCCATTGCCGCCTTGAGCATGGAGGTGAAATCTGCTTTTGGCCGCTCGCGCGATAGCGTTTCGCCATTCACCATGTAGTAGACGGCTTCCGCGATATTGGTCGCATGGTCGCCCATGCGCTCAAGATTCTTTGTACAAAACAGCAAGTGAGTGCCGAACGACATCGTGACGGACTTTTCCATCATGTAGGTGAGAAGCTCTCGAAAGAGACTTGTGCACAGCCGGTCAACGTCCTGGTCCCGCTTCCACACGTCGAACGCCTTGGCGGCATCACGGCTCGCGAAACTGTCGAGAACATCTCGCAGCTGCGTCAGCATGAGAGTCGCCATGTGGCTGACCCCACGCAATGACTTCGCCGGCATGTCCTCTCCACTGATGGCGATGATGCGCTTGCAGATATTCTTTGCAAGATCGCCTATGCGCTCGATTTCAGTCGCAATGCGCAAGACCACGATAATGTGCCGAAGGTCATCCGCCACTGGCTGGCGCCGTGCAATGGTCTCAACTGCTCTTTCCTCAATCGCGTGCTGCATGACATCGATCGTCGCATCGGCAGCAATTATGCGCCGTGCGTGGCCACTGTCGCGCGTGGCGAGCGCATCGAGAGTATCGGCAATTTGCTTTTCGGCCAGCCCACTCATCTCCGCGATTGCTCGCGCGAGTTCCCGCAGGTCGGAATCGAAGGCTTTGGTTGTATGCGGCATTGTGGCGGGACCAATCCCAGCTGCGCTGTCCCACGACCGATTGTGCCGCTTGGGGCGGCCGCGGTCCGAAGGTTGGCCGGTTATCCACCGGCTTAAATTTTTACCGCACTCGCCGGGCGCCAAGTTGACATGCGCAAATCAGCGCTTGACGACCGCGAACGTTTATCCCGCCAGCAAAGCGGGCAGGCGGCTGACGTGCGTTCAGCACCCCGCGCACAATTGCGCCCATCAACCGAATCTTAAGACTGAGTAGCCTTTACTCAAAAGATCTTCCTTGCGTCCCCAAGCCACCTGGGGCTGACGTCCCCTCTAGAAAACTCAGGCCAAATCGGCAATTATTTTGATAGTGATTTCAGCCGTTTCTTCCATGTCGACCGCGCGTGAAGTCCAGCTCAAGCTCGAAGTGCCAGCGCCTAGCGTTCAGAGGCTAGTCCGCAGCTCGTTGCTGCAAGCGGCGCGAAAGAAGTCAGCTGCGCAGGCAACCCTGGTGTCGGTCTATTTCGATACCGATAAGTGGAAGCTGCGCAACGAGGGTTTATCGCTGCGAGTGCGGCGTATGGGTCGCCGCTACGTTCAGACAATCAAAGCGGAGAGCGGCGAAAGCGCCGCACGATTTGCCCGCAACGAATGGCAGCACCCCGTCGACGGGCGGCAGCCCGACCTCGACCCGGCGCAGGATGCCGTCCCGGGACCCGTGTTCAGCAAAAACGTGCGGCGCGGATTGAAGCCGATATTTGAGACGCGTGTGCGCCGCACAGTCTATCCGATCCGAAGTGGACACAGCGAGATCGAACTCACGATCGACAGGGGAAAGGTGGAAGCGGGTTCCCAGTCTCTGCCCATTTGCGAGGTGGAACTGGAGCTCAAGCGAGGCGAATCCGCCGAACTTTTCAAGCTTGCACGCATTCTTGCCGAGGACGTGCCGGTTCAGCTTGCGGTCAAGAGTAAGGCCGAGCGCGGCTATGCGCTGATCTCTGACGAGGGGCCCAAGGCGGTTAAAGCAGCGCCGGTCGCGCTGGCACCCGGCTGCAGCTGTCAAGCGGCATTCCAGGCCATCGCCAGGGCGTGCCTGCGCCAGCTCGTTGCCAATCAAGCGGCCACGCTGGGCGGCGACCCGGAAGGATTGCATCAGATGCGGGTTGCTCTTCGGCGTCTGCGGGCGGCAATCTCGCTGTTTGCCGACATGCTCCTTGATCCGCAGACGGCGGAAATGAGGACCCAATTCAAGTGGATCAGTCAGGAACTGGGCCCCGCGCGCGAACTTGATGTGTTCATTCGGCGCGTCGTGAGCCCGGTCACGAATGGCAAGCCTAACGGACCGGGAGTGGCGGTGCTCGCCAAGGACCTCCAGCGAAGACGTGAGGCGGCGTTCGCCCGCGCTTGTGCGGCCGTCGAATCCACGCGCTTTCGTGGTCTCGTTCTCGACACTGCCGGCTGGATCGAGGCCGGCGACTGGACGCGTAGCACCGACGGTCTCACCCGCTCGCTGCGCGAACAGCCGGTTGTGCCTGCTGCTGCCGGCGAGATAAGACGGCGCAGGAAGAAGATTTTGAAAGCGGGCGCGCGGCTCGACGAGCTCGACCCAGAGCGTCGACATAAGCTGCGCATTCAAGCCAAGAAGCTTCGCTACGCCTCGGAATTCTTCGCAGATGCTTTTCCCGGCAAAAAGGCTGTGCGGCGCCGGACGAGTTTCGTGGCCGGATTGGAGAAACTACAGGATGCCCTCGGTGACTTAAACGACATCGCGGTGCATGAGGGCTTGAGCGAACGGATCGTCGACGGGCGGGACGCAAGCGGCAAGGAGCGCGAGGGCCACGTCAGCAAGGCATTCGCTGCGGGTCGTCTTTCTGGCCGTGAGGAGGCGCGTATGGCGTCCGTGCTCAAGGATGCTGAGCGTGCCTACCGCGCTTTCGCTAAGACGAAGCCATTTTGGTCATGACTTCGACGTGACAGGCAGTGATCCGTGCCGTCCGCCTGGTCACGGTTTTTGCAGATTCCAGGATAGCTAACCGCGGTCGCTTGGCCGTCTAACGAGGAAGTATTTCATGATTTTCCCATCGCGAGTGGGGGTAAGGGGCTGATTGCAAATCCTGCAATAAATCAATTGATTTGTGACCTGTGCGCCCGAACTCATACGCACCACCTTATAGTGTGCTTGACACTTCGGACACTTGAACTCCTCATCGTCGGTCATTCCACACCTGAGGCCGGTTTTCATACATTGCGCGGGCAGATATCCCAGTCATCGATGCGCTGCAAGAAACGAGCCAATCCGACTTAAGTATTAGAAGCCGGAGGAGGGCAGCCTGCCGCAACGCGGCCGCTCGCGGTCGCAGCATGGCCCGGACGGGTTGCTCCGCGGTCACGCTCTTGTCATGCAACGTAACACAATCCTCGCCAAGAGCAGTCTTCGGTTTGATGGAACGCGCAATGTTCCGATTCCAAAAAGGGTATTTCTAACGCGTGGCACAGGTAGGCATCGCCAGCACCTTACCGCATTCGAGCATGCTTTGCGTGACGCCGATATCGAGCAGCAGAACCTTGTTACGGTTTCCTCGATCCTGCCAGCGCATTGCGAACTGACCACGTGCAGTGCCGGCATCGCCGCGCTGAGTCCCGGAGAGATAACGTTTTGCGTACTGGCACGGGCCGAGACCAACGAGCCCGGTCGCTGGATTGCCGCGGGGGTCGGCCTTGCCCGGCCAAAAGATATCGCGCATTACGGCTATATCTCCGAACACCACTGCTTTGGCATGTCGGAGGCGGAGACGAGCGAATACGTGGAAGACCTTGCCGCGACGATGCTCGCGTCCACGCTGGGTATCGAATTCAATCCGGACGCCGCTTGGAACGAGCGCAAGCGCGCCTACGAGATGAGCGATCTGATCGTTGATACGCAATCGATCGTGGCGGGGGCCCAAGGCGCCCCCGATGGCGAATGGACCTGCGTGGTCGCAAGCGCGGTGTTTCTTTTCACGCCCAACGACCCCATCTCGCGATGACCGACGTCGCAACTTTCGCGGTCCCGCCGACATTTCTCGGGATCGCCCGAAGCGATCCGGGATCATCGTTATGCATCGCCGGTATTCCATATGACCTTGGCACATCCAATCGCCCGGGGTCGCGGTTCGGGCCTTCGGCGATTCGCCAAGCGAGCCGAATGCTGGTGGGTGGCGATCACCCCTCACATTGGATCAATCCAGCTTCCGCGCCGCTCGCGGACGTCGGCGATTTCGCAATCGTTTTAGGGGACATCGCCAAAAGTCTTACAGAGATTGAGCGGCAGGCCGGCGAGATCGACCACCTTGTTGCTTTGGGCGGCGACCACGGCGTTACCCTGCCGCTCCTTCGCGCGCTGGCAAAAACACGCGGCGCGCCGGGATTGATCCATTTTGATGCCCATGTCGATACCTGGCCTGAGAATTTCGGACAGACCTATACCCACGGCTCGGTCTTCTATCACGCGATTCTGGAGGAGTTGATCCAGCCACGACGTATGGTTCAGATCGGCGTGCGATCGCCGGTGGAGCGAGCGGTACATGACTGGACCCGCGATAGGGGTGTGGTGATGATTACCGCGCAGGACGTCCACGAGCACGGCCCGGTCGCGGTCGCGGATCGCGTCCGCGAGGTAATCGGCGACGCGCCGGTCTACCTCAGTTGCGATATTGACGTGCTCGACCCCGCCTTCGCGCCAGGCACCGGCACCCCGGAGATTGGCGGATTGGCCAGTTGGCAAGTTCAGGCGGTCTTGCGGCGGCTGCGCGGGCTGCAATTCATTGGCATGGACATGGTCGAAGTATGCCCTCCCTACGACGTGGCTGAGATTACCGCGCTCGCGGCCGCGACCATAACGTGGGAATATCTTTGCCTACTCGGTACCTCAAAGGCCCTTTGACGATATTCCATTAGGCGTCAGGCCCCGGCCAAGCTAATAAGCCGTCGGCACGTACATTTCGTTGGAGAGCGGATGGCGCGTATAGTCCGGCTTGTGTTCCCGCTCGGGCAGTACGATCGTATCGTGTTGAACGTCCTGATAGGGTATCTGCGCCAGTAGATGGTGGATGCAGTTGAGCCGCGCTCTTTTCTTGTCGACGCCTTCGACGATCCACCAGCGTGCCTCTGGAATGTGGGTGCGCTCCAGCATCTCTTCTTTGGCCTTCGTGTAGTTTTCCCATAGACGGCGCGATTCCAGATCCATGGGGCTCAGTTTCCATTGCTTGGAGCGGATCGTGGATGCGCGCCAAAAAACGCAGGTTCTGCTCTTCATCGGTAATCGAAAACCAGTATTTGATGAGCACGATGCCGGACCGCACCAGCATTCGCTCGAACTCGGGCGCGGATCGGAAAAATTCTTCGCAGTCCGCTTCAGAGCAGAACCCCATGACCCGCTCCACGCCGGCACGATTGTACCAGCTGCGGTCGAACAGCACGATTTCGCCGGCCGCCGGCAGATGGGGAACGTAGCGCTGGAAATACCACTGCGTGCGCTCGCGCTCGGTGGGAGCAGGAAGCGCCACCACCTTGCAGGTTCGAGGGTTGAGCCGCTGGGTCACACGCTTGATGACGCCGCCCTTGCCGGCGGCATCGCGGCCCTCGAAAAGCACCACCACCTTGAGCCTTTGATGTACCACCCAATCTTGCAGCTTGACGAGTTGGCGTTGCAGCCGCAGCAGCTCCTTGAAATAGAAGTGACGATCGATCGTATCCTGCTGCGGCCTGTCGGTGTCATGGGTTAGCAGGCTCGCCAACCTGACATCGTCGATCTCCATTTCCATCTCTTCCTCGATGGTTTCGACCATCTCGTCGTTGAGCCGTTCCGGCGGCACACCGGGATGCTTGGAGTTCACATTCATCGACTGCCCTCCGTTGCGGTAAGCCAGAACCGGGCGCGCGTTACCGATTCGGCGCGGATGCGGTTGCACGCGACCTGACGGCATCGAGCGAGCAAACGGCTCTATTCGGGTCGGTCTCGTAGGTGATAACCAAAAACTCCCGGTCAATGAAACGGTAGGGGCCAGCCGGATAGCTCGGTCCCGCGGCCGGCATTGACGGAAGTCTGAGGACCTCGTCCTGGCGCATTCTTCTCTCCATCAATGTGCGGGCCAGCCGCTGTCGACCGGCAGCAGCGTTCCGGTAGACTTTCGCACTACTGCACCTTTGCCAGACTCAGATCAAACCGTAGTGGCGCAATCTGACAGTTCTACGAAATGAAATGATGCCAATTGACGGCCATTTCACGCTCGCCGTCGCCTTCGATGCGCGAGCACTGGCAGAGCGGGCATGAGGATACCCGGCGGACGCTGCGCCGCAAGGACTGGCTCGCCATGCCGCGCCACGGGGCGGAATTGTGGTGCACGAAGTGCACCGCGAGGATGATCACTGACCATGCGCCGCAATAGGCACGTCTTTTGCGTTGCCAAATTGACGCCGGCGGGAGAGATGCTCCTCCTTGGACATTGGCGGCCTCAACATTTTTAGTCCAAGCGTTGCATCACCGGTGAATCGTCACCCGTGCTTTAAACAAGTGTCACGGATTCGCAATAACGGGTGCCCCCATTGGCGATCGTGGAAGCGGCAGCTTTCACCGATTCAAAACACGCGAGTGGAGGCGACTGATGGGTCATCTGCGAAAATTCTCTCATTTTGCGGGTCAGGCAATTCTCGGTTGCGCCTTGGTTGCTGCCGGCGCGCCGTCCGCGCTTGCGGCGTGCAATCTCCAGTCGCCCGGCGGGCAGATCAAGCGCGTGGTGCACATCACGTTCGACAACGTGCATCTGCGACGCGACAATGCGAATGTGCCTTCCGATCTCGAGCAGATGCCGAACCTGCTCAACTTCATTCTGAGCAATGGTGTGATCAGCGGCAATCATTTCACGCCGTTGATCTCGCACACTGCAAACGACATTCTCACTACGCTGACCGGCGTCTATCCCGACCGCCACGGCGTGGCGGTCGCGAACAGCTATGGTTTCTTCCGGCCGAACGGCTCCGTCGGCTTCAGCAGCTCGTTTCTCTACTGGACCTCGCCGTCGAACGGTTCGGTCGCGGCCGGCGACGGCCTGCCGAATATGCTCGATCAGAACGGCAAGAATCATCCCGCGCCGTGGGTGCCGTTCACGCGCGCAGGCTGCGATGTCGGTGCGTTCTCCGTCGCGAACATGGAGTTCGAAACCGTCCCTGCCGACGTACAGACGGTCTTCGGCGCCAATTCGCAACAGGCGCAGAGCATTGTCGCGATCCTCAACGCCAATCCGAACGACAACAATTTTGCACACCAGAAGGCGCGTCAGTCGGTCAACACCGATTGGCTCGGCATCGCGGTCCATTGCGCGCAGGGCAGCCCGCTCTGCAGCGGCGCCAATGGTGCGCCTGACCTGCTTCCCGACGAGCCCGGCGGCTACACCAACTTCCGCGCGCTGTTCGGCAACGTGAACGCTGCACCTGTGATCTGCGCGAACGCGACCAATCCGGCCGCCTGCGACGCGAAAAATGTGAACGGCCACGTCAGGGACGTGTTCGGGACGACCGTAATTGCCGACGGCTTCGGCCGGCCGGGTTTCCCGAACATCTTCAGCCCGACGGCGGCGCAGGCGCTCGGTTATGCGGCGGCGATGCTGGAGGCTGGCGTGCCGGTTATCTACGTGTACATCGCCGACGCGCACGATCGTAATCCGCTGCCGGTCGATCCCACCACAGGGCGGGCCGCCCCTGCTCATGCCTTCGGGCCAGGCGAACAGGAGTACGTCAACCAGCTCACAGCCTACGACCAGGCGTTCGGCGCGTTCTTCACGCGGCTTGCCGCGGCGGGGATCACCAAGGAGAACACGCTCTTCATCGTCGTGCCTGACGAGAACGATCACTTCGTCGGCAGCCAGCCGACGCCGGTCGGCTGCGACGGCATCCACGTACCGTGCGCTTATGCGCAGGCGGCAGAAATCAACGCGTCGCTCAATCGCCTGTTGCTGACCCAGCGCAACAACACGACGCCATACGCGATCCACAGTGACGACGCACCGACGATGTATATCGTCGGCAACCCGACTCCGACGGATGCGGTGACCCGCACCATGGAGAAGGACCTCGACCTGCTTACCGCGACCAACCCGATCACCGGCGCGACCGACAAGCTCTCGTTCCGTCTTGCCGACCGGGCCGAGATGAAGCTGCTCCACATGGTGACCGCAAGCCCGGCGCGCACGCCGACGCTGACCATGTTCGGCGACGACAACTATTTCTTCGCCAACGACACCAGCCATGCCAACGTACCTTGCACGCAGGCGCCGTCTTGCGTGTTCGTTCCGGCGGCGCCGGGCGCGACATTTGCCTGGAATCACGGTGACGTGCAGCAGGACATCACGCAAACCTGGATGGCAATGGTCGGACCAGGGGTGCGCCGGCTTGGCCTCACGAACCAGGTCTTCTCGGATCATACCGACGTGCGCCCGACGATGCTTTCGCTTCTCGGCCTCAAGGACTCCTACGTCCACGATGGACGCGTTCTCATCGAATACATCGATGAGAGTGCGCGGCCACACAGCCTGCGCCAGGAGCAAGAGCATTTCATGGCGCTGGCCAACGTGTACAAGCAGCTCAATGCGCCGCTCGGCTCGCTCGGTCGCAACAGCCTCGCATTCGCCAATCAATCGATCACGAGCGACGATGCGACTTACGCGAACTACCTCGCGACGATCGGCGCCATAACGGCAAGCCGCGATGAGCTGGCCGGCCAGATCAAGCTGCTCCTTGACGGTGCCGCCTTCGGCGATCAGCCGATCAATGAGAATCAACAACGCGCGTTGGGCGGTCAGGCGCAGCAACTCATCGATCAGGTTGCAACGGGCCTATAGCGAAACAGAGGCGCCTGCCCGTCGATGATCGCGACGGGCAGGCTGCGCCGGAGGTCGGCATGATCCGGTCCAACTGCTTGTCGGCGACTTGGCTCGCTGTCGCTTGCATACTTATCGCCGCACCAATCCTAAGCTCGACGAGTGCGGAAGTCGGTGTGCAGGGAACCGTCACGGCCGTTCAGGTCAGTGCCAGCGAGGCGCCGATCGCCGAGGTCCTTTCCGCGCTGGAAAAGGACTTCGATGTCCGATGCCGCGTCTCGATCTCGCTCGATGGGACAATCAGCGGCACGTATCAAGGTTCACTGGCGCAGGTGCTGTCGCGCGTCCTGCAGGGATACGATTACATTCTCAAAAAAGAGGCAGAGCGCGTTGAGCTGGTGATTGTCCGGCGGCGGCCAAATCCCGCCGAGAGCGGGCAGCCTTCTAAATCAGGGCCCGGCACCAACACCACGAGCGACTGGAAGCGGATGACCGAGAGGGTCGGTCAATAAGCGCGCCGCAAAATTTACCAAATCGTTACGATGTCGCCGCTACCAACGACGACATGGCCCGTCATGGCAGAGAACCGGGAGTGGAATGTCCAGGCTGCCGACGCCGCATGGCGCCCACGGACCGCAAACCGATTGTCAGCACCGACTGCCTCGTCGACGTGACGTATGTCTGCGAATGGTGCGGCACGGAGCTAAAGCGCGCCGTGAGAGAGCAGCCTCGTGCACATCACAGCCATCCTGGCGCACGAGATGGTCTTGTCGCGTAGCGCGGCGCAATCGCGCATTTCAAGCTGAACGCATTTGCCGGCCTGACGGCCCGCTGCGGGCCGGCGCGCTTTACAGGCGGCCCATCACCAGATCCGGGTACGTTAACCGCGTATTAAGCATAACCGGGCGAGCATGTACGGCGCTCAGCTCTCTACGCAATTCGGATTGGGGGCAGCTATGAGAGCTGCGGGCATGTTTGAGGCGTCGCAATATGCCGAGAAGCCGGCTTCGGGCGGTCGCTTGCGCCGCGCGCCGTCCTCCGGCATAGCGTTAATATGATTGATTCGGCGGATACCCACGTGCCGATCCTGGCTGCGGGCGGAATCGTGTTACGAGAAGGCGCGAGACCGCGCATCGCAATCGTGCGATTGCGCAGGGACAAGTCATGGGTCCTGCCCAAGGGCAAGCTCAATCCAGGTGAGCGCGCGCTCGCTGCCGCCCGACGCGAGGTGTTGGAGGAAACCGGACACAGAGTTTCGGTCCATGGATTTCTTGGTTCGATGCTCTATTCGGTCGATGGTCGCATCAAGATCGTGCAGTTCTGGCATATGCGGGCGATCGGCGGACCGATGCGTGAGCCGATGGACGATGTCAAAGCCGTGAAATGGCTGTCGCTGAGACAGGCCATCGAAACGCTCACGCGCCCCCACGAAAAGCTGTTCCTCGCCAATGTGGGCCCGGTCGCGATCCGGGCAGCCAAGCAATCTGATAGCGAGAACCGGTGGATTGACCACAAGGGCAGGCGGCGCGGCCAGGGCGTGCAGGTTCGTGGACCGCACACTGACCTCTACTCACTCGCGCGATCGTGTCGCCTCTACAAGCGCGGCCGCAATACCCGCCTGGTCTCGAATATCACACGACGCCAAGGCCCGACCGGCGGCCTTCGCGACCGCGCCGCGCGGACTTCCTCTGCGAGGCTGAGAGTGCCGACTACCGCTCAGCTTTGTTGGAAACCTGTCGACTTCCGAAATCTAAAGACGGTAGCCTGATGCAGGCTGCGGCACGCTCGAAC
>Ga0306925_10003241_pt1 | contig 14324 bp, 10 predicted proteins | sample flu12Cox44000176_FD_203755 | JGI IMG/M metagenome (GOLD analysis project Ga0306925, IMG submission 203755) | Lab enrichment of tropical soil microbial communities from Luquillo Experimental Forest, Puerto Rico - flux8day.12C.oxic.44.000.176 (v2)... | ecosystem: Environmental > Terrestrial >... | reverse complement strand
GCCGATTGTCGATCTTCGCTCGCGCGTTTTCCCATTGGTCGACCAAATCCAGATCAATCTCGACGGTGCGATGGTCGATTCCTCTCCCCCGCCCTTGGCGAAGGTCGAAAGCGAAACGGCGTTCGCGTTCGAGACAAGCCTTATCACCGTCAATGGTAAAAAGATTTCCGCTCGCGGCGTACCGTTGGATCTGCGCATGGAAATGCACGACGTCGTCTTCGATAAAGGGTTCGACGCGAACGGCGACGCGGTTCTTATCCTGCGGAAAGCACGCGACGGCCGGCTCGTTCTTTCTTTCTCTCAGCTCGAACTCGAGGAAGCGATCATTCGGATCGCCGGAGCCAAGGCGCGTTTGTACGCGATCGAGCTTGAACAACTGCGACTCGCGATGCGTGCCCGCGGACGACGCTCGATTGCCGCCGACATTCACGTTTTGGCCAAGAAATTTTTCGCGCGGGCCAAGATCGACATCTATACCCAGCTCGACATCACCAACGAGTTCGTTGTGAAAATTTCGCAACTGAAATGCAAAGGCGATGGCAAACTCGGCTCTCTCGCGTGCGCAACGCTTCAGCCATTGTTTCAACGACTGCTTGAGAAATCTTTTCCGCTTAAATCAATTCCGCTGGGTGAGATTAAGCTTCGCGACATCCACGTCGCCGTTGCCGATACCGTCGATCTCACAATCGATTTCGGAAGCGTGTGATTTGCCGCTTCGGTCCGGAATGACAGGAGGGCTACTGTCGCGCCAAGCGCCGGAACAGAAGCGCGCCAAGGATGATGAAGAGAACGTTGGGAACCCAAATCAAGAATTCGGGATGGACGTTTGGATTTCCGCGGAGCGTGTCGGCGATAATGACAAAAAGGAAGTAAGCGACGGCGACGATCAAGCCCATCGCGAAACCGATCGACGTTTCGCGGCGGTGCGCGGTTACGCCAAGCGGCACCCCGATGATCGCGAACGCGACGCAAGCGAACGGAAACGAAAATCGTTTGTTGATCTCGGTCCGGCTCTCGCTTTGTTCGCGCGTGCTTCCGCTGTTCAATTGGTCGATCAATTGCTCGATCGACATCGCGGATCGGCTCGGCCGTTTTTTCTCTTTCTCGTAGAGTTCCTCGAGACTGATCGGCAACGTGCCTTCGGTCATGCTAATGCCGTCCTTGATTTTGCGCAGATCGGTCGGGTCTCTCTCATCGCGCTGCTGATAACGCGCGTTGTAGAGATGCATCAAGATGCGTTTGTTCTCGAGATCCGCCTCAAGCATGCCGGTGCGTGCAAACGTCACCCGCATCGGCATCGACTTGTTGTCTAACTCGAACACGGTGATGTTCTCGAGCTTGTTTCCTTCTTTTTTGCCGACGTAAATTTTTCGCCCGGGAAATTGATCGATCACCTGGTCACTGCCGAAAAGCGCCATCGGGTCGCGGGTCGCAAGATCGAAAATGGTGCTGCGCAGCTTTTGCTGCATTGCGGGCGAAATGTAGACCGTGAGCCAGAGACAAATCGCGCAGCAGATGGCCGAGATCACGGCTAATGAAATAGCGACGCGCGGAACGCTGATGCCGTTGGCGCGGAAGGCGATCAATTCGTTGTCAGCCGAAAGGCGTCCGAACACGAGCAGGATCGCGGTGAGCAGTCCCCAAGGAATAGTGAAGATGAGCGAGAAAGGGAAAACATAAGCGATGAATGCAAGCAGATATTCGACGGGCACATCGTGGTTCACGAGCAGCGGCAACAGTTTTCGGAAGATGTTGCCGACCACGAGGACGAGGCTCAGCACCGCGATCGCAAACAGCACGTTCACGATCAACTCGCGACTGACGAATCTGTCGATCAGCTTCATTTGGAAGCGAACGTTAGCACAAAATCGTTTCGGTAGGGCGATTGCCCTCAATCGCCCGCAGGCGGTTCGGTGAACCACCCCTACCAAAACCCAGACATTTTGGTAACGTGGTGTCGGTGGGCAAGATCGACATCTATGACGTCGCGATCATCGGCGGCGGGCCGGCGGGCAGCACGGCCGCGACATTACTGGCAAAAGCTGGACGAAGCGTGATTGTTTTTGAGCGCGAAAAGTTTCCGCGGTTTCACATCGGCGAATCGCTCCTCCCCTTCAGCGTTCAAACTTTCGATCGCTTAGGCGTGCGCGAAAGACTCGACGCGACGTTCATGCCGAAATTCGGCGGCGAGATCACTGCGGCGTGTGGAACAAAAGGCGTGAAATTTTATTTTAAAGACGGTTTTCGTTCGAAGCGCGACCGCGCATATCAAGTGACGCGCTCGGAGTTCGATAAAGTACTGCTTGATCATTCGCGCGAGAACGGTGCGGAAGTCTACGAGGAAACTGAGGTGACGAAGTTCGATTTTGGAGACGATCGGGTAAGGATCGACGTCGAGACGTCAGACGGAACGAAATCATCAATCGAAGCGCGCTACGTGCTCGATTGCAGCGGACGGCAAACGATGCTTGGAGGTTTGTTCAATCTGAAAAAGACCTACGATCATCTCCAAAAGTTTTCGGTCTTCGCGCACTACGAAAACGTCGAACGGTTGTCGGGAAAGGACGCGACCCTGATTCGAATGGTCCGCGGGCTCGATCGCTGGTTTTGGACAATTCCGCTGACCGAAACGCGCACGAGCGTCGGAGTGGTGATGGACGCTGCGACATTTCGCGCAACGAAGCTTCCGCCGCAGGCAGCTCTCGAAAAATTCATCGCCGAGCAACCGCTGATGGTTGAGCGAATGAAAAATTCCGTCCTCGTTTCACCGGTTTATTCAGCCGGCGATTATTCCTATCGCAGCAGGCAACTCGCCGGCGAACGATGGCTGCTCGTAGGCGATGCCGCCGGTTTTATCGATCCGGTTTTCAGCAGCGGCGTTTTTCTGGCGATCATGTCCGCGGAGAAAGCAGCCGACGCGCTGGAGGCGGTTCTGAGCGACGAATCAAAACGACATCGTGCGTTCGCCAATTATTCGCGGACGGTGAATCGGATCATGGACATCTATCTGACGTTCGTGAACGTGTGGTATCTGCGCGGGAAAGAGTTTCTAGAAGTCTTCCTAAGCCCGAGCGACACGGTGCAAATCGCGGCCGCAGTGAATGCGGTCCTTGCCGGGAACGACGGCAAGAGTCTGGCGATCAAATGGCGAATGTGGCTGTTCTATTTCTTTGTTTGGGTGCAGCGGTATTTCACGATTGTGCCGCGATTAAGACTGGTACCGAAAGCAGCTGCGGTGCCAGTGGGCGTCGCCTCGTAATGGGACGGGCGATTGTAGGCAATGGAACTTACCTCTTTGTCGCTGCGCTTTTGGTCACAAGCTGCGCGACGATGTCGACGCACCAGTTCGCCGAGCCGAAGGCTGGTTGGCAAACACGAACCGGACAATTGCTTTATCGTGATCCGAAAACGACCGTCATCGGCGATGTGATCGTTCGCCTTTCCACGACCGGCGACTTCGAGCTGACGGTTTCGAAAGGGCCCGGTGTAAATCTGCTCCTCCTGCGACAAGACGCGACTTTTGCGGAAGCGAAAGGACCTATGACTGGTCGCGGTTGGTCCGGCCCAATCGATCACGCGCCGGAGCAATTGCGCGGCTGGCTGGAACTGCGGGACGCGATTCTGCACGCAAAAGATCGACATCTCGCGCGTCACGTTTCGGGATCGGAAACTTTTGTTTTCCGATTTTAAGCGATTGACGTTAGTTCCGTCACCCCAATCCTCTCCCTGAGGGACAGAATGTCCGAAAAACTCGTCCGCGTTTTGAAACAAGGATAAAACACAGTTATGCAGATGAGTGATTTGATCGCGCGCACCATGGCGCAACGACGTGCGCTCGTTTGGCTGAGCGTGGTTGCACTCGCCGCGATCTGCCTCGGAATTCTCACCGCGCGAATCGAGCTCGACTCGGACGTGATCAACATGCTTCCGAAAGGTTTTCAGTCGGTTAAAGGCCTCGAAATTTACGATCGCGACTTCGAAGAAACCCGCGAACTGACGTTTGCGCTGCGCTGTCAGCCACAGGACGTCGACAAACTCGAAGAATTTGCGCCGATCTTTGCCGAGAATCTGCGGAAACAGCCGTGGTGTGAGCGTGTCCTGGCCGGATCGCCGATGGAGACGCCGGAAGGCATCCGTGATCTGCAATCAATCGCGGTTCCGCTGCTCCTGAATTTGGAACCAGCCGCTTTCGAGCAGACGATGTCGATCTTGCAGCCGGAAAAAATTCGGGAGCGGTTACATCGATTGCGACAGGAGATCGAAGCAGGTTCGCCCCGGCCGGAGTTTGAGCTTGGATTTGATCCGTTAGGCATAATTGGTCCCGCGCTAAAGCCCTTTGCGGAAGCGAACGCGATTGAGCAGGAGCAACCCCTGACCTCGCCGGATCGTACGATGCGCGTTTTTCTAGCGGTCACGAATGAATCATCGCTGAGCGCATTTGAATGTCAGCGATTGATGCGTGTCGTAAATGGGTTCCGCGCGCGAGCGCTCGAAGGCTGGGATGGCGGACTGTTAGACATACTTGTTACCGGTCGCGCGGCTTACGTCGCCGAGATTTCCTTGAGTATGCGCTATGACATCGTCGCCACGCTCGGCAGCTCGGTGCTGCTCGTCGGAATTATTTTCTTCATCGGATTTCGACGATGGCTGCCACTGTTGGGAATGGGCTTTTCACTTTTGTTGTCATGTTTGGTCGCGCTTGCGGCCGGTCTTTTGATCTTTGGCCGGCTTCACATGGTTGCGGTCGGCTTTTGCGCGATCCTCGTCGGACTCGGCGTCGATTTCGCGATTTTGATTTTTGGCCGATACCAGCAAGCCCGAATCGACGGCGAGGAATATCAGCAATCAATCGCGACGTCCGTCGCGAGACTCGGTCGCGCGGTATTCTTCGGCGCACTAACAACGGCGGTTGGCTTCCTGGCGTTGATCCTGAGCGGATCGATGGGTTTTTCGCAACTCGGCGTTTTGATTGCGATCGGCATTTTCTTCGCCGGGTTGTTCATGTGCACAATCCTGTTCCTGTTCGTGCGACCGCGGCAAGCGATGCAACAACCTGACTGGCTTTTTGAGCTGGTGAAAAAATATGTCCGTTGGAGCGTGCGACGGCCGGCATGGTTGATCATTGTTGCGGGGGGAACTCTTCTGTCGCTGACCGCGATCGGATTTTCTCCAGCGCCACCGCTGCAGTTCGAAGCGAGCGCGCGATCGCTGGAACCAAAGAGCAGCCGGGCCAGCCAGGCACTACAAGCGATCATGGACAAGATGCCGACGCGGTGGGAACCGGTGCTCGCGATCGTGCATGCCCGGGATGCACAGGAGTTGCATAACGATTGGCAAAGGATCGCAGCGCATTGGGCGGAACTGGAGCAGGCGGGGAAACTGAAAGGTTTTTCGACACCGGCGGCGCTTTGTCTTTCTCCGATATGGATGAAAAAAAATCAGGAAGCTCTTCAAAAGGTTGATCTTACGGCAGCACGCGAGGCGCTCGATCAGACTTTGAACGCCGAAGGCTTCAGCCAGGATTCGTTCACGCCTGCGTTCAAGCTCTTGGAGGACCTGCAAGCCGCGGCGCTACCCGGCACGCCGTCTCCAGATTGGCGGAAGCAATTGCCGAAGGGAGCCGGCTGGTGGTTCCTAGTAGATCGCTACTTTGCCAAGAATCCGCTGCTTACGACTGGGTTCGCGACAACCAACGAGCCAGTCACATCACACGCGCAACAGGTGGAGTTGAGCCGCGAGCTACCGGTTGCCGGAATACCGATGGTTCTCTCGGGCTGGAGTTACGCGCTGGCGGAGTTGCAACCGTGGTCGCATCGACAGCTTCTCATCATCAGCGCACTGATGGCGTTGTTCGATGTCGGGTTGCTGGCGATTTTGTATCGCGACTTTCGACTTTGGCTGATTCAAGTTGTAACGCTCGCCTTTGGAATCGGCGCGATGATCGCAACAATGAAGCTCCTCGATCTTCATTTGAACCTGCTCAACGTGCTTTCATTTCGGCTCGTGCTCGCAATCGGTGTCGACTATGGAATTTATGTCGTGTTGGTCTGGCAAAAGGCACAGGAGTTGGAGCACGACGTCGCTGGTGTCATCAAACCAGTGATTCTTGCCGGACTGACCGCAGTTAGTGGGTTCGGCTCGTTGGGTTGGGCCCATAATCCGTCTCTCAGCGGACTTGGGGTGGCCTGTGCGATCGGAATTTTCTGGAGTTTGCTCGCGACAATTTTCTTTGAATTGCCGGCGCTAGCAGCGGCCAAACCGAAAGCTTGGCGCGAGCAATGAAGGAACTGCATTTGATACACGATTGAAATCATGCGCAAACTCTCGCCTCTCCTGTTGTCTTTAATTCTGTTCGCGCCGATCGTCGGTGCGCAGTCGCTTTCAGAAGCCGACATTAGGAAACTTCTCGCACGGATCGCGGAACGACGCGCGTCGGCGCCGGACGTCCGCGCAGATTTTCAGGAACAAAAAAGGATCCATCTTCTGAACAGGCCGATCGTTAGCTCCGGAAAAATCTGGTTTCACGCCCCGAACAAATTTCGCCGCGAAGTAGCGGGCAATTCATCGAGCGTGGCGGTCAGCAACGGTCGCGATATCTGGATTTATTACCCAAACTTCAAATCGGCCGAGCATTACGCGTTAGGCAAGCGCTCGCCGGTCGACGCCGTCATCGCGGCGATCAATACAGGGCTCAACCTTGAGAATGTTGAAAACACATTTCGAATCACGGGCGCGAAGATCGACACTGGCTATGACCTGCAGCTGCTGCCGCGTTCGCCGTCGATGAAGCGAATGTTTCAGAAATTCGACTTGCGCCTGAACGGCGACCTTGTTGCAGAGCGAACTGATATGATTCAGCCAAACGGAGACCAGGTCATCACAACTTATTCGAATCAAACGCGTGCCACGATCCCGGCGGCGACGTTTGAATTCACGCCACCCACCGGGACCGCGATCTCGACTCCACTTGGCCGTTAGGGCCTGCCGTAGCGATTTTCAGTGATCGGGCGCGCAGTTTTCGTTTTAAACGCGACCATTCGAAAAGAAGCTGGCCGCGCGTTTCGCCTCGGAGAACCTCTTGCGTCAGCAACCCTTCTCGCCAGGCCGCGATCAAGCCTTTGGTGTCCAAGTATCGCGAATGAACCGTCCGAAGCCGCATTGGCAACGATCAAAGATATTTTTCAGGAAGTGGGTGTAGCGCAACTTCGTGCTGCCAGTAGATCAACAAGATCCACCAGCGTTTTCCGTCGTTGAAGAACTGAATGCTGTTGATGCCGCGCATGAACGGCTTCGGATCACTCGGGTCGTGGCGTGATTCGTATGTGCTCCAAACGTGTGCGATCTGGCCGAATTGTTCGACCCGCACGCTCGATTTCCTTTTCATAGAATCCGCTTTTCTCAAAAAGCCGTTTCACGCGCGCGATGTAGCCTTCGATATCCAAGACCAACGGCGCAAGATCAACGTCATTGCGCCCAGGTTCGACTGCGGTTGGAATTAGTCTCGCGCCTGGAATAAACAGCGAACGCTCGCGATCCCAATCACGTTTCTTGCCGGCCGGGCCAGAAATTACGTCATACACTGCCCCAATGATCGTGTCGATCGATTCGATATCAGCGGGATTAGCGACTGGCTCCGATTCTCGACATTGGATATTGGACGTTTGCCGCCAGCCGGGCTCGGGCTGTCGGATGTTTTTTAAAGAACTTCAAGAACCTTCTTCGCGGCGTTGTGTCCGGGAATTCCGCTCACCGCTCCGCCGCGCAGCGCGCTCGAGCCGCAGAGATAAACATTTTCCCATTCAGTTTCCACTCCCCACGTCCCCGCTTGCTCCCTCTTCGTTGCGAACGGCCACGTCGGCGCGTCCTGAAAAATGTTGCCGTGATACATGCCTAATGAATTTTCGATGTCCACCGGACTTTTGCTTTCGATGCAAAGATTTCCGTCACGTGCGATCGCAAGACAATCTTGCAACGGTTCCTCCAGCCATTGATTCATGCTCGCGAGAAATCTCGTTTCCGCTTGCTTGCGCATCGGTCCATTGTCTTTCGCGAACAATGAGTAAGGCGTGTCGAGACCGAACAGGGTGATCGTGTGAAAACCTTTTTCGCGCAGGTCGGGCGAAAGAATCGTTTCGTCGGTGATCGTGTGACAGTAAACCTCGCACGGAGTCTTCTCCGGCAATCGTCCCTTTGCCGCCTGTTCGTAGCTGGCTTTCATCCGTTCGTAGCCTTCGTCGCTATGAAACGTGCCGCACCACGCCTGCTCCGGTGGATATTTCTTTGCTTTCAATTTCGGGAGTCGACGCAGCAACATGTTGATCTTGAATACGCTCCCCTCGTCCGCCGCGTCCGGCTCGTAACGCCGACCCGAATACTTTGCGAGCACGTTGCGACCAAAATTCACCAATAGAAATCGCGCGTCGACTGATTGCCGCTTTCCGTCGACTTTGAAGTTCACGTTGCGTTTCGCGAGGTCGACATCGACTAGATCGACATTCGTAAGGAATTCCGCAGCCACTTCGCGCGCAGCGGTTTCCAGTTCTTTTGCGACTGCGCCCATTCCGCCGACGGGCACCTTCCACTCGCCAGTTTTGTTTCCAATCAGGTGATAGAGAAAACATCGGTTCTGAAGAAGCGAAGGATCGTGCGGATGCGTAAGAACTCCAATTTTCGCGTCCGTGAAAACCAGCCCACGAACCAGATCGTCTTTGAGATAACGCTCGAGCGATCGGCCGAGTGGTTCTTCTGCGAGACTTCGCCACGCTTCGCGCGAAACGTCATCGACTTCGAAGCGTCGTTTCATTTCCGCCTTTGACACCAGCGGTTCCAGCATCGACTCCCACGTGTGCTCGGCGAAGACGCGCGAGAGATTATAAAACTTCCTTAGCTGATCGAACTCGGTTTGACTCCCTGTAAGATCGACCATCGACCGCCGACTTAAATGCTCGTCGACGTTACTAATTAATAGAGCGTCGCGTGCGCCGTCCTCCTTAATATAAGGGGTAAATGAACCGGTCGCTCGCCGGCGCAGCTCGAGATTCAAGCCGAGATCGCGAATGATGTTTTCCGGGAACAAACTGACCAGGTAGGAATAACGCGAGAGCCGAGCATCGTAATCCGGGAAGACCCTCTGCGAAGTCGTCGCGCCGCCGATGTAATCGGTTTTCTCTAATAAGAGTACACTCAGTCCGGCGCGTCCGAGGTAACTCGCCGCGACTAGTCCGTTATGGCCGGCGCCAAAAATAACGACATCGTAGTGAGACTTCATCTACCAAACATCCACAGATTACGCAGATTTTCTCTGTCGATTTTGCGGCTAACTGTTCTTAATCTGCGAGAATCTGTGAAACCTGCGGATGAATTCTTTTTATAAGCCGCGAACTCGCTGCGTCGTCGTCGGTGGTGGGCCGGCCGGCATGATGGCCGGTTATTTACTCGCGCGCGCCGGCGTCGACGTGATGGTGTTGGAGAAACACGCGGATTTTTTCCGCGACTTTCGCGGCGACACCATTCATCCGTCAACACTGGAAGTGATGTACGAACTCGGATTACTGGAAGAGTTCCTCAAACAGCCGCACCAGAAATTGCGCGAAATCCGCGCAATTTTTAATAGCTATCCAGTTCCAATGGCGGATTTTTCTAAACTGCCCACGCGTTGCAAGTTCATCGCCTTCATGCCTCAATGGGATTTTCTGAACTTTCTCGTCGCGCAGGCCAAGCACTTTCCAACGTTCGTACTCAACATGCAGCATGAAGTTGTCGATCTTTTATTCGATAAAGATCGCGTGGTTGGCGTGCGTGCAAAAACGCCCGAAGGCGAACGCGATTTCTATGCCGATCTGGTCATCGGCGCCGACGGTCGTCACCCAGTCACGCACAGCCGAGCAAATCTCGAGCTCCAGGAATTCGGCGTGCCGATTGACGTGCTTTGGATGCGTTTATCCAAACGCGTCGGCGATCCGCCACAATCGCTCGGATTTTTCCAGCACGGCAAGTTGCTCGTCTTGCTCGATCGCAGCGATTATTTTCAGGTTGGGTTCGTGATTCCGAAAGGCAGCCTAGACGGGCTGAAAACGCGCGGGCTGCCCGCGTTGCAGCATGACATCGTTGAGATCGGCCCGTTTCTGCAGGACCGAATCACTGAGCTCGACAATTGGGAAAAAATCAAATTGCTCACCGTTCAAATCAATCGCCTGAAGAAATGGTACCGCGATGGTTTGCTTTGCATCGGTGACAACGCGCATGCGATGTCACCGGCCGGCGGCGTCGGAATTAATCTCGCGCTCCAGGATGCAGTCGCGACGTCGAATTTGCTTGCGACAAAGTTAAGAGAGCGACCGGTGACGGTGACCGAACTCGAAGAGGTTCAGAAGCGTCGTGAATTTCCGGTACGATTCATTCAGGCCCTTCAAGTCCAGATTCATCGCCGAATCAATGGTCGAAGTTCCGGCAGTGGCGATCGGCTGCCGTTTCTTCCGCGACTATTTCTTTGGTTGCCTTTTCTGCGCGCGATCCCGGCGCGCTTGATTGGGATCGGCCCGCGTCCGGAACACGTTCGCTCGCCAACAATCGGCTGATGGATCCCTTTAGTTATCTTTGAGTTTTAATCTCGATCGTGCTCGCCTTGCAGCAGGATCTGCACGGATGACGCGCAGAAGATCGACAATTTTGTCCGGTTACGCACGGTGGAAACTACAATCAATCACTTGTTCCTAATTCCTCCCTGTGGCAAAAACACAATTCAGTGATTCCCAGGAATTTTTTCGCCGAGCTGAAGCGGCGCAACGTTTACAAAGTCGCAGTCGCGTACGCGGTCGTCGGCTGGCTCGTCGTTCAAGTGACCGCGACCATCGTTCCGACATTTCGTCTTTCCGACGAACTAACGGCTGCGGTGGTCGTGTTGACTGTGATCGGTTTTCCGATTGCGCTCGTTATCGCCTGGGCATTTGAGATGACGCCGGAAGGAATGAAGCGCACGGCGGATCTTTCGCCGGACGAAGCGATCCCGCAGTGGAGCAGACGTAAATTCGCCGCGTTCATCGGCGGTACTGCAATCATCTCGGCTGCGTTGCTCGCCTATCAATTTGCGCGGCCGAAATTCGCGTCGCTAACTCAACCGGCGGAGATCCCGTCAGTTTCTATTCCACAAAAATCGATCGCCGTGTTGCAGTTTGAAAATTTGAGCGACGACAAGGGCGCCGCTTATTTCGCCGACGGCATCCAGGACGGGATCCTGACCAAGCTCGCAAGCATCGCCGATTTGAAAGTGATCTCACGCACATCGACCGCAAAATATAAAAGCAAACCGGAAGAACTGAAAACGGTTTCGCAACAGCTCGGCGTCGCGCACGTGCTCGAAGGCGCTGTGCAAAAGGCCGCTGACAAAGTCCACATCAATGTTCAGCTCCTCGATGCTCGCGCCGATTCACATCTTTGGGCGAAATCGTATGATCGCGAGATCAAAGACGTCTTTGCCGTGGAAAGCGAAGTCGCGCAGGAAATTGCCGATTATCTTCAGGCAAAGCTTTCGCCCACGGAAGCAAACACGCTCGCCACCGCACCGACGCAGGATGCAGCTGCTTACGATTTGTTTTTGAAAGGGGAATTCGAAGCGCGGCTCGCCAACAGCTCGTTGCGGCCGGAGTCATTCGACCGGGCCACCGCCTGGTATCAACAGGCCATCGCACGCGATCCAAATTTCGCGGTCGCGATTGCGCGGTTCGCCGAGTGTCGAATGCTGCGTCATTGGTTTGTCGAGAATCTCAGCGACAGTGAGCTGGTGGACGTTCGGAGGATGGCCGACCGCGCTCTTACGCTCGCGCCGAACCTCACCGAAACGCGCATCGCTCTGGGTATGTTTTATTATCTTGGTTTTCTCCAGTACGATCAGGCGCTAGCCGAGTTCACACGCGCGATTCAGTTGCAGCCGAACAATGCACAGGCGTTGGAGTACTTGGGTTACCTCCATCGACGCCAGGGGAAATGGCAGGTTAGTGTGGAAGAGCTCAGAAAGGTGCTCGAACAAGATCCGCGCAACGCGTCGCTGGCGGGAAATTTCGCTTCTGCTTATCTCCACTTACGAATGTGGAACGAGGCCGAGCGCGGGGCTCGACATTCAACCAGTATCGATCCGTATGAAATCATCGGGATGCGAGTGTTGCTCCTCGCCATTCTGAATGGACGCGGCGATATCGATGAAGCCCAACGCGTTTTGGCGACGTCTCCGTCCAATACTAAACTGACGCCGACCTCCATCTTCGGCAGCGTGGCAGCCGAGGTTGGCGACCGCGCTTATGTTTTTGTCATCGCGCGCAAGTTTGACGACGCGCTGAAAGTTTGGGAGAGGCCAAGGACGTCCGCGGTGGACGAGCGCCGAGAAATTTCTGCGCGTGTGGCAATTCGTGTTTTGGCCCGCAAAGTCGGCGACGCACAGGCGGATGCGGAAAACGCGAGACAACTTTTGGAAGAACGATTGCGTGCGCGACCGAACGAAATTCAGACCATGACCGAGCTGAGCTGGGTTTATCTCGCGCTCAATCGCAAGGTCGACGCAGTCAAAGTGTCGCGACGAGCCGCGGAATTAGTGACTCCGGAAAAGGACGCGCTCATTGGCGTTTACAACCTCACTGGCTTGGCCGAGATCGAAGCTCACACTGGCGATACCGCCGATGCGGTCGCGATTCTTCGGCAACTGCTTTCGATTCCAGCCGGCGATACCGTTTCCATCGCACGCTTAAAAATCGACCCCGTTTGGGATCCGATTCGCAACGATCCCGGTTTCCAAAAACTGCTGACCGGCTCGGAACTGGTCGGTCCAGGCAAGTAGGGCGCGCCTATCCCAGGCTTTCGCCCTTGGCCCCAGGTTGTGCCGACTAGCATTTGGCAGAAATATGATGATTGTTGTCATTGCTGCCATGGGCCGGAAGCGACATGATCAATGCCATGAATGCACGATCACACTCAAAGGAAGCAATCCTGACTGCACTGGCACTGCTGGTTCCCGTCGCAATCTTCATCGCGGCGGCTCCGGTCGACGACAATTCATTAAAACCGCCAGCCAAAGATCCGATCCCGGTCGCCTTTCTCATTTCTGATGGCGCGGTCGTGATCGATTTTTGCGGACCGTGGGAAGTTTTCCAAGACGTCATGATTCCAAGTCGCCACGATATGCCGTTCCGTCTTTACACCGTCGCCGAAACCAAGAAGCCGATCCGAACCAGCGGCGGAATGCAGATTGTTCCTGATTATACGATCGCGGATGCACCCGCACCTAAGGTTATCGTCATTCCTGCGCAAAGTGATCCAACTCCAGCAGTGTTGGACTGGATTAAAAAATCTTCGAAGACAACCGACGTGACGATGTCGGTTTGCACCGGCGCATTTGTTCTGGCGAAAACCGGACTGCTGGACGGCAAATCCGCTACGACGTATCACGGCGCCTTCGGACGTTTCGCAATGAAATTTCCCGATGTTCAGCTCAAACGCGGTGCGCGCTTTGTCGAGAACGGAAATCTCGCCACTGCCGGCGGACTGTCTTCCGGGATCGATCTCGCATTGCGCGTGGTCGAGCGTTACTACGGTCGCGAAGTTGCCCAGAAGACCGCCTACAATATGGAATATCAGGGCCAGGGATGGATGAATCCGGATTCAAATCAGGTTTATGCCACCGCGCTTGTTTCAACCGCCGAACATCCGCTCTGCGCGGTTTGCGGAATGGACGTCGATCCAAAGATCGCGCCAAAGTCTGTCTTTAAAGGAACGACTTACTATTTCTGCTCGGACGACGATAAGAAGACGTTCGACGCCGCGCCGGACAAATTTGTCACCAAGTGACGAGCAACAAGTGACTCGTGATAAGCAGATGAACGGAGCTCAGACGACGCGGCGGATCGTGTTCGTCGCCGCGCCCGGCGTCGAGATCCTCGATCTTGTAGGTCCACTGCAAGTGTTCGCACGGGCAGCTGACATCTACAGCCGCGAAAACCCTAAATCGCCGCCGATCTATGCGGTCGAAGTTGTAACTGTCTCCGCTCGCCGCTCGCTGATTGCAAACTGCGGGCTGCACGTCATCGCGCACAAAACATTTCACGAAGTGCGCGGCAGGATCGATACCCTGCTCATCGCCGGCGGCAGTGCGATTGAGCAGAATGAAATCGCCTCTGCCGTCGTGCGCTGGCTAAGAAAAATCGCCGGACGGATTCGCCGAGTCGGTTCCGTATGCACCGGCGCAATGCTTCTTGCGCGCGCAGGTTTGCTCGACGGCCGTCGCGCAACAACTCACTGGAACTGGTGCCAGACTCTAATCAAACGCGCACCGCGCGCCG
>Ga0306925_10003237_pt1 | contig 14327 bp, 15 predicted proteins | sample flu12Cox44000176_FD_203755 | JGI IMG/M metagenome (GOLD analysis project Ga0306925, IMG submission 203755) | Lab enrichment of tropical soil microbial communities from Luquillo Experimental Forest, Puerto Rico - flux8day.12C.oxic.44.000.176 (v2)... | ecosystem: Environmental > Terrestrial >... | reverse complement strand
TCGTGGCGGCGAGTACTTCGAGTAAGGAGGAGAGCGCGATGCTACAGCAACCCATGATGGAAAAACTGCAAGCTCTCAAGCTGCAAGGAATGATCGAAGGACTCGAACAACAAGAACAAGACGCCACTGCGCGGGACCTGAGCTTTCTGGATCGCCTGGCACTGCTGATCGATCGGCAATGGACCTGGCGGGAGAACCAGGTCCTGGCCCGGCGTCTGCAGGCCTCTCGCCTGAAGGGCTCTGCTTGCGTAGAAAACATCGACTATCGTGCCGAACGGGGGCTGAATCGCAGTGTGATTCGTGGACTCGCTCAAGACTCTACCTGGGTAAAGAACCACGAACACATTTTCGTTCTTGGCCCTACCGGCGTGGGGAAGAGCTTTGTTGCGTCGGCCCTGGCGCAGAAAGCGTGCCGAGATGGCTATTCGGTCTACTACTCCAGAACGGCGGTGCTGTTCCGCGATCTGAACTTGGCACGAGCAGACGGCAGCCTGCGTCAACTGTTGAGGCGGTTGAATCGCATCGACGTGCTGGTTATCGATGACTGGGCCATGACACCGATGACGGAATCGGAGCGACGGGACTTCTGGGAGATCGCGGAGGATCGCTACCAGACTCGCTCGATGATCCTGACCTCGCAACTGCCCGTGTCTCGTTGGCACGAGCAGATCGGCGATCCCACGCTGGCTGACGCCATCCTCGACCGCTTGGTGCACAACGCTCACCGTATCGAGATGCGCGGCGAATCGATGCGCAAACAGAGAGGCGATAAAAAGGCATGAAGGGGTGGAGCGACAAAACAGCGAATGCCGTGGGTCGACCGAGTCGTCGATCGTCGTTCCTAGGTCATTCTGGCGCGAAATTTTTCTGTGGAAAAAGTAAAAAACGATCGCCAGGCGAAAAGCTGTGGAAAAGACGGGCAAAAAACGCCCTTGGAAATCAAAAAACGATTTCCACTTTTCGCACAGCTTCAACAACAACAAGCTTGACGATCGTGATCACTTTCTAGAAAATGCAACCGCCAGCGTCGCTTCGCTCCGAGGACTGATCACTTCAATCCCGGAACGCCGATCACGATCAGTTCGGGATCCTGATCACCTTCATCGGAATACTCACCGAATCTGTTGTTGCGCCTAATGCTCCTGGAATGTCGGGGAGTCCGTAATAGAAAATGCAGCATAACTCTAGGAGAGGTAAAGAGTAGCAGTGGTGGACGTGAGGTGATTCGAACCCCTAACCCCCTGCCTAAGTAGCAGGTGGTAAGCTGAGAAAACATCGACGCTATTCCGTTGAAAAAAATATAGTTGGTGGACGTGGCGGGACTCGAACCCGCGGCCCCTTGCTTGCAAAGCAGGTTGGGGAAAACACTAAATGCTTTTGCTGGTGCTGCTTACAACGAAAACCATCGAAATTCCCGCTCCTCAAGTGTCCCGAAGTTGTACCGACTTAGCGCATAAGTGGTTCCCACTCAGATATGGCACACGCTTTGTTACCTTCCTCTCACGGATTCTGAAATCGATCGGCCACTGCTCTACTTTTAGTCTGGTCATGTCGCGGTTCAAGCGGCCGAGAATGCCGAGGCGATCTCAGCGTCTCGCCTTCTTTTTGCTTTTCTTGCTGAGGTCCTCTAGAAGATATTTCAAAGAAGCACACTCCTGGATAACGCGCTCCAATTTGGGTACGGTTACCTTTAGTTCGCTTTCCTCGACGACACCGTCAGCAAGTGTGGTCGCGATGCTCTCGACAGCCTCACCCACTTCCTTCAGAAGGTTAGAAACCGCCACAATTTCCTTCTCGGACACAAGTTTCGAGTCCGGAAGTCGGAAGGCTACGCGGCCCGCCTGTCTTTCTAGAAAGTCCAAAGCTTCAAAGTTCTTCAGCAACACGCAAATTTGCGGCAACAGATAAGCAGGAACATGCCGCTCGCCGCGGAGCCAGTACATTAAGGAGCGATAGTTGGTACCGAGCTGCTGGGCGAGCAATCGCAGGTCGTATTCAGCCTTGGCTTCGATGCTCCGGCTAAGAACAGTAGAAAGATCATCCACGGGCTAAGTCCTCGGATTCCCATCATATACCTGTTCAAGAGCGCGTTCATTTTGAACCATGGAATGCCCTGCCTGAGTGAATTGCGTTTGCTGCAACCGTCCTGTGCAATAGCGCTGACTCAGAGTGCTGGAAAGTGTCCCTGGGAGCAGAGCCAGATGGCTCGAAGTTTATGATAAGAATTGACAAATGTGAGGGCGAGAAGTACCTTGCGAGTAAGGACCGGGCCCAATTAAATTCCTTCAGAATCGCCGTCTTCGAGAAAACCTGGCGAGCGGCACCCCGGTTGTGTGCTCTACGGGAGTTACCATGACCAAGAAATGGTATAACTACATCGTTTCCATCGATGAAACCCCCGCCGATGCGCCGGATACCTCGAAGGCTTCTAGGGCCGGGGCACAAAAGAGCGCCTCGCAAAGCGTAGCCGAGATCGCTGCCAGCGTGGCCGCAGAGCCCAAATTCACCAATCCCATTGCCGATCCCACTTCCTTCGACGAAATTTATCGGGCGGCTGAAATTCCGGCGGCGCCTCAGGGGTATTCCATATTAAAGGTGGCGCAGATGCTGGAAAGCGAGCACATCCGCAATCTCCCCTCTGACGTGAAGAAGTCCTCGGTCCTGGTGGCGCTGGATGCGGCAGGTGTGAACATCAAAGACGTGATTCAAGATGCGGTGCAACGCGACCGCGCGCTGGACGGCTATGAACGCGTGCAGCAGAGGGCTTTGAACGAATTGGAAGCGTCCAAAACGAGAGAGAACAATCAGATTCAGGCGGACATCGATAAGTACGTTACCGAGCAGCGCGCCAGAATGCAGGCCAACAGCGATGCCATTTCCCGGGAAAAGGAGCGTTTCGCCGGTTGGAGACTGAAAAAGCAACAAGAGGAAAAGAAGATTGCGGATACCGTCGGATATTTCGTGACCGAAAATCCGATCACTACGGGCGAGCAGAATGTTGCGCCCACGAGTTCGAAGGCAAGTCAGAAGTCCTGAGCAGGAGGACGCTTATGTGGCAACGGTTTACACGCATGATTCGCTCATTCGTCGGGTTCTTCATCTCCGTGGCCGAAGATCCCGAGTTGATCTTGCAGCAGAACATCCGCGACATGAACGACCAGGTGCCGCGCATGAATGAGAGCATCGCCATGGTGAAGGCCAACGTGACGCTGCTGGAAAAGGAAGAGGCCAAGTACAAAACCGACATGGCCAACCTGACCGCAAAGGTCAAAGCGGCCATTCAAGCGAACCGGGATGATTTGGCCGGCAGTTTCGCAGCGCAACTCGAGCAGGTCAAGAGCGCGCTGGCTCGCACTCAGGGCCAACTGACAACCGCGCGCGCGGCCTTTGACAAAGCCATGACCGTCAAGCAGGCCTTCATGCGCGAAAAAGAGCGCAAGACGCAAGAGGCGCTCAACGCCATCGCCGATTACCGCCGCGCGCAGTGGCAAAAAAAGGTGGCCGATGCCATGGAGCAGTTCGAGGTGGCGGGCATCAGCCAGACGCACGACGAAATGGTCCGCAAGATCGAAGAAATGACCGCAGTCAACGAAGCGCGCATGGACATGGCGATGAGCAACGTGGACCAGCAGAGAGTAAAGATCGAAGACGAAGCCGAGAAACTACAGGCCAGCGAATTGGTGAAGCAGTTCAAGATTGAGATGGGACTCGCGACTCCTGACGCGGCAGCGGCAGGCACGCCAGCTGAAAAGACGATCGGCAGCAAGGAGCCGCAGCGAACTTCCTGAACTTGGCACGGTTTGTGACACAGCTGGTGTTGTTTCTTGACATGAGTTGTTGAAGTCAAAACGGTCTTTGAGATTTGCGCGAGGCTCTGGAAATGAGCCGGGAGGCGGCAATGGCCGTAAGAATTGAAAAGGGTGGTTGGATTCTGATTTTCCTCATTGGGCTGGCTCTGGTGGCTTACGCCCTGAATCGCTACAACGTAATTGATGTGCAGCAGTTGCTAGGCAAGAAATCATCCACGTCGGCGAGCGGCCCGGTGGTTGATACATCGAAGCCCCTGGTGTTGCCCGTGTCTTCCTCCGGCGGGTCCGATTCGGAAGTGCGTGTGCGTGTGAACATCTGGGTAGGTTGCGCCGGCGGCTTGGTGGCCAATGGCGGCCTAGACACAGCGCCTGACTCCATTTTTGGAAAAAAGGGGCTCAAAGTCTCTTTTAAAATCATCGATGACTGGACCGAAGGCGCGGCGGCTCTGGCTACGGGAAACGTAGACGTAATGCTGACCACAGCGGACGTCTACGCGAAAGATTACGCGCAGTTCAAGGAGAAGGGATTCGGCTCCCACACGTTTTTGATGGTCGATTGGTCGCGCGGAGCGGATGGCGTGATTGGCAAGCAGGGCATCAACAGCATCGAAGACCTCGCGGGTAAAACGGTTGCATTTGCACCCTTCACCCCGTCGCACTTCCTGTTGTGGAACGGGCTGAAAACTTCGGGCCTGAACAGCGCGCAGCGCAATGAGATTTTCAACAAAGCCATTCACACGAAGGATGGCATTGAGCCGGCTACGCTTTTCGCCCAGGAAAAGGTTGATGCGGCGGTCGCCTGGGATCCGGACATGAGCGACGCCGTGGCCAAGCGCCCGGGCGCCAAGAAAATTTATGATACGCGAATCGCGAACCGCCTGATCGCGGACATCCTGGTGGTCAGCGACCGCTTCGCCGCGCAGCACCCAGATACGCTTCTGAAGTTTACGCAGGGCTGGCTCGAAGGGGTGGAGTTCATTAAGACCGAACCCGCGCGTGCCTACAACCTGATCGGCGCGGTGAAAGACTTCAACATTCCGACGGACCTAGCCAAGACCATGCTCGGCGGCGTCAAGCTGGCCGACTACGCGGACAATCGTTCCTTCCTGGGTTCGGCGGGTTCCAAGTCCGACTATGACAACATTTTCGAGATGGCCCAGGATATGTACCGCGAGCTACTCGTCATCAAACACACAAACAATCCTGAGGAAAGCGTCGACCGGCGTTTCGCGGAAAAACTGTCGGGCAGTTTCTCCACGGCTTCGAGCGAAACTCCTATCCAATACAAACAGCCATCGCCAGGAAGCACGCCTCTCGCCACGCAGCACCGCTCGATCTACTTCGAGCCGAACTCGTCTCACATGAGCCTAGACTCCCGTGCGGTAGTAGATGAACTGGCGGGCACCATGCGCGCCTATGAGAACACCGTTGTAGATATAGAAGGAAATACCGACTCCACCGGTTCTCGTCCCTACAACATTCAGCTCTCCCACGCTCGCGCCGACGAGGTGAAAAACTATCTCGTCGAGAAGTATAGTTTTCCTCCCGCGCGCCTACATACTGCGGGCAACGGCCCGGACAAACCCATCGATAGTAACGCGACGCCTGAAGGTCGGGAAAAGAACCGTCGCACTGATATTAAGGTTTACGCCAATCCAAGCTGACGGGGGCCGCAAAATGAGCGAGCTCTTTGCCATCCGGAAAGACATTTCTCCCCGGGTCCGCTTGGCGCTTGGTTTCTGCAGTTGGGGAATCATCCTGCTCCTCTGGGTCGTTCTAACACACTGGGAAATCCTGCCGCCATTTTCTTTGCCCAAACCCATGGGCGTGGTGCGCGCCTTCGGAAAGCTCTGGACCGAATACGACCTGCTTGGCAACGTGATGCAGAGCTGGTGGCGGATCGCACAGGCATTTTTCTGGTGCACGATCATCGCGGTGCCATTGGGAATCCTGATGGCCAGCTTTCGGTGGGTGTTTGAGCTGGTAAATCCTGTTGCCGCGCCTATGCGCGCGATGCCGATTACCGCGTTTCTGCCTGCGTTCATTGCCCTGTTTGGCATGGACGAGACCATGAAAGTTGCGTTCCTCTGGTTCGGGATGTTCTTTTACCTGTTGGCGGTGGTGGTCGAGGAAGCGAACAAAGTGGACAACTCGTTGCTGGAAACCGCCTACACCCTGGGCGCGAAAAATCATCACGTCCTGTGGTTAATGTTCCGAGCCTCCTTACCGGCAATTTTTTCCTCTTTTCGGATTCTGTACGATATCGGCTGGACGTACGTGATTCTGGCCGAAATGGTGAATGCGCGAAGAGGTGTGGGCTACATGGTCGAAGCAGCGCGCAAAGTGCTCGACTTTGAGCGCGTGTACGCAGGAATTTTTGCCATTGGTATCGCCGCGTTTCTGTTTCGATTCCTTCTCACTTTTCTCGAAACCCGACTCTTTCCCTGGCGTCAGGCTGCCTCCACCTTTTCTGGGACGGGGGTTGCGGTGTCGACAGCCGCATCTCATCTGAAAGCGGTGGTGAAACATGGAAACTAGAAAGGATAAGATCGCTGTCCGCAACGTAGCCAAGACCTTCCGTTTGACCGACGGCAAACAAGTCGACGCGCTGCAAAACCTCAATTTTGAAATTGAGGACGCCTATTCCAGGGAAGGCCGCGATATCGGAGAGTTTCGCGTCTTGTTGGGACCATCTGGCTGCGGGAAATCCACGCTTCTGCGGCTGATTGCTGGCTTGGACCAACCTGACAGCGGTGAAGTGTTGGTGAACGATCATCCGGTCCATGGCCCGGGTAAAGACCGCGGGATGGTCTTTCAGAAATACACGTCGTTTCCTTGGCTCACTGTCGCTGATAACATTGCCTACGGGCTGAAGATTAACGGTGTACCGGAAGAGAAGCGCAAGGAAATCGTGGCGCAGTTGATTCAGGACATCGGCCTGAGTGGGTTTGAGAGCGCCTATCCGGAAACGCTGTCTGGCGGGATGCAGCAACGCGTGGCTATCGCCCGCACGCTCGCGCTGCGGCCGGCGGTGATTTTAATGGACGAACCATTTGGTGCGCTGGACGCGCAGACGCGGAGCGAAATGCAGCAGCTGCTCTTGAAAGTGTGGGACGAAACGGCGAGCACCATTCTGTTCGTCACCCACGACGTGGAGGAAGCTATTTACCTCGCGGATCGGATTTTCATCATGAGCGCTCATCCCGGGACTATCGTCGAAGATGTTCAGGTGCCGTTCGATCGCCCGCGAGGCCTGGAACTGAAGCAGCGGAATGAATTTCACGAATTGCAGAATTATGTGCTCGGGCGTTTACGCCGTGCTCCCGGAAATGGTCAGGTGCGAGTGAGTATCTAATGCCCTTTGACGGCTCTCAGGACCCAACCACCCCGCCGCCCGAACACGAAGACATCAACTTCGTAAAGGAAGCCTTCAATCTGCAGTACAACTGGATCGCGCTGGCCGGTGCCTGCCTGTTCGGGATTGTAAGCGGGAGCCTTTTGCCGATCATTCTGGCGGGAGGCGTGGAGCTCATGTATCTAGCTGTGGTCTCCCAGAATTGGCGCTTTCAGCGCCTGGTACGTTCGTGGAAGTTGGGAGAAGCGCAGAAGCAGCGCCAGGTGCAATTCGCGGAGATGCTCAATAACCTTTCACCGGAAGCTAAATCCCGCTACTACAAGTTGGCGCAAGTGTGCTCATCGGTGCGCGGCAATTTCCTGCAGCTCTCTTCGACCTCCCAGGTTTTTTTGCGGCAAATGGAGTCACGATTGGATGGCCTGCTTCAGGGATATGCGCGCTTGCTGTTGGTTAGCTCGCAGCAGCAACAGTATCTGAAGAGTACTGACCCGAACGAAATCAACCGGGAAATCGCCGGGTTGCAGAAAAGGATGAATAATGACGCGCCCCGAGTTCAAGACATCAACAAAAAACGCGTAGAGATCCTAAACAAGCGACTGGAGAAGTACCAAAAGATCTGCGAAAACCAAGAAGTGGTTAACGCGCAGTGCTCTGCCGTCGAAGACGTGCTACATCTGGTTCGCGACCAGTCCGTAACCATGCGCGACCCGCAGCAGGTCAGCGATCAACTCGACAATTTAGTGCGCGACGTGGAACAGACCGAGCAGACCGTCCAGCAAGTTGAAGCAATTTTCGGAGGTATGGCTCCCGAACTAGAAGGCGTGCTCTCCGTAGAAGATTCATCGCCAATTGCCAACAGCTCGCCGGCTTCCGATCCCACACGGCGCACGAGGATAACAAACTAATGGTCGGACGGCGTGCTATTCGGAATGGCTTTCTCGATGGTCTCCCGGGATGGGCCAAAGACCTGTCGGAGAAATATTATTCACGCTCGTTCAGCATGTTTGTGTTGCACGGGAACGTCCGCGATCTGGTTCCGCTTGTCAGCGAAGGCACCGCCGAGTTTGTGCCGCTTGAGCAATTTCTCACTACGGCCCTTTTCGGTCAGCGGGACCTGGTCCTGCAATACGACCGCGGCGGTCTAAGCTTTGGATCCGCAGAAAGCCAGGCAGATTTTCGGCGCGCGCTGGAAGGTTATGATAGTTTCCACGGAACCAATTTTGCCCAGGGCCTGCCCCGCAATCCGGACGCCATCCTAAATATCCTCGACAACTACCTGCGGCTGCGCATCGCTGACAACAAGAAAATTGCGCTCATCTTGGACTTTGCCGAGACGATTGCTCCCGCAGGCGACGTTTCGGGGATGCCTGCCGAAGACCGCAATTCGCTGGTCATTCTGAAACGTTGGGCCCGCAATCCAGCTTTTCTGAAAGCCGATCTGACAATCTGCCTGATCGCCGAAAATGAGGTGGAATTGAACCAGGGAATTGTGCAAAATCCCGGAGTTTCCTCCATTGAAATTCCCTTGCCGGATTACCCAGAGAGACTCCAATTTATCCGTTCCCAACTGAAGAATATTGAGCTCCCTACAGGCTCCGACGTTTCCGATGAGACCCTGGCGAAGCTTGGGGCTGGTCTCAAACGCGTGCAACTCGCCAGCCTCATTGCACACGCCACTCAAAATCGCCAGCCGCTGACCATGAAGGTTCTTACGCAGCGAAAAAAGGAGCTGATCGAATCGGAATCTGGAGGACTGCTGGAATTCGTGCAGAGCCGTTTTGACTTGTCCCTCGTTGCGGGAAATGACCAAGCCAAGCGCAAGCTTCAGGACGCCGCCGCAGCCATCCGCGCCGGAAACGCCGATGTGTTGCCGATGGGCTACGTGATCTGTGGACCCGTAGGCACAGGTAAAACATTCATTACCACCTGCTTTGCGGGCGAGGTGGGCATCCCCGCAGTCACACTAAAGAACTTCCGCAGCATGTGGCAGGGCGTTACGGAGGGTAACTTGGAGCGCGTGCTCACGTTGCTTCGCGCCATGAGCCCGATCGCCGTGATTGTGGACGAAGCCGACGCGCAACTGGGTGACCGTTCGAGTTCCGGCGACAGTGGGGTAAGCAATCGCGTGTTCGCGCAAATTGCCCAATTCATGGGCAACACGGAACTGCGCGGGAAGGTCATCTGGTTTCTCCTGACCTGCCGGCCAGACCTCTTGCCTGTCGACCTGAAGCGCCAGGGCCGCGCGGAAGAGCACATCGCCCTGTTTTACCCGGACACCCAGGAAGAACGGCTCGCGTTATTGCGTGCAATGCAGAAAAAGATCGGCATGCCCATCCTTTCTGCGGACATTGAGAAATTCTTTTTGGAGCGTTCCGAGAGTCTCTCCGGCGCGGATATCGAAGCGGTTCTGGTTCGCAGCGAATTGCGCAGCCGTTTGATGAAAAAGACGGCCGTTGACACCGAGGATCTGAAAGCTGCGCTGGAGGATTTTATCCCGCCGTACTATCCCACGGAGATCGAGTTGCAGAAGCTGGTAGCGGTACTGGAATGTACCAGCAGGAGCTTGCTGCCCCAGAAGTACCGCAACATGCAAAGAAGCGAGCTGATTCGCCAGGTCAATGAGCTTCACTTTGCATCCCGCCAGCCGGTGTCGGAATAGATCGCCGACAGCAAATCCTCCAAAGGCGTCAGAATCAGATCACAATTCCATCCATACGAAACGCTCTGCGGACCGGCTTGAACAGCGGAATCACTTTGGGCTGAACGAGAGGTGCATTTTCCGACCAGAAACTATGAAAATCATCTTTCTCCCCGGTCCGGTAATAATGCAACAGATATTTCTGATCGCAGTCGGTGTAATTTGAAAACCATTGCTCGATCCCCTGGACTCCTGCCTCGTGGCAAAGCGCAAGCCCGTAACGCGCAGCTTCTAGCTCGTACTCGATGATCTTAGAGAACAGGCGTTCATCGACGGGAGGCCGGTACTGCCTGCCAATTTCGAATGCACCCGGATCCGAATTCCACTGCACGGTGTGCCCAAAGAGATGAGCGAGAAGGAACAGTCGCTGCTCGGGAGTAACCGCAAGATCGATGTGGATCTCCAAACCGTCCAAATCCCCGGTCAGTGGGTCCGGGATGTCCCTGGTGACGACCTTCACGCCGTAGAATTGCTCGATGTGATGCTGCACGCGAGTACATTGGTCTATCGTCGCCGCTTTGTTTGCACTCATGAGCGCATGCCTGACTTTATTCGTTGGACTGTCAATACAGTTCAACCTTCACGGAATACTGCGGCCCAAATCCCCAGAAGTCCAATGGTTTTCCGGTAAAGCAGTGTCGAACGGTTCTGAGCGAAAAACGCGCCATGCGTAAAAGTAGTCGCACTTGATGTCCTCGACTGGACTTGTCAAGAGAGCGACCTCGGGGACAATTCGTTAATCGCGGAATGGCTGCTACTTGCACTCTGTTCCGTCAGCGAGGGGCGTCGATGAGTTCTTTATTCGGTCCTTTCGGGCCAGGCTGAACACCTGCGCTTGAGCGAAAACAATGTGCGGTACTTTCGTTTGGCCAGCAGTTGGTGGAGATGCAGCAGCGTGGATGGCTTCATGAAAAGGTGCACAAACCGGCGATGAAACGCTCTGTGGCGCGCAAGTTGGGAGCACGCTTGCGGCCGCGATTGAGGATGCGTAGTTGCTGTTTGACGAGCAGCGACTCGGCAACGACGGAACGGAGGCCTCCTGGCCGTGCAAGCCGGACGACGGCGACAATCAAATGAAGGAAAAGGATGAGGACATCGCGCATCCAAGCAAGGTATCAAAACCCGAAAAAACACCTAATTTGGTGATTCGAACCCCTAACCACCTGCTTCCACAGCAGGTGGTACGCCGGAAAAGCTCCGAAGCTATTTTGTTGAAATGAAGTTGGTTGGTGGACGTGGCGGGACTCGAACCCGCGGCCCCCTGCTTGCAAAGGAGAGAAGCAAATTTACAAAATCTTGCCGGAGCCGACGCAACCCGCTAAACCGCAGCAAGTTGTGACAAAACCCAGCAAGTTGTTTTTCTCGTTTTTGTTCGCTTTGCGTTCGCAATTTGCGGAGATTTGCGGCGACTTGTACTACGTTTTTACTACGGTTGCGTGGACAGGCTCTTCTGGATTGTAGTCAGTGACGCGGACGGGCCGGCCGCTTAGGTGACCTCCTGGTTGGAATCTAACCTCTGTGAACTGCTGGCGCCAGAGAATCGCGACCTCACACACCTGCCGCTTATCGAACGACATGAAATCATGCAATCTGTGCTGAGGTTCAAGTCTCCTAGAATCCGGATTACGGATTATTTCGAAACATCCGCTGCCGACATGCTTGACGCTGCTCGCGGTCAAGGGTTGGAAGGTGTTGTTGCCAAGAGGAAGGACAGCCGATACGAGATTGGCAAGCGCAGCGGGTCCTGGGCCAAGTACCGCTTGAACAGCGGACAAGAACTTGTGATCGGAGGCTACATTCCGGGTGCACACGGCGTGGACGCCATCGTCGTCGGGTACTACCGAGGGAAGGAATTGATCCACGTGGCCCGAGTTCGGAACGGCTTTGTGCCAGCTTCGCGGCGCCAGGTATTCGCTAGGCTCAAGCCCTTGGTGATCCCAAAATGTCCGTTCGCCAATCTTCCAGAGAGACATAAGGGACGTTGGGGTGAAGGACTAACCGCAGCCGACATGGGAAAGTGCGTTTGGGTTCGACCCCAGCTCGTGGCGCGGATCGAATTCCTCGAATGGACCCCCTCGGATCACCTCAGGCACGCGAAATTTGCGGGGCTTCGAGAGGACAAAGACGCACGCACGGTGATCAAAGAACATGGTGGCGAGGGGTAATCACACTCGCGAGTGCTGCATTTTTCAAGTACAGAATACTTATGTCGAGCGAGCTGCGAGTGTGACGCGCATCACATCCCACGTGGGTTAGACACTTGGATTATTGTACCGAACTTAGCACGAATGCCGTCTGGACGTAGCCGCCCTGCGGCGGACAGAGGACGAAACGAGAGAAACGGAGCTTCTCAATTCCGGTGCTGGAGGGGACATGCGGCACTCCGAAGCGCGGGGCGTGGAGTGGAAGCGCGGTCGGCTGGACTAATTGCGAAGCGAGTTTTCGCTCATGGTTTCGGGAGTGCAACACCCCAAAAGTAATAGGACCATGCTTTTGGAAACGAGGCCAGGTACCCCGTCTCCATCCGTTCGACTCGAAATCCTCCTGCTTCGATAAGGGCGGGAATGTTGCGAGTCACGTGGCCACCTTCGAAGGCCCACTTGAAAAGAGGTTCTGTACGTTCCTGCCAACGACGCACGTTCTTGTGAGGCGAGAGGCCGAGTTCAAAAAATAGAAACTGGCCTCCTGGTCGTAAGACCCGCCCTATGCCCGTGATGGCTTCGGTTACCCCAGGGATGGTACAGAGTGTGAAGGTGCTGACCACGGTATCAACACTCTCGTCCGCCAGCGGAATTCGCTCGCCCGGCAAATCCAAGAATTCGACATCGAGTTTAGTTTGCCGCCGTTGGTTATCCGCACACGCCTTCATTCCCGGATTGGGTTCGAGAGCATAAATCTTGCTCACTCTTGCGGTGTCGTAATATGGAAAGTTCACGCCGGCGCCAACGCCGACTTCAAGTACAGTCCCTTGCGCAACAGGGATGAGTAGATGACGAATCTTCTGAACAGGCTCAGGATTGCCGAGCAGCGTCACAATGTGAGGGTAAATTCGATTTTTGTAGAAAGGCAAGGTCAACTCGTCGCCAATCCGAACTGTTGCGCTTGAAGCGGATTATGACACGTTTGCAGATGAGCCAGCCCCGATTCCTACGCGCATGCCCGGTGCCGCGGTGATTCACGCCTGCGCAGCAACCTCAACCACGCCTGTTACCTATCGTGTGGCCTAGGTCCGCAGGATACCAGGATTGCCGGATATCAGCACGATCGCGATGTCTCCACTGAACCTCCGCAAAAGATCTTTGCTTAAGCGCAAAGAGAAACCAGCTCGCCAGCATACCATTTCAAATGGTGTCTCTACGGACAAGGGGAGTCCGCCCACTCTCCGTTTAATCTATTCCCTTAGGATTTGTGCATTCTACTCTGAGACGGAGCATTGCGTTCCCTGTAGCCTACATTCTGCACAGAAGCGCTTCGGTGGGCGCGCATCTCCGCCCTTTTTTTTGGCATTAAGATCAAGTAAAGGCCCGCCATGAAGTACGTCCAGTACCCAACGATCGCCGAAGTCATTGCCGCCGATCAGGAACAGGTGTCTTTCTGGTGGCACGTTCTGCTAGACCCCAAGACGCCTCTTGAAGAACGCGTGATGGACCTAGTCTTCAAGAAGTTTTACGTGACCGGAGGATTCGCACTGGACCTCGTTAAGCAGACTAAATGCTGACAAGTCAAACGCAATCCTCTGGCCGACGTGGTTGGGCGGGACTTCACAGGATTTACTGGAATTTATTGGGCCGGAAAAGGTTTTGGACTCTAGCAAATATTTTGTAGTCCGGGTTGACGCTATTAGTGACGGCGTGTCGACTTCCCCATCAACAGCAAAACGCAGCCATTCATGAAATTTGCAAAATTCTCGATTCGGGACATGGTGGAGGCTGAACACCGGTGTCAGCAGCAGTTGCAAGACTTCCCTCGAAGTGCTTCCTTGCCTTCCCATAAAATTAGAGGTGTAACCGCCAATGCAGCAACCGGGTCGGCCCAAGAAACGTGCCATATCGCACTCACCGCAAGTCCGCCTAGGGCAATCGCAGAAAGATAAGCACAAAGTCCCGACTGAGCGGCATCTGCCCTAAGTGCAGCACTGCCGGTAGTTGCCGAGAGCCTGCGTTTCTGCTTTGCAAGCCACGGCATAATCGCTGCTGCGGCAATCAGAATTGCGATACCTGGATAAGACGGCTCAGGTTCACTATATCCCAGCAAAGCCAGGGCTGAAACGACCGTTACATACGCGGCCAGCACAAAAAGCAAGATACCCGCGACTCGTGCGGCGCGTGTTTCCTTGCGGTGCATTTCGACTCTGTGAGTGAACGCCCACAGAACTACCACTGCCGAGAGAAGTTCAATGGCACTATCGCCTCCGAATGCCACGAGCGCGGGACTATGCGCTATCCATGCGGCAACAAGAGAAACA
>Ga0306925_10003235_pt1 | contig 14332 bp, 10 predicted proteins | sample flu12Cox44000176_FD_203755 | JGI IMG/M metagenome (GOLD analysis project Ga0306925, IMG submission 203755) | Lab enrichment of tropical soil microbial communities from Luquillo Experimental Forest, Puerto Rico - flux8day.12C.oxic.44.000.176 (v2)... | ecosystem: Environmental > Terrestrial >... | reverse complement strand
TCACAGCGCGGTGAGAGGATCGGGAGCGTGGTCTCAGCGGTATCCCCAGCGCCGGGTGCCATCCGCCTGACCAGCACGCAGGGGCGGTGGGTGCTCGCCGCCACCGTGCTCGGGTCGAGCATGGCGATGCTCGACGGCACCGTGGTCAACGTGGCCCTGCCCACCATCGGCAAGAGCCTGCACACCGGCCTGGCTGGCTTGCAGTGGACGGTCACCGCCTACACGCTCACCCTGGCCGGGCTGATCCTGCTCGGTGGCGCGCTCGGCGACCGGCTCGGCCGGCGCAAGATCTTCGTGGTCGGGGTGGTCTGGTTCGCCCTGGCCTCGGCGCTGTGCGGCCTCGCCCCCGACATCGGCGTGCTCATCGGCGCGCGGGCGCTGCAGGGCATCGGCGGCGCGCTGCTCACCCCCGGCTCGCTGGCGATCATCCAGGCCTCGTTCGCACCCGACGACCGGCCCAGGGCCATCGGCGCCTGGTCCGGCCTGGGCGGCGTGGCCGGCGCGATCGGCCCGTTCCTCGGCGGCTGGCTCATCGACTCGGTCGGCTGGCGGTGGATCTTCCTGCTCAACCTGCCGCTGGCCGCCGTGGTGGTGGCCGTCTCGGTGCGCCATGTGCCGGAGACCAGGGACCCCACCAGCCACGGCCGGTTCGACTGGGGCGGGGCGATACTCGCCGCGCTCGCACTGGCCGGGATCACCGACGCGCTCATCGAAGCACCCGTGCACGGCTGGGCCCGGGCGGCGCTGACCGGGGGCGCTGGGATCCTCTGCGGCGTCGGCTTCGTCCTGCTGGAACGCCATCGCGGCCGTGCCAAGAACGGCACGCCGCCCATGCTCCCGCTGGACGTGTTCGCCTCCCGCGAGTTCAACGCGGTCAACGTGATCACCTTCGTGATCTACGGCGCGCTCGGCGGCACCATCTTCCTGCTGGTGCTCCAGCTTCAGGTGGTGTCCGGCTACTCGCCGCTGGCCGCGGGCGTCTCGCTGCTGCCGCTGACCCTGCTGATGCTGGTGCTGTCGTCCCGGGCGGGTGCGCTGGCGCAGCGCATCGGCCCGCGCTGGCTCATGACAGCTGGCTGTCTGCTGTGCGCCGCGGGTCTGGTCCTGGCGGTCAGAATTGGACGTAACGCTAATTACGTCACCGATGTGCTCCCCACGGTGCTGTTGTTCGGGCTCGGCCTCTCCGCGACCGTTGCCCCGCTGACGGCCACCGTACTGGCCAGCGCCGACGTGCGCCATGCCGGAGTGGCCAGCGGCGTCAACAACGCGGTGGCCCGGGCCGCGGGCCTGCTGGCCGTGGCCGGGCTCCCGCTGGCCGTGGGCCTGACCGGCGAGGCCTACCGGGTGCCGGCCCTGATGAACCCCGCCTTCCAGATGGCCATGGTCATCTGCGCGGGCCTGCTCGTCGTGGCTGCCGTGCTGTCCGCGCTGACGATCGACAACGACGTGCTGCGCCCCGAGCCGGAGCACCCGGTGCCCCAGCCGGAGTGCCTGACCTGCCTCCCGATCGGCGCGCCGCCGCTCGAACCCGGGAACCGAGTCGAGGCCCCGCCGCAGGCCCACTAAGCTCGATTTCCGTCACCGCCCGGCTACCTGCGGCGGGGCATCCGGAACCCACGACGAGAAAGCCCGCATAATGCGCTGGTCACAGATGCACATCCCGACCCTGCGAGAGGACCCGGCGGATGCCGGAGCGCCGAGCCATCGGCTGCTGGTCCGCGCGGGGTACATCCGGCAGCTCCATGCGGGTCACTATTCACTGCTGCCGCTCGCGGTCCGGGTGCGGGCCAAGGTGATCGACATCATCCGGCAGGAGATGGACCGGATCGGGGCGCAGGAACTCCTGGTGCCCACCATGCACCCGAAGGAGGTCTGGGAGCGCAGCGGCCGCACCGAGACCATGGCCGACGTGATGTTCATGCTGACCGACCACAAGGGCGGCGAGAACGTGCTGGCGGTGACGAACGAGGAGATCTTCACGCTCCTCGCCCAGGAGCTGAACTCGCATAAGCAGCTGCCGCAGTCGTGGTACCAGTTCCAGACCAAGTTCAGGGACGAGGCCAGGCCCCGGGCCGGGCTGCTGCGGGTGCGGGAGTTCACCATGAAGGACTCCTACAGCTTCGACCTCGAGCCGGCCGGGCTTGACGTCTCCTTCGACAAGCACCGCACCGCCTACCTGGAAATCTTCGCGCGGCTTTCGCTCCCGGTGATCCCGGTGGAGGCGTCGAGCGGCGCGATGGGCGGCAAGGACTCGACCGAATTCATGTCCCCGTCCGACATCGGCGAGGACCTGGTCGCGCACTGCCCGGCGTGCAACTACGCGGCGAACGTCGAGAAGGCCACGTCCCGGCTCGACGAGGTGGCCGACGGCCCGGGGCTGCCGGTCCCCGAGCGGTTCGACACCCCCCGCATGCGCACCATCGAGGACCTGGCGACCGAGTACGACGCCCCGGCGAACCGGCAGATCAAGACGCTGGTCTACGTGCTGGACGGCAAGCTGACGCTGGTGCTCATGCGCGGCGACCACGCGCTCAACGACCAGAAGCTGGCCGACGCCACCGGCGCCGTGGAGATCCGCCCGGCCCACCCCGACGAGATCAAGGAGGCGCTCGGCGCGCTGCCCGGCAGCCTCGGCGCGGTCGGGGTGACGAACCTGCCCGTGCTCGCCGACGATGCGCTGCGCGGCCGCCGCGACATGGTCACCGGGGCCAACACCGACGACGTCCACCTGCGCGGGGTGGACGTCGCCAGGGACATCAGCGTTGGCACCTGGGCCGACCTGCGGGAGGTGGCCGCCGGGGAGCCGTGTATCCGGTGCGGCGAGCCGCTGGAGATCGTGCCGACGATCGAGGCCGGGCACATCTTCAAGCTCGGCTACAAGTTCACCAAGGCGTTCGGGATCACCGTGCTCGACGCCTCCGGTGAGCGGGTGCACCCCATCATGGGCTGCTACGGCATCGGCGTGGAGCGGGCGATGGCCGCCGTCGTCGAGCGCCACCACGACGACCGCGGCATCGTCTGGCCGGTCGCGGTGGCACCGTTCACCGTGGTCGTGACCGTGGCCCAGTCCGAGGACCCCGAGTCAGCCAAGGTCGGCGACTCGGTGTACGAGCAGCTCGCCGCGGCGGGCATCGAGGTCATCATCGACGACCGGTCCGAGCGGGCCGGGGTGAAGTTCCGCGACGCCGAGATCACCGGGATCCCGTTCCGGGTGACCGTGGGCAAGCGCGGCCTGGCCGACGGCACGGTCGAGGTCACCACGCGCGCGACCGGGGAGACCGTCAAGGTCGCCATCGGCGACGTCGTGGCGCACCTGCGCGGCGCCCTCGCCTCCTGAGTCCCGCCGCCCGGCCGCGGCTCGCCCGACCCAGAGATGCGTTTGTAATGGGTGGCGCAACCATTACGTTCTTTTGCCGTGGTTGCGCCAACTATCACAAAGGGTCCCGCGCGGGCGGCGGTGCCGGGCGGGCAGGCCGGGCGGGATCAGTACTGGCCGTCGCAGACTGGCCGGGCCGCTCCTGCTGCCTCGCTCGCCGGGTGACCACTACGCTGGCCAGGGCGGTCGTGCCGAGCACCAGGGCGATGATCGCCAGCGATAGCCAGGGGCCGATCTGCGGTATCGGGACCGGCCCGAGGCCGGTCACGCCGGAGCCGTGCAGCGCATCGCTGAGCAGCTTGAGGCCGATGAACGCGAGCACCACGCACAGGCCCGTCTGCAGGTACACCAGGCGCGCCAGCAGCGCGGACACCAGAAAGTACAGGTGGCGCAGGCCGAGCAGGGCGAACACGTTCGCGCTGAACACCAGGAACGGATCACGGGTCAGACCGAACACGGCCGGGATGGAGTCGACCGCGAACATGAGGTCGGCGATCCCGAGCGCGGCCACCACCGCGAGCACCCCGGCGCTGCCGCGCCGGGTCAGCCGGGCCGCGATGCGCCCCGCCACCCCGGGCGGGGCCTCCGTCACGGGGACCGGTACCGCGGCCGTGTTCGCAGGTGATTCGCCGGATTGCGGGAACTCGCCGGGGACGTGACCCGAGCTGGATTTGGTGGGCAGCGGTGTCTCGTGAGGGTGCCGGGCTATCTGGACCGCCGTATAGAGAAGAAACAGGCCGAACAGGTATTCCAGCCAGCCGAACCGGTGCAGCGCGGCCGCGCCGAGCCCGATGACGACGCCGCGCAGCACCACGGCGACACCGATGCCGGCCATCACCACGCGGCCCTGCAGCCTGTTCGGCACCCGGAACCAGCTGATCAGGATGACGAAGACCAGCAGGTTGTCCATGGACAGGCTGTACTCGGTCAGCCAGCCGGCGAAGAACTGCCCAGCGGGCGTGCTCCCCGAGGTGAAGGCCAGCATGCCGCCGAAGCACACCGCCAGCAGCACGGTGGCCAGCGTCCACCCGGCCGCTTCCGCCATGCCGACCGGACGCTCCCGGCGGGCACTCGCCCACAGGTCTGCGCCGAGCAACACGACAAGGGCGGCGATAAGCGCCGCCCAGCCCCAGACAGGGACCTGAAGAGATGCCATGGCTACCCGATGGGCCTCACTGGCTTATCGTCCGGCCTTCTCCCGCCTGCGGTCGTGATCTATCGGTCTGGAACGCCCTTCGCGGGCGGCATTATCTGCCTGCCCGGCCCGGGCACCGGCAAGGTGCCCGGGCCCGGGCGCGGCCAGGCCTGCCGGAATGAGCAGTGCCCCGGTGTACTGCCCAAACCGGCTGGCGACCGTGGCGGCGCGGGCACGGCGTCGAAGGTCCCTTGACTCATGACCGTCACGGTGACCTCCAGCCGGTTGCCTGGCCCGGCCGCTCCGGGCTTCTTCTTAACTATTGCTTGCCGATCGCATAAGGTCTTCGTGACCTACCGGCTAAAAATTACCCCCTACCTTGCCGACGACCGGCAAGGTTGGGAAGCGACGAGAACGCAGCGCGGGCGGGCCCTGCCGGGCGTGGGGCAGGCGTGCCTGGCTGGAAGGCGGTGCCTGGAGTGACTCCGCGCGGCAGCGGGCCGGACCTGGCCGCGATAACCCGCGCCGCGAGCCGGGAGGCCGGCGGGGTGCCGCCCGGGCTGCTCGGCGGCTACCTGCCCGCCGTCCTGGACGCGTTCAGCAGCGGGCGCCGCCTGACCGCCGCGGAACTGGCCGGGTACGCACGGTCCGGGGAGCAGGCGGCGGAGGGCGGGGTCGCCCTGGGCGGCCTGGTCGACCTGTACCTGTCGGCCACCTGGCGGCTGTGGCGTGAACTGCCCGCCGACAGCTACTCACCCACGATGCTGCGCGGCGCGGTGCTGGCCGTGCTTCATGCCGCGGACGACGCCGTGGCGGCCGCCGCGAGCGGGTTCGAGCGGGCCTACCTCTCGGTGGCCCGCCGCGAGGAGGCGGAGCGCCGGGAGTTCCTCGAGGACCTGCTGTCCGGCCGCGGCGGCGTGGCCGACCTGCTGGCCAGGGGGGAGCGGCTGGGACTGCGCCTGGCCGGCCCGCACCAGGTGATGGTGGTGGGCTCGGCCGGCGACGGCGGCGACGGCGGCCTGAACCTGGCCGGCCTTCACGTCGACGGCGTGGTCGCGGAGGCCGCGGCACCGTCCTCCTCGCTGGTGGTAAGCCGCCGCGGCCGGCTGGTGGTGATCGTGGGAACGGCCGGCGACGACGAGGCGGCCGGGGTGGCCCGTGCCCTGGCCGGTGCGCTGGCCAGGCAGACAGCTGGCCGTGGCGGTGCCCGCGAGCCCGGCCGCGCGGGGCCGCCGCCGTGGCGGATCGCCCTCGGGCGGCCCTATCCGGGGCCGAGCGGCGTGGTGCGCTCTTATGACGAGGCGGCCGACGCGCTGGACGCGGCCCAGCGCGTGGGCCTGGCCGATGAGGTGGTCAAGGCCGCGGACCTGCTTATCTACCAGGTGCTGCTGCGCGACCGTGCGGCCATCACCGACCTGGTGCAGACGCTGCTCACACCGCTGGCGCGGGCCCGCGGCGGCGCCGCGCCGCTGCTGGCCACGCTGGATGCCTACTACGCCAGGGGCGGCGTCGCGGCCGCGGCCGCGCGGGACCTGCACCTGTCCGTGCGGACCGTCACCTACCGGCTGGCCCGGGTCAAGGAGCTGACCGGGCGCGACCCGTCCCGGCCCGCGGACGCGCTCGCGCTCCAGGTCGCGGTGATCGGTGCCAGGATGCTTGACTGGCCTGCCACCCCCCTGGAGCGCGAATGAGGCGGGCCAGCCGGCGATGCCCTCGGTCACGTCGATGGGGCAGGCCCAAGGCGCGCAGCGGGGTGGCCGGGCAGCTGGGCCGGCCCGGGAGGGGCGGCTCAGGTGGTGGCGGCCTGCTGCCCGGCGATGCTGGCGCGGACCTCGTCCATGTCCACCTCACGCGCCTGGGCGATCAGGTCTTCAAGCGCGGACTCGGAGATCGCGCCGGGCTGGGCGTAGAGGATCACCTTGTCGCGGATGATCATCAGGGTCGGGATCGACGTGATTCCGAACGAAGCGGCGAGCGCCTGCTGGGCCTCGGTGTCGACCTTGCCGAACACCGCGTCCGGGTGCTGCTCCGACACGCGCTCGTAGACCGGGCCGAACATCCGGCAGGGACCGCACCATGACGCCCAGAAGTCGACCAGGGCCAGATCGGCGCCACCGATCACGGCCTCGAAGTTCTCGCCGGTCACCTCGACCGTCGCCATGGTTCCTCCCAGGGGTAGCGGGGCTTGAAATCAATACCGTTATGGGGTATGGAACCGCGCCGGGCCCATGGTCATTCCCATGGTCATGGCCTGCCGATCCGGGGCGAGGGCGCCCACGTTCGGGCAAAGCCGCAACGCCGGGTCCAGCGTCTGCACCTGCCTGACACCTGCCTGCCCGGCTCGAACCCCAACTGTGGCGGCTCGCCGATCAGGGGCGCCGTGGCGCGTTAGATTCGGCTTACCTATGTATGGCCCGCACGTCCGGCAGCGCGCAGGGGGAGTACGGATGCCACGGTCACGCACATGATCTGCGTCCTGGGGGACGCGCATCTCGACGTGGTCGTCTCGCTGGCCGGGCCCGTCGAGCCGGAGACCGACACCCCGGCCGCAACCTCGGTGGGCGCTGGCGGGCAGGCGGCGAACGTGGCCGCGTGGATCATCGCGCTGGGCGGCCGGGCCCGCCTGATCGCGGCACAGGCGGCCGACCCCGCGGGCCGCCTGGTGGCCGACGAACTCGCCCGCCGTGGCGTGGAGCTCGCCGGGCCCGTCCTGCCGGGGCGGACCGGCGTGGTCGTCTCGCTCTCCGACCGGGGCCGGTCCCGGTCCATGCTCACCGACCGCGGCGTGGGCACCGAACTGGCCGCCGGCCACCTGACGGACGCCTGGTTCGACGGCTGCACCCAGCTGCACCTGCCCGGCTACAGTCTGCTGCGCGAACCGGTTCAGGGGGCGGCCCTGGCCGCGGCGCGGCGGCTGCCGCGGCCGAGCGTGGATCTCTCCTCCACGGCGGCGCTGCGAGACTATGACGTGGACCGCTTCCGCTCGCTGCTCGCCGGGCTGGCGCCGCGGGTCGTGTTCGGCACGGAGGAAGAGGCGGACCTGGTGGGGGAGGTGCCCGGTAGCGAGATGGTGATCAAGCTGGGACCGCGCGGGGTCCGGGCCGGCGGGGTCACCCACCCCGCGCAGCAGGTGCGCGCGGTCGACGCGACCGGCGCCGGTGACGCGTTCGCGGCGGGCTACCTGCTCGGCGGGGTCCGCCTCGGGCTGGACGCGGCCGCCCGCGCCGTCACCCGGATGGGGGCGATGCCGTGAGGGCGGTGCTGGCCGAGGAGGTTGCCGCGGCGCTCGCAGCCGGGGAGCCCGTGGTGGCGCTGGAGACCACGCTGGTCTCCCACGGTTTCCCCGGTCGTCAGGGCCTGGAGGTGGCCCTGGCTTCGGAGGCGCGGGTGCGCGCGGCGGGCGCGGTCCCCGCCACCGTGGGCGTGCTGGACGGTGCCGTCCGGGCCGGCCTGACCGAGGCGGAACTGGAGCGGTTCGCGGCGGCGGGGGAGTCCGCCCGCAAGGTGGGCGCCCGTGACCTGGCCGCCTGCGTGGTCCAGGGCGCGCTCGGCGCGACCACGGTCGGCGGGACCCTGGCGGTCTGCCGGGCCACCGGGATCCACTTCATGGGCACCGGCGGCACCGGCGGCGTGCACCGCGGCTTCGCCCAGAGCCTGGACATCTCCAGCGACCTGCCGCAACTCGCGCGCACCGCGGCGATGGTGGTGTCCTCCGGCGCCAAGTCGATCCTGGACGTCCCGGCCACCGCGGAACTGCTGGAGACCCTGGGGGTTCCCGTGCTCGGCTGGCGGACGCCCACGCTGCCGCTGTTCTACAGCGCGGGCGGCGGCCCGCCGGTGTCCGCGGTCGCCGCCAGCGCCGGGGAAGCCGCCCGGATCGCGGCTCTTCATTGGCAGCTGAACGGCTCCTCGGGGCTGCTCCTCGCCCGTCCGCCGGACCCGGCCGTGGACCTCGAGGAGATCATCGCCGAGGCGGTCAGCCAGGTACACCGCCAGGGGGTGGCCGGACAGTCTGTCACGCCCGCCGTATTGTCCCTCGTCCATGAACTGAGCGGGGGCCGCAGCGTGGCGGTCAACCGGCTGCTGATCGCCGACAACGCGGCACTGGCCGCCGAGGTGGCGGTGGCGCACGCGCGCGCGGCAGGCGCGGACGGGTAGGCCGCGGCGCGGCCGTGGCGAGCGGGCGCCGGCGGTTGCCCGGTAACCGGGCGGACCGGGAGCCGGCCCAGCAGAATGGGCCAAGCACGCTGCGACGGCACAGGCGGCCCAGCCACGGGAGGCACAGCATGAGGATTGGCGTATCGCTGCAGGATCCGACCGGCCCGAGCCCGATGACGGCGCTGCGCGAGGAGTTGCAGCGCGCCGCCGACCAGGGGTTCGCTTCCGCCTGGATGAGCAACATCTTCGGGGTGGACGCGCTGACCGCGCTGGCCGTCGCGGGCAGCGGTGTACCCGGCATCGACGTCGGCACCGCCGTGGTGCCCACCTACCCGCGGCACCCGGCCGTGCTGGCCCAGCAGGCGCGGACCGTCGCGGCAGCGGTGGACGGCCGCCTGATTCTCGGCATCGGCCTGTCTCACAAGATCGTCATCGAGGACATGTACGGCTACGACTTCAGCAAGCCGATCCTGCACATGAAGGAGTACCTCGCGGTTCTGCTGCCGCTGCTCGACGGGGAGCCGGCCGCGTTCAACGGGACCACCGTGCGGGCGAACATCGGGCTGACCACCCCCTCTCCCGGCCGGGTCCCCGTCATGATCGCCGCGCTCGGCGCGCAGATGTTGCGGCTGGCCGGTGCGCAGGCGGACGGGACCGTGCTGTGGATGACCGGGCCCGCCACGGTGCGCGACCACGTCGTGCCGGTGATCACCGAAGCCGCGGCGAGCGCGGGCCGGCCCAGCCCGCGCGTGGTGTGCATCCTGCCCGTCTGCGTCACCGACGACCCGGACAACGCCAGGGAGCGGGCCGCCCGCGTGTTCGCCATCTACGGCCAGTTGCCGTCGTACCGGGCCATGCTGGACCGCGAGGGTGCCGCGGGCCCGGCGGACGTGGCCATCGTCGGGCACGAGGACACCGTGGCCGCCCAGATAGCCACGCTGGCCGAGGCGGGCGTGACCGACTTCGTGGCGGGCGAGTACACCGGCGGCCCCGACGGCGCCCGCACCCGCGCGTTCCTGCGCACACTGCTCAACTGAGCCCGGCGGGTTGAGGCGGTAGCGGCCGGGGATGTTGCGTGCCGCGCGGGTGCGGCCGGGCGGCACGGCTGCGGCAGCGGCGGCCCGGGGGCCGCCCGGTGCGGCTAGCTGCCCGGCTCCGGGCAATGCCGGGATCAACGCACTTCACGGCCGCCCGGTCCAGGCCAACGCCGCGCCCGCCTCCGGCCAGGCATCCAGGCGCCGCCATCCCCGATCGGGGCAGGAACGCCCGCCGCCCAGGAATCTCCGTCATGATCACGAATGTCGGTGCAGAGTTATGGTGGGCTTGTTGATCGCATGGAGGGCCCTAGCTGGGTACATTCCCCAGACCGGCGGAAGGGGATCACCATGCGGTTCCGCAACCGGTCGGACGCCGGGCGGAGGCTAGCCAACCGTCTGCAGTTCCTGAGCGGCGAGGACGTCGTGGTCCTCGGGTTGCCCCGGGGCGGGGTGCCGGTCGCCGCGGCGGTGGCCCGTGCGCTGGGCGCGCCACTGGACGTGATCCTGGTGCGCAAGCTGGGCGTGCCTGCCCAGCCGGAACTCGGCCTGGGCGCGATCGGGGAGTCCGGGGCCCGCGTCATCAACCAGGAGGTCGTGCGCTACGCCCACGTTAGCGAGGCGCAGATCGCGCAGGTCGAGGCGAAGGAACGGGCCGAACTGCAGCGGCGGGCGCAGCGGTTCCGCGGGGATGCGCCGCACGTGCCCCTGGCCGGGCGGACCGCCATGATCGTGGACGACGGCATCGCGACCGGCTCGACCGCCCGTGCCGCGTGCCAGGTGGCGCGGGCGCTCGGCGCGGCCGCGGTGGTGCTCGCGGTCCCGGTGGCACCGCCCTCGGCGGACCGGGCGCTGCGGGGCGATGCCGACGAGGTGATCTGCCTGGAGATGCCCGACCGGTTCCTGGCGATCGGCGAATGGTATGAGGACTTTGCACAGACCTCGGACGAGGAGGTGGTCGCGCTGCTGCGGGCGGCGCACGCCGGGCCGGGAGCGCAGGCCGGGCCGGGAGCGCCAGCCGGGGCCGGAGCCCTAGCCGAGGTGGCCGCCGGCGTGGTACCGGTGGACGCGGCGGGACAGGCGAACGACCGGCAGGAGGAGCAGGTGCCCGAGCGCCAGGCGGATGGGACACAGGAACAGGCGCCGGACCAGGCCAGGGCCGGTCAAGCCGAACCCGGGACCGGGCAGGCGCCGTCCGGGCCGGGGGCCGACGGGGGTGGAGAGAGCCGCAGCGAGCTGGACGGCCTGGTGGCCATGATGCCGTTCACGGCCGGCCTCGGCATCGTCCTTGACGCCGCCGCACCTGATGAGGTCCGGGGCAGGATGGCCTGGGCTCCGGAGCGGTGCACTATGGCGGGCATTCTGCACGGCGGCGCGCTGATGGCCATGGCCGACAGCCTCGGCGGGATCTGCGCCTTCCTGAACCTGCCGCCCGGCGCACAGACCGCGACCACGAGTTCGGCCACGGTGTTCACCCGTGCTGTCCGGTCGGGCGAGGTGACCGGGGTCACCCGGCCGCTGCACGTGGGCCGGTCGGTGATCGTGGTGCAGACGAACCTGACCGATGACGCGGGGCGCCGCGTCGCGCAGGTGACCCAGACCCAGGCGGTACTCGCCGGGCGGGGCTGACCACAAGCGCCGCGGGCTCAGGCTACGGGGATCTCGCTGCCGCATTGCGGACAGGTGGTCGGCGGGTCGGCCTCCGCCACAGCGCCGCAGGCCTGGCAGACCCTTGGCAGCAGGCACGCCGGATCGCCGGGCCGGTCGTCGGAATCGAGCCGCCACTGCAGGCCCGCTCGCCGCAACTCGGCGGCAGCGGGCGCTTCCTCTTCGCCGCTCAGCGGGCCCTCCCCAGGCATTCGGCAAGGACGTAGACGCGGCGCACGCGCACTCTTCTCACTCCCGCCCAGGGCGACGGCTCTGCCGCCGCCCTGCCACCCCCATCCTCATCCCCGCCCAGGGCGACTGCTCCGCCGCCGCCCTTCCACGCTCCTCGCCTCCCGCCCCGGGCGACGGCTCCGCCGCCGCCCTTCCACGCTCCTCGCCTCCCGCCCCGGGCGACGGCTCCGCCGCCGCCCTTCCACCCCGACTGCTGCGGGTTGTTGCCTTCATCGGATGAGTCCATCCCTGGAAACACGGCTTGCCCGCCGGGTGAGCCCGATGGGACGGGCCCGGCGGGCAAGCCAGGCGGTTGGCGACCGGGCTAAATCGTAGCACGATATATGTTGCAGGTCCGGGTGGGGGTTGTGTGGAGCAGGACGAAACGAGGGGGGAGTGAGAGGGCTAGACGAGTGGTGCGTTCGTTCGGTGGGACCGGTCCGGGGAAAGGGGCCGGCCCGCGACCGGTGCATGACACTCCGCCGGTGTGGCCCTGGGAAGCGGGAACCGTGCCTACCTGGCGATACGGTGAGGGGGTGCCCGAGATGTCTGCTGGCGACTTCCAGAACCTGCTGGCGTTCCGCACCGGCCTGCGCCGCTTCCTGCACTGGAGCCAGACCCAGGCGCGTGCGGTGGGCCTCACCCCTGCCCAGCACCAGCTTCTCGTGGCGATCAAGGGACATGCGGGAAACCAGGACCCGACCATCTCGGATCTTGCCGAGTACCTGCTGCTTCGCCACCACAGCGTGGTGGAACTCGTCGACCGGGCCGCCGCCGCGGGGGTGGTCGAGCGGTCCCGTGATGCCGACGACGGCCGGCTGACCCGGGTGGTGCTCACCCCCGACGGTGAGGCACGGCTGAGTCGCCTTGGCCCCGCGCACCTCGACGAACTGCGCAACCTGGCGCCGGTGCTCGACCACCTCGTCAGCGACTGGGCGGCGCACACCCAGGAGCCCGCCGGGGGAGCCGGCTAGGCGGTCGTCCGAGTGCGCGTGGGAACCGGCGCATCGGCCACTTGCTGGTCGCGGCCGGCACGGGCCGTGCCGCGGCGCTGCTGCCGGGCATCTTCTAGCCCCCATCCATGCCCGGATGCCGGATCCGCCAGGTCATGACGGGCGGTTCGCCCCGGCGGCGAGCTGGCGGAGCCGGTAGCGCTGGATCTTGCCTGTCGCGGTCCTGGGCAGGGTGTCGACGAACTCGATCTCGCGCGGGTACTTGTACGGCGCGATCGCCTGCTTGGCGAAGGCCTGCAGCTCGGCGGCCTTGTCCGGGCTCGGCTCCGCGCCGTCGCGCAGCACCACGTAGGCCTTGACGATCGTGCCGCGCTCGGGATCCGGTGCGGCCACCACGCCGGTCTCGGCCACGTCGGGGTGCCCGAGCAGCGCCTGCTCCACCTCGGGCCCGGCGATGTTGTATCCGGCCGCGATGATCATGTCGTCGCTGCGGGCCTGGTACCAGTAGTAGCCGTCGGAGTCGCGGACGTAGGTGTCGCCGGTGAGGTTCCACCCGTCCCGCACGTAGGCGCGCTGGCGCTCGTCGGCCAGGTACCGGCAGCCGGTGGGCCCCTTGACGGCCAGGCTGCCCGGCTCGCCGTCGGGCACCGGCTTCCCGTCCTCGCCGAGCACCGCCGCCTCATAACCGGGCACGGCCTGGCCGGTCGACCCGGGCCGGATCTGGTCCCCCTCGGCGGCAATGAAGATGTGCAGCATCTCGGTGGCGCCGATCCCGTCGATGATCCGCACGCCGGTGGCGCGGTGGAAGTCCTCCCACACCGCGCGCGGCAGGTGCTCGCCGGCCGAGACGCACCGGCGCAGGCCGCGCAGCCGCTCGCTGTGGCCGGCGAGCAGCAGCGCCCGGTACATCGTCGGCGCCGTGAACAGCGCCGTCACGCCCAGGTCGGCGACCACTTCCGCCAGTTCATCGGGCGAGGCGCGCTCCAGCAGCAGGGTGCAAGCACCAACACTGAACGGAAACACCACCAGGCCGCCCAGCCCGAACGTGAAGCCGACCGGCGGGGTGCCCAGGAACAGGTCATCGGGGCTCGCCTGGAGCACATGGCGGCCGAAGGTGTCCTGGATGGCCAGCACGTCGCGGTGGAAGTGCATGGTGGCCTTGGGCTTGCCGGTGGTGCCCGAGGTCGGGGCCAGCAGGGCGACGTCGTCGGCGGCGGTGGCGACGGCCGTAAAACTGGCGCTGCGGCCCGCGCAGCGGATGGCCAGGTCATCGGCGGCATCGCCGCCGTAGCGGATGGCGGGAATGCCGAGGCCCGCCGCGTCCAGCTCGCCGGCGAAACGGTGGTCGCAGATGGCCAGGCTGGGCCGGGTGATGTCGGCCAGCCCGGCGATCTCCCCGGCCCGCAGCAGGGCCATGGTGGTCACCGCGACGCCGCCCGCCTTGAGCACGGCGAACCAGGAGGCGACCAGCCAGGGGTTGTTCGGCCCGCGCAGCAGCACGCGGTTGCCGGGCACCATGCCGAAGTCCTCGACGAGCACTGCGGCGGCCTGGTTGGCGCGGCGCAGCAGGTCGCCGTAGGTCCACAGCTCCGTGGGCGTGCGCAGGCACGGACGGTCCGCGCCGAACCTGGCGACGATCGCGTCCAGCAGCGCCTCGGCGCAGTTGAGCCGGTCGGGATAGCTCAGCCCGCCGAAGTCAAAACGCAGGTCCGGCCACTGGTCGGCGGGCGGGAGGTTGTCCCGGCAAAAGGTATCGACGTGCGCGGAGGGCGACAGCTCCATTGCGGCCCCTCTTCGT
>Ga0306925_10003233_pt1 | contig 14338 bp, 10 predicted proteins | sample flu12Cox44000176_FD_203755 | JGI IMG/M metagenome (GOLD analysis project Ga0306925, IMG submission 203755) | Lab enrichment of tropical soil microbial communities from Luquillo Experimental Forest, Puerto Rico - flux8day.12C.oxic.44.000.176 (v2)... | ecosystem: Environmental > Terrestrial >... | reverse complement strand
CACGGGCTTCGTCGCCGTCGGGGGTTCAAGCTCACCGATCCGGGTACCGACTTTGTCGGCGGATTGAACGAAGCGCATTACTGCATCTGGTGCCACGAGCAGGGCAAGGACTCGTGCGCGACGGGTCTGTTCGAGAAGAAAGCGGCGGACAGCGCCCCAGCGGCCAATCCCTTCAAGAAAACGGTCTTCGGGGTGACGCTCGCGGGTTGCCCGCTCGAAGAGAAGATATCGGAGTTCCACAAGCTTCGCGCCGATGGACTGCCGCTCGGCGCGCTCGCGATGATCTGCGTCGACAATCCGTTGGTCGCCGCGACCGGTCACCGGATCTGCAACGACTGCATGAAATCGTGCATCTACCAGAAGCAGGATCCGGTCGACATTCCGCAGTCCGAAACGCGCCTGTTGAAAGACGTGCTCGCGCTGCCTTACGGATTCGAAGTCTATTCGCTTCTTACGCGGTGGAATCCGCTGAACTTGCGGCGGCCCGTCCCCAAGGCGCCTACCGGAAAACGTGTGCTGATCGTCGGACAGGGCCCCGCGGGTTTCACGCTCGCGCACCATCTGCTCAATGACGGTCACACGATTGCAGCCATTGACGGGCTCAAGATCGAGCCGCTCGACCCGAAGTGGTCGGGCACGACGATTCGCGGCGAGCACGTTGCGTTCGAGCCCGTGCGCGATTTCGGGCAGCTGACGGAGCCGCTCGACGATCGCGTGATGGCCGGCTTCGGCGGCGTCGCCGAGTACGGCATTACCGTCCGCTGGGACAAGAACTTCTTGAAGGTCGTGCGGCTGCTGCTCGAGCGGCGCGGTCGCTATTCGCTGTACGGTGGTGTGCGCTTCGGCGGGACCATCGATGCGGAAGGCGCCTTCGCGCTCGGCTTCGATCACATTGCGCTTGCGGCCGGCGCCGGCAAGCCGACGGTGCTCGATTTGCCGAATGGCCTCGCCCATGGCGTGCGCACGGCATCCGACTTTCTGATGGCCTTACAGCTCACGGGCGCCGCGAAGGCGGATTCGATCGCCAACATGCAGGTGCGGCTCCCGGTGGTGGTGGTCGGCGGCGGTTTGACCGCGATCGATACCGCCACCGAAGCCCTCGCGTATTACACGGTGCAGGTCGAGAAGTTCCTCGCGCGCTATGAAGCACTGTGCGTCGAGAAGGGCCGGGCGGCGGTCGAAGCCGCATGGACCGATCACGAATTCCTGATCGCCGAGGAGATGCTATCGCATGCGCGCGCACTGCGTGACGAGCGAGCGGCTGCGCAACGGGAGAACCGTCCTGCGCGCATTGCGGAACTCCTGCAAGGCTTCGGCGGCTCCACGATCGCGTATCGCAAGCGCCTCGTCGACAGCCCCTCGTACACGCTCAACCACGAGGAAGTCGCGAAAGCGTTCGAGGAAGGTATCCGTTTCGCCGAAGGGCTGACGCCGCTCGCGATCGAGGTCGACGAGGCCGGGCATGCCATCGGGTTGACGGTTTCCGTGCAGCGCCGCGACGACGCCGGCATCTGGACCGAGGAACGCAAGGCACTGCTTCCGGCCCGCACGATTCTGATCGCCGCGGGTACGCAGCCGAACACCGTGCTCGCCCGCGAGGACGCGGCGCATTTTCACCGCGACGGGAGCTATTTCCGGCTGCTCGACGAAACCGGCGCCGCCGTCAAGGTCGAGCGGGGTCTCGCGAAGCCAACACAAACCACGATATTGACCGAGCTTCGGGACGACGGCCGCGCGGTCAGCTTCTTCGGCGACCTGCATCCATCGTTCTTTGGCAACGTGGTCAAGGCGATGGCGAGTGCGACAAACGGCTATCCGATCGTCTCGCGCATGCTCGAACGGGTCGCACCGGCGTCGCCGGCATCCGATGCCGATTTCTTTGCGATGCTGGATCGTGAGCTGCGTGCAACCGTGGAGCGGGTCGAGCGCCTGACGCCGACGATCGTCGAAGTCGTCGTCCGCGCGCCGGCCGCGGCGAAGCGCTTCCGGCCCGGGCAGTTCTACCGCCTGCAGAATTACGAGACGCTCGCCGCGAAGCAGTGCGGGACGCGCCTCACGATGGAGGGTCTTGCGCTCACTGGCGCGTGGGTGGACCGCGAGCAGGGGCTCGTCTCCACGATCGTGCTCGAGATGGGCGGCTCGTCGGATCTATGCGCACAACTCAAGCCGGGCGAGCCCGTCGTGCTCATGGGACCGACCGGGTCGCCGACGGAAATCGCGGCGAACGAAACCGTCGTACTGGCGGGCGGAGGGCTCGGCAACGCCGTGCTGTTTTCCATCGGCCGCGCGTTCCGCGAGGCCGGCTCGAAGGTGCTGTACTTCGCCGGGTACCGTCGGATGCGGGATCGCTACAAGATCGCCGACATCGAAGCGGCGGCGGATGTCGTCGTCTGGTGCTGCGACGAAGGGCCCGGGTTCGTCGCATCGCGACCGCAGGATCGCGCGTTCGTCGGCACGATCGTCGAGGCGATGCGTGCTTACGCCTCCGGCCGTCTGGGCGATCAGGCGATTCCGTTTACCGACTGCGACCGCATCATCGCCATCGGCTCGGACAAGATGATGGCGGCGGTCGCGGCTGCGCGGAAGACGGTGCTCAGGCCCTTCCTCAAGCCGTCGCACCGGGCGGTAGCTTCGATCAACTCGCCGATGCAATGCATGATGAAGGAGATCTGCGCGCAGTGCCTGCAGCCGCATCGCGATCCGGAGACGGGCAAGGTGAGCTACGTGTTTTCCTGCTTCAACCAGGATCAGCCGATCGACGAGGTGGATTTCCACGGCCTCGACGTGCGGCTGCGCCAGAACGCCGTACACGAAAAGCTGACGGCGCAATGGCTTCCGCACGTGCGCACCGAGCGCGCCACGGATTGAAGCCGCGGATGGCGACGCTTTTCTCGTCCGGAGCAATCGGTCGGCATCGCCAGGCACAACGGTGAAAACCGCATCCTTCTTCGAATACGACGGACCGGGCCGGATCAGCATCGCGCGCTTCGCGCCGCGACGGATCGCGCCGGGATACCGCGTGTATCGCGACCTTGCGCCGGGCCCGTGGTTCAAATCGGTCTCGGAGGAAGAATACCGCCGGCGGTATGCCGTGCAGCTCGCAGGACTCGACCCACGTGAAGTATTCGATGCCTTGACGGTGCTCGGTGGCGACAACGAACCCGTGCTGTTGTGCTGGGAGCGCAAGGCCGACCTCGACGCGGGCCGGGCCTTCTGTCATCGCCGGATCGTCGCGCAATGGCTCGAGAACGCGCTCGGGGTGACGGTCGACGAGCGTTGACCCGTACTCGCTATACTCGCGCGCATGCGATCGTCATCGACCGTCACCAAGGGATCGGACCGCGACGCGACGCTCGCCTGTGCCGCCGAGACCGTGGATTCGGGACGGCTGTTCGACGAGCTCGCGCGCCGTGTCGCGTATCGCACCGAAAGCCAGGTCGAAGCGAGCCGCGGCGAGCTTCCGCGCTACCTGCAGGACGAGATCGCGCCGGCGTTTTCGGCGATGGGATTCACCACTGAAATCGTCGCAAATCCGGTCAATGCCGCGCACCCGTTCTTGATCGCGACGCGAGTCGAAGCGCCGTCGCTGCCGACGATTCTTGGTTACGGTCACGCGGATGTGATCCGCGGCCTCGAGCACGAATGGCGGGCTGGGCTCGGGCCGTGGACGTTGACCCCAGAGGGCGATCGCTGGTATGGCCGCGGCACCGCGGACAACAAGGCGCAGCACACCGTCAACATGCTCGCGCTGGACGCGGTTCTGCGCACGCGCGGCCGACTGGGATTCAACGCGAAATTCCTGGTGGAGACGGGTGAGGAAGTCGGATCTCCGGGGCTCGCCGAGTTATGCAAGCAGGAAGGTGAACGTCTCGCCGCCGATGTCCTGATCGCGTCGGATGGCCCGCGCCTCGCACCGTCCCGGCCGACGCTGTTCCTGGGCTCGCGGGGTGCGCTGAACTTCGATCTCGTCGTGCGGCTGCGCGAAGGCGGACACCATTCGGGCAACTGGGGCGGCCTGCTCGCCAATCCGGGAGTCTTGCTTGCGCACGCGCTCGCTTCGATCATCGGTCGGGACGGGCGCGTGCATGCGCGGGAGATTCTTCCGCCGGCGATTCCTGATTCCGTTCGCCGAGCGCTCGCCGACTGCGAGATCGAGGCGGAGGAGGGTGGGCCGGTGATCGACCGGGGGTGGGGCGAGCCGGGGCTCACACCGGCGGAGAGGGTTTACGCGTGGAATACGTTCGAAGTGCTCGCGTTTCGAACGGGCAATCCGGAGAATCCGGTGAACGCGATTCCGCCCGTCGCGTCCGCGCATTGCCAGATCCGCTTCACTGCGGATGTCGATCCGGCGGCGCTCCTGCCGGCGCTGCGTCGTCACCTCGATGCGGACGGCTTCGAGCGCGTGGAAATAATCGCGAGTTCGAAGGGATTCTTCCGCGCAACGCGCCTCGATCCCTCGCATCCGGCCGTGCGCTGGGCCGCGGAATCCATCGAGCGCACCACCGGCAAGAAACCCGCGATCCTGCCGAATATCGGCGGGTCGCTTCCCAACGATTGCTTCTCGGAGACCCTCGAGCTGCCGACGCTCTGGGTTCCGCACTCCTACAGCGGCTGTTCGCAGCACGCGCCGAACGAGCACGTGCTCCCACGGGTGTTGCGCGAAGGCCTGCTGATGATGGCCGGACTGTATTGGGACTTCGGAACCGCGCCCCCGCGGCTTCCCGCCCGCGAGGCGCCTACTGCGGCGCGCACATGATCGGGAAATACGGTCCGGGCCCGTAGCCTTCCGCGATCCAGCCCATCGCCTTCATCTGGTCGACGACGTCGGTGACGGTCGTGTAGCGATGGTTGGCGTCCGTCCGGTTGTCGAACAAACGGTAGACGGGATCCGTGCCGGTAGGACATGCGCCGGTGCTCGAATTCGGCAGCGCGATGTAGAACACGTTCGCAGCCTCGTAGACGAAGGTCGGGAACTTCGCTTGCGTCTGCGCGCATTCGTCGGGCGAGGCGGAGAAGAAGTGCGAGTCGCCGTTTGCCGGCGGGATGTAGAAGCGGCAGACGGGACTGAGGCCCGCGACCGCGGCCGTGTAGGCGTGGAACGTGTAACCGGTGCGCTGCCATCCCGGATGCACGCCGTTGTCGAGATCGCTGATCTCCTGCGGGCTGGCGGAGATGAAGTAGTGATCCTGCGCGGCGTTGTGGAACTCGACGACTTCGCTCGGAATCGGGTTCGACAGCGCCGATTGCGCAGCCTGGACCGCGGTGAACGCGTCGACGATCCCGGCGCCGCAGATCCCGGTGAGGCAGTCGGATCCGGCCGCGAAGGCGGTGGCGCCCTTGGCCATCAAGTCCTTGATCTGCGCCGGCGTGAGATTTGGATTCACCGTGAGCATGAGCGACGCGACCGCCGAGACGAGCGGTGCGGCGACGCTCGTGCCGTCGACGTTGACGTAGCCCGGCATCCCCGGTGCCATCGCGCCGTTGTTCCAGGTCGAGATGATCGAATCGGTGATGCCATGGCGCGGGACGTCGCCGCCCGGCGCCGAGATGTCCATGCCGGCGCTGAAGTTGCTGTAGCTTGCCCGCGCCCCCTGGTTGTCGGTCGCGGCCACCGTGCTGACGCCGATGCACGACGCCGGAAAGTAGCCGAAAGCTTCCGCGTTGTCGTTGCCCGCCGCGACCGCGACGAACACGCCCTTGTCGAGGATCTGGTCGAAGATCTTTTGATACTGCGGCACGCAGGAGCCTTGCCCGCCCAGGCTGATGTTGATCACGCGCGCGGGCGTGGCATTCGGCGGTATGCCGGGAACGGGCAAGCCCGCGGCCCAGCTCGCGCCGTCGAGGATATCGGCGGTGCTCGCGCCGCAGCGACCAAGCACGCGGATCGGCTGGAGCCGTGCATTCCAGTTGGCACCCGCGATACCGGTGCTGTTGTTCGTCATCGCGCCGATGACGCCGGCGACGATCGTGCCGTGCCAGGAGCTGTTCTGTGCGTTGTCGTAGGGCGACGGGCACATGCCCGCGCTGCGACCGTCGCCCGGATCGGAAGCGTCGGGATCGCGTCCATCGCCATCGTTGGCGTCCGTCACGTCGGCGATGAAATCGTAGCCCGGGACGGTTTTGCCGGCGAGATCCGGGTGCGACGTGAACCCGGTGTCGACGACGGCGATGACCATGCTCGCATCGCCGGTCGTCAGATCCCACGCGTCGACGGCATCGATACCGTGCGGCGCGGGCGGTACCCAGGCCTTCAGGTACCACTGCAGCCCCGAAGTGAAGTCGGGATCATTGGGCGTCAATAGCGCGTGTAGCGGATAGTCGGGCGCCGCCATCTGTGCAACACCGCTCGCCTCGAGGGCGTGCCCCATCGCGAGCGCGGATTGCATGTCGACCGCTTGCATGAGCTCGACCACCCATGCGCCGCCGACCATCGCTCGCATGACGTGCGCGGGCGCGCCGAGCGCGCCCGTCAACGCTGCGTCGTGGCCCGGTGTGAGCTTCGCGTTCGCACGCGATGCGTTCGCAAGCGCCGGATCCGCGAACGTCACGATCAGCCGGCGAATGACCGGGGCCGGCTTCGATGAGCCGGTGTTCATCGTCGCCATCTTCGTCCTGGCCGCGTCGATCACAACGGAATCCGTGGGAAGCCGCGCCCCCCACGCGACGCCGCCGGCGAACCAGGTCACGAGCAGAGCGACCGCAACTGAGGTGGCGGAGGAAATGCTCGCGCGGAGGAGCTCGGACGGCAGAAAGTGCATGGACGGCCTGGGGATCGGTGAACGAATCGCGTCGAGGAGCGCTGGACGCGCAATGATAGTGGACGCGAGCGCCACCGCCTCATCGTATCGGATCGACGGTGCATGGTACGGGACGGAAGTACCTCGTTACAGTCGGCGTGTCGCGAGAAGCCGGGCGCGACGAACTGCCACGCCGCCATCGCGCCCGCTACGGTCCAACCGCCTTCGACCCATCGATGCGCGCGGCGTTCCGCACGCTGGGATTCAGGGTCGTGGCGACGGCGAAGACCACGTAGATTCCGGCCAGCACCGCGACGGCCCACGTGGTACCGAAGTGCTCGACCAGCAATCCGGTAAGCGCGGCGCCCACCGGCATGAATCCGAACGCCACCAGGCGGAACGTGCTGTTGACGCGCCCCTGCAACGCGTCGGGGATCAGCGACACCCGATAGCTGAACTGCACGACGTTGTACACCGGGCTCATGAAGTAGATCGCCGACGAGATGATCCCGAGCATCCAGAAGCGCGGCGCGACCGCGTAGAGCGGGAAGAGCAGCGTCTGCAGCCAGACGATGGTGATGATGATCGGCCCGAAATCGAAGCGCCTCTGGATGCGCCCGCCGATCATGGCGCCGATCACCGCGCCGACCGCGCCGATGCTGAAGATGAGGCCGATGCTCGTCGCGTCGGCGCCCATCTCCTTGGCGCGCACGATGAGAATCAGCGGCACGCTCGCGTTGATCATGTTGAGGCCGCCGGTCAGAAGGGCCATATGCCGAACGACGCGTTGCTCCCACAGCCAGTGCAAGCCCTCGAGGATTTCGTGCACCAGGTGACGGCGTGGCGCCGTGGACCGCGCGCGAAAGGACGTGTGAATGTACGCGAGCGAAATTGCAGAGACCGTGTACGACAGTGCATTGAACACGAACGGCGCCGCACGCGAGAGCGATTGATAGAGAAACGTCCCGATCGACGGCCCGGCGATCCCGGCGACACCGAAAGCCGCCTGGTTCTGCGCGGTCGCCTCCGGCAGCTTGCGCGTCTCGACGACGCGGGGCAGCGCCGCGACCTCCGCGATGTTGAAGAACACGAACAGGGTACCTTCGAGAAACGCGACGAGATAGATCTGCGCTAGCGTCAGGGCGTCGAACAGTATCGCGACCGGAATGCTGATCACGGCGAGCGCCCGCCCGATGTCGCACGCGATCATCACGCGTTTGCGATCCCATCGATCCACGAGTGCGCCTGCCGGCAGGCTGAAGACGAGGTACGGCACGAAACGTATTGCGGCGGAGAAACCCGCCGCGGCCGGCGATTGCGTCAGGGCGAGGATCAGAAGCGGGTAGATGACCTCGGACGCGGAGGAGCCGATCGTGGAGACGACCTGCCCGCTCCAGAGCAGCATGAAGTCACGGTTGCGCCAGAGCGAATCGCGGTCGCTCGCCATCAACGATCCGCGCGCATCGGAATGAGATATGTGGACGACAACTCGCTGTACTCGACCACGCGGTTCGTCAATAATCGAAATACGAGGGAAGACAAGAGGCACCGATGCCCGCATTCGCCCGCGTGCTCGTCGTCGATGACGACGTCGACCGGCGTTTTCTGGTGGGAGCGTTTCTCAAGCAGATCGGCCACGACCCCGTTCTCGCGGAGAGCGGCGAGGCTGCGTTGCGTCTTGTCGATCGGGAGGACTTCGACCTCGCCATCTCGACCGTCGGCATCCGCGGCATGGAGGGGATGAACTTCGGCAAGCTGATCCAGGGTGTGCGGCCCGGCATCCCGGTCATCCTGGTGGCGGGACCCGACGATCGGGTCGAAATGACGCTCGAGAGCGATATGGTGGCGCTTCTCTTGCCGGTCTCGGTCGACACGCTGAAAAGTGTCGTCACCGAGATTCTCCAGCGACAGCCCGCTGCGAAGCGACATGGAGCATGAAGATTTCGTGCACACCTTCGACGTCGGGTGCGAACATGGATTCGCCGATCGGGGCTCGCGGTCCCGCCATCAGCCTTGGAGGTTCTTGTAGAACTGCTGATTGGCCTCGATTCGCGGACGTTCCGAGTCCGGCAAACGCCCCTCGCTCAAGAACCGCTCGATCGCCGCACGGCCCGAGGCTCTAACGATCTGAGTATTGTTTGGCCAGTGTCGCGTCGAATGTCACGTTAGCCTTGATGCCCCCTGATGCGCTGTCGTCAATTGCGAGTTTGCCCGAAACCCGCTGTGGTGAATCCGTGGTCAATATAAGTGCTTCCCGCCGTGCGCCGCCCGAATACTGCACTCGTTGATCGTTGCCCACGAACCAGTAGTTGAGTCGTGAATCGGGGCTAAGTTCGATTGTCATACCTGCACCAAGCTCGCCGTCGGGGCAGGACATTGTCGCGCAAGTCTTGATCTTGCCGCTGATGTCGGTGGCCGAAAAGATGACCTGAAGTGGCCCAGACTTGCTCTGATATGACAGCGTGCCGTTGGCAGAGTCCGCCATTGCGGGCGGCGCCATCAGGATTCCTGTGGCGACAAACAAGATCCAAATACTCGAATGCGCAAGCATCGACCTATTGTTTGTGGTCATGAAGTGGTTTCTTCTGAGGTGGGTTCCGAGTATTACAAGACTACGAGCCAGTCTTCTCGGCCATGCCTCGATCTTCGACGCTCGTCGCAGACGTAGCCCGAGCGGCGTCGACTCTCCTTTGGCGCTTTGCTCTTTTCTTCTGCTTCTTCGCTGCTTCCCGTTGTCGCTTCGCAAAGGCGGAGTTTGGCTTTGCCATAGCGTTGGATTACGTCGACGCCTTCGGTTTCCGACCTGGCGCGGGCGGCGGGTGATATCCGGCGACGCGGCATTGCCACGCTTCAATCCGTTTGCCGTGTTCAAAGCGCGTCAGATCGCACTTGATGACTGCGCCAGTAGCGACCAGGTCGGCAAGTCGCTCGCGGACGGCCGCAAGCGGAATGCCAGTCTCCCTGGCGATCTCCAAGTCGAGCCGTTGACCGTACTTTTGCAGGCACTCTAGGACTTCAATCGCAACTGCCCCCTTGTTTGTTGCTCCACAGTCTAACAGCACGATTCCGTTCGCACTCGAATTCACGCGCCGACCGGCTCGGCACGCCGCAGCGGTTTCCCAGTAATCGTTCTGCCTATGCGCGCGAACGAGGTGATCGAATGAGTGTTCGTTGCGCTCTCGAACAACCAGTCTTCGGCAGATTTTCAGCCACTCTGGAACGATCGAAAATGGCCGATAGCTCAGGTCCTCCGGAGTAGTGCCGTGCGGTGTTAGCAAAGTCCGGGTTAGGGTTACAGGGTTAGGGTTACATTCAACGTTGGGCTGATATCACGAACGCGTTCACGGGATTGCGGGGGATCGTGACTGATGGGCGATCGGCGAGACCCGGCAGCCCAAAGCAACCGCCGACCCGTTCACGCACGGATCGGGCCCGGGAATGCCGGGACGAACCTCGGCGGCGGCTCCGGTAAGCAGGCGTTGACAGGTCCGGGGTGCCATCGCGCGTGGTACAATTGCCCGTCGAATTCGATTCGGATCGGCCGCACCTCACTTTCGCCGATCCTCCACGGTTTCTTCCCTATCGATAATTTGATGCGTCGCGCACTTTCGCGCGAGGCGATCCCACATTTGGAGCAATCATGACCAACGGAACGGTTAAGTTCTTTAACAATGCCAAGGGCTTCGGCTTCATTCAACCCGACGACGGCTCGAAGGACGTGTTCGTCCACATCTCCGCCGTAGAGCGCGCTGGTCTCGCCACGTTGAGCGAGAACCAGAAGGTGTCCTTCGAACTGCAGCGCGGCGCCAATGGCAAGGACTCGGCCACGAACCTCAAGGCACTTTGACGGGGATGTCCGCTTCCGACCCAAAGCGGACATCACAATCCGGTCGTTCTACTGCACTCGAACCACAGGGGGCGGCTTCCATTGACCGTCGAGAATGGCGTGGTCCGCCCAGTAAGCACGAAGGTAGAGGGAAAAGGGTCCGCCCGGCGCCGGCAGCCAATTGCTTTCCTTGTCCTTGCCGGGCGATTTGGCGCTAGCATAGAGCGTCAGCGATCCGTCCGCGTTGTACTTGAGGCTCTTGTTTTTGGTCCCCAGCGAATAACGGTTTAGCGGGTTCGTGTGGAAGAAGTGCTCTGCGTCGTACAACGTGAGTGACCAGAAGCCTTTGACCGGAGGCACTTCCCCCTTGGCAAAGGTGATCGCGTAGCTGTACTGGCCGTTCAGTGGCCGGCCCTGGCTGTCATCATCGGTGTAAATGTATTTCGTTTCCTCCGGGCGGTTGTCATACATGTTCGACTTTGCCGTGCCGGTTCGATTGAGATAGTCCGTGCCCCATTCGGCATTGTTCACCGGCGAGTTCCAACCATTCCCGGCAGGACGACCGTTGTAGCGCCATTGCAGGAACGCCGGGATCATCTCGTTTTCGGCTTGTGCCGCCGTTTCCCTGAGCGTCTTCTTGATGGCAGGATCCTTGGCAGCAGCGTCGAGTACGCTGCCGATCCATTCGTACAGGGCCTCCTCGCCCGGAAGCGGCGGCACTTGTCTCATGACGGCGGGCAACTCATCGAAGAACGTGTCGGGGTTCACCCACCTGGTCTCGCCTTTGCCGCTGGATTTGGGAGCTGGGAAATGCGGCAGCTTGCTCCAGTCGGTCTGTTTCATCTTTCCGTCGAACTCAGCCAACGGATAAGCATTAACCTGACTCAGCACTGACTGAACGGCTGCGCGGTCCTCCGGCGTGTCGTCCATGAAGATGCGCGGGACAAGAAAGGCAAACCTCGTCGAGGATCACACGACCGCCGTAATGTTCGCGGGCATGTCGCCCTTCCAGTTCGGGCCGACCATCAAGTAGAAGCCGTGCTTGGATCCAAATTGCTTGCCAATGCTTGCAAATTCATCGGTGCGCCCGTCGTAGAGGGCATAAACCCAAAATCGATCACCGAAGTCCGGCACCTGGATGACCGCACCCTCTTTGTCCAGATCGAAGAAGCCGGCACCATAGGCGACATCCTGGTTCGGACAGGCGATGAAATGCTGGTTCGGCGCGATATAGCCGGTCAGCATTGCAAGGCGGCCATACCCGACGGGAATGACTCCTCCCATGAGCCCGGGTTCCGGGGCCTTGGAAAACGCCACCGCACGATTGGCGGCATTGACCAAGGGCCAACCCCAAAAGTAAGCCGTGCGCCCCACCATTTGCACGTAGGGTCTGGTCATGGCTGTGCCAGGCGCAGGGCCGGGGACCTGTGCGGCGGTAGTTGGTATGGGTATTTGCTGAGCGTGAACCACGGTCGCCATCGCCGCGGAGAAAGCCAGAGCGTAGGTCAGCCTTCGCAGGGTCTGTTTCATCGCGCGGTCCTGAGTCTTCATTTCATTTCTTTGAAATTACTCGGGCGCCAAGTCTGGTTCAAGAACGGTTCCGTCGCGCCGAGGCGCGTACGTTTCCTCGATTCGGGTAATGCAATCGCGACCGCGCCACTCGGCTTTTGCGAGCCGAGCGGACAGGCGCCAAGCGGAGGCGTTCGACGCCGAGCATACAGCGGGTCCCATACGGCGCAGAACTACACTTTGGTTCAGAGACGCGTCAATGTCCGCTTTTGGCCGATAGCGGACATCCAGACCGAGGGGCCATCGCAGCGCGGGGCGTCGACCCGAGCCCGGCGGGTCAGTCGGCCGCCGCGCGCTCGCGCGCCAGCGTGGATGCCGATCGACAAATCACCGCGTTGCAAGACACGGGTGCTGGCCGGGCAACTAGCGGTCCCCAATAATGAAGCGTCCACTGCGATGCTGGAAGAAATAGGTGCGCGCCCATTCTGTCATCGCGACGACTCGGTTCCGAAAGCCGATCAGGAACGTGACATGGACGAACGCCCAGACAAACCAAGCGGGCAACCCCGAGAGTTTGAGGGGTCCGATTTCGCAGATCGCACGGCCGCGCCCGATTACGGCCAGTTTGCCGCGATCCGAATATTTGAACGCGCGCCGTGGTCGCCCTGCGAGGTCGTCGGCGATGCAGCGCGCCGCGTGGCGCCCCATCTGGATCGCGACCTGGGCCACGCCGGGCAAAGGCGTGCCGCTGCCGGCATCGTCGAAGTGCGCGCCATCGCCCACAACGAATATTTCGACATGATCTGGCACGGCCCCGTCGACGCCCACTTGGACCCGGCCCTGCCGATCGAGCGGAACACCGAGGGAAGCAAGCACGGGTGCCCCGCGCGTCCCAGCGCCCCAGAGCACGCAGCACGTCGCGATACGCTCATCGCCGGCAACGACGTAATCTGGACCGACTTCGGTGACGAGCGTCCGCGTCCGCACCTCGACCCCCAAGCGCTCGAGGTCGCGACATGCTCGAGCGGACAATGCGGGGGCGAAATTCGGGAGGATCCGCTCGCCGGCATCGAGCAGAAGAATCCGTGCATCGGCCGAATCGATGGCGCGGAATTCATGGCGCAACGTGTAATTCTTCATTTCACCGATCGCCCCAGCGAGTTCAACGCCTGTGGCCCCGCCGCCTACAATCACGAATGTCAGATACGAACGACGCCGTTCATGATCGACCTCGCTTTCGGCCCGTTCGAATCCAAGAAGCACGCGCCGTCTCGTTGCGAGGGCGTCTTCGACCGTCTTCAATCCAGGAGCATGTGCGGCCCATTCCGGATGACCGAAGTAGTCGGTGACCGCACCCGGAGCCAAAACTAGCCAGTCGTAAGCGATCGTGTGGCCATCAGACGCTCGAACGCACCGACCCGCGATGTCGATTGCCTCGATCGTGAGCATGTGAACCGCGACATTGCGCTGGGCGCGAAAAAGCATACGCGTTGCGGCGGCGATTTCGTTCACGCTGAGGGCGGCGGTGGCGACCTCGTAGAGCAGGGGCTGAAACAGGTGGAAATTGACACGGTCGACGAGCGTGACACGGACCGGCGAGCCCTTGAGCGTACGTGCGCAATTCAAACCACCGAACCCTGAACCGACGATCAATACGTGCGGCTGACCGGAGGGCGAGCGATCTGCCAGTGGGCGGGTAACGTGGCCCTCAGCCGCAGTCAACGCGACGTCTGCTTGTGGCCGCGAGCGGACGTTCAGCGACATTCTGGGCGTGCTCGTGGCAGGGATACGCGGCTGATGCCTCACTCGGGCGATTTCCGTTCAAGCTCGTGAAGGTGCTTCCTGGCCTCCTCGGCAGATTCGTAAATGTGCGGTGAAACGCCCCGGCTGGTAAGGGCGTCGCCGAGCTTGAGGCGCAGGAAGCTGCTCGTGGAATAGCGCGTGACACCCCAATAATAATTGTCCATTAGGTTGCGCACCATTTCGCCGTAGGAATCGATGACGTCCGGGAGGATCGTGGCGTTGTCGTAATTCACGATCGCATAGACCTTGCGACCGAGCGGTTTCAACTTGCGTTCTACCTGTTCGCGTATGTCATCGACGTCCTTTTGGCTCCGGATCACCAGGCGCTCGAAATTGATAAAGAAGAGATTGAGTTCCGGGTCGTAGGTGAACCGGCGATCCAGCGGGATTGCCAGGAGCTGCTCCCGCAGCCCCATCGGCGCCGGCCGGAAGATGCGGGGGTCCATCAGAATCGTTGGTTGAC
>Ga0306925_10003232_pt1 | contig 14341 bp, 10 predicted proteins | sample flu12Cox44000176_FD_203755 | JGI IMG/M metagenome (GOLD analysis project Ga0306925, IMG submission 203755) | Lab enrichment of tropical soil microbial communities from Luquillo Experimental Forest, Puerto Rico - flux8day.12C.oxic.44.000.176 (v2)... | ecosystem: Environmental > Terrestrial >... | reverse complement strand
AACGGGATTTCAGACTGCGCGAACGCTGTGCCGCTGAGCAGCACAAAAACTCCAACCAGAACGTGTTTCATTTCACCCTCCAGGTGCGCTAAAACGGATAGCTCGCAGTATATACCAATCCAGCTCACCAGTTCAGTCGAGTGCAGGCTGAGCTCGACTCTCCAGTTGGTCCACCTCGCCCACGTAGATTTCGTCGGGATTGCGGGAGTCGATCTCTTCGACCGTGCCGAACTCCTTCAACAGCTTGCCCGCGGGAACTGGCCGAGGACGCGGCCGTCCCAACTCCCGTTTGTGGATTTCGCCGTTATCGATCGACGTGCTCGGGTTGGGGTCCCATGTGGAACCATGTTGAACAGGTACCGATGCGCGCCGGGGCCGATCAAGATGGTAGAGGGCGCTCCGATGTTCGTCGACTGCATGTTGAAGCTCCCGGCATGGCCGACCTGAATTCGCTGTTGCCGCGATCGGCCACGTGCACGTTTCGCTCCGTGCGTCGCAAGCGATCGAGTGCCAGCGTATCGACTGGCCCGGCTCAGTGCCTTTCGAGCCCCGCGATTTCAAGAACTTGCCGTTCTCATCAAACTCGGCGACGCGCGAATTGCCCTAGCCGTCGGAACGAGGACGTCTCCGGCAGCATTCCAAGTCACGGCGGTCGGACGGCGAAAGTTAAAGTTATCGTCGGGAGCGCTGGGTGTCCACCGAACCGGGTCCCGACACCCGCCCACCCCGCCCACCCGTCGTCCCGGCCTCCCTTCGCCGCCGCCTTCAAGGCCACAGGGGTCGACTGCGGTTGCGCCCGAGCGTCAATCAGCAAGCATGCGGCCGATCGGCCCCGAGTCGCCGTCGGCCGGCCACGACTGTTCTCAAGCTGGAGAAGCTCTCGGCTGGGAGCGAGAGCCGGCTGTGGTACGCTGTATGAGACCGATCGGTCTGTACTATGCGCAAGGGTGATGAGACCCGCGAGAAGATCCTTATGCGCGCCGCCCGGCTTTTTAATGAGAAGGGCTATTTCGGCGCATCGCTCGCCGACCTGATGGAAGCGACCGGGCTCAAAAAAGGCGGCCTCTACAATCATTTTGAGTCCAAAGAGAAACTGGCGCTCGAAGCCTTTGACTATGCGGTCGACGTCTACGGCCTGCGCTTCGAAGAGGCCTTAGCCGGCAAAACCCACGCCGCCGATCGCCTGCTTGCGATTGTGGATGTCATTCGAAGAAGCGCCACCGATCCGCCCATCCCCGGTGGCTGCGCACTCATGAACGCCGCCGTCGAAAGTGACGACGCTTTCCCGGCGCTTCGGGAGCGCGCGCGTAAGGCCATGGATTCTTGGCGAAGACTGGTGCGCCGCACGGTCGAAGCCGGCCTTGAGTCCGGGGAGATCCGGCGCGGGGTTGATGCCGACCAAACCGCCACCCTGCTGATTGGCACGCTGGAAGGCGGTGTGATGCTGAGCAAGCTGTATAAAGACCCGATTCATGTGTTTCGCGCGGCCGACCATGTCTCGCGCTATGTCATCGAAACGATCCGCGTCCAAGGCGCCGCAGCGCTGTCAATGGACCTGCGGCAGTCCGGGCCGCGCCGCGCTCAAGCGTGATCGAGAATGATTTTGAGGCGCCGGTCGGCGGTGTCGCCCACCATGCGGATCGCCGACTCCAGCTCGCCCAGCGACATTCGATGAGTAACCAGAGGCTCCAGCCGGACCGCGCCGTGTTCCACTAGTTCGATCAAGCTGGCGAAATCTTCGGGTTTGGCCGCGCGCCCGTTAATCAGAGTGAGTTCCTTGTAATACAGATCGTAAAACGGCAGAGCGCCCTCGGTGGCGTTCGAAATCCCGAACATCAGGATGCGACCCCCGGGCCGTGCCATGCGGATCGCATCCCCTAGCGCCGCCATCATGCCGGTCGCTTCGATTACCACGTCGGCGCCGCGGCCGCCGGTCGCCTCTAAGACCTGTGGGACAGCTCCTTTGCCTGGTTTGACGGTGAGATTCGCTCCCAGAGACCGCGCCATTTCATTTTTGAACGGACTACGGCTGATGCCAATCACCGTTCCGGCGCCCCGCGCCTTGGCAAGCTGCACGTGCAGCTGCCCCGACACGCCGAGACCAACCACGGCCACCGATTCACCGAGAAATACGGGCGTTTGCCGCTGGGCGTGCAGGCAGGTGGTGGCCACTTGGATCAGCGGCGCGGTCCGGTGGTCGACCGAGTCGGGCAGCCGGAAAAGCTGGCCGGCCGGAACCGATACGTAGTCCGCGAAACCGCCGTCTGTGTCGCGCCCAATCAACTTCCCGTTGGGGCACAGGTTCGTCTGTCCCGCGCGGCAATGAAAGCACCTCCCGCAGAACAGCACCGGGTCAATGATCACGCGGTCGCCTTCGGACAGGCCAGCGTCGAACTCCCCGCCCGCTATCTCACCGGCGACTTCGTGGCCCATGATCAACGGATAATCGACCGGGATGGCGCCAGTGTAGATCTTGAGGTCGGTCCCGCAAAGCCCCGTGTGGGTGATCCGGACCAATACCTCGGCCGGCCGGTTCGCGGGGACAACGACATCTTCGGCCGCCAGTTCGCCCGGCGCCGTCAGCACCATGGCCTTCATGGCAGCAGCACTCCTCGCCTGTTTCAACGCCCATCATACACGAGGCCGAAGACGGACTCCGCGATCCCGCCTGTTGCTTTCTCGAGCCCGGCAGTGATGTAATTGCCCGAAGGAAACCCACAGTGAAAAAGTCTGCCGTCGCCGTTGCACCCGCCTCCGTCCGCCTCACCGGTGATCAGAAGCGTGCCTTTTGGGCTGCGTGGGGCGGATGGACCATGGACGGCATGGATTCATTCATCCTCTCTCTGGTCTTGGTGCCCGCCCTGCGCGAAGTTCTGCCGAAATCCGGAATCGCCGCCACCACCGCGAACACCGGCTACTACGGCGGGCTGCTGTTTGCCCTGTTCATGGTCGGCTGGGGCATGGCCCTGATCTGGGGCCCGGTTGCCGACCGCTTCGGTCGCGCGCGTACTTTGATGTTCACCATCCTGTGGTTTTCGGTGTTCACGTTCCTCGCCGCTCTTTCCCAAAACGTGTGGTCGCTCGCCATGTACCGTTTTCTGGCCGGCGTCGGCATCGGCGGAGAATGGTCGATCGGCGCCTCGCTCGTCAACGAGGAGTGGCCCGAGCAGCGGCGCACCTGGGGCGGTTGTCTCATGCACACCGGCTATTATTTCGGCCTTCTGCTCGCCGCGCTAGCCAATTACTTCGTGGGCAGCCGATTCGGATGGCGATGGATGTTCGCGCTGGGCGGTGCTCCGGCCCTCCTGGTGGCCTTCCTTTATAACCGCGTCCCCGAGCCGCAGCGCTGGAAGGACAAGCGCGCCCAACTCGGGCGTCGCTTCGCCATGCATCACTCCTTCCTCAAGCTCTTCTCGAAGGAATACCGCGGCCGAACAATTCTCAATTCCGTCTACCTGATCGCTTCGATCGTCGGGTTGTGGGCCGGTTCCGTTTACGTGCCCTCGGCTGTGATTTACCTCGCCGATCGGGCCGGCGAATCCGCTGTGACCGGGGCCAAGCTGGCTTCCTACGCGACGGCGCTGCTGGGAATCGGCACCATCGTTGGGGCGTTGGTCACTCCGCTTCTCGCAAAACGCCTAGACCGCCGATCTACCCTGGCGGTCTTCTTCGCATTCATGCTGGTCTTTTTGCCGCTCTCGTTCGGCTACGTGTTCTACATGGGTACGGGGGCGCTCGCCGCTTTCCTGGTGTGCACCTTCTTTCTCGGTGTCGGCGGCGCAAACTTTGTCGTTTATTCCTTCTGGATCCCCGAGCAGTACTCGACTGAATGCCGCGTGAGCGCCTTCGCCTTCACGACCAACATCGGACGCTTCGCCGGCGCAGGGCTCACCTTCCTGGTGGGCGCCGGCATCCGGCATTTCGGGACACTCGGTATCCCCGTCGCCCTCACGGCCTTGGTTTTTGTCGTGAGCCTCGTGCTCTTACCCTGGGGTGCTGAAACCAAAGGCGAAACGCTGCCCTCCTGAGGAGGCAGGTGCCTTTATTTCCCCACCAGGTGCCGCGCGTCTCTCTCGTTCTCGTTGCAGACGAACTCGATCAGTTCTGAATCCGGAACCAGCTCCGGATGCAGTTCGGTCGTCCACGGCTTGGTGTAGGCTTTCGGATCGTCAAGCGTGAGTTCAATGTCCATGTGCCCGAAGTCGCGCCGGCGCATGCGCTCGGTCAAGTGCAGAGCATCGCTGATCGGGACACCTTCGAACGACAGCCACGCCTTCCCATTGAAACCATTCGATTCGACCACCAGCGTGTCTCCTTCCCAATGGCCCACCGAATACCCCATCCACGACGGATTGGCATCGGTCGGAAGCGCGCGTCCATCGATGAAGATCTGGCGGAATGTGGTCCCGTATTCGTAGAGAACCACGATCAACTCGGGGGTCTGGACGATTTTGTGGATGTCGAAGGCATCGGCTTTGGGCAGGCCTCGCGGCAGGCACTGCCCCTCGGGATTGTCTTTCTGGTTGTTCGCCTTGCGCTCTTCAAACAGGGCCTTGGCGGAAGGCTGCCAGGGAAATGCAATGTCCTTGAGATAGTACGCGCTGGTTCGGGCATTGAGGTGCTCCCAGAGTCCGGAAAAATCCGGCTTCCCATCCGGTCTCCGCGGTGCGGGAGCCGACAGCCTAGGCTTGCCGTCCGCCGTGCGAGGAATCCCCGGCGTCTTCGCCGGCCACTGAGCACTCACCGGCACGCCTAAGGCCATAGTTGCCAGCATCATGGTGATGCGAGTCATGATCGTCCCTCACCAGAGCATACACCCTGGGCCCGGGGACCGGCAGGGTTCTGTGGTATGTTCGTTATCAAGGCGCGGCGGCCTGCGCCGCAAGCATGCCGACGATTCACTTTACCTTAAACGGAAATCCCACGGCCGCTTCCTACCAGCCTGGAATGCATTTCCTTGAGGTATTGCGCAAGGAGTGCGGCATCCGCTCCGCCAAGGATGGATGCGCGCCGGAAGGGACCTGCGGGTGCTGCGCGATCCTCGTGGACGGCCAGCCGGTCCTTGCCTGCCGTCGCAAGCCGGAACAGATGGAGCATCGCACGGTGGTCACGCTCGAAGGCTTGTCCGAGGAGCTACGCCGCGTCTTGAGCGAGTCGTTTGTCCTCGAAGGCGGCGTGCAGTGCGGCTTCTGTATTCCGGGGATTCTGATCCGGGCATCTTCGCTTATCGAGCACAAGCGCACCGCCGATCGCGCCGCCGTCGAGCAGTCCCTCTCCGGCCACCTGTGCCGCTGTACGGGCTATGCGCGGATTATCGATGCCATTCAGACCGCCGGTGAGGTTTGGAACAACGGCCGGTCCGTCGCCGGCCGCCAACCGCGGCGGCATTTCTTCTTCGGCGAGCGATTCGGCCGCCGCCCGACCTCTCCACCCAACACTGGACGGGGCGCGCAAGGTGTCGGCCAATCGCCCGCACGGTATTACGGCTTAGAGCAGGCATTAGGCGAGCGGCCCTTTATTGACGACATAGAAGAGCCCGGCATGCTTTACGGCGCTCCGGTGCTCAGCGCTCATCCGCGAGCCAAGGTGCTGTCGATCAATACCGGCCAGGCCGCCGCCATGCCCGGTGTCGTGAGAATCTTCACGGCCTCCGATGTCCCGGGAGAGCGCGGTACCGGGCTGAACATTCCCGACCTGCCCGTCTTCGTGGCTGTCGGCGAAACCACCTGCTGCGTCGGAGACATGTTCGCACTAGTGGTGGCCGACACCCAGTTTCATGCCCGCCAGGCGGCCAAGAAAGTGCAGATCGATTACGACGTGTACACGCCGGTCACCGATCCCGTGGCTGCCCTCGAGCCGGGTGCACCGCAGGTGCACGCGCCGGGCAACCTGCACGTCCATCCCAACCTTCTTGAGACCACCGCGTTCTCCCGCGGAGACGTGGAAGCGGCCCTGGCGGCCTCCACGCATGTGATTGTGCAAACCTTTCGCACTCAGCCCGTCGACCCCGCGTTTTTGGAGCCGGAAGCCTGCATCGTGTGGCCTCAGCCGAAAGGGGTCAAGGTCTTATCGCAAAGCCAGGGCTCGACCTACGACCACAGCCAGATCGCCAAGATCTTGAAGCTTCCGTCCGAGGCCGTGGATGTCGAGCTGGCGTCGAGCGGTGGGGCTTTCGGCGCCAAAGAAGAACTCTCGATCCAGGCGCAGACGGCTCTGGCAGCCTATCTGCTCGGCCGCCCCGTCAAGGTCGTGCTCACGCGCGCGGAATCCACGCAGCTCCATCCCAAGCGTCACCCTATGATCCTCAACTATACGGTCGGCGCCGATCGCGAGGGCCATCTGCTGGCGGTGCGTGCGCGCATCGTCGGGGACACCGGGGCTTACGCGGGCACGGGTGGAAAATGTCTCCTGCGCGCCGCCTGTCACTCCTGCGGCCCGTATCGGGTGCCCAACGTGGATATCGAATCCAAAGCCGTTTTCACCAACAACCCGACCAGCGGCGCGATGCGCGGGTTCGGCACCAACCAGGCTCATTTCGCCATCGAAGGCATCCTGGACATGCTCGCCGAAAAAGTCGGGGTCGATGGCTATGACATCCGCGAGCGCAATATTCTCGGTCCCGGCGACCCGTTCGCCACCGGTCAGATCATGCGCGAGAGTTGTGGCATCCGCGAGACCCTCGAAGCGGTCAAGGATATATATAAAACCGCGAAGTACGCCGGCATTGGCTGCGGCATCAAGAGCACCGGTATTGGAAACGGTACCATCGATAGCGGCCACGCCAAAATCCGTGTTTTGCCCGGCGGCCGTCTCGAGATTCTCACCGGCTACACCGAGATGGGCCAGGGTGTGTTCACCACCATCCGCCAGGCGGTTTCCGAGGAGACTGGCCTCGCGCTCGATCTCATGACGGTCCGGTGGGATAAGGAGATGGGCGCCAAGTGCGGTGAGACTTGGGCCTCCCGCGCCACCACGCTCAGTTGCGCCGCCGCACAGCGCGCCGCAAGTCAGCTCGCGGGCGATCTCAAACAGTCGAGCCTCGTGAGCCTTGCCGGCCGTGAATACTCAGGCGATTATGTCTGCAACTTCACCACGCGGCCGGGCACGCCCGAGGCCTTAGAAAACCCACAGACCCACCTGACCTTCAGCTACGCCACTCAGGTCGTCATCCTGGGCGAAGACGGCCGTGTCGAACGCGTTGTGGCGGCTCACGACGTCGGCCGCGCGATCAATCCCTTGGCCTGCGCCGGACAAATCGAAGGCGGCGTCCACATGGGCTTGGGCTACGCCCTCTCCGAGGATTTCCCGTCGACCGATGCACGACCCAATTCTCTGCTGTTGCGCGACTTCGGAATCCCCAAGGCCAAACATACGCCAAACATCGACGTCATCTTGATTGAAGTACCCGACGAAATCGGGGGCTATGGAGCGAAAGGGGCGGGTGAAATCGGCCTGGTTCCCACCGCCGGCGCAGTGGCCGCTGCCCTGTATTCATACGACCACATCCGCCGCACCCGTCTCCCTATGCAGGATTCGCCGGCGGCTCTGCCGTCTGTCCCCAAGTCCCGGCGCGCCCGCAACTCTTAGAGCCTAGGTGAGCCCGAGGCTTGCTACGGCCGCACTGCTAGCCGAAAGATAGTTGCGGAATTCGGCCACACCCGTCTGAACTTGGCGCCTGAAGTATTGCCGGACGAAGTCGGCTGTGATAACCTCCTCCCCCAAAGGGGGTTTTTGTAACCTATGGCTCGGACAGAATGGGTGTGCGCCAACTTAGCGAGGACCTCGAAGGCGCTTTCCGGTTTGTGTTTGACGGCACTAGTCGTCGCCATGCCCGCTTTCTCACAAGGAGGGTCGACCGGCCGGATTACGGGAGCGGTTACGGACCAGACCGGTGGGGTACTCGCAGGCGCGATTGTTTCCGTCACGGACACCCAAAGAGGCATCTCCCGAACGCTTACCACCGACCAGGCCGGCGCTTACAATGCGCCCGAACTCACACCAGGCACGTACACGGTGAAGGCGCAGTACGCGGGATTCAAGGCGACCGAGCGCCAGAACATTGTGGTCGAGGTCGGCAAGGAGTACCGCGTTGACCTCGTCGTCGAACCGGGGGCCCAGTCCGAGCAGGTCACCGTGGCCGCCGATCTCGCGCCGGTCGAAACGACCAATGGCGTCCTTGGCGGCACAATCAGTAATCAGTTGATCCTCGAGCTGCCGGTGCAAGGCCGCAACTTCCAAAAACTGCTCGAGCTGCGCCCCGGCACCTACCTGGCACCTGGGAGCGGCAAATGGAGTCTTAGCTCGAACGGGATGCGCCGCGAGCACAACGTGTACATCCTTAATGGTATGGATACGATCGAGGGCTTCTCGTCGCAAAGTGTGGTGAACGCGACGCCGATTTTTGGCGATGCCACCTCCATCGTGCCCATTGACGCCATTCAGGAGTTCAATACCCAGCAGGTTCCCAAAGCCGAGTATGGGTGGAAGCCAGGGGCCGTCGTGAATGTGGGCTTGCGGTCCGGCGAGAACACTCTGCACGGCACGGCCTATGCCTTTGGGCGTAGCGATGCCATGGACGCCAGAAATCCGTTCATCCAAACCGGGGCCCCCAAGCAGGTGACCGAAATCGAAGATTTTGGCGGCACCGCCGGCGGTCCCATCCGCAAGGACAGGGTTTTCTACTTAGTCGGATACGAAGGGCAGCGCAACACCATCGGCGCCCCGTCGGGATCGCTGAGTCTGCCCACACGGGCCCCTCTGGGTAAGATCGGCCAGAGCGTGCTCGATGCCTGTAACGCGCTTTCGGCAGCCACTCCTCCCAAGGACCTCAGCCTGAAAATGGCCGGCCTTATCTATAATGGCCCAGGGAATTGCGTCACGGACGCGACCAACAGCGGCGTGTTTCAGGACCGCAGCACGGTTTCTTACTCCGTCGCCCCGATTGGCTTGGCCAACCTCCACAACGGGCTCGCCAAGGTGGATTACCACCTCACCGCCAAGCACACAATCTCGGGCGAATACTTCATCGGCAATTACGAAGGACTGGGACCCCAGAACAATGCCGCCGCCCAGGATTACTGGTCTACTTTTACGCACGCCAAATCGATGGTGATGGGAGCCCACTGGACCTCACTGCCGTCTTCGACCGTAGTCAATGAGCTGCGTGGAGGGTTCAACCGCGAGAACCAGCTCAGCTACCCGGGCGATTGCACCGGCATCGCCCATCCCGACTATGGCTACTTGAGCGGCATGAACTCGAATTCGGCGCTCACCGGTGCCGGCTTGCCGGCCAACTGCGGATTCCCGGCGATTACCATTACTGGGTTCAGCACGACCGGCTGTTGCAACACCTTTCCGAAGATCCAAGGGCCCGACTGGACCGAACAGATGATTGACAACGTGTCTTACATTCGGGGGCGCCACACGTTGAAGTTCGGTGGAGAGCTGCGCCACCTGACTTACAACGGGGGCACATATGCTGGGACGCGGGGCACTTTTACTTTTGCGAACCTTACGAATTTCCTGACTGGAACTCTAAGCCCTACAGCCCCGCCCTCGGTCCTGCTGGGCCAACCGGCGCGGACGATCATCGAGTGGGCCAGTGCGGGCTTTGCGCAGGATGATTGGCGGATCACCAACCGGTTCACCCTGAATCTCGGTTTGCGCTATGAGACGGTCACACCGATCAAAGAGGAAAACAACCAGTTAGCCAATTTCGACCCCACCTCCGCCACGGGGCTCGTGCAGGTCGGCCGGGGTGTCGATTCGCTTTGGCGGCGAACCAATAATTTTTCCCCGCGCCTGGGTTTTGCCTGGGACATCGGAGGTAACTCGAAGTGGGTTTTGCGCGGCGGCGGCAGCCTGATCTACGTTATCGAAGGTTTCAATGTGTTTGTCTCCCAACAGGGAGTCTCGGCCCTAGGTGTCAACGCCATTCCGACCGGAGCTCTGTTAAATGGCATGGCGGGTCCCGGCGACATTACTACCGCCAGTGTGCAGTTCACATCAGGAGTGAACTGGAGTATTGCCGGCCCGGTTTTGCCGAGCGGCGGAGGCGTCCGTTGCGATTCGCCGCTGAACACGGCGCCGAATAACAAGCCATGTGCCATCACTGCGGTCGATCCGAATCTGCGGCGGCCCTACGCACCCTCGTGGAACTTGAGCCTGCAGCATGCCTTTTCTAATGACCTGTCGCTTCAGGTCGCCTATGTCGGCAGCCACGGCACCGGGCTGATCGGCCTGAATAACATCAACGCGCCGGCGCCCGGCTCCGGGTGGTTGACCGGCCCCGCATGCAACACCCCCTACACAGGAGCGCAGATCGTGTTGCCATCGACATCGAGCAGCGCTACCTGCGAGAACCTCAACCGGCCCTACTTCAGCAAGTTCCCGTATTTGTCTGACATCAACAGGATTTCCAACCAGGATTTCAGCAACTACAACGGATTGCAGGTCACCTTGACCGAGCGGCCGTGGCATGGTCTGTCCTACCTGCTCGGTTATACCTGGGCACACGCTTTGGACGAGGCCGGCGGCGACTGGAATGGTGCTGCGCTTCCGTCCAACCTGTTCAACATAAGATCCGACTATGGCAATAGCATCGACGACGTCCGCCATCGCATGACCCTGTCGGTGAGCTATGCCCTGCCCCAAAAGAAGAGCTTCGCCCAGTTGCTCCAGGGCTGGAAGCTGAACTCGGTCGCGAATATCCAAAGCGCGTTGCCCTGGAGTGTCACCGACACCATCGACGACATCAGCGGTGTTGGCGGAAAGACCGATAAGTGGAACTTTTACGGCAATTCGACGGCACTTAGTGGCCTCGGCTACGTGACCGTGCCTTTTTCTCCCGGTATGAGCAATGCCAGTTGTGTGGCCCAGGCGGCCGCCTTGGACTCAAGCCTCACTCCGCTCTATCCCGGCTACACGTACTCCGCCGCCCTGACAAAATACGGGTGCTGGATGGCGAACGGCGCGATGCTGCTCCCGCCGGCGATCGGCACGTATGGGAACATGGCACGCAACCTTTTCCGTGGCCGGGGACTCAAACTGCTGGATATGTCTCTCACCAAGGATATGAAGTTCTCCGAACGGCTCGACGGCCAGTTCCGCCTCGAGGTCTTTAACATCCTCAACAAGACGCAATACACACCGGCCGTCAACGGCAATCCCGCCAGCCGGGCGAACCCTCTGCTAGGCAGCTCGCGAGCCACGCCGGACGTGCAAATCTCGAATCCCGAAGTTGGCAGCGGCGCGGCCAGGTCGATCCAACTCGGTTTTAAGCTGGCATTCTGATCGTTGCCGCGGAACCATCCTGTAGGTTGACAAGATTCATGACAAAATGTGCCAGGATTCGTGGCAAAATCCAACCGACCGTTTTTTGAACCAAGCGGCAAAGGGCCGTCAGCGAGATCGCTTTGCCCTGATCTCGGCTAGCACAGCCTGTGAAACTCGGAATGTGGTCTTTTGAAGCTCAGCGACAGCGTCGTCGAAGGTGACGAGCCCGGCTTGCTCAGCTTCATCGAGAACGGAAAGCGTGCCGGCGACCTTCAGTCCTCTGCGAACGGCTTCCTGCCGCCCGGTCTGTTCGTCAATAAGCAAGATATCGGCATCGACCTCGACAGCGAGCGCGATCGCCTCGCTCTCTCCTGGATCGAGCTGCCCAGGAATGAGGCTGCTTTTCGGATTCACGACTTCCACCCACGCTGGCGTGTTTAGCCGCCCAGTCCTGGACGGGTTTCGGCGCAAATGGATGCTCGAGTTCACCAGCACAGCGGGTGGAACAAGAATCCGCTTGTATAGCTCCTGAGCAGGTCAATCATCCCGATCAGGATGAGGTAGTTGATCGGCGACGTGTCTGCGACAACGATTATCCAGGAGGGCGGGCTCAGTGCTGCCCTCTCTTGCCCGAATCTGACGAAGCGTCTCACGATCCTGATCAAAGTCTGCCGCCGTGAAATCGTACACTTCGCGTTCCTTTAAGAAGGCATCCACCTACATACGCGTCTCGAACCCGAGGAGTCTGCGAAGCTGCGCCGCTGTGAGCGCGTGTGATCGATATGCTTCGAGCGCCAGGCTCTCGAGCGCTAGCCGTGGCATGTCCTTCCACTTGGATCGAAGTTCCTGCACGATGTCTTCGGGCAGTTCCAATGTAATCTGCATGGCAGCGCCTCCTTCATTATCTCAACGGCGAGGCCTCCCAGCTTTTTGGTGTGCCTCGCCATACTCCGCGATTTCCGGAACAACGCGGATAGCCGCACCTTATCGAGTAGGGCTTAAACAGGATGCCTATTGAATGTGGACTGCCGAAGTGAGACCATACCAGGGATCTCGATATCCTCGTCGTCAATCACCGCGAGCAGCCTTCCACCAGGCGGAGCCAACTTGACGGGATCCAATCCATGGCTCAAAATGCGTCTCAAGGTGCGGCTCGAGGGTGTCCGATCGAACCGCACCCTAATCGGGACTTGCGGTGGCCGCCGCCCAGGGAGATCAAAAGCCGACGCAAACCGTCGCGGCCGATTCGTCGAACCTTGGGTGCGCAGCCCGGCCTCCGCGCCGGTCTGGGAGCTGACGGAGCCCGAGTATCGGCCCCCGATCACCTCGTGGTTCGTTCGCGAAAGTGCGGCGTGACCCGGAAGCGACCGGTTGAAACGGGCCTAGGCGGCATGCGCGTCCATAAACGACTTCTCATCCGCCGACGGCCCGTACATCCCCGGGATCTTCACCTCGTTCAGACGGAGAAAAACACCCAGCTGCGCACGGTGGTGGATCAGATGGTTCATGATCACACTGCGCATGACGGCGGAGCGCGGCATAGAGATCACCGTCGTCCCGCCAACCTTGAAAGTCCAGATCTTCTGCCAGTCGTCGTCAGAGGCCGCGCTGATCCTCTGGCGCGCCTCGGCTACGCCTTGGTCGAAGGCTTGGAGCAGTTCGGCCCGCGACCCTAGGATCACGGGTTTCGACCCAGGTTCCATGTCCAGAACTTCCTGGTCCAGTGTGAACTTCGTCCACGACGGTACCTGTGCCACGTGACTGGCGAGCCGAGCGAGACTCATCGACCTCGGGTGAGGTTGATAGTCGAGCGTGCCATCCGGGATGCACTCCAAGAGGCGGCGAGTATTCTTCATCTCTTCGTCAAATTCCGGCAATAGTGATTGACTGAACGGCATTGGTTCTCCTCTCTCCAGGAGAAACGATAACAGCTATTGCGGACAGCTTCGGTCCTCAATTCATGGGACGATAGAGAAAAATGCTGGACACCTCCGCACGCTTGCTTCGATTGCTTTCTCTTTTTCAAGCCCAGCGGTATTGGTCCGGCTCCGATCTCTCCGAGCGGCTGGAGGTGACTGCGCGCACACTACGCCGTGATGTCGATAAACTGCGCAGCCTGGGCTATCCAGTAAATTCCACATCAGGCATTGCCGGCGGCTACCAGCTCGGCGCAGGTGCCACACTTCCGCCCCTGCTCCTCGATGACGACGAAGCGGTAGCGGTCGCCGTCGGGTTGCGAACGGCGGCGAGCGGCACGGTGACCGGAATTGAAGAGGCCTCCGTGCGCGCTCTCTCCAAACTGCAGCAGGTGCTTCCGGCGCGGCTCTGTCGACGAGTCTCGGCGCTACAATCCTTCATCCAACCGCTGGCCCACGGCGGACCGACCGTGGACGCGGAGATCCTGGCGGTGATCGCAGGTGCCTGCCGCGATTGCGAAAAACTGCGATTCGGCTATCACAGCCGGGATGGAACCGCGAGCGACCGGGAGGTGGAGCCTCACCGTCTCGTCCATACCGGGCGGCGGTGGTACCTGGCGGCATGGGACGTGGATCGCAACGCCTGGCGGACCTTCCGAGTCGATCGGATCGATGAGCGGCCTACGACCGGCCTGCGGTTCGCGCCGCGCAAGCCTCCCGATGGTGACTTCGCTCTGTACGTCTCACGAAGCGTCTCCTCGGCGCCCTACGCGCACCATGCCGAGGTGATTTTGCACGCGTCGGTCGAGAGAGCGAGCGAACGGATTCCCCCCGCCGCGGGGAAGTTAGTGGCCATCGACGAGGGTCGCTGCCTGCTCGAGACGGGAGCCTCCTCGCTCGATACCCTCTCAGTTTACTTGGCGCTGATCGGTTTCGAGTTCGAAGTTCGAAAGCCCCCGGAGCTGATCGAGCACATCCGTTCCCTGGCGGAAAGGTTCGACCGCGCTGCTCGATAGAAGACTGGCGGGTGGAGTCGCGCTTCTTGGGTGGATGCGCTGGCCGGCCCAGTGGCAGCGATCAGGCGCTTGAGCGTTTTCATCGTTTCCCGATTCGCGCTCCGGGACACCAGGTCCCCTAACAATCTGCGCGTT
>Ga0306925_10003222_pt1 | contig 14365 bp, 16 predicted proteins | sample flu12Cox44000176_FD_203755 | JGI IMG/M metagenome (GOLD analysis project Ga0306925, IMG submission 203755) | Lab enrichment of tropical soil microbial communities from Luquillo Experimental Forest, Puerto Rico - flux8day.12C.oxic.44.000.176 (v2)... | ecosystem: Environmental > Terrestrial >... | reverse complement strand
CTATTGGTTTATGGGGCGCGCATATTTTAACGTGAAAAATTACAAAGACGCCATTCAATGGCTGCAAAAATCCGTCGAAGAGAGACCTACAACGTGGTTCAGTTGGGCGCATTTGATCAGCGCCTATGCGCTGACGGAGCGGCTCGGAGAAGCTGATGCGAAAGCAGCTTTGAACGCATACCTCCAGAAATTTCAGGCGAATTGGCCGCTCGATCCAAACATCAAGGACTACTACACCCAAGCAAAATATCGCGGTGCGGCTCCTCAGCTCCAGGCAGCGCTTCAAGAATATTTTAGGGGCCTGGAAATCGCCAAGAGAACTGCGGGCTTCCCCTAAGTGTCTCGACCGATTTGTCCCAACTTGCGGGTACCAGGCCCATTGCACGGGGCACCGCTTTCACCTATAACGACAAACCTGTCGATGGGAGGGAAATCAGACGGGAATTGGGCGTACGCCGTATCGGCAGCATCCAAAGGATCGGAACGAGGGTGCAAGCCAATGCAGAGCTCATCGACACCAGCTCAGCGAGTGCTCTCTGGTCCGAGCGGTTTCAAAGCGAGCTTTCCGACCGCTTTGAACTGCAGAAGGCCGTCGCCGGCCGATCGCGGCTTCGCTCCACTTTCAGCTGGCCAGAGTCGAAAGTCGCCGCAGTGTCGCCGCGCGGACGACAGATCCCGATGCCTATGATAGGAGGTGCACCCATGGCTCATTGGACCCCCGAGAAGACCCTCGCTGCGCGCCGCGAATATGAAAAGGCGGCGGCCAAAGCTTGGGCCGGACTCGCTCATGTATTGATAATCGATTACTTGCGAGGTTGGAACAAGGCCACCCTGGAGAACGTCGTACTGGCGGAAAGGGCCTTGCAAAAAGCCTACGCGATAGACCAATCGGTCGCTCTCGCACATATCGCGAAGGCTAAAATTCGCGAGGTTAAAGGGGATTTGGAGGGTGAGATCGACGCATTGAACGAGGCGCTGGGGCTCGAACCCACTCTTACGGACGCACATGCGCACAAGGCCAATGCACTGATTCTACTCGGACGAGCACAAGAGGCGCTGGAGGTGTTGAAGAGAGCGCCTGAACCCGACCGGGGCGACCCGGAACTTGGCCTGTTTTATTGGTTTATGGGGCGCGCATATTTTAACCTGCCAGATTACCCTAAAGCCATTGCCATTGATTGGCTACAAAAATCCGTCGGCGAGAGACCCACAACGTGGGTCAGTTGGGCGCATTTGATCAGCGCCTATGCGCTGACAAATCAGCTCCACCAGCCTGAGGCGCAAAAAGCTTTGAACACATACGAAAAGAATTTTATGCCGGATTGGCGGCTTGATAACATAAAGAAATACTACGACCAACCAAAATATCACAATGCACCTCCGCAGCTCCACGCAGCGCTTGGCCAATATTACAGGGGCCTGGAAGACTCGCATCAAGCTTATCGCGTCCCCTAAAATGAAACCATCTCGCATCAGCCGGACTGGGTCGAAAAGCAAACTGCATTGGGAGACCCCAATGATCAAGCTCACTGCATTGCGCTCGGTGCCACCCTTCGCGCAAGGCCTGGTGCGCGACGTCCGCGTGCGCTGGGCGCTCGGAAGCGAGCGTCCCTTATCAGGAGAGACTGATTGGCCCCGAAGATAAGGCGACCGCGGCCTATCGCGCGCTGCGACCGTTTGGCCAGGTTCCGGCGATCGAGACGGACGAGCTCAAGCTGTTCGAGTCGGGCGCCGTCGTATTGCACATTGCCGAGAAGTCCGAAGCGCTGATGCCCCCGGACGCCAACGCGCGCGCGGACCACGGCGTGGATGTTTGCCGCAATGAACACGGTCGAGCCTCCGATCCAGAACCTCGCCGGGATCGACCTCATCTATGCCGGCGAGGCGTGGGCGATGGCACGCCGCCCCGATGGTGGTGGAGATGGTGCAGAACCGGCTGACGGCACTCGAAGATTGGCTCGACGGCCGCGATCATCTCGAAGACCGGTTCACCGCGGGGGATCTGCTGATGACCACGGTGCTGCGCATGCTGCGCCATACCGACATCGTGGCGACGCACCGGCGCTGCAGGCGTATCAGGAGCGCTGCGAGGCGCGGCCCGCCTTCCGCAAGGCGCTGGCGGACCACCTCAGGCCATACGCGGCGGGGGGCGGCTGAGCTATTGTTTCGACACAGCAACTGAGCCGTTACACGAAAAGATGACGTCGGCCAGCTGTGGGCGGCGGCAGACTATTGGGATGCGCTCGACGGTGCTGGGGCACAGGCAAGCACGGTAGCCCTAAACCGGGTCCATTCATCGGGCGACATGGACGGGTCGCCACGCTTTCCGGCAACTGCAATCGCCTCCGCGCGCCCGATACTGGGTGGATGAGTAGAGAGGTAGGATAGATTCAGATCCCCGCGGGTTGCGAACCGCCGCATGACATGCTCGAAACCGGCCGAATCGATGTGAGCGGCCGCTAAGGTGGCAATTGCGCTCTGGTCGGCACGCGCCTCGACATCGCGGCTGTAGGACAGGCTCAACAGGGTCTTGCCGAATTCGCCGGTCGAGCGCAGACCGAAGATGGCGGCCTCCAACGCGTCCCATCCGGCCCGGTCGATCAACAAGGTGACCACGTCGCGATGCTGCAGATGACCCATTTCGTGCGCCAGGATTCCGGCAAGCTCGTCGCCTCCTTCGAGGTATGCGATCATCCCCGTGGTGATCACGATGCGGTTGCCCGGCAGTGCAAAGGCATTGACCATCGCATGGCGCAAAATCTGGACATGCGGCTTGTGCTCGAGTGCGGACGCATTCGAGAGGCGCGACACTAACGCCTCCATCGCGGAGGCACCATCTCCGCTGAGACAGGGTTTGGCATCGAGTAAGGCCTCGAAGCTGCCTTCGGCTCGATCCCCCAGACGCGTCTCCCATGACTCGGGGATCAGGGGTGCAAAAGAGGCCGCTAAACGCGGCAAGCCGAAATAGCCGAGCGCAACCAGCAGGATCGCTCCCCCGATCCAGCCGCTGACTACTGCGAAAGTCCGCCAGTTTGACTTGAGCAGCGCATCAAGATTCGGACAGCGCTCCGCAAATGCCGCGAGCAGCGCGGGATCGTCGAGCACCAAGCGCGCGTCGGGCATATCGAGAGAGCTAAAGACGGGGAGGTATCCGGCTCCTTCGGCAGGCAACCGTCGGATCGACGGATACCGCCACAGCCAGACTTCACCATCGACGCTGGTGAGATTAATGGCGCTTTCCGCAAATTCGAGCGAGACGATATGGGACCGCGCCGATTTTCCGTCGACGAAGCGAGCGACGTCCCGGGCGCCATCAGCCTGCGAAATCAAATGCCTCGAGCAGGCCTTCGCCCCACCTCGGGACGGGTTCCCGGGTCTGTCCGATGCGATCAGGCTCGAGCTCCCCCGCAAAGCTCAGGCTGGCGACTGCCCGCCTCAACACACCATTGTAATAGAGGCGCATCAGAACGGAGCCGCCGAGCAGGAACAAAAAGGCGGCCGGAATCGATGCGATCATCAGTACGAGGAATATTATCGGGCTCACTTGTCCGCCGGGTAGCACCGCAGCCATACCGAACCCGCGCAAACTCGCCTGCAGAATGGGGGTGAGCGCCTTCATTGCGATCATCCCAAGGAACGCGGTCGCCATGAGCCATAAGGCCGCGGCTCCGCACAGCTTCAGCGCAAACAGCAGTATTCGCCAGGCACTCAGGCCGCTGGAAACACGTACGTTCTGAAAGGTGAAAGAGTCCGCCAAAACGCGGAATTCGGCTGTCCGGTAGCTGATGAACAGGCAGCTGAGAACCGGGATGGCCAAAAACAGTAGCCACGCGAACGGGGGCGCTCCGGTCCCCTTTATCGGGGAGCTCAACCCGCCTTTTTGGGCACGTTCGAGATCCCACACCTGAAATGCAAAGACCCCCATAAAGGCAAGCCAGACCACGAGAAAGATCAGCCAGCGCCCGATGAGGCTTCTCGCGCGCGCGGTGCAGGAGAATTTCTGGTCACCGAACCAGGTGTGATCGAGCAGGTAGCGGCGTGTCGCGATGCGGTAATAGGGATAAGCAACGCCTAGTGTCACCAGGGTCAGCAAAAGATAGCCGACATTGAGCTTCAGATAGTCCAACGAGGAGCCGACCAGGTTGCCCCGAATTCCATGCCATTGTGTTCGGGTCAGGCGGTACCGGCGAGCGTAATAGACCGCGAAAACGTAAAGCAAGCCGAGGAACAGCGCGTTGACAAAGGAAATGATCCCGGCAGCCATTAGAGAAAGGCCGTAGAAATTCTTGGCGAGCTTGAGCGGGATCAGAACCACGGCGAGAACGATCGCGATCTTGACGAATGCGATAAACAGTTCGAATCCGGTGCCGGAATATTCCAGCCGCTCGCCGTCGATCGTGATTCGGCTCCAGAACCAGCGCCGGACCCGTGTCGTTGCCCAGAAGCGATACATCCCAAACGTGACCAGGGTCACGAACCCGACCCACAGCGACAGGCCGAAAATCTCGCCGGTCCGGCCGTTGTAGCGCACCCTTGTGGACGCCATCGCGGTGCCCCGTGTCCCGTCTCAACGCGGGCCGTCAAACTCCCAATATTTTGCGCCGCTCGTGACAATGCGCCATGGACCAAATGGGATAGGGGATGGCCTAGGCCATCGGCACCGGCGAGTAGACCAAATGGGCTAGACCGTAAGATCTATGCCGCTTCGATCGGACCCCCAACCAAAGGTTTCGGCCGAACCAACAGTGACGGCGCACATCACCAAGGAGGAGACCTACGGGCCCGTCGCGCCGCTCTACCCCATCAGCGGCTTGGGCCCCCCCGACGGAACACGACGCCTCAGCGCAGCTCCAGCCGCAATGTGGTCGGCAGAATCTCGGCGCGAACGATCGACTGCGCGTAGGGGCTCGGCTGGTATTTTCGCAAAAATTCGCGGCTGGCTCGCGCGATCGAATCGGCGTCGCTCGCCGGGAATGCCTGCACCGCCAGCCGGCGGCCGGGAAACTCCAGTGTGGCGGACCCACCCGCCGCTAGGTCCCTGTACCAACGTCCTTTGCTGCCGCGCACGGAACGCACGAAGACCTCGTCGTCCGCCACCACCACCCAGATGACGACCGCACTCATCGGGTGTTTTTCGGTCCGGATCGCGACTTCCTGCAAACCCCGCAAATCACGCAGGGTGTCCGCATCGAACTTCGCCATCGCCTTTTCTCCCCTTTTGGCCGCCTTACGATCGCTGAAAACCGTATTATAGAGAGCGCTTTCCAGATCGGTTTTCGAAAAATCATCGCCGACGTAGAGCAAGGGGCAGGCGCGTTCCTTGGCGATTTCGTAAGAAAAGCAATCGCCAAACTTCAGCCCCGCTGGATGCGTGCCTCTTCCCCATCGCTCATAGGCGGCGGCAATCCGGCGCGCTGAGGCTGGTGTTATCGACACGACCTCAAAGCCGAGCCCATCGATCAGGCGGGTCACCTCTTCGGCGACGTTCCGCCGAGCCGCAACGATCAGCGCTTCGGCCACGGTGCCGGCGGAAATCACAACCTCGGACTCCGTTTCCAGGACCCTCATGCAGGCATCGGCTTCCTTTTCTCCGAATGCGATCGCCATCAGCGCCGAGGTATCGACGGCAATCATCCCGGTAAGCCGTCGGCGTTGTAGAGGAAGTCTTGGCTTCTTGCGGCACTTTCTCCGGGCCGCGTCTTGGCGGCCCCCGAGGACCTTATTGCCTCGAGGAGCTTTCTGCGCGCCTCTGGAGCGACGACCGCTTCAACGGGCACCAACCGCACCACCGCCAGGCCGTGTCTGGTCAAAACGACCTCTTCGCCCGCTTCAGCGCGTCTGACCAATTCCGTCAATTGCCCTTTCGCGTTGGTCACCGCTACCCGCATCGCTTATCTGCTCCCAACTCAACAACACAGTGTATATGGACCACTCTATGGTCCATATTAATGGACTCCATCCGGGGTTGACAAGCTACCGATTGAACCCAGATAGTTCACCGCATGGTGAACTATCTGCAGCGGCTGGACCGAACCTTTGCGGCGCTCGTCGACCCGACGCGGCGCGCGATACTCTCTCGGCTCGAGCGCGAGGAGAGTGCTTCGGTGAGCGAGCTGGCAAGGCCGTTCGCGATCAAATTGCCGGCGGTGATGAAGCATCTCGACGTGCTCGACGAGGCCGGGCTGATCACGCGTTCGAAGGCCGGGCGAACCGTGTCGGTGCGGCTCTCGCCGGAGCCGATCAGAGAAGCCATGGATTGGCTGCGCCGCTACGAGCGCCTCTGGTCCGCCAGCCTCGACCGGCTCGCGGCCTATGCCGAGGGCAAGGAAGTCGAAATGCATGAGAAGGGTCGATGACCAGCCTTACCATCGTGCGCCGTATCAGGGCACGGCCGTCGATCGTTTTCGACGCTCTTACCACGCCGGAGGGCATCACCTGCTGGTGGGGTCCCGACGACGGCCCCGTGCTATTGGCCGAGACCGATGTGCGCGCCGGCGGCCGCTATCGGGTCCGCTTCCGCATGCTGGACGGCACCGAGCATGAGAGCAGCGGCGAATATCTCGAGGTCGTAAGGCCAGAGCGGCTGGCGATGAGCTGGCGCTGGGCGGGCGGCGAGGAGGATCCCGGCGAATCGCTCGTCGAGATCGATCTTCGCGCCATTGGCGAAGGCACCGAGCTCACCTTCACCCATTCGCGCCTGCACGACGAGGAGACCCGCCGCAGCCACGAGGCCGGCTGGAGCGGGGCGCTCGACAAGCTGGTACGTCATTTTCTCGCATCACCGGAACGGAGATTGTCATGACCATGCATCAAGTCGTTTCGCAGCAGCAAACGGCCATTGGAGAACGGCGATGATCAAGCTGACTGCATTCCGCTCGGTGCCGCCCTTCGCGCAAGGCATCGTGCGCGACGTTCGCGTTCGCTGGGCGCTCGAGGAGGCGGGTATCCCCTATCAGGAATGGCTGATCGGACGCGACGATCGGGCGACCGCCGCTTATCGCGCGCTGCAGCCGTTTGGCCAGGTTCCTGCCATCGAGACGGACGAGCTCAAACTGTTCGAGTCGGGCGCCATTGTGCTCCACATCGCTGAAAAGTGCGAAGCGCTGATGCCCGCGGATGCAAATAGGCGCGCACGGACTACGGCGTGGATGTTCGCCGCCTTGAACTCGGTCGAACCGCCAATCCAGAACCTGGCCGGGATCGACCTCTTCTACGCCGGCGAAGCGTGGGCGATGGCACGCCGGCCGATGGTGGTGGAGATGGTGCAGGACCGGCTTGGGGCGCTCGAAGATTGGCTCGACGGCCACGATTATCTCGAAGACCGGTTCACGGCGGGGGATCTGCTGATGACCACTGTGCTGCGTTTTCTGCGCCATACCAACATCGTGGCCGGGCGACCCGCGCTAAAGGCTTATCAGGAGCGCTGCGAGGCGCGGCCCGCCTTCCGGAAGGCGCTGGCGGACCACCTCAGGCCGTTCGCGGCAGGCGCCGCGTAACACAAGCAGTCCGTCATCCGCGCTATTCGTGGGCGATTTCGTCATAGCCGTGGCCAAGGAATTCGATCAAACAAATTCCGTGACCAAAAGGATCGGCCATGCGGGCGATGCGGCCCCAATTATGCGTTTGGATCTCGCCCTCGATCGCGGCCCCGGCGTTGAGTGCTCGGCTGACCGCAGCCTCAATCTCCGGGACGACGAAATCAAGATGCACTGGCATCCAGTGTCGTTGATAGCGGCGCGCCTCGTCGGTGTTTATTGAAGGCTTCGTGCCAGCGGCTTTGACAAGCAGGTAAATGGGGGACGAGGTGCCCAGCATTTCCACGTCGAAGGAGCCGAAACGCCGGGCGACGCGCAAGCCAACCGCCGCCTGGTAAAAGGCAATGGCCTTCGACAGGTCATCGACATCTATGTTGACGAGCAGGTCCATTGCTTTCTCCGCGCTCGCCCGCGGCCTCGTTCCAGCGGGCTAGGACGCGCCGGATGGCCAGCGACAGCGAATTCGGTCTTGCCGCCTATTTCTGCCCGCAACATGGGCCGCATCCCGCAAGCCTCGAATACGACACCGACGAAAACTCCCGAGCGATAATTTACTTATTACAACCGCTCGAGCGTCAAGAGGTCGGACTTTCCCCCGCAGTATTTCTGCAAAGCATCCATAAACAGTTGATTATCGGCTGTGGCGTGGGCGAACAGCGTCATGCACGATCGGAACTTCAGATCGTCGGGAGAGCCAAAAATCTGCTCTATCGACCGACCTTCTATGAGATTCACGATTTGGGTGCACTCCGGCAGCCGCGGTCCCAGGATGGAGTGTCGCAAATATGCATCGGCTTCCTCCCTGGAGGAAATCGCGAATTTGCGTGCCAGAGGGCTGTGACCCAGCCCTTTTATCTGCGGAAAGATAAACCACATCCAATGGCTCGTCTTTCTGCCGCTCCGTAGTTCAGCGCGGACGCCTTCAAAGCGGGGATTCTGCGCGTCCACAAACCGTTGTAAATCATAAGCATCATTTGGATCGCTCATATCGATCTCCTATCGGGAATCTCCCGCAAGGTCATCCAGAGGATGGCGCAGGCATCTGTCCGATTGTTAATCAATTTCCGGCCGCGAGGCCACCGCTAGGCCGCTAGTGGAGCAGATCGGCGGGCGAAGAATGTCGCTCCGCTCTGCAGCTTCAAGACCAATGCCGACGCAGGTTCCACGTCTCACAGTTCCGCCGGCGCCTCGGGTCGGTCTCCGCGCACCATGGCGAGGGCTTCGTGGAGAGTCGCGAAAATCCGCGACTCGCCGATCGCCGCCATGATGCGGTGCCGGTCCATGTCGGACCGCAGGTACGGACTGACACGCGCGAAGACCATCCATACCCGTAGGCGCGCCAGATCCTCAAGGAGGTCGCGTACACCTTGTGCGGCCGAGTAGTCGATAGCCGTGATCGCCCCGGCATCGACAATGAACCAGCGGACCGGTGACGGTGCGCTCTCTACGAGGGTGCGCACTTCGTCGGCAAAGCGATTGTGGTTCGCGTAGAACAAATCTGCGCCAAAGCGATAGACTATGAGCCCGGATTCGGTTTCCCTTCCCGGGGTCACCGGCATCGGCATCCAGCGCCCCGCCGCGTCCGGCGCAAGCATCGTCGTGTGCGGGCGATAACTGTGGCGCACGTGCCTGAAGAGCGACAGCGCGATCGCCAGTAGGATGCCTTGCTCGACGCCGATCGCGACAACTGCCGCCGCGGTGATGACGGCAAGATCGAACTCGCCGGGGCTTTCGCGGCGAATGTCGCGCAGACCCTTCACGTCGATCATCCCAATCGCGATCGTGAAAACGATGGCCGCCAGCACACAGCGCGGCAGGTATTGGAGCGGGCCGGTTAGAAACAGCAGGACCAGCAGCACGACGCCGGCAAACACCAATTGTGCGAGTTGGCTGCGCGCACCCGCACGGTCCGCCATGGCAGTCTGCGTCGGGCTGCCGTTGACGACAAATGTTCCGCTCACCGCGGCGGCTGCATTCGCCGCTGACAGTCCGAGGATGTCAGCGTCCTCGTCCACGCGCTCGCGATAGCTCAGCGCGAATATGCGCGATGTCGCCGCGCTTTGCGCGATTATCATCACAAAGCACGAAGCGGCCACCGGCAGCAGCGCCAGGGTTTCGCTCCAGCTCACCTCGGGTAGCCCGATCGACGGCAGTCCGCCAGGGACCGGACCGATGACCGCGATGCCTCGCTCGGCGAAGTGGAATGCAGCGCTTGCCGCTATCGTCCCTACTACAGCGAACAGGGGGAAAGGCCATCGCGGGGCAATGCGATTTCCGAGCAGGATCCCGCTCAGCACCAGAGCAGACAGCGCTAATGTTGGAATATGGGTCTGCGCCAGGCCCTGCAAGATGTCCCACGCCTGAACCAGTGTGCGCGCCGTGCGGACCGTAATACCAAGCATGTCACTCAGCATCGCGATGCCAACCTGAAAACCGACACCGGTGAGAAACCCGACCAGCACCGTGCGCGACAGGAAATCGGCGAGGAAGCCGAGCTTGAAGATCCGCGCCAGAAGCAGAAGCGCCGCGGTCAGCAGCGCCACCATGCCGACCAGCGCCATGTACTTGTCGCCGGCGGGTACCGCCATATGGGACAGCGAAGCGGAGAGAATGGCCGCCGTGGCCGAGTCAGCGGCGACGACCAGATGGCGGGAAGAACCGAAGACCGCGAACGCAGCGAGCGGCAGCAGGACGGTGTAAAGACCGGTGACGACGGGAGTGCCGGCGATGCGGGTATAGCCGAGCACCTGCGGGATATTCATTGACGCAAGGGTCACGCCTGCCAGCGAGTTGCGCACCGCTGCGCTACGGCTGAGGGGCCGAAGACCCGCGAACAGAGGGAGCCGCATCGCCGAGCGCTCAACTTTTTAAAGCAGGCACAGTGGCTCCAGACCGCACACTTACTCATGCGATGATCGCATTGAGCTCCCTACCGGCGTATTCGGGTACCAGTAACCAAACGCCGACTGCCATGGCGATCATCAAGGCGGGGATGCACAGAAATGCCAGCGCAAACGATCCGGTCGACTGCTGCAGAGCGACCGTGACGAACGGCCACAGCACAAAGCCGACAAAATAGGCGATCGCCCACACCACGCCGTTGCCGGCACCGCGGATGCGGGTCGGGAACACCTCGGCGGTCAAGGTCGTGCTTGGTCCCCAGATGCCAAGCAGCCCGAAGGACCAGGCCAGACCGAACACCCACAGCAGTAGATGGCTGTCGGTTTGAACCCACAGGGTCATAAAAACGGCACCCTGGACCAGCATTGTGATGAAGGCGATGCGACGGCCGATCCTGTCAGCCAACCAGCCCGCCAGCCACAGGCCGAAGAAGCCGACGATGCCCCACCACACGTAGAAAGCGCTATACTCTTGCGTCGACCAGTGCTTCCCGGTCGACAGGTAATAGGGCATCCACGCGCCCACCGTGCCAAAGATGCAGCAGCTGGAGCAGGCCACAAATAGAGCGACCAAGGTAGCGGGCAGCACGTCAGGCATGAAGACCTGCCTGATGCCCACTCTGCCGGCCTTGGCATACCATGCCCGGTCGTCTTCGTTCACCGCGCCGCCAGACGACAGAGTGTCGGTGATACGCTGTTTGCGGTCCTGCGCGCGCACCCAATACGGCGATTCCGGGCAGGTCGCGCGGACATAGATTGCGAGCAACGCAATCACTGCCGGCACCATCACCGCGATCCGCCATCCCCAGAAAGCTGCGGCAATACCGGAGATTTCGCCCGCCAACGAGACCCCGAAACACCATGTCACCCGATTGATGCTGATCACCCGCCCGCGCAAGCGCGCCGGCCAGGTCTCGGCCACCAGCAGCGATCCCAACGCCCATTCGCCGTTCAGCGCGAAGTTCACCACCGACCGTCCGACAACGAAGACGGCAAAGCTCGGCGCCAGCGCCACCACCGGCATCAGCAGCGAAAACAGCGCGATGTTAATCGCCAACAAGGTGCGCCGACCATAGCGGTCGGCAAGCCACGGCCAGAAATAGAGCCCGGCAATACCGACGAACAACGCGATCTTCACTCCCGAGCGGTACCTAGGCAGGTCGAGCGCGAATTCCGTGATGACCAGCGGTGCCACCAGTGAGAACACCATGCTGTCCATCCCGTCGAAGGCCCAGCCGAGCGCATTGGCCAAGGCAATATGCCAATGGGTCTTGGTGACTTCAGCGCCACCGACGACCGGACGAAAATTTGCGTATTGGAGATGCTTGCGCTCGAGCGGCCCGAGAGCCTCGGCTACCGGATCAGTCGTCATATTCCATCGAAATGTCTTTGCGGGTGTAGTCGGGCATGAACGCCGCCGATACCAGGCTTACCGCCGCGCAAAAAGCGATGTAAATCGAGATCGCGTAGCCAGTTTGATAGTGGGCGAACAGTGCCGTGGCGATCGGCGGCGCCGGGCCCCCCGGCAATCACCGATGCCAGTTGATAGCCTAGTGAAGAACCGCTATAGCGCAGGCGGGGCGTGAACGCCTCGGCTATCAACGCTGTCTGCGGCCCGTACTGCATGTCATGCGGGATCAACGACAGCACAATCGCGATAAACACCGCCGAAGGGATCGCGGTGTCTACCATCGCGAAATACAGGAACCCGAACCAACCGACCGTCGCCGCGCCGATCAGGTACATCTTCTTGCGTCCGATGCGATCGGAGATGTGCCCCGACAGCGGTATACTGACGAACGAAACGCAAGCCGCAACGAGGACCGCGCTCAAGATCAAATTGCGCGGCATATGCAGAGTGCCCACGGCATAGGCGAAGATGAAGGCAGTGAAGATGTAGAACGGTGCCTGTTCAGCCAATCCTCAGCAATGCCGAAAGGATGATTTCCTTCGGCTGTTTTTTTGATGACTTCAACAATCGGCGCTTTCTCGATTTTATCATTACTCAGAAGTTGCCGGAACACCGGTGTCTCGAGGATGCCGAGCCGAATCCACAAACCAACCCCGACAAGGATGATCGAGAGCGCGAACGGGATGCGCCAGCCCCAGGTAGCGAACAGATCGCCCGACCAAGCGCTGAAAGCCAATATCGCAAGGTTCGACAGGAACAGACCGCACGGGACGCCGAATTGCGGCCACGACGCCACCAGGCCGCGCTGGCCATGATGACGCGACCATTCCATCGCCAGCAGCACCGAACTGCCCGATTCCCCGCCGACGCCGATACCCTGGATCATCCGCAGAAGGGTCAAAATTACTGCACCCCAGATCCCGATCACCTGGTAGGTGGGCACAAAGGCGATCAGGATGGTCGCGATGCCCATGCACAGCAAGGTGGCAATCAAGGTCGCTTTGCGGCCGATGCGATCACCGTAGTGACCGAATATCGCGGCGCCGATCGGGCGGCCGACAAAGCCGATGAAGTAGGTGCCGAAGGCCGCCAGCGTCGCGGTCAGTGGATCTTCGTTGGGGAAATAGAGCTTGCCAAAGATCAGCCCGGCAGCGGTGCCGTAAATGAAGAAATCGTACCATTCGATCGTGGTGCCGATGGTCGACGCGATGACCGCTTTGCGCAGATGTGCGCTGTGGTCGGACGCCGACAGCGGCTCGTAAGTGGTCGTAGTCACGGTTACCTTCTCCTCCAGCCGTTTCCTCTCCGTCGGGGCAGACTCCGCTGCCTTCCACATAAAAGACCACGATCGTCGCCGTCGCTGCAATCGCGACGGCGAACCGGCCCTTCAGCGCCCTCGATCTTCCAGCCACTCCTTTAGCGCGACGGCGTTGTTGCGGGTCTCGTCATGCGCGGCAAAGAGCAGGGTGACAGGCCCACCGCTCAGGCGCTCGATCAGGGCACGGACAGCCGACTGCGCCGCGGCCTGCTCCAGTTCGTCGTAATAAGCGGTCTTGAAGTGGGCCCAAGCCGAGGGATCCCGATGGAGCCGGCGGCGCAGGGCGTCGCTCGGCGCGATTTCCTTCAGCCAGAGATCGACCTTCGCGCGCTCCCGCGACAGGCCGCGCGGCCACAGGCGATCGACCAATACGCGGACACCATCGGCCGCATCCGGCGGCTCATAGACGCGCTTGATGCGCAGGTTTGGGCGGGTCATTCTCAACCAGACCCGGCCGGAGGCGACCCGTTTTACGCAAAAGCTCGCTGTCGCGGCAATGTGACAGGAATCTTGTAGAGGCTCACCGCGTTCTCGAAGACCAATTGGTCTAGGGCCGCTTTCCCGAGCGCCGCTTCCGCCGGAGCGTGTCCCATCGCCTTCGAGTCCGGCCAGGGGCTGTCGAGCCCCGGGAAGTCGCTGGCCCACAGGAAGTTGCGCAAGCCAATCTCGGGCACGCGCCGAAATCCACCCTCTTCTTCAACCTCGAAGGTGAAGAACACCTGGCGTCTGACGAACTCGGTCGGCTTGTCGGATAGCGGAACGTCGGGCTTGAAGACGCGGCTGGCCGGTCCACCGAAATCGTACTCGCGGTCGAAGCGCCAGAACAGGAACGGCACCCAGCCAACCCCGGCCTCTTCGAGCACAAAGCGCGCCCCGGGATGGCGATCGCAGATACCCGAGAAAACGACCGCACTCATCAGTTCCCCCATCGCCCCCATCGGGAAGTTGGCAACCCTCATCAGGAACTGGTTGCGCGGTTCGAGGCCTGCGACTCCTACCCCCATCTGGCGCGACCCGCCACTGGGGTTGGCGTGCAGATTGATCGGCAGGCCGGTCTCCGCGGCTGCCGCCCAGAGCGGCTCCCACATCTGGTGCAACACGGGCTCGGGAGCGCCAACCCAGTCAAAGATAACCCCCGTGGGCAGGCCGAACTCGGCCACCCGCATCAGCTCCGCAACGGCCTCCTCGGCCGTTTGGCAAG
>Ga0306925_10003216_pt1 | contig 14374 bp, 22 predicted proteins | sample flu12Cox44000176_FD_203755 | JGI IMG/M metagenome (GOLD analysis project Ga0306925, IMG submission 203755) | Lab enrichment of tropical soil microbial communities from Luquillo Experimental Forest, Puerto Rico - flux8day.12C.oxic.44.000.176 (v2)... | ecosystem: Environmental > Terrestrial >... | reverse complement strand
ACTGTAGCCGAAGCGGCCAAGCGGACGAACAGCAACGCGGCGTATATCGGGGCGTGGCGGTTACTCCAGCAAAGCGGGGACGTCCAGCTGATGGAGGACGTGCGCGCGGGCTGCATCTCCCTGTTGGCCGCGGCGAAGTTGGTCAAGCCGTTGGTCGAGATGAAAGCGGCGTTCGAGGCCGCCAAGGCCGTCAATCCGGTGGGCATCATCGACTTCTTCAAGACCGCCGAAGTCAAGAGCTTCGCCACCGCCGCCGAGGTGGTGACCGCGGAGGAGCATCTCAAGGCGGCAGTCGCCGAACTCGGCATCTACGGGACGTTCGACTACCTCGCGGCCATGGAGGAGAGCGAACAACAGCGCGTGGCGCGGGACTACCCCAATCTCAACACCGCCGTCGACACCTTGTTGGACTCGACTGCGTGATTGCTGCTGACGCGCCGGCTGCGAATGCAGCCGGTTCCGTCTTACCAAACCGCCGTACGCGACGGTTTCGTAAGACGGACAAAAAGAACCAAGGAAGACAACGTGAATATCCGCGAGCGCCTGCTTCCCGGAAGAGCACCACGCTGTAAAGGCGGCGGCCGACTCCGGGAAGAGCGATCTCCCACCTTCGTCGCCACCTTCGCCGACGGTAAGGTCACGCGCATGACCACGTTTCAAAAGACCAAAGCTCTGGATCTCGGCCGCGGCGTACGTCTCGCACGCGCGGCATACGAGTCGCGGATGAAGAAGGCTCCGCCGTCAATTGTTGAAGCGCATTACGAGCGCGATGGCGAAGTCCTCGAAAGCTATGAGCGTGAACAGTTGGATACCGTGCCATGACTAGCGGCCGCGCCATGAAGATCATCACCGCAGATGAAAGGCGTGCCGAAAAGAGCGGCCCGAAAATCTTAATCGTGGGCCCGAGCGGCATCGGCAAAACCAGTTTGCTCCGCACCCTGAACGCTGAAACGCTCGCATCAACGCTGTTTGTCGATATCGAGGCTGGGCATCTTGCCGTGAGTGATGTTCCGGTTGCGAGCGTGCGCCCGCGCACATGGAACGAATGCCGCGATCTCGCCTGCGCCCTCGGGGGTCCCAATCCGGCGTTGCCGGCGACTGCTTGCTACAGCGAGGCGCACTTCAGTGAGGTAACGAAGAGCCCCGAGCTCGCGCAGCTTGCGTCATATAAAACCCTTTTCATCGACAGCCTGACCGCCGCAGCCCGGCTTAGCTTTGCGTGGGCGGAGTTACAGCCGGAAGCGACCAGCGATCGCGGGCGCAAGGATTTGCGCGCGACCTACGGGTTGCACGCGCGCAGCATGCTGGGTTGGCTCAACCAATTACAGCACGCGCGCGAGCGCACTGTCGTCTTCGTGGCGGTGCTCGAGAAGAACGTCGACGACTTCAACGTCGCGACCTGGCAGCCACAGATAGAGGGTGGGAAAACCGGGCGCGAACTGCCGGCGATCGTCGACGAGATCATTACGATGGCCTGGGTCGACTTTGGCGACCGCAAGCCCGTACGCGCATTCGTATGCACAAACCCCAATAAGTGGGCCTATCCGGCCAAGGATAGAAGCGGCCGGCTCGAACAGTTTGAGCCGCCGAACCTTGGCGCGCTGATCGAGAAGCTAACCGGTCCCGGTCAGCGCAAACCATTCACCATCGTTCCACCCGAGCAACCCGCTTAAACATAGGAGGTACATCATGCCCCACGACTACACCGATGCTCCGCCGCAGCGATTCGAGCCGATCCCTCACGGCACCATCGCGCCGTGCGTCCTACACCTTCGCCCCGGCGGTGTCGGCGAGGATGGCATGCTCAAGCGCAGCGCAAAAGGCGACTGCGAGATGCTCGACGCCGTGCTCACCGTCGTCGATGGACCGTACAAGGGTCGTAAGATCTTTGAATACTGGATCCTGGCGGGCACCACCGACGGACACGCCGAGTCCGTGAAGATTAACCACGGCACGCTCAGAGGCATTCTCGATTCCGCACTTGGCCTCAAGCCCGATGATGCAAGCCCGCAAGCGCGTGCTGCTCGCACGGTCAGCCTCAAAGATTTCGAAGGCAAGACCTTCATCGGCAAGATCGGCGTCGAGAAGGGCAAGCCGAAAAACGACGGCAGCGGCGAAACCGGGACGCTACCGCTGCCGCCATCGCGGGTGCGCGTGGGGTCGTCCAGATGGACGGCCCCATCCCGCCCGGCACGCCGATCGGGCGGCTCAGCGATACCGAATGGGGCTGGATCGTCGCCCCGATCTTGTTCGCCTGGATCGGCGTGCGAGCTCAGCAGGCTGCCGCAGAGCAACTCGACACCGAGCGCACCATCAGGATGGTGGCACTTGATCCGCAGCCATGGGACGCAGGTGCGGTGGCGGCGATCTTGCCCGACCTGGCAAATGCCTGCCCCGATATCGACTGGTCGCAACCGATCGCGGTGTGGCCGCGCGAGACCATCATCGAATTTCTGCTCAAGGCGATGCCGCTGATCCGCAAGGCCATGATCGCGCGCGATACGAGCGAGCGCGGCGTCACGAGGAAATCGAGCGCAAGCGCAATCGCGCGCCAGGCCAATGCCGCAGCCGGCGGGCCGCTGATGACACCCGACGAGTTCAACGACGAGATTGGCCTTTAGGGAGAGGCAAATGGGTGACATCACCAAGATCGAATGGACCGACAGCACGTTCAATCCGTGGATTGGGTGTCAACACGTGTCGCCCGGCTGCGAAAACTGTTACGCCGAGAAAGAGAACGCCTTCCGCAAATGGACCGCCGGCGGAGATTGGGGACCGAAGGCAGAACGCCGGCGCACGTCCGCCGCCACCTGGAACAACCCGCGGCGCTTGAATGCCAATGCACCAGCGTTTGCGCGTGCGTATAACCGCCGGCGCCGCATCTTCTGTGCCTCGCTCGCGGACGTCTTCGACAACCAGGTACCGGAGGCGTGGCGCGCCGATCTCTTCCGTCTCATCCGTGAGACGCCTGAACTGGATTGGCAGGTGTTGACGAAGCGCCCGCAGAATATCGCCAAGATGCTGCCACCTGACTGGGGCGACGACGGCTATGCCAACGTGTGGCTCGGTACGACGACCGAGGATCAGGAACACTATGAGCAGCGCTGGCCGATCCTGGCGCGCGTTCCGGCGGTGGTTCACTTCGTGAGTTACGAGCCCGCGTTAGGGCCGCTGACGCCGACGCCCTCGAACGGGGTCTTGCCCGACTGGATCATTTGCGGCGGCGAGAGTGGGCCCGGCGCGCGCATCATGGACGCCGCCTGGGCGCGGCGCATCCGCGACCACTGTCGTGATCTGGGCCTGCACTTCTTCATGAAGCAGATGACCGGCAAGAAGCCGATCCCAGCCGATCTACTGGTGCGGCAATTTCCGATGGGGAAAGGGCTCTAGGCACAGCGCTTAAAGCAGCAGCGATGCGATGCTTAACCTCAACCGCGCTAATCTATCGATCGAGCCGATCAACGGCGCGATCAACGATGCCATCGAGCGCGCCGCGGCGACGGCGGCGGAGCTGCCACGCCCCTATTTGGGCGCGTCGATCGTCGGACACGACTGCCTGCGCCGCATCCAATTTGACTGGTGGTGCAAACCCGTGCTCGCGGCCAGGACGCGCGAGATTTTTGGTCGGGGACACTATTTCGAGGAGCGAACGCGCCGGCATCTCGTGGCTGCCGGTTTCAAATTTGCACCGCCCGAGGCGCTAGCGTTCACCGCCGCAAACGGTGCGCTGCGCGGCCACGCCGACGGCATCATCATTCACGGTCCCGACCTGTCGGGCGCCTATCTGATCTATCCCCTGATCTGGGAGTGTAAAGCAATCAACGCCAAGAATTGGCGCGCGCTGGAACGTGACGGTCTCGAAAAGACCTTCCCGCAATACGCCGCGCAAGTGGCGCTCTATCAGGCTTATCTCAACATCACCAATCCCGCGTTGTTCACAGCCATGAACGCCGACACCTGTGAATGGCTGCATTTCTTCGTGTCGTTCAACGCCGAGCGCGCGCAGTTTTGGTCTGATCGCGCCGTCAACATCATCGAAGCAACACGCGCGGGCGAATTGCTGCCGCGCGGCTATGACGACCCATCGGATTGGCATTGCCGAGTTTGTTCTCATCGCGAGCGGTGCTGGAGGTAAGCATGAGCGCACTCGACCCCATCGCTGTCATCGCCACAACGCTGGACGAGATGGCCAGGGTTATCAACGAGCTTGGCTTTCGGCGTCAGCCCGGAGAACTAGCGTGGCCGGAGCTTGAGCCAGCACTGAAGGTGTTGACAGACGTAATCCGGCAGCGCGCCGAACTGACTTTCAATGGCTGTTACTCCGATGGAGATGTCTTCGACCTCGCGGCGCTACTCATTCTTGGGCGAATGGTCGCCCGGCATCTGTACGACCTAAGACTTGCTCTGCAGTCTCAACCGCCGTTTGGCAGCAAGCTCGGACGTCGGAGCGGGCCATGAGCGTCCCCAATCCCGATCAGCTGGGATCAGTCTCTCGCAGACTCGCATCCTGCATCCGCATGCTGCTGAGCCCCAACGATAGCGAGCGCGCCGCCGCGATACTTGGCGTCCAACGAACCCGGCGGACCATCAGCGAGGATAGAAGCGTCGACATTCATGCCCTCGCCGATCGCATCGAAAAATCGAACGGCGGTCTGAGCGACGCCGACAAGCAAAGGATACGCGCCGAGATCGAGAACGCCCGCGCCGTTGGTTACGCCGAAGGCGTCCAGGCGGCGGAGGCCAGGCAGCATGGGACCGGCGCGTTCCGCAACACTGATGGAACGCTTGAATGGACCGAGGTCGCGCTCTTTGTGCAGCGTCAGAAGCACCGGCTCGATATCAAGCACCACGAGTTCATCGACGATATGGCGTCGCGGACCGTCTACGGGCGCGAGCCGACGCCGCGGCAGCATCAATATCTCCACAGCCTGTTCTACAAACTTGGAGGAAAGGTCACATGAGCCCGCAACCACAAGCCAATACGGCGCCCAGCGAGCTCGATGCCGCGCTCGATTACGCGCGCCGGGGCATTCCGGTCTTTCCCACCAATCCGCTCGACAAGAAGCCGCTCACTCCAAACGGCTTCAAAGACGCGACCGTGGACGAGGACCAAATCCGCACTTAGTGGACACGATGGCCGAACGCGATGGTTGCCGCGCCCACTGGATCTGCCAGCGGCATGTGGGTGATCGACCTCGATGTCGACCCCGTGAAGAAAGTCGACGGCATGGCGACGCTCGCCCAGCTCATCACACAGCGTGGCGAGATACCGAAGACGCTGATGACGATTACTCCGCGCGGTGGCCGCCATCTGATCTTCACCTGGAACAGCAACATCAAAATTCGCAACAGCGCCGGCAAGATTGGTCCTGGCATCGATGTACGCGGCGAGGGCGGCTATGTGTGCCTGCCGCCGAGCCGAAACGCCAACGGCGGGTTTTATCGTTGGGACCCCGACGGCGCCGATCGGCCCGTTCCAGCACCCGACTGGTTGATCGACCTTACCAAGTCAAAGGCGACGCGCGCCAACGCCTGGGCCCGCGCGGCACTCGATCGTGAATGCAAGGCGGTTGCTGCCGCGCAACCGGGCACGCGCAACGATTCGCTCAACACGGCTGCGTTCAACCTGTTTCAGATCGTCGCCGGCGGCGGCCTCGAGGAGGAAGAGGTCCGCAATCGGCTATTCGAGGCTGCCCAGACTTGCGGGCTCGTCGCCGACGACGGCGCGGCATCCGTGGAAGCCACCATTAACAGCGCCGCACAGGCCGCTCGGACACGGCCGCGTACCCGACCGCAACCACGGCCTCGGACCGGTCCACGTCCGGCAGGCCAGCTGCCACGAATTCTCAGCGAGGCCGAGAACGCACTGCTCACATCCGGTTTGCCGATTTTTTCCCGCGCTGGTGCGCTCGTGGAGCCCGTCGCCGAATCCATGCTGGCAGCCGGGGGACGCAAAACCGTGGTCGCGCGGCTACGCGCCTTCTGCCCCGATTCATTTCTGGGGCCGACCGCCGAATCCGCCGAGTTTCAGAAGTACGATCGCAAACGTAACATCTGGGTTGAAATCGATCCGCCGTTGCAGGTTGTGCGCACAGTACTTGCAAGCGAACGACGCTGGCCGTTTCCGCATGTGAGCGGCGTCATCACCACTCCCACTCTGCGCGCCGATGGCTCGCTCCTGGCCGATCCGGGCTACGACGCGGAATCCGAGCTCTACCTAATGCCGGGATTTCAACTCCCACCGATCCCGGAACGTTCGAGCAAGCAGGAGGCGCGAGCCGCGCTTAAAACGCTGACCGATTTGCTGTCTGAGTTTTCTTTCAAAGGGACGGGGGAGGAGCGGAAAAAGAGACTCAACCGCTCTGTCGCGCTATCCGGGCTGCTGACGGCACTGGTGCGCGGGTCGCTTCCCGCTGCGCCAATGCACCTCATCCGGGCTCATGTATTGGGAACGGGCAAAAGCTACCTCATCGACGTTATTGCAACGGTCGCCACGGGTCGAATTTGCCCCGTCATCACCGCTTCGCAGAACGCGGAGGAGACGGAGAAACGTCTCGGGTCTGTGATCCTGGGGGGCATGTCGATCATCTCCCTTGATAACTGCACCCACGATCTAAGCGGCGAGCTCCTGTGCCAGATCGCCGAGCGACCGATGATCAAAATCAGAATTCTTGGCCGCAGCGAGATGCCGGACTGCGAGTGCCACACCGCCATTTTTGCCACCGGCAACAACATCACATTCAAGGGCGACATGGTCCGCCGGGGCCTCATATGCGACCTCGAAACGCTCGATGAGCGACCGGAACTGCGGACCTTCAAACAGGATGCCTTGAGGCGGGCCGCGGGTAATCGAAGCACCTACGTTGCCGCTGCGCTTACAATAGTGCGCGCGTACTTGACGGCCGGGTCACCGCCGGTTTGCGGACCATTCGGCAGCTACGCGGAATGGTCGGCGATGGTTCGTAGCCCGCTCGTTTGGCTGGGGGAGCCGGACCCGATCGCATCGATCGATGCGAGCCAGGCTGAAGATCCTGACCTTTCTGACATTCGGGAGCTGTTCGACCTGTGGCTGGATTACGAGCTTGATCTCGATACGCCCTACACGACCAACCGCATCATCGAGGAGGCGTGCAAGCCACCTGCCGGCTTCAACCTTCCGGTGTTCAAACAATTCCTCCTACGCGTGGCAGGGGACAAGAATGGCGACATCTCGGCCAAGCGGCTGGGGGAAGGCTGCGTCGAATTAGCGGGCGCGTGGTGAGAAGGATCGCCAACGATCGCAGATATTGGCTGATCAGGGGACAAGCTCGCTCAGGCCGCGCTGATTTTCGTCTCTTGGAGGTCACGTAAGTGGAGTGGACCGGGTGGAGCTGCAAGATCGTTTTCATGACCTCTATACATTTTTTGTCCGTCATCTCGCGCGTAGCTAATAGTAGAGGTCCCACCGGTCCAACCTGTCCCACCGGGAATGAAGGAGTGAAAGGGAGGATCAAAATGACTGAAAACCAAAGCAAATCTTCTGTGGCGGCGCGTGATAGCGGCTCGGTGGCCGCCTCACCGCCTTCCGAAGTCGACGCCTTCCTTGCCGAGACCAAGAAGCTCGCCTCGCCCAGCCCGAGCTCGCGCGGTCGGCTCATCTACGCCCTCGATGCCACTGCGAGCCGGCAGCCGACCTGGGACACCGCTTGTAAGCTGCAGGCCGAGATGTTCCAGGAAGTCGCTACCGTTGGTGGTCTCGATATGCAGCTGGTGTATTACCGGGGGTTAGGCGAGTGCCGAGCTTCAAGCTGGATCTCGCGCCCCGAATAGCTTGCCAAGACCATGTCGCAGATCGTTTGCAATGCCGGGCATACCCAGATCGAGAAAGTCCTCATCCACGCCCAGAAGGAGACCAAGCTACTGCGCGTGAGCGGCCTGGTCTTCGTCAGCGATGCGATGGAGGAAAATCCCACACGCTCGCCCATGAAGCCGGCGAGCTTAGGCGCCTCGGAGTGCCGGCGTTCATGTTTCAGGAGGGTGGCGACCGCGAAGTCGAGCATACGTTCCGGAATATCGCGTGCCTGACCCGCGGTGTCTATTGCCGCTTCGATTCCGGGGCCGCGCGCCAGCTAGCCGAGCTTCTACGTGCGGTGGCGGTCTATGCCGTCGGCGGAGTGAGCGCGCTCGCTCATCGGCGCGATGCCGGTGCGATTAAGCTGCTTAATCAGCTGAAGTAGCCAGGATCAGGTGGAAGGCCATGGAGAACATCTGGGATGCGCTGCCGCCAAAGTGGAATCCCTATTCGCGGCCGCCTGGACGGAGAGCCGGTCGCAGTTCTGCCCGCCGCGGGACGGCCCCGCCGCCAGCACCCCACCTGCGCGATTACGCTACCTCTGAGGAGGTCGACATCGTCATTGCTGTACGCGTCAGGCCCGGCGTGATCTGAACTCGCGGGTGGCTCCAGCGTGGGCCAGCAAGGCGGATGATTGGCGTCGCTACGTGCTTTATCCGGGTGCCCGTTGTGCAAGGCCTTCCCAAGGCCGCGTTGTTTTACTTCTTGCCGCGTCCTGCTTTAGCTTATTGCCGAATCCCGTTTTGCAAATCCACGAGACAGCCATGGCGGCCGACGCGGCTCGGTGGCAGCAATATTTCCGCGACGCTCCACCGCAGCCTGGCGACGAGCAGGTCGGCGACTGGTCGCACGCACAGCTTGTACGGATGGACAATCGATTCCGCGCCCGCCTCCTGCGCGCCTTCAAGCGAGGCAAGGAGAACCGCCAGGCTGCGACCGCGACGTACACGCCAGAAGGTGGCCGCCAGCGCGCCTAACCTGCCGCCGCCGTTTGCAGAACCTCCTGCAGCTGGGAATCGGTCAGCCCGCATCGGCATCATGTCGCCGGTACCGGGGCTTGCTGCTCGGCGGCCTTTACACGTCGGGCCTCAGGAGCAGCCTTGCGCTGAGCAGCGAGCGCCGCCTCGAGGTGGTGCCATCGCTGCTGCGCCTCGAGATCGGTCTTCCAAGTGAGATCGGCGTGAGAGCCCTTGGGATAGGGCGAGCGCGCGCTGGGGCGTTGGATGCAGGGCCACTGCCAGAGTTTGCAGCGCAGTTCGTGCCAGAGGTGGCTATGCAGCTCGCACCATGGCTTGCAGCCAGGACACTCGGCAATCAAAACTCTCGAGGTTGTCCCAATCGCGCGGCGGGCAGGTGCATGTGGTCGCCTACATCTCGGCGAACAGCTTGACGGCTGTGCTCGTGATTGTCGGCGTATGCACGCGGCCGATCGGAATGCGTCGGGTGCCGGGCATTTCAAGCCTCGCGCTGAGCCTCGAGCGCCTGCTCCAGTTCGCGTCGAATCTGCTTCGACCGCCACCAATCAGCAATCTCAGGCTCGTGGGTCATCCACTTCGGCGGAGCATTGCCGCCGCAGTCAAGCAGCGGACAATCATTCCACGGCTGCAATCCGAGTGCGTGATCGAGTTGGCTGGAGATATCAAGCAACGCGTAATAATTCTTCTCGGTGCGTGGCCGCTTCTGCAATCGGCGTCCTTCGGCAAACAACTGCACGGCCTCGGGGGTGATCCTCGGACCGGGATGGCGTCCGATTGGCGTGCGGCGGGTGCCAGGCATCAGGCTTGGTGGGCGGTCCTCCGACGTTGTCGCCTGAAAGATGTGACTGGGGAACGGGCTCGACGCCTGAAAACTCATGTTGAGAGAAGCAAACTGCACCTGCCGAAGATCGAGCTGAACAAAGTTGCCAGCTGAGATCTCATTTTCACCATCGGGATCGTTATTAAGGCCGAGGCCCACGTCGTCGGTGCCATTATTTTGTCCAACCAGGGCTACTGGGAACCCCCCGGCAGTGAAGCCTGAAGCGGTGATAACACTGAACCCGTCACTACCTGTGTAGGGCTGGATCGATATCGGTGGGGTGGCCGTCGGCGCCGTCCCCAGGAGACCGGTTGGAGTGCTAAAATCCCATACGGTGTCGGCGTATGCAGGAGTGAGTTGTCCACCGGCTTTCAGCCGACCCTGGCAGGATGAAAACAGTAAGTCCTTGGCGGATGATGGTATTTTGGCCCAACCGAGACGCGGGCAACCGTCCCATGGCTTCTTATTTTCTTTATAGGACAAAGAGGGCTGCAGCACCGGTCGCGACTAGAAGAAGCTTTCTTGTCATGTGGAAGTCTCCCATCCATAACTCGGCAAGCGGACCCGCATTTGACCGCCGGGCGGATCAAGCGGCTTTCTGACGCCGTCGCCACCAGGCTAAATGGCCAACGCAAGCGCGGCCAGAAAGCCAGCGGCAGCAATTCCGCTCCGAGCATTTAAAGAGATGAGCGCCATGATCTTCCTCCGTCGCCTGTGGAAGATACCGTGGCTCACAACCAGCATCCGTCCGCCGAGTTATCATGTCAACGAAATTTGGGACACAAGGGCAACCATCGCTATCTTCCAATTGAGGCGGCTCGTCTCCGACTTCGGAGGCCGAGCCATTCACCCATCAGACTTGCGCGCATAGGGGGGCGACCATCCACACCAACCGCAACATTGCGGAGGCTGTCTCCAGGGCGGGCGCGGGGGGTCAAACGATTAGAGGCGACCCACCTCGGACCGCGGCGGCCCGGGACCTTCTCAAAACTTCCCGAAAACCAAATTTAAAATTTTTGCGGAAATTGACAGAAAGGCGTGTTGGCGCGACGCTTTAACCCCAAAAAAAACGCGACAGAAAAGCCGCTCGAAATGGCCGAAACTGACGACGACCCGATTGCATCCTGGCAGGACCGCGTCGGCTCCTTGCGCAAACGCGGGCGCCTTTCTGGCGCAGCGCTGACGGTCGTTCCGGCCGCTCTCGACGTCCGGGTAGGCCGCCCGCCTGCCCCGGAACGGCTATCCGCCGAGGAGCGCGTGCTCTGGGAGAAGCTCACCTTCGCCCGCCGACCCGGATGGTTCTCGGGCGCTGAAGCGCTCTTAGAGAGCTACGTGATGATGGCGATACACTGCCAGCGCCTGGAGGCGGCACTGCGCAAGGTCAAGCCGGGAACGGGCGAACGATATCAGAGGCTGGCGCGCGTGCATCGGCAGACGGTCGGTTTATGCGCCACGCTGGCGACGCGGCTGCGGTTAACGCCATCGGCGAAGCTCGACAAACGAACGCCCACGGACGGCGACGTGCCGGTGGCCTAAAAAGAACTGGTGATGGGCTTTTAGCCCCCTTTAAAGAACGATTCTCAACGATACGGTGAGTCATGGTTTTGCCAGCACCGCTAACTGCAGTGATCGAATCATACGATACCGATATCGACGAGAAGCTGCTTGCAGAGCAAAAGGCGACAACCATCCAGACCACGCTCTATCACTACACGACCGCTCTTGGCTTGAAGGGCATTCTGGAGAGTCAAAGTATTTGGTTCAGCGATTACCGCGATCTAAACGATCCCAGCGAACTGCTGCATGGCATTGCGATGTGCCGCGACGTTACCAGGGGACTTGCGAACGGCTCAGATAGTAATGTCGTCGAACTCTTGAAAATTGTCGACGAACTAATGACCCAAAGGAACTTCGCAACAAGGCTCGATTTTTTCATCGCATGCTTCAGCACCGAACGGGACGACCTCGGCCAATGGAGAGCCTACGCCGATAATGGACGAGGCTTCGCTCTTGGCTTATCGCCACGCTTCTTTCAAATTCAAGAGAAAAAAGGCAAACAACCAGACGATAACGTGTTCGTTGGGCCCGTTGTTTATGATGTAGCCCAAGTTCTCGAACGTCACAGCAGTTTGCTCGAACCGGCGATCAAGGTACTCCTTCACGAGGTTGAACGCGGGTGCTTGGGAAATGATGCGGTGCGCGACGAGTTCATGTGGCAACTCGCGAGATCAATGGTGGCGGGCAAGCTGATCTGGAATTGCCTTACGACGAAACATCCCGCGTACAAACACGAGCAGGAGGTCCGCCTGATCATATTGGGTAGTCATGAGGTACTGCGTCCATTCATCAAGACTCGAATTCGCGGCAGCGATGTCGTTCCATATATTGCGCATGCGATGCCAGTTCGGGAAAAACACTCGATAGCCGAGGTTATCGCCGGGCCCGCGGCTCCTGCCGATGCGGAGCGGACGGTCAGAACGCTGCTGGAATCGTTCGACATCGACCCGAATGTGGCGGTCGGCCGCTCCCAAACTCCGTATCGCGCGGTTTAAAAGACCCCAGCAGGAGTGCCGAGGCCCAAAGAAAGCATTATCCAAGCGGATTGCATGTAGCGTGCCGCTCATTTGGCGTAAGGGAGAGGCTCTGTGACGCCGCTTTCATTCACCGACGAGGAAATGGAGTCGCTCACCGCACTGGCGTCGGCTTTGCTGCCAGCGGCCCGCGACGGCTTCCTGCAGCTGGTCGCCGATAAGCTTTCAGCCTACCCGCCAGAAGCTCGCGGCCCCGGCCTCGTGCACCGGCTTGCGGCAGAGGCACAGCGGGACTTTCTGAACGTTGCCGTCGGCGCTGGCGGGAAATACCGATGACGCCGGATATACCAAGCGGTGAGCAGCAAACTTTCGGCGAGGAGATCATCGCCTGGATCGAGACGACGTGCCGCGTTCCCGAGGGCGTCCTGATCGGTCAGCCGATCCGGTTGATGACTGGCAGAAGCGGGAAATCTTGTGCATCTACGACAACCCCGCGACGACGCGGCGAGCCATCATTTCGGTCGGCCGGAAGTCGGGCAAGACCACATTCGCGGCATGTCTGCTGCTCGTGCATTTGGTCGGTCCGGCGGCGATCCCGAATTCCCAGCTTTACAGCGCGGCGCAGTCCCGCGATCAGGCGGCCCTGCTCTATGCGCTTGCCGCCAAGATCGTGCGCATGTCGTCAGCCTTAGGCAATGCGATTGTCTGCAAAGATGGCGTGAAACAATTGGTGTGCCCGGCGCGCGGCACGGTCTATCGCGCGCTGTCAGCGGATGCCTCGACCGCGTACGGCCTCTCGCCCGCGTTCGTTTGCCACGATGAGCTAGGCCAGGTACGCGGCCCGCGCTCTGAATTGTATGAAGCCTTAACGACCGCGTCCGCCTCGCAGCTTGCGCCGTTGCAGTTAATCATTAGCACCCAAGCGACGAACGACAGCGACCTGCTCTCGATCCTGATCGACGATGCGCTCGCCGGTCACGATCCTCGGGTGATCTGCAATCTATATTCGGCACCGCCGGACGCCGACCCGTTCGCCATTGCAACGATCAAGCTCGCCAACCCTGCGCTTGGCAATTTTCAAAATCCAGACGAGGTGCTCGCCATGGCTGCCGATGCTAAGAGGATGCCCGCGAGAGAACCGGCTTACCGCCGGTTGGTACTCAACCAGCGAGTCGAGGCAAGCGCGTTGTTCATTTCGCAAGCGCAATGGCAGGCCTGCGCTGGCGAGCCGCTCGATTTAAGAGGGCGGGACGTCTTCGCTGGGCTTGATCTCTCTGAGACACGCGACCTGACCGCGCTCGTTTTGATCGGCCAGGATATTCGCGATGGCACGTGGCATGTGCAGCCAACCTTTTGGCTGCCGAACGATGGATTAGCTCATAAATCGCTCGTCGATCGCACGCCGTATGATAGTTGGCACGCCAAAGGTTTTTTAGAGACGACGCCCGGTTCGTCGGTGAGCTACGAGTATGTCGCGCGTCACCTCAAACAGGTGTTCGATCAGCACCGGGTTGGCAGGCTCGCGTTCGACCGATGGAACATGCAGCATTTGAAACCGTGGTTGCTCGCCGCCGGTTTCAGCGAGCGGGTGATTGAGGACAAGTTCGTAGGCTTTGGCCAAGGCTACAAAAGCATGAGCCCCGCGTTGCGCGACCTCGAAAGCATCATCTTGGAAAAGAAACTGCGCCATGGCGCGCATCCTGTGCTGCAATGGTGCGCGTCAAATTGCGTCATCGCGCTCGATGACGCGGGCAACAGGAAGCTTTCCAAGAAACGCTCGACGGGGAGGATCGACGGCATGACCGCGTTGACGATGGCGTTCGGCGTCACGCCCATGCGCGCGCCCACCTTCGACGTCGAGGCGCTGATCGCTTGAGCACAGTGGGTGGAGAACAGCCGCGTTTGGTCTACCGCATGCTGAGCTAATGCAGCCTTGCTGATGGACTCTCCATTTTGGCGAAGGTCTCGACCAGATTGCGTTGGGCAAGCTCGTACTTCGCCTGCATCAAGTCGCGTATCAATATGGCAATTTGCTTCTCCGACTCGGCGACATCGAAGGCGTGCTGTTTGCGCTCGGCCTCAAGTTGCGCCTGCAGTTGGTCGATCACGTCGCTGGCCGAACGCAGGGCGGACGCGCGACCGAATTGAAACGCCAGACGCGTGCGTCCGTTCTTCAAAATTGTCATCGCCATCACTCAATCTCAGGATGCCCCGG
>Ga0306925_10003215_pt1 | contig 14374 bp, 11 predicted proteins | sample flu12Cox44000176_FD_203755 | JGI IMG/M metagenome (GOLD analysis project Ga0306925, IMG submission 203755) | Lab enrichment of tropical soil microbial communities from Luquillo Experimental Forest, Puerto Rico - flux8day.12C.oxic.44.000.176 (v2)... | ecosystem: Environmental > Terrestrial >... | reverse complement strand
CGTAACCCTCTGGTTCGGCAGGCCGGTCCACCCGCCCTCCGGGCCGATATAATAGGTCACCGGGTAGGGGCCCCCTATCCAGGCGAATTGCGCATTGGCCTCAGCGCACCCCAGCGCCACGGCAAGCGCTGCGCCAGCGCCGAGCAAATAGCGACTTTTCATCCCTTACCTCCGGCCGCAAAGTGCGCGTGGCGATGGTCGTACCGCCAGCGTTAACTGATTTTCCCTATCCACTATCGCGACGGCAAACGGTTTCTAGCTCAACGGACGCGCTTGTGGGGACAACGATCCAGATGAGCGGACGCTGAGACATTTGCGCAACAGCTCGCTGGGGGCGGCCTATCTCGCTAGGTAAAACCGCGACTTTTTTGCAAGGAACTCGGACCACTCGGTTATTGCAATGCCGTTACGAGCGGCGCCGAGGCCAGCCTGCACAAAACGCGCCTGCACAAAACGCGCCTGCACAAAGCCAGCCTGCACAGAAACACGACGTGCCCCCAGCGAGGCCCCGGTCCGTGTCGTCGATCCAACTGTGCTCGATTTTAAACCCCGCTGACGCGCGAAAGCGCCGGCGGCTACCAGACGGCCGACGTCCTTTCCCCTCAAAATCGATTGCCGCCGTGTGCGCTCAACGGGGCGGAAAATGCGTTCCGAAGCCACCCGCATCATTGTCGGACATGACGTCGCCGTCGCCGAGTGGGTGCGGCAGCGGCTCGAGCGCGTCCACGATTGGGGGCCGTGCCAGGCGATCGGCGTCGCTCGAGGTGACGAGCTGATCACCGGCATCGTCTACAACAACCTTGTCTGGCCATCGATCGAGGCCTCGATCGCCTCGACCGATCCCGGCTGGTGTTCACGCCGCAACCTCGCGGCGATCTTCGCCTACCCGTTCCGGCAGCTCGGCTGCCGCCGGCTGGGCGCTCTGACCGAGGCCACGAACCAGCCCGTCCGGGCATTCCTCTGCCGCCTCGGCTTTCGTGAAGAAGGCCTGTGCAGACAGGCGCTCCCGAGCGGAGACGCCGTGATCTACGGCATGACGCCCGAGGAGTGCCGGTGGTTGGGGGAAACCCGGCATGTCGAAAGGCGGCAAGGGGGCTAGCCAGGCTCAGCAACCGGTCAATCCGATACAGCTGGCGGCGGCGCAGACGCAGTCGAACGTCTCGACCGCGCAGACCCAGGCGGCCCTCAACAACATCAATACCTATTCGCCCTACGGGTCGAGCGCCTACACGCCGAGCGTCGACCCGACGACGGGGCAGACCACCTATAGCCTCGCCCAGTCGCTGGCGCCGTGGGGGCAGGCGCTGATGGGTGCCCAGGGCAATCTCGCGCAATATCTCGCGAGCGCCGGGCCGACCGTCGCCAATTTTGGCGCCAACCTCCAGGGGCTCGGGTCGAATTTCTTGACCGCCGGCCTCAACCTGGTGTCGCCGACGATTAGTCCGACGCTCGACCTCTCGGGGGTGCCCTCGCCGGTATCGCTGACTCCGGGTTCGTTCACGACCAACGTCACGACCGGCGCCGGCGGCCAGCCGATCCCGCAAACCCAGACCTCGGTGTCGGGCGCCGGCCAAGGGATCGCGACTAGTGTCGCGCCGGCCGGGCCGATCCAGATGAACCTGCCGCCCGAGGATTTCGGGTCGCAGATCAAACAGACGCAGGACGCCGCCTACCAGGCGCAAACCCAGTATCTCGACCCGCAATTCAATCAACAGGAAGAGAGCTTACGCCAGCGCCTTGCCGACCAGGGCATCGAGGAGGGATCGGATGCCTACAGCCGCGCGATGCTGGATTTCAACAACCAGAAGCAGCAAGCCTATCAGTCGGCACAGGAAGGCGCGGTTGCCGCCGGCAATCAGCTGCAGCAGCAGCTCTTCACGCAACAGTTGCAGTCGGGCCAGTTCGCCAATTCGTCCGAGGCCCAGCAATATGTGCAAAACCTGCAGGACGCCGGCTTTATCAACGAGGCCCAGGCGCAAAACTTCAACCAACAGATCCAGGCCGGGACCTTCGCCAACCAGGCGGCACAGCAGGTCTTCGGCCAGGGATTGAGCCTCGCCGATCTCTACAACCAGGCGGTGCTCGGCGCCGCGGGCACGACCAACCAGGCGGCTCAGCTCGGGCTGGCGCGCGCGCAAGCGGCGCAACAGGCGCCGCTGACGGCGCTGCAGGCGATCACCGGCGCCGGCACCGGGGTCTACAACTCCGCGCTCGGCAGCATGGACGCGGTGGCGCCATGGGTCAATTTGGCGCCGACCTGGCCGATCTCGATCCCGACGATGGGCGGCACGCCGACGACGGTGCAGCCGACCCAATATGGCCCGCTGACCCAGGCGGCGACCGGGGCGAACATCGCCGGCTACAACATGGGCCAACAGAACCTCTCAAACCTGCTGGGACTGACCAATGTCGGCTCGCAGGTCCTCACCGGCCAGTCGCTTGGCGGTCTGTTCGGCTCGGGCGGGCTGTTGGGCTCGATGTTCGGCGGCGGCGGGGCTGCCGCCGGCGCCGGAGCCGGGCTCGGCGATATCCTCGACGCAGTGTTTCCGGCCATCTAGGGGAGGCGGCGATGGCGGATGGGTACGGCGATATCCTCGGCGGTTTCGATCCCTATGCCGGCCAGCGCCTGGCGGCGGCGATGTCCGCGACGTTGGGTGCGGACCCGGGGAGGCTCGCTTATTCCTCGGGTCCGGTCGGTCAGGCGCTGGGGCAGATCAGCGGCGGTTTCGAGCGCGCTCGCGCAATCGATCTGGCCAATACATTGGCGGGCGAGCGAATGGCGGCATTGCCGGACCTCGCCTCGGCCTATACCGCGACCGATCCCTACCAGTGGGCGGCGCAGAACCCGCAGGCCTCGCCGCTGGCGCGCGCGATGATCCTTGGGACCAGCCCGATGGATGTCTCGAAAACCAGGGAAGCAGCGATCAATGCGGCGATGGCCGGGCTCAATCTGCGCGGCTTCGCGAGCCTGCAGGGCGGGGCGGGGACGCCGGCGGCGGCCGCGCCGATCGCGGCGCCGGCCAACCGTCGCATCGCCCCGGTTACCGCCGGGGGCGCCGGCGGCGGTCCCTCGCCGCTCAGCGGGGTCGACCCCCACTATCCCGCCGGCGGGACCGACGGCGGCGCGACCAATTTCGACACGATGAGCGTCGACCAGCTGCAGCAATTCGCCAAGCGGCCGCTAACCCTGGCGCAGCGCTACCAGCTCGCGCGCTGGTACATGCAGCGCCAGGCCACGGGTGCTGCACCGACCGCGACCGCGGCGCGCGCGACCGGGTGAGCGGAGCTCGAGGATGGCACAGTCGCAGCCTTTTGACTTTGACGCGGCGGCTGATGCGGCCGGCCGCGAATTCAACGTCAATCCGCTCTTGATCAAGGCGCTCGGCATGCAAGAGAGCGGGCTCAACCCGAATGCGCCGCGTGGCTCGTCGGGCGAAATCGGGATGATGCAGATCATGCCGGCAACGGCCGAGGGGCTCGGCGTCGACCCCTCCGATCCGAACGATGCGGTGCGAGGCGCCGCCAAATATCTCGCACAAGGCATCGCCCAGGCGGACGCGATGCGCGCGCAGGGCGTCGATGTCGACCCGGCGACGCATGCGGTGATGTACTACAACGGCGGCCCGCGCGGCTGGACCAATGCCGGGGCCTATGCGCAATCGGTCGGCGGCCATTACCGCGATCTCATCGGCGCGGCGAATGCCGGAGCCGCTCCGACGGGCCCTGGCGCGCCGCTGATGATGGTCGGGATGCGGGCGATGCCGGGCGGCGGCCCGGTCGGGCCCGATCTGATGCCGGCGGGCGGTGCGGCGGCCGCCTCGGGCGCCGGCGCTGGGGGCGACGGAGGCCTCGATGTCGACAGTATCGTCAACGGGATCGCTAGCGGCCGGCTGACCGTGCCGGCGATGCCGAGGCTTTCAGCGGCAGCGCCGGTGTCGGGGCCGGCGTTTTCGGCGGCGGGGGGTGCCGCTGCCGGAGGGGCCGATGGAGGCGGCCAGGCTCCGGCGCTCGATGTCGCAGGCCTCGTGCAGACCTACAACCAGTATCGCAGCTTCCCGGCCGGCGTGCCGATCGCGACCCAGGTCCTCGGCATGCTGCAGAAGATGGCGCCCGAAGGGTTCCAGGTGAACATGGACGGCTCGCTGTCGCCGCGCGCCGGCTACGCGCAGGGCGAGGCCGCGGTCGCCGGCGCCCGCGAGGAGGCGCAACAGCGCGCGCAAGTGCAATATGCCGGCCCGATCGCCGCCGCCAAGGCCGCCGGAGTAGCGCCCTACGAGATGGTCGAGGCGACCGTCCAGACGCCGAACGGCCCGGTCAAAATGCAGGTCCCAAAGGATCAGTACGAGCAGGCGATGCGGGCGCAATTCGGCGCCGGCGGGGCGGCGCCGGCGGTTCCCAGCGCAACACCCTCCGCGCCGGCCGCAACGCCAGGCGCCCCCGCTGCAACTCCCGGCGCAACGCCGGCCGGCGGGGCTGCAACGCCAGCGGCACCGGGTGCAACGCCGACGGGCGGGGTCGCGCCCGTGCCGACAGCACCTGTCGGAGGCCTCCAGATTACCGGCACGCCCGTCGCGCCGCTCGGCTACGACGAGGCGACCAAGGCGATGAACGAGCTGCGGACCTCGGCGAGCCAGGCGCAGGACGAGCTCGCGACGATCCAGAGCATGCGCGATCTGATGGGCCCGAACGGACAGGGCATCAAAACCGGCTGGGGCGCCGAAGCTCGGGCCGATGCCGGCCGGTTTCTCACCGCTCTCGGTGTCGACCCGGAGTCGGTCAAGGGGCTGCTCGGCATCGCCCCGGCCGACGCCGACGCGTTCCAGAAGCAGGCCTTGCGGCTATCGTCGGAGGCGGTGCGGCAGATGGGGGCTCGAGAACCGGGGAGCGTCATCTCGATGTTCACCCGCGCCTACCCCAGTCTCGAGACCCAGCCGGCGGCGCTCGACCTGATGACGAACATGCTGGCGATGCAAGCGCGACGGACGCAGGACCGGCGCGACCAGGTCCTCGCGCAATGGCAGCAGGGCGGCGGCGGGTATGGCGCATTCACCCAAGCCGACGCGGCTTTTGACCGCAGCAACCCGGCGACCAACTATCTGCACGCCGCCGAAGCGATAACGCCCGGTTATCATCAGCAGGCCTGGGGCAGCGCCAGTCCGGACGAGATGCGGGCGATCTTCGGTCTGATCCCGGTCGGGCGGCGATACACCGATATTTCCGGCACCCTTCGCACCCGCGGCATGCCGGCGCCGCCGGCGCCGGTATCGGCCACGGCGCCAACTGTACCGCCGAGCTGAGCCATGGCCTCGATCTTTGATGAGGATGCGCCAGTCGAGGTCGTCCCGACCGCGCCGTTGGTAACGGGTGCCTCACCTGCTCCGGCGGCGGCAGCGCCGGCGCCGACGGCGGTAGTGCCGTCGGCGAGATCTGCGGACATTTTCGCCGGTGACGCGCCGATCGCGGTGGCAACGGCGCCCGCGGCCGTTGAGGCCGGCCAGGGCGGCCCGTGGTACCGTGTACCAGAAGTGTTTGCCGGTGGTATGGCGCGCGGCGCCCTCGGGCTGCCGGGCGTTCCCGGCAATATCGAGGCGCTCGGCCGCGCCGGGCTCAATTATCTCTTCGCCGGGGTCAGTCCGGAGCCGTATCTGCCGACGAGCCAAAGTTTTGTCTCCGGCGCCGAGGGTTTACCCGTGGTCGGGCCGGCATTGGCGGCGACTGAGCCTCGTACCCGCGGCGAGCGTTACTGGTCGCGGGCCGGGGAATTTGTCGGCGGCACCGCGCCGACGCTGTTTTTGGGCGGGACCCCGACCCTCGCGAACGTTCTCGGCCAGAGCGCGCGCGCCGCCGGCGCCGGCGTCGGCGCCGAGTTCGCCAGGGAGCTCTATCCGACGCATCCGATCGCCACGTCATTGGCCGGAGCGCTGCTCGGCCAGACCGGGACCGGTCTGGCACTCGGGGCTGGCAGCCGCCTCGGCGCCGCGGCGGGGCTGACGCCGACGGCCTCGACGCCGCTGACCCAGGCCTATGAGGCGGCCGGCATCACGCCACGCCTGGCCGGCGATGTGACACAGAGTTCGCTGTGGCAGGTTGGGCAGCGCGTTGCGGGAACCTTGCCGGGCGGCGGCCAGGTCGCGCGCGCCGGCGAGCAGACGGTCGGCGAATTCGGCAATTCGGTCGAGAACACCGCCAGCAAATTGGCGCCGGCGGTGTCGAAGATCGAGACCGGAGGGGCGGTGCAAAAGGCCGGAGAGGACTGGCTTAACAACTGGAAAGCCAATGAAAAGAGCGCGTGGAACAACGTCAACGTGCCCGATGATGCGCCAGTCGACATGTCGGGAGTGATGTCGACACTGCAGGCCCGCCTTGGCACCTATCCCGGCGCGCCGCGGCTGGCGGCCAGCCAAGGCAACGCCGAGCTGCGCCAGCTCCATGACGATCTGACGAGTGATATCGGCGACAGCGGGACCCTGCAATGGCAGGCCGCGAAGAATTTGCGCAGCGATATCGGCGCCAAGATCGGCTCCGGCGCCTGGTCGCCAGACCGTGATCTCGCCGCGCTCAACGCGGTGCATGGCCAATTGACCGACGCGCTCGGCGCGACCGCCGCGGCGCACGACGCCGAGGACGCGTGGCAGACGGCGCGGGCGGTCACCAAAGAGGGGCATGATTTCCTCGACAACGGGCTGCGCAGCATTCTCAACGCCAACCCCGAGGGCGCCGTCGACCAGGCGATGCGCGGCATCAAGCGCGGCGGCGGTTCGCTGCTGACGGATTTGCGGGCGCAGATGCCCAACGCGGTCGACCAGCTCGGCGGCTATCAGCTCCGCCAGATGGCGCTGGCACCGCCGTCGCGGCAGAACGCGACCGGCACCGCGATCTCGCCGAGCAGCTATCTGACCGGCCGCACGTCATTGTCGCCGGAGGCCTCCGCGGCGTTGTTCGGCCGCCCCGATGTCGCCGCCGATCTCAACAATCTCGACCAGGTAGCGGGCTCGATGCGGGCGACCTATGAACGCCTGCCGAACCCCAGTGGCACCGGCGCCACGGTCATGCATGCGGTGCCGTGGACGGCGATCCCGACCGGCGCCGTCACCGGCTTTGTGCATGGTGGCCTGCCGGGCGGGCTCGCCGGTGCCGCCACCGGCGCCGCGACAATTGCGCCGGGCCTGGCCCTCGCCAACATCCTGGCGCGTCCGGCCGGCACGCGGTTGCTGCTCGGCCCAGCCGAGCGGGGCCGCTTCAATGTGCCGGGCTATGCCGTCGGCGGGGTGCTCGGACCGTATCTCGCGCAATAAAAAACCCCGCCGAAGCGGGTTTTTTGCATGCCGCCCTCTTCGAGGGCGCGGGTCAGGCTCAGCCGATCGCTCATTTGTGCTCGCGTTCGGCTACCTCAAGGCCGAGCTCGATCAGGTATTGCACCGCCGCGGTCTTGCTCGGTGCTACCGGTTGCTTGGCCATCCAGGACTCGATGCGCGCGTTGAGCTCATTGCTGATGCGGCCCGACAGGCGCGGCGGCGATCGCGGGGTGGAGGCCCTGGTGGCGGGCGACCGGCGGGAGCGTGCCATGGCGCCAACATAAGCTATTTGGCGCCAATTTTCAAAGGGATTGCCAATGCCGTGGAACGGTTCCGGGGTGTTTACCCGGCTCTACAGCTGGGTCGCCGATCGCGACAATGGCATCGACATCACCGCGTCGCGGTTTGATGCCGATGAGGACGACATCGTCCAGGGGCTGATGAATTGCCTTACCTGCGACGGCCAGACCGTGCCGACCGCCAACCTGGCGATGCGCGGGTTTCGCATCATCGGCGCCGGCGACGGCATCAACCCCGGCGATTATGCGACGATCCGCCAGCTGTCGAGCGGGACCTTTGCGGCGAGTTTCGCCTCACTCAGTCTCCCCGGCACGTTGACTGTCTCCAGCGCCTCGACCCTGGCCGCGGTTACCGCCAACAGCCTGTCGGTCAGCGGCACGACAACGACGCAGGAACTCACCGTCAACGACCGCGCCGCGATCCTGGAGATCGATCTCGGCCACTCGCAATCGAACCGCCAGGGGTGGTTTGACGGCGCGAACGGCAATGGCAGCCTCAACGGCAACTTCTATGTCGGCGGCGGTCTCTATGTCTCCGGCAACCGCCTCAATGTCTACGGCGGTAGCAGCCCCGGCCTGGCTCTGATCAACACCGCCGGCAGCGGTCCTTTTGCGGTGTTCAACTCATCCGGCAATCTCGGGTTTGGTCCGGCCGACGGCAACGGCAACCCGACCGCGTTTTGGGGCTGGTTCGACGGCAACGGCAATTTCGGGCTGGCGCACAACCTCAATGTCAGCGGCTCGGCCCAGCTAGCGCATTTGAGCGTCAGCGACGAAATCTACTCGACCGGCAACAATGCCGGCTTTCAGTTCGCTGATCGCGGTGCGTCCGGGCAGAATTGGGCCTGGTATGCGACTTCCGGTTCGGCGCGGCTCTGGCTCGGCAGCGACCGGATGTGGGTCGACAGCAGCGGCAATCTGACGACGAACGGCGGCGCCACTTTCAACGGCTATACGACGGCGTCGGATCTCCGCAGCAACCAGAATGTCTATGTGCCCAACGGGTGGGTCCATGCCGGTGCCGACCTGCAGGCGGGCACGAATTGCACGGTCGGGCAGAACCTCTCGGTCGGCGGCACCGCCGCGGTCAACGGCGGCCGCTTCGTCATCACCAGCGGTTCGGCGCCATCGCTGGCCATTCACAATGTTGTCGATGGCAGCACTTGGGGGATGTGGAACGCCAGCGGCAATCTGCAATGGGGCGGCACTGACGGCAGCGGCAACCCGACGCAATCACTGATGCGTCTCGACGGCGGCGGCTCGCTGTGGCTTGGCTACGGCGACTTCCACGTCCCCGCATATGTCTATGCCGGAAATATCAATTGCGGCGGCCAGCTCGATGTTTCGGGTGGCACCATGCTCGGCGGCCAGATGTATCCGCAAACGGACAACGCAATCAATCTGGGCGATCTCGCGCCGGCGCGCGCCTGGTCGAGCGTTGCCTCCTATCAATTCCTCACCGCCTCGGATCGCAGCGTCAAAGCCGACATCACCGAATTGCCAGACGATTGCCTGGCGTTGGTGCGGTCGATCACGCCCAAACGGTACCGGCTGGCGGGGGCGCAGGGTGCCGAGGCGCAGCGTGTCCATTGGGGCTTTGTCGCGCAGGATGTAGGTGTGGCGATGGCGGCGGCCGGCTGTGAATTCGGTGGCTACGTCACCGCCGAAAACGGGATCGAGGGTCTTTCCTACAACCAGCTGTTGGCGCTGCTGTGGCGCGGTGTCCAGGAACTGGCGGCGGCTTGACCGCCCTTTAAGCTTTCATCACCAACAGAGAGGAAGCAATGGCTCGCAGACTGGAACTGCGCACCGTCGAGCTCGCCGATGCGGCGGGCAACCCGCAGACCCTCGATTACGGCGTGATGATGATGCTGATCCTACGCTCGGCGCCGCGCGGCGGGGTGTCGCTCGACGACATGCTGAAGGCGGTCGAGGCGCTGAAGCCGATCCGGGCGGCGGTCGAGGCCAACGCCGACCACCTCGTGCTCTCCGACGAGCACTGGCGCACGCTGGTCGAGAAACTCGCGGTGTTCCCGTTCGCGGTCGCCGATCCGGCGCTCGCCGAGTTCGGGCTGATGATCCGCAACGCTCCCGAGATCGGTGCCCCCAACGGCCCGGCCGACGTGCTGCGGCCGCCACTGAGCGACAGCTCGCGGCTCGCGGAGCGTGGGCACTAGAGGGCCGAGCGATGCCGTGGGAACCCGACGGGACATTCCAGCGCGTCTACAGCTGGGAGGCCGACGCCAATAACGGCCTCCTCATCGATGCGACGCGGATGGACACCGACACCGATGACATCGTCAACGGACTCGCCCAGCTGCGCCAGCAGGCGCAGTCGGGCAGCATGCAGTGGGGCGGCGCCGCGGTCGGCACCGCCAGCGCGCCGAGCATTACCGTGGCGCCGGCGCCAACCGCGCTCGCCGCCGGCAACCGCTATCTATTCCTGCCCGGCGCCGCCAATACCGGGCCGGCGACGTTGCAGGTCAATACACTCGCGGCGGTGCCGCTGCGCAACCGCGGTCCGCTGGTCGGCGGCGAGCTGCAGCCGGGGGTCGCGGTCAGCGTCGTCTATGACGGCGCCAATTTTCAGATCGAGGGCGGGGTCAGCCACATCACCGCGCTAAACCCAGGGGCCGGCCTCACCGGCGGTGGTGTCGCCGGGCCATTGACGCTCGGCCTCGTGATCCCGGTCGCGGTGTCCTCGGGCGGTCTCGGTGTCACCGGCCTGGCGGCGCACGGTCTCGTCGTCGGTCAGGGCACCGCGCCGGTGACGACGGTTGCGCCGGGCGCCGCGAACACCGTGCTGATCGCCAGCGGGCCGATCGCCGATCCCAGTTTCGGGGCGCTGTCACCGCTGCTCGATACGCTGTTCGGCAATACCCAGGGCACGATCGCATTCCGCGGTGCGAGCGGTTGGGCCGGTTTTGCGCCGGGTCCGGTCGGCGCGTTGCTGCAGACCCAGGGACCGGGCGCCAACCTGGGCTGGTCGACCGCTGCGGGGACCGGCACGATCAGCGGAGTCAGCCCCGGCCGGGGCCTCACCGGCGGCGGCACATCCGGGAGCGTGACATTGGCCTTGGCGGTGCCGGTGGCGATCACCGATGGCGGCACAAATGCCGGAGACGCGGTCACGGCGCTCGCCAATCTCGGCGGTGCGCCGCTCGCCTCGCCGGTGTTCACCGGCGCGCCACAGGCGCCGACCCCCAGCATCGGCGACAATAGCCAGGCGATCGCGACCACCGCCTTTGTGCAGTCGCTGGCGGCGAGCGCCCTGCCGCTAATGGACGGTGCGGCCGCGGCCGGCACTGGCTCAACCTGGGCGCGCGCCGATCATGCCCATCCGAGCGATACCTCACGTGCGCCGCTTGCCTCCCCCGTCTTCACCGGCGCACCCAAGGCGCCGACCCCGACCGCCGGCGACAACAGCACGAACATCGCGACCACGGCCTTTGTTGCGGCCGCGGCGTTTCTGCCGCTTGCCGGAGGCACGCTAACCGGGCAGCTGACGGCGCCGCGTTACCGGGTCACTGCCGGCGGCACCGGATCGGCTGCCGAATATGACCTCTACAACACCACACCGCTGGTTACCGCCGGCGGCCTGTGGCGTATCGATGTCGGCTCTGCGGGCAATTTCAATCTGAACCTCAACACCGCCGCAGCGGGCGATTTCTCGACGACGATGCCCGTGATGCAGTCGACGCCGGCTGGGGTGATGACGATCGGTGCGAGCGGCGGTGCCGCCGATCCGTTCGGGCTCTATGTCGACAGCGGCAAGACGGCACGGATCAACTTTACCGTCGGCGGCACCCGCACCTGGTATGCGGGCGTCGATAGCGGCGGCCGCTTCGCGCTGGTCGACGGCAGCGCCAGCGGCACGCCGACACGACTGTCGATCGATACCAACGGGCTGGTGTCAATCCCGAGCGGTACCGTCGCGAGCCCCGGGCCGCCGCCGAGCGATATGCGCGGCGGCGGCAGCGGCGGCGGGATCTTCAATTATCTGACTTGTTTCAACCAGTTCATGTTCAACGCCTACTGGGGCGCCAGCGGTCAGAATTATCTACAAAGCGGCTACACCGCCGCGCAGATCCAAATGTCACAGAGCACCGGCGAGATCGACTTCTACAACACTTCCAACACCGGCACCGCCGGCGCCGCGGTGTCGCTTACCCTGGTGGCGAGCATCGGGACGGGCGGTGCGATCTCGTCCCGCGCCGGCAGCAACACCGGTTTCAATTTTTACGATCGCTCCGGCAGCGGTCATTACTGGAGTTTGAACGCCTACAACGACCAGTGTTACCTGTATTCGAGCCAATGGGGCGGCAATGTTCTGCGCATCGATCAAAACGGCGGGTTTAATTTCCAATCATCAAACGGCAATGTCTTGCCGCAAAACGATCATACGATTTGGTGCGGGGTTTCCGGTTTCGCGTGGAGCGGGGTGCAGTCCTACAACTACGGCACGTCCTCGGATGCGCGCCTGAAGCGCGACATCGCGCCGGTGCCGGCGGTGGCGCTCGCGGCGGTCAAGGCATTGTCGCCGGTTACCTTCCGCTGGCTGCACGAGGAAGGCGACGCGGCGCCGCTGCACCACGGTTTTGTCGCCGGTCATGTGCGCGAGGTCCTCGGCGAGGGGTTCGGCGGCTGGTGGCGGGATGCCGTGAGCGGCCTCGAAAATCTCGCCTATAACGATCTGGTCGCGGTGCTGTGGCAGGCGGTGCGCGAGTTGAGCGATGAGGTTGCGGCGCTGAAGGCGGCGGCGTGAGCCGATGACGAGCCCTGATGGCCAGCCCCGAGGAGCCGCCCGGCGGCAGGCTGGCCGCGCTCGTGGAGCGCGTGCTGGCCTATATGGACCGGCCGTGGAAAGCGGCCGTCGGCATCGTGCTCGTGGTTTTGGTCGGGCTCGGCTGGGCGGTCTGGCAGGAGCGCGAACGGCTCGTCGACCTGTTCACACCGGAGGGCCACACGGCGCTCGATACCGGCGCGTTGCCGGCGGTGCTGGCCGATCTGATCGTGCAGACGCATGGCGATGTCGCCGCGGTGTGGAGTGTTGATCTTGGCGCCAATGCCGCCCATTTCGAGCAGGGACGCAGGCGCGGCGGCGGGGCCTGGACGTTCGCGCCGGCGCGGGTGCCGGCGATCGTCACGACGAGCGATCCCAAGGCGCTGGTCGGGTTGCTCGGCGGCGACACCGTGTGTGACGGGCTCGACAATCCGCAGTCCCTGGTGATGCAGCGCTTTCTCGAGGAGGGGATGCGGCGGCTGTGCGTGACGCCGATCCCGCCCGAGGGGAATTTGATCGGTCTGTTGACTTTTGCCTGGCGCGAGCCGCCGTCGGCGGCCGCCGAGGCGGCGGCGATCGGCGTCGCCGAAGAGCGCGCGCGTGAGCTCGTCACCCGCTGGTAGTTCGACTCGAGGGAGCGGCTGTGTTAAGACGCGAGCTTCGCCAGGAGCGCCGCAAGCATCGAGAGCGCCAGCAATGGCGCTATTGGCGGCGCTACTTCCTCCTTCGGCGCTGGCGTCGGGGACCCAGCGAACCCGCTCGGCTGTGGACCGCGCCTTTCGACCAGGCGTCGAATGAGCAACCTGACACCGTGAATGGCTTGCTCCATCATCTGCGGTTCGTAAGTAGGCCTCGGTGGCGGGCTTATCGGGAGATGTCGCCGGAGCCCCGTTTAACCGAGGCGGCTGCGCCGGGGGAGGTTCCTGCGCCGGTGTCGCCAGAGGCAATCGAGGAGCGTCAACAGCGCCAACTTCAACCGGACGTCAACGTCGGTGGCGGCGGTTTCTACGGTCGATTATTATGCGGAGGTTGCGGTGGCGTCACCGCCCGCGTCGTGGCGAGTGCCGTACGTCGGCGTCGCTGCTGCCAGCATGCCGGCAGCTTGGGAAGTCCGCTCCCTGAGCTGGAGAAAGAAGGCGGGTTCTCTGGCGCTCACGTCGGTGGTGCTGACATGATGCAAACCTTGGAGTTTTTGCGTGAACACGCGGTAACGTTGCCGCTGTTGGCGAAATTTGCCATTGCGATGGCGGTCATTGTAGGGGTTCCGCCCCTGGCTCGCCGAGCGCATTTCCCGATTGTGGTCGGATTGCTGCTGACTGGGGTCGTCATCGGCCCGCATGGGCTTGATGTGGCTGGACAGAATCGACCGGTTGCAGAGTTCTTTGCAGAATTGGGGGCGTTGCTTTTGATGTTCTTTGCCGGCCTAGAAATCGACCTTACCCAATTTAGGCAGGCGCAGCGTAAGACGATCATTTTCGGTGTGTGGACGACCGGCCTCCCTCTATTGCTCGGCACCGCCGTCGGATTCCTGTTTGGCTATAAACCGGTTGCCGCGGTCGTATTAGGCTCGCTGCTGGCGTCGCATACGCTCCTCGGACTGCCGATCGCAACTGGACTTGGCGTTGCCCGGCTCGAACCCGTGACGGTGACCGTGGGTGCAACGGTCATCTCCGACACCCTGTCTCTGATCGTATTCGCGATCTGCGTGCCGACCTGGGAAAACGGCTTTTCCGTCACCGGACTCGCGGTGCAGCTGATCGAAATCGCGATCTTTGTCCCGCTGATCCTGTTTGGTCTCAGTCGGTTGGGCGCGTATCTCTTGAGCAAGGTCGAAGACGACGAGGACGCATATTTCATCTTGATGCTGGCAATTCTCGCCGTGGCGGGCACTCTCGCGACGAGTATCAACCTGCCCGGTATTGTCGGAGCTTTTCTCGCCGGATTGGCGATCAATGCAGCAGCTCAAGCCAGGCCGGCAAAAGAAAAATTGGAGTTCT
>Ga0306925_10003214_pt1 | contig 14378 bp, 10 predicted proteins | sample flu12Cox44000176_FD_203755 | JGI IMG/M metagenome (GOLD analysis project Ga0306925, IMG submission 203755) | Lab enrichment of tropical soil microbial communities from Luquillo Experimental Forest, Puerto Rico - flux8day.12C.oxic.44.000.176 (v2)... | ecosystem: Environmental > Terrestrial >... | reverse complement strand
CCGCACCTCGATCAAAACCCCATGAGCGTACGGCGGGTGCTGAAGATGGGCGAGCCGCTGCTGCACAGCGTCGCCGCTCCGGTGACGCGCTTCGATGAGGAGCTGCTCGCGCTGGTAGCCGATATGGACGAGACCATGCGCGCGCTGCACGGCGCCGGTATTGCCGCCCCGCAGATCGGTGTCGGTGCCCGGGTGGTGATCTTCGAGCTCAGCGACAATCCGCGCTACCCTCATATCGCGCCGGTTCCTTACACCGTGCTGGTGAATCCACTTGTCACGCCGCTCTCGGCCGAGCAGGATGAAGGCTGGGAGGGCTGTCTGTCGGTGCCCGGAATGCGCGGGCTCGTGCCGCGGTACCGGCGCATGCGCTACCGCGGCTTCGATCAGTACGGCTCACCGATCGACCGCACCGTGGAGGGCTTTCACGCCCGCGTGGTGCAACACGAGGTCGATCACCTCGATGGCATTCTCTTCCCGCAGCGAGTGCGGGATATGCGCGACTTCGGGTTCGAGGATGCACTTGCGGGGCGAATGACGCCGATGCCGGACTGACAGGCGACAGAAACCGAGGGAGAGGCAGCAATGAGTCAACGCGCCGCCGGCGCTTTCGACGTCAAGGTGACCCCGCAGAAGCCCGATACGCAGATCGCCCGGGCGGCGAATCTCGGCCGCCTCACGATCGACAAGCGCTTTCACGGTGACCTGGAGGGCATCAGCAAGGGCGAGATGCTGGCGACACAGACGGAGGTGCCCGGGTCCGCGGGTTACGTGGCGCTGGAGCGGGTGACCGGCAAGCTCAAGGGCCGCGCCGGCAGCTTCGTGCTGCAGCACAGCGCCACCATGACGCGCGGCAGCCCCAAAGCGAACATTGCCGTGGTCCCGGATTCGGGCACCGGTGAGCTGCAGGGGATCAGCGGCACGATGATCATCACCGTGGGCGCGGACGGCTCACACTCCTACGAATTCGATTACAAGATCGGTCCCTGATCTTCCCAGGCGAGCCGGCTCAGGGCGTCTGCTGCCAGCTTCCCGGGATGTTTGCCCGCTCGCCGCGTACGTCGCGCACCATGCGAATGGCGGACTCGACGCCCTGGTAGTAGCCGGGGATCTGGCCGAGCTCGCGGTAGCCGAGGGCGCGATAGAAAGCGCGCGCCGCTTCGTTGCCCGCCCGCAGCTCCAGGCCAATGATGAAGGTTCCGGCCGTGAGCGCCGATTCCTCGAGCCACTGCACCAGAGCCCGGGCGAGCCCGCGGCGGCGATGCGTGGGAGCCACGGCGAGCAGGTTGAGGTGCGCGACATCGTCGCCATAGCGCATGATCGCAAAGCCGGCAATGGTCACCCCGCTGCGCGAGGTGAGCACGACGCTGTCCGCGTCGCGCACGTGCCAGCGGATACGCGCCGCTCCCCAGGCCGGTTTCAGCCCGCTCTCGATGTGCGCCTGTGACATGGCGGCGAGCAGTGCGGCATCACCGATACGGGCCGGCGCCAGGCGGTATGGATGAGGAATGCGCGGCACGGTGCTGCGCGCATCAGGCGAGGGTGTGGAAGACTTTCTGCACGTCATCGTCCTGCTCGAGACGGTCGATCAGCGTCAGCACCTCGGTGGCCTTCTCCTCCGGGAGCTCCGTCGGTACCGTGCAGATGTATTCGTGCTCGGCGGAGAGCGGAGTGATGCCGCGCGCCTCGAGCGCCTCCTGCAGCCGGCCGAAATCGGCGAACGCGCAGCGGATCACCAGCTGCGGCTCACCTTTCTCGCCGGTGCTCTCGCCCATCTCGTCGAGTCCATGATCGATGAGGTACAGCTCGAGGTCGTCCTGGTCCAGGCCCTGTGGGTTCAGGCGGAACACGCCCATCTTGCGGAACATGAAGCTCACACTGCCGTTGGTGGCGAGATTGCCGCCGCCCTTGGCGATGAGGTTGCGCACGGCCGCCACCGTGCGTGTCGGATTGTCCGTGGCGGTCTCCACCAGGAGCGCAACGCCGTACGGCGCGTAACCCTCGTAGAGCACCTCCTGGTAACTGGTAGCGTCACGCCCCGCGGCGCGCTTGATCGCCGCTTCGATCTTGTCCTTCGGCATGTTGACGGCGCGCGCGTTCTGGATGACGCGCCGCAGGCTCGGATTTGCGCTCGGGTCGGGCCCCCCGGCCTTGACGGCCATGGTGATGTCCTTCGCGATGCGGGCGAACTGCTTCGCCATGCGGTTCCACCGCGCGAACATCGTGTGCTTGCGGACTTCGAAGATGCGGCCCATGCGGTGCATGGTGCACGAAGCGCACAAGCGGTGCCAGCTACGGCCGGCAGCGGAGATACGGGGAGTTGGCCGCTCGAGCGGCCCCGGCGCAGGCGAGCTACGCGAGTTGCGCCTGCAGCACGCGCATGCGCCGCAGCTGCAGGCTCAGGCGCCGCTCGATCTCACGCAGGCAGCGTTGCAGTTGCACCTGGTCCAACTGCTCGAGCACGGCGCGCTTTTTCTCACCGAGCCACTGCTCCTTGACCTTCGCCCACTCGGCAATGGCCGCCAGGAAGCTCTCGTACTCGTGTGCCACGCGCGCACGCAGCGACTCGACATGCGCCGCTGCGCCGATGGTCGGAAGCCGCTCGAGGCGCGCCTGCGCACGCCGGAACTGCATGGCGAGCAGTGCCCGCTGGATCTGGAACACCGGGGTGCGCTTCAGCCGGCGGGTGAGGCCCACCACCTGCAGCGACGCAATCAGCCACTTGGTGGGGTCCCACTGCCACCAGCGGACGCCATTGCGGTAGTCGTGGGCAAAAATGTGGTGGAAGTTGTGATACCCCTCGCCATAGGTGATGACGGCGAGCACCGGGTTGTCACGCGCGGTGTTCTCCTCGGTGTACGGCCGGGTGCCCCACATGTGCGCCAGCGAGTTGATGAAGAAGGTGACGTGGTGGCTCCACACCAGCCGCAGCACGCCGGCGAGGATCAACATGCCCCAGATGTCGTGGAACACGAGCCCGGCGGCGAGCGGCAGTCCGAAGTTCAGCGCGACCGCGAGCGGCACGTAGTAACGGTGCTGGAACACCAGCAGCGGATCCTTCCTGAGGTCGGGGATGTTGCTGAAGTCGTCCCGCCCGCTCGGGTACGCGCGCAGCATCCAGCCGATGTGCGAGAACCAGAATCCGCGCCGCGCGGAGTAGGGATCACGATCCTCGTCATCCACGTACAGGTGATGGGTGCGGTGTCCGCTGCACCATGAGAACACGCTGTTCTGCAGCGCCATCGTGCCGAACAGCAGGTAAAACAACCGCAGGCTCCAGTGCGCCTCGTAGGTACGGTGCGCCCACAGGCGGTGGTAGCCCGCGGTAATCGCCATTCCATTGGCGACGAGGAAGAAGGCGAACACCCCCCAGTCAGCCGTGCTGAAACCGTGGGTCAGGCCGTACCACGGCACCAGCACTGCAGCCGCCGCGAAGGTGAGCGCGAACATCAGGGCGTTCGGCCAGATGATCGGAGCGTGCGGCGAGCTGTCGGAAGTGGCGGGCATGCGCTTTGGGGATCCTGAGCTGGGGTTGCGGCGAGGCCTCAATAGGGGCCCGTCGCCGGTCCTCAAGGGAGGGCGGCGTAACTTAGCATGCCTGCGGGGGCGATGTGGGGCTTGGGTCGTCGTTTTTGAGTATGCTGCCGCGCCGCGAGAGTCGATTCGCATTCGCAAATGCCATGACCGTGACGTGCTTCCGCGCATTCCTGCGCCGGCTTTCCCTGCACCCGGCCCGGGCGCCAGCGGCGCAGGCGACGCTGCTCATCGCCGCGTGGTTCGCGCTCGCGCCGCAGGCCCAGGCGGCACGGGCCTACGTTTCCAACGAGGACGACGGGACCGTAACGGTGGTCGATACGGAGCGCCTCGAGGGCCTTGGCACCATCAGCGTCGGCAAGCGTCCGCGCGGTCTTGCGCTCAGCCACGACGGCAAGCGGTTGTACGTGGCGCTCAGCGGGCTGCCGAAGTGCCCCCCTCCCATGACGGACGCGGACTGCGCCAAGCTACCGCGCGATGTGGAAGCCGATGGCGTAGCCGTGATCGACACGGCAACGCTCGCGCCGGCCGGGAAATTGCGCGGGGTTTCGGATCCGGAGCGTGTGGACCTGAGCCGCGACGACCGGACCTTGTTCGTGAGCGAGGAGGATGCAGCACGGCTCGCGGCCCTCGACCTGCGCAACGGCAGCGTACGTGCGCGCACGCCGGTCGGACGCGAGCCCGAGGGTGTGCGGGTCTCGGCGGATGGCCGCTGGGTGCTGGTAACGAGCGAAGAAGAGAACACGCTCCTCATCATCGACGCGCACACGCACGCGTTGCAGGCCACCGCCAGGGTAGGTCAGCGTCCCCGCGATGTGGTGGTAGCTCCCGACAACCGCACGGCCTACGTCTCGGGCGAAGCGGACGGATCGGTGTACCGCGTGGCGCTGCCCTCCGGTGCACCCGCGATGCCTCTGCTGCAGCTGCATAGCGGCGCACGCCCCATGGGCGTCGCGCTCGATGCGGCGAGCGGGCGGCTCTACGTGACGACCGGTCGCGGCGGCACTGTCGCGGTGATCTCCATTGCCGATCAGCACCTCATCGGTGAGGTCGCCGCCGGGGCGCGCCCGTGGGGAGTCGCGTTGACGGGCCACGGTACTCGATTGCTCACCGCCAATGGCCCCGGCGGAGATCTCGCGGTCATCGATACACGCACGCTCGCCGTGCTCGGCCGGGTGCCGACGGGTCACGGCTCGTGGGGCGTGGTCGCCGAGCCGTGAAGCGCGCGGGGCCTGGTTAGTCAGAATCGGACCATCACGCCCGCACCCCAGATCGTCTCGCTGGTATGCAGATCCGGGAACCATACGCCGCCTTCGCCCGCGCAGGCGTTAGCGTCGTAGACGGCGCCGCCGTAGACGCTGCCGTTGTTGCATACCGGGCTCGCCGGCGATCCAGTGTTGCCCGCGGGCGGGGTCACCCCGCCGGGGCCTGACCAGTAGGGCACGTCCGAATGGCGGTAGGTCACTTCCGTCCACCAGGTGATCCAGGTCTTCGGCATGTACTGGAAGTTGAGCTGCACGTCCCACTGGTAGAGCTTCTGGCCGGGATTCTCAGTGAAGTACGGCGTGCCGGTCACCGCGGTGGCGCCGTTGATCGGTGGCACCAACGCGAGGTAACGCCCGGGGTTGTTCATGAAGCCGCCGCCGAGTGTCACCGCATACTGGTCGTGGTCGAACCACATGCGGTTGTAGGCCATCATGCCGAAGAAGTTGGACTTGTTAGGTCCGCTCGAGCAGTGCACACCGCCACCGGACTGACAGCCGAGGTCCCAGGTGAGCGACATGGCCATCTTCGAGAGCCCGCCGCTGTCCTTACGGTCGTAGTACTTCCACAGGAAGCTGTCGTCCTCGTGATAGCGCGTGACGTGGGCGTAATTGACATAGGTGCCGCCAGGATTCGGCAGGCCGATCGGTGCATTCGGGTTGCCGCCGTTGTTGGGGTAACCGCTACCGCCCGCGAGGTTGTCCTGCCCGATGGCGTAGGTGTTGAACACCAGCTTGATCGAGTCGTTCGGAATCCACAGGATCTGTCCGCCGAACCCCGGATGGCTGTTGTATTTGGCGTAGGACTGCCAGCCGTTGATGAGCCACGGCTCGATCTTGAGCGTCTGTGTCGGAAACCACTGCACGCGCAGTCCGTTGAAGAACCACGGCGTGTTGGATGACACGAAGGACGGCTGGTAGGTCCAGTTGTCGAAGTTGTAGTAGCTGAAGAGCCCCACGTACGAGACGAAGATGCCGGCGTCGACGTTCAGCCCGTGATTGACATCCCAGTGGTAACCGGCGTTGGCCTCCGACATGTACTTGTAAGCGCCCTGCAGATCCCACTGACCGACACCGAGGCTCGCGTCATTGCGCGGGGTGGTCACCGCGAACATGCCGAACATCGACAGGAAGCGCGCCCTGACGTTGTGCCAGTGGAAATCGCCGCCGAAGCTCACCTGCTCGATCTGGAACTCACCCGAGCGGAATTCCTCGGTCGAGCCGACGATGGTGTGATCGACCGGGTGATTGAGGCTCTGTAGATAGTTGACGTCGAAGCGGATCTCGGGCGTGAAGAACTTGGTGTCGAAAACCGGTGTCGTTGCGCGGCTCGTGCCATTCATCCAGCCGAGGTCACCCACCGCGAAAGGCGTGTAGGTATCGACTTCCGGTGCGGGTGCCGGCGACTGCAGCGCCTCGGGTACCGCCGCCGCGACGGCGGCGGCTGCCGCGGCGGCCATCTCGGGAGAGGGCGTGGGAGCTGCGGCAGGCGCTGCACCCACCGCCGGGGCGGCCGGTGCGGCCGGGACGTTCATCACCAGGTCCGAGCGGGTCGCCTTGCCCGTCACCACCACGAGCGCGGGAGTGCTGACGACCGGCTGACCCCCGACCTGCGCGCTCACCGTCCAGGTCCCGGGCGGCAGGTCGCCAAACGAATAGACACCATCGCTGCCGGAAAGCGTCGCACGGATTGCGCCGCCGTCGGTGCGCCTGGCCGTGACGGTCGCGTCAGCGACCGGCGCGCCCGCCGTCGTCGTCAGCCTGCCGACGATCGCACCCAACTCGGCCGCGCGCGCCAGGGGCAGCAGCGCCATCGCGAACACGAGCAGCACCGGCGCGCGCATCCATTTCGTTGGGCATCTCATCGACTTGCATTCCTCGGGCGGTCGGCGCGGTTGCACCGGGGCGGGCTCGCCATGGTACGCAGCCACGCGTCCGCAGAAAGACCAAACGGTGTTAAGAAAATGGCGGCCGCCGGGGGGAGGCATGCTACCGTTGGCCCCATCCGTCACATGGGGAACCACCGCGGTGACTGCAGCTCCCGAGGCGGCTCGATTCGTCCTGGCGGTCGCGGCGCTGACGATCGCTGGCGTTGGCTCGGCGCAGGAGGCGCCAATTCCCGGCGCAGTGGAGCAGGCCGCGCGCAGCTACATTACCCGGGCATCTCTCGAGGCGCCGATCCGCTTGCTGTCCTCGGATCTGCTCGAGGGCCGGGGTCCCGCCACACGCGGCGATCAGCTCGCGCGGCTGTACCTGCAGACGCGGCTCGAGGGCATGGGCTACCAGCCTGCTTTCGCCAACGGCGCGTGGCAGCAGCCCTTCGACATCGTCGGCATCACGGGGCAATTCCCCAGGAGCTGGACCTTCCAGGGCCGCAGCGAGCGCGTCGATCTGACCTGGCGCGACGACTACATCGCCGGCAGCGGTGTGCAGAGCGAGAGCGTTTCCATCGAGGACGCCGAGCTGGTGTTCGTCGGTTACGGCATACAGGCGCCCGAGTTCCGCTGGGACGATTTCAAGGGCGTGAATCTCGCGGGGAAGATCCTGCTGATGATGAACAACGATCCCGACTGGGATGCGAACCTGTTCGCCGGCAAGCGCCGGCTCTATTACGGGCGCTGGGACTACAAGTACGAGAGCGCTGCGCGGCAGGGCGCGGCCGGGGCGATCATCATCCATACCACGGCGTCCGCAGGGTATCCGTGGCAGGTGGTGCAGAGTTCCTGGGGCGGGGAGCAGTTCCAGCTGCCGGCCGGCAGCGAGGCGCGCCTGCGGCTAAGGGCCTGGGCGACCGAGGATGCGGTACGGCGGCTGCTGAAGGCGAGTGGTTACGATCTGGACAAACTCGTGGCCGCCGCGCGCTCGCGCGAGTTCCATCCGGTACCACTCGGCATTCGGACCTCCCTCAGCTTCACCAACAAGCTCGCCAGCGTGCAGACCGCCAACGTCGGCGGGCTGTTGCCCGGCAGTGACCCGAAACTCGGTGTGCAGGCGGTGGTGCTCTCGGCGCACCACGACCACTTCGGTATCGGCGAGCCCGACACCAGCGGCGATCGGATCTATCACGGCGCGGTCGACAATGCCTCCGGCTGCGCGCAGGTGCTGGCGATCGCGCAGGCGCTCGCGGCGCTGCCCGAGCGGCCGCGGCGCTCGGTGCTGGCGCTGTTCGTCGCCGGCGAGGAGCGCGGGCTTGTCGGCTCGAAGTACTACGCCGAGCACCCGACCTTTCTTCCGGGCCGCATCGCCGCGGACATCAACATCGACGGCGGCAACATCTTCGGCCGCACCCGCGATGCGACTTCGATCGCACTCGGCAAGTCCTCGCTCGATGCGGTGGCCGCGCGCGTCGCCGCCACTCAGGGCCGGGTGGTGAAAGGCGATCAGTTCCCCGACCGCGGCTACTACTACCGCTCCGACCAGTTCTCGTTCGCCCGAATCGGCGTCCCGGCGCTGTTCTTCGATGACGGCACGGACTTTATCGGGCGGCCACCGGAATGGGGCCGCCAGCAGATCGAGCAATGGGAGCTCAAGAAATACCACCAGCCGTCCGACCGGCTCGAGGACAGCTGGAATTTCGATGGCATGATCGAGGACGCACAGCTCGCTATGCTGTCCGCCTGGCTCGTCGCGCAGGCGGACGCCATGCCCACCTGGCACCCGGGTGATGAATTCGAGGCGGCGCGCAAGCGCGCGCTTGCCGCGGTGGGCAGCCCCTAGCGCCACACCACCGGAGGAGCACATGTTCGAGCATCTTGCCGCGGTCGTTCCCGACCCGATACTCGGCCTGATGGCGGCGTTTCGCGCCGATCCGGACCCGCACAAGGTCGACCTGGGAGTCGGCGTGTATCGCGATGCTCAGGGCAACACGCCGGTGCTCGAGGTGGTGCGCCGCGCCGAGAGCGCCCTGATCGCACGCCAGACGACCAAGACGTACGTGGGGCCGGCCGGCAATGCGGGCTTCAACCAGGCCATGGAGCAGCTGGTGCTCGGGCCGGCACATCCGGCGCTCGCGGCCGGCCGGGTGCGCAGCGTACAGACACCCGGCGGCTGCGGAGCACTGCGGCTCGGCGCGGAGCTCATCCGCGCGGCCGACCCGGACACCGTGGTGCACGTGAGCACTCCCACCTGGGCAAACCACACACCGCTGCTCGCCGGCAGCGGGCTGCGGCTCGAGCGCTACCCGTACTTCGATGCCCCGACCGGTGGGGTGCGGTTCGGCGAGATGACCGCGGCTCTCGAGCGTCTGCCGCCGCGAGCGGTGGTACTGGTGCACGCTTCCTGCCACAACCCGACGGGCGCCGATCTGTCCCAGCAGCAGTGGCGCGAGCTGCTCGCGCTGGTTAAGCGACGACAGCTGACGCCCTTCATCGACATGGCCTACCAGGGACTCGGCGAGGGGACGGACGCGGACGCCTTCGGGCTGCGCCTGTTCTGCGCCGAGCTGCCGGAAGTGCTGTGCGCGGTGTCGTGCTCCAAGAACTTCGGGCTGTACCGCGAGCGCACCGGGTCCTTGCACCTCGTGAGCTCAACGCCCGCCGCGGCGGACGCGGCCCTCAGTCAGCTGGTGCGCATCGCGCGCGGCATCTGGTCGATGCCGCCCGACCACGGTGCTGCGATCGTGCAGGCGATCCTGCACGAGGACGCTTCGCGCCGGCAGTGGCTGTCCGAGCTCGAAGCGATGCGGCGCCGCATCGAGGAGCTGCGCCTCGAGGTGGTGCAGCAGCTGCGCCGGCAGTGCCCGCAGCGCGACTTCGGCTTCATCGCGCGCCAGCGCGGCATGTTTTCCTTCCTCGGCATCGACACCGCGCAGGTGCACGCACTGCGCGAGCGCCACCACGTGTACATGACCGACGACAGCCGCATGAACATCGCAGGCCTGCGGCACGAGAATCTCGAGTACTTTGTGCGCGCGGTGGCGGAGGTGCTGGCGGGGTAGGCGCCGCGGCTGCCCCCGGCCATCACTGCCAGCGCAACCGCACCCCGGCCCAGACCGCGCGCGGCTGAGCGGGCGAGACGGCGTCCTCGTGGGACCAGTTTGCCGGGTTGGCAATGAAGGAGCCGTCGGGGTTGAAGGAATTGCGTGCCAGGAACCCCGCCGTGGCGTATTCCCGATCGAACAGGTTCGCCAGCCGGGCGAACACCTCCGCGTGGTCGCTGATGCGGAAGGTGGCCTGCAGATTCACTACCACGTAACCGGCAAGCCAGCCGCTGCCGAGAATCCGTGCGCCGGCAGCATTCGAGCCGCCGGCCTGATTGGCGTTGTTCTCATTACCGTGCAGGTAGGAACCCGAGGCGGCGATCGCGTTGGCACCGAGGTCCCAGCGTTCGCCGATCCGATAATCGAGGATGAGCCTGCCGGTGTGCCGCGGCACGAGCGGAATGCGGTCGCCGGCGCTCACCGGAATATTGCCGGCCGCGTCGGCGCTGCTGTTGGATGGGGCACTTACCGTGAAACTCGAGCGAAAGGTAGCGTCGACCAGGCTGTACATGACCTGCCAATGAAAGCCGCCCGCACGGCCACCGAGAGCGACATCGAGTCCCTGACGGCGCGTGTTGCCCACGTTCTCGAAGTACCCGGAGTTGGTGGCGGTCGCAACGAACTGAATGTCGTTGCTGTTGAGGGTGCGGAACGCATCCGCACTCCACACCAGCCGCTCGCCGGCCAGCTTGCCGCGCAACCCCAGCTCGGCGGTTCGCGCCACCACCTGCTGCAGGTCCGGGTCGCTGGCGAACTCGTTGGGCAGCCCGCACGGCACGGCGGGATTGGCGCAGCCGAGCTCGATGACCGTCGGTGCACGACTCGCTTCGCTGTAGGCGGCATAGAGTGTCAGGGAAGGCCGCGGCGTCACCGTAAATCCGAATGCCGGATTGACGCGGCTGAAGGTGTGCTCGCCCTTCAACGGCCGCGCCTCGCCGAAACCGGTGCCGAAATCGCCGATGTCGGTGTCGACGCTGTAGCCCTGGAGCGTCTCGGTGCTGCGGTTATAGCGGACCGAGAGCGTGAGGTGCAGCCGCTCGCTCGGCGAGAGCGTGTCGGTCGCATAAACCCCGTAGAGCCGCTCAGCGCCCTGCAACGAGATGGCCGTCTGGTCGTTGAACGGGCTCGGCTCGTAGATGAGCATGCGGTCGGCGGACAGTTGCCCGTACTGGTACGACTGGCTGAAGGTATCCGCGGAGTCGGTGTAATCGGCGCCGAGGATCGCCTGGTTGGGCGAGCCGAACAGAGCCTGCGAATCGGTGAGCTGCACGCCGAGGCCGCTGGTGCGCTGTACCAGCCGCCCGCGCGCGTTCTGGCCCGGCGAGCACCAGGCGAGCTGCGCAGTGCCCGCCGCCGGTGCGCTGCAGTCGAGGGGTGGACCGGCGTAGTCGCTGTCGAGGTAGCTGTCGTTGACGTTGCTGTTGAGGGAGGTGGTCGTGAGGTGACGGTAATAGGCGTTGCCGGAGAGGAGCAGCTTGTCGGTCAGGAATTGCGTCGCGGTCAGGTTGACGAAATTGAGCAGGTTCGCGGTGACGTCAGGTGCGGTATAGCTCGCCTCGCGGCGGTATTCGAGCATGCTGGTGGGGACCACGCCGGTGCCATCGAGGCGCGTGTCGGCGTAGGTGTAGCTGAGATCGAGGTCAGTACGCTCGTTCTGCCAGCCGATCTTGCCGAAGGCCTGCCACAGGCGCGAGGGTGAAAAGTCGCGCCAGCCGCTCTCGTCGAAGTAACTGGCGGTCAGGAAGTAGTCGAAGTTGCCGAACGCGCCGCCGGTCGTGCCCTCGAAGGCGTGCCGTCCAAAGGAGCCGCCGTACGCCTCGAGCTCGGTCCCCGGATCCTCATGCCCGCTCCGGGTCCGTACCGAGAGCGCTCCGCCGAGTGTGTTGAGTCCGAACACCGGGTTGGAGCCCGACATGAGGGTGACCGTCGAGATGGCCGATTGCGGGATCAGGTCCCAGTTGACGGTGTCGCCGAAGGACTCGTTGATGCGCACACCGTCCACGTACACCGACAGGCCCTGCGGCGTGCCGAGCAGCGGTGAAGCGGTGAACCCGTGGTAGTTGATGTCCAGCTGGAAGGGATTGTTGGCGCTCTCGTTGATGTTGATCCCGCTGAAGTTGCCGTTCAGGTAGTCGGCGAGTCCCAGCACCTGCTGACGCTGCATATCGCGGCTGTCGCCGGTTTGCACGTTGGCCGGAATCTGCTCGGGCGGGAGTCCGAGACCCGCGAGCGGGGCGTTGGCGATTACGGTGACCTGCGGCAGCTCGAGCGCTGTGGCGGGGTTGCCGGCAGGCGCCGCGGTCCTTTCCTCGGCGCCCACGACGGGTGAGAGTCCGCAGGCCGCCAGGCAAATGCAAACCGCAGGAGGATGGAGCCGCGGCCGCCTGCTGAATGCGCTCATCGACTGAGGGGATGCCTGGCCGGGTAGGTGGCCGGCGCGCGCGCCACGCTCACTCCGGCACGATGATGCGGTGGGTCGACTTGACCTCTTCCATCACGAAGTAGGTGTGGGTCTGCTGCACGCCGCGCACCGCGGAGATGCGGTCGCCGAGGAAGCGCCGGTAGCTCTCCATGTCGGTCACCCGCACCTTCAGCAGGTAGTCGAAACCCCCGGCGACCATGTGGCACTCCATCACCTCATCGTGCGCCAACATCGCCTGCTTGAAGCGCTCGAACGCATCCGGCGTCGTGCGATCGAGCGAGACCTCCACGTACGCGAGCAGTCCGAGGCCGAGCCGCCGGGGGTTGAGACGCGCGAAGTACCCCTCGATATAGCCTGAGGACTCGAGCCGGCGTACCCGCTCGAGCGTCGGAGTGACCGTCAGGTGCACCTCGCGCGCCAGCTGCGAGACTGCGGCCCGGCCATCCTGCTGCAGTCGCACGAGCAGCCGACGGTCGATGCGGTCGAGAGCCCGGTCGGCGGGCTCGCCGGTGGCATGGGTCTTGGGGGTGGTCATGGTAGTTAATTTTACTAATAAACAGCGTTAAACGGATAATTATTCTCTGGATGAATCTATAAAATAAGCGCAATTAACTACTGAACGGAAGCGTGCGACATGGTGGCAAGCGAACGGGTCGAGAGCGCAGCGGGCACGGGTAGCCTGGCGGAGCTGCGTGCGCGGCTGCGCGCCGCAACGTTGCGTCCGGAAGAGGCGGCCTCCGACGAAGCCCTCGCCGACCTCACCCCCGCGCAGGCAGCACTCGAGCGCGCGCGTGTTCGCGCGGCTCGATGGGTGGAGGCTGCGCGCGCCGACCAGCGCTCGCGTCCGCTGGTCGAGCGCATGCTCGAGCAGTTTCCACTCGATAGCGCGCAGGGCAAGGCGCTCATGAGCCTGGCTGAGGCGCTGCTGCGAACGCCGGATCCCAAGCGCGCCGACCAGCTCATCGCCGAGCGCCTGGCCACCATCCGCGAGGCCGGGGTGCCGGGCGATACCGATCTGTTGCTGCGCACGGGCTTCACGCTGCTCGGCGCGGCGGGACGGTTGCTGCCCGACGTGCTGGGCGAGCTCGCGGGTGAGTTCTCGAGCGCGAGCCTCATGCGGCCGGTGATTGCGCCGGTCGTGCGCGCGGCGCTGCGCCAGTCGATGCAGCTGCTCGGCCATGCGTTCATCGTCGGTGAGACGATCGATGAAGCGCTGGCACGCGGCACCGCGGATCCCGAGCTCGCGCTGTGCTCCTACGATGTGCTCGGCGAAGGCGCCCGCACCGATGCCGACGCGCAACGTTACTTCGACGCCTACGCGCATGCCATCGAGGCCCTGCAACGGCAGTCGGCGCAGGGTACCTACGCACGTTCCGGGATCTCGGTGAAGCTCTCGGCCCTCGAGCCACGCTACACACTGCTGCAGAGCGCTCGCGTTCACGAGCGGCTCGCGCCACGGATGCTGGAGCTGGCGCGCAGCGCAGCTACGGCGGGGATCGGCTTCACCATCGATGCCGAAGAGGCCGACCGGCTCGACCTCTCGCTCGACATCATCGAGACCCTCGCACGCGATGCACGTACGCGCGGGTGGGACGGCCTCGGGCTCGCGGTGCAGGCCTACGGGCGGCGCGCGCCACTGGTGCTCGCCTGGGTCGCGCAGCTGGCGCGCGCGAGCGGCCGGCGGATGGGCGTGCGGTTGGTGAAGGGCGCGTATTGGGACAGCGAGATCAAGCGTGCGCAGGAGCGTGGCCTCGCGAGCTTCCCGGTGTACACCTCCAAGGCAGCCACCGACGCCAGCTATCTCGAGTGCGTGCAGCACCTGTTCGGCGCGCGGGATGCGATCTACCCGCAGTTCGCCACGCATAACGCCTTTACGGTGGCCGCGGTCCTCGAGCTGGCCCCGAGCGGTGCGGCCTACGAGTTCCAGCGCCTGCACGGCATGGGGGAAGCACTCTACGAGGCGGCGCGCGCCGAAGTCCCGGAGTTACCGGCGGTACGCGTGTATGCGCCGGTGGGCACCCACGAGGAGCTGCTGCCGTACCTGGTGCGGCGACTGCTCGAGAACGGCGCCAACACCTCGTTCGTGCATCAGTTCCTGAATCCGCAGATCCCGGTGGAGGAAGTCGTGCGTGATCCGGTTACCTCCCTCGCCACCGAACCCTCACAGCCAGCACGGCTGCGTGAG
>Ga0306925_10003212_pt1 | contig 14381 bp, 19 predicted proteins | sample flu12Cox44000176_FD_203755 | JGI IMG/M metagenome (GOLD analysis project Ga0306925, IMG submission 203755) | Lab enrichment of tropical soil microbial communities from Luquillo Experimental Forest, Puerto Rico - flux8day.12C.oxic.44.000.176 (v2)... | ecosystem: Environmental > Terrestrial >... | reverse complement strand
CGTCCGTCCTCTTGCTGCGATTGCTCACAGCCGCTTTTGATGTGGTGGACGGCGCCCGCTCCCGGCACTAAGCGGCGGATTGACTGCAACGCAGCAATCGGTCGCAATCAGGGTGAAGCGGACATGAGGCGGTAGAATTGCTGCTGACCCGGAGCGGTTGCAAATAGGCCATCAACCCTTTGGGGGGCGGGGCGCGTGGGTTGCCCACATTCGCAAAGTGACCGACCCATCGGAGCCCAGGGGACGCTCGTGGCCTCAGGCGACAATCAGCAGCGACTCTGGTTCGCCTTCGTCTCCAATCCGAATCCGGCGTGCCTTTGCGGGTCATCCTGTGGGTACAGCACTGGCAAATATTTAACTTGCCGCAACTACGAGAGTATTTGTAGGAATGGGCGGACACTCCCTCCGCCAGGGCGAAATTTCTCGCAGCTTCACCCGATCGCAAGATCCCGCAGCGCGTCCCTGACCGCCGCATCGAGCGGCGTGTGCGGGACGTCGCTGATCGCAGCCGCAAGCTTAGTGCCGTCGATGCGGTGCGGCTCGCGCCAGAGATAAGCGATCTCGGAGAGCTCGCGGCACATTGGCACGACCAGCCGCCCCAAATGTATCAACCACCAGGTCATCGGTTTTAGCGGGAGCTCGCGCCCAGCCGCCCGCGTGATCGCCGCCGTGAACTCGCGACCGGTGACGGCATGTCCAGGAAATCCAAAGCTTGCGAAGCGGTCGAGCCGCTCGCGAATTGCCGCGAGCCGGACCAGCGCGGCGGCGAAATCGGGCAGATAGGCCCATTCGTGCACGATATCGAGCGGCCCCGGATATGAGACGCGGCCGCGGCCGATCTCGTTGGCGACCACCAGATCGAACCACGATCCGCGCCCGCGGCCAAAAAAATCGCCGGCGCGCAGAATGATCACGCGCAGGCCGCGTTCGACTGCTTCCGCCATGCGCTGCTCGATGATGATGCGCAATTGCCCCTTGCGCGATGTGGGATGCATCGGCGTCGCCTCGTCGATGACGGCGGGGAGCGGCGAGCCGTAATTGTAGAGGTTGCCGGGAAACAGCAGCGTGGCACCTGCCGCCTCGGCGGCGTCGATCACGGAATAGGTGAGCGGCAAGGCACGGCGCGACCATCGGGTATAGGGCGGATTGAGCGCGTGCAGGATAACCGCAGCGCCGCGCGCCGCAGCGGCGACCGCTTGGTGGTCGAGCGCGTCGGCCTCGACGATTTCGCTGCCGCCCGGCGCGCGCGCCGTGGCCCGGCCGTACCAGGCTGGTCACGCTCCAGCCGGCATTGCGGAACGCTTCGGCGGCGACGTATCCGAGTCCGCCGGCCGCTCCGACAACGAGGATCCGCTCAGCCACAGGCGACGCGCGGGACTGCCGCGCTAGCGTCGCGGCGAGCGGGTTGGGTCACCGCAACGCCAGAGGCCTGGTATTCCCGGATCTTGTTGCGCAGCGTGCGGATGGAGATGCCGAGCATGCTCGCAGCACGCGTGCGATTGCCGCGAGTGCGCCGGAGCGTCTCGACAATGAGCTCACGTTCGACCTCGGCGATTGCCGAGCCGACCAGCGAGCGAACGATATCTTTGGCGCTATGAGGCAGCGTGCCGAGGCACGGCGCGGGCGCGGCCGAGACGCCGGCCTCGGCCGAACGGTCAGCGCAGGCGGCAGGATCGATGGTCACATCGGGGCGAGCAAGGTCGAGAGCAGTGTGGTCAGGATGCCGGTTTCCGCCAACACCAGAAACAGCATGAAATTCGCGATCAGGGCGATGTGCATGGCCGGTTGCCTCGTTGGCAAGGTAAACCGATCATGCAGGAACATGGTCAACGAATTGCTAACCGATATGGTGAACAAATTGCTAGTGCCGCGAACCCGAAGTTCGCACGATCGGGCGGCAAGGGTATTTGCAAACTTCGGGTTCAAAAGCGGCACTAGAATCATAACGTTGCTAGTGTCCCTTTGATTCCGAAGTTCGCGTCGAGACTGCCACGAGCGCGTGCGAACTTCGGAATCGGGACACTAGTGGGACGGCTAGCGCCCCAGGGTCAGGCTGCGTCGTCCTGCCACGATGGGGGACGGTGGCTACGATGGGCTAAGCGAAAGGGAAACCCCATCACCTTGTCGGCCCCCGGAGTTGATGGGTTCGCCACCGGCCAACCGATCCTACCTTGCGGTGCCGCGATAGGGTCGCTCGGAGGAGCGGGCGGAGCGAAAGTAGCGTCCCTGCGGGAACAGGACATTGAGCACGGTGTGGCCGGCCTCGTCGGTTACCCGGACCGACCAACCATGCCAATCGAGCTCGTCGAGCAGCACCGCTGCCTTGTGGATGAGCAGCATGGCGTGGCGGTGGGCCGCGGCCAAATCGCTCAACTCCCGACCTTCGGTGTCGCGGATGAGCCTCCGCCTCGACCAGAAATGAAAGAACAGCCGGTTCATCTTCGCCCCCCCCCGTCGCGAGCGCGGATTCCGCAGGGGTCTGCGCGCGCTCGTCCAATCGGTCCTTATCCATTACCGCGAAATTTTCTAAGGTTGATTGCGCCGATCGTTCAAATTCTACATTCGAGTGCGGCAGACCGTCCGTTGAAGCAAAGCTTCTCGGGCCTTATCCGCGCCGTGCGGTTCCGCTGAACTACGTATGCCGCCTTTGATGTGGATCAATGCGTCCGCCCCGGGGCTCCCGCTAAAGGATCAATGCCGCAATCCGCGTCGGTTGCGCGGGCGAGGCTAACGTTAATTGTCGGCGAACGTTGACGCGTCGGCAAATCGGCGGGAGGTGGCTAAGGCCGCGGAAATGCGGCGCCGGCTTGCAGGGAAAGGTCCGTAAATGCGTCGAGGCAACATCATCGTCTTGCTGGCTGCGCTCGTAATGGGCGTGGTCGCCGCATTCATGGCGCGCAGCTGGCTGCAGCGCCAAACCGTGGTGCAACCGGAGCAGGACACCAACGGAACGATCGTCGTCGCTGCGGCCCCGCTCGGATATGGCACTATTCTGAGCAAAGACAACGTCATGGAGATCCCCTGGCACGGGCCCAAGATCAATGCCGCCTTTACCAGCAAGGAGGAACTGTTCAAGGAAGGCCGTCGCGTGGTGCTGACCCCGCTCGAGCGCAACGAGCCGATCTTCCGCCCTAAGGTCACCGGACCAGGCTCGCGCGCGTCGTTGTCCTCGCTTTTAGAGGACGGCATGCGCGCAGTGACCGTGCGGGTCGACGATGTGCGCGGAGTTGCCGGCTTCGTGCTGCCGGCCGATCGCGTCGACGTGGTGCTCATTCGCAACGAGAGCCGCCCCAACGGCGCCACGGAGAATTTTTCCGACGTTCTGCTGCAGTTCGTGAAGGTCTTGGCCGTGGATCAGCTTGCCAACGAGCGGCAGGAGCAGCCAATGGTCGCGAAAGCGGTCACGCTGGAAGTGACGACGGAGCAGGCGCAAAAGATCCTGCTTGCGCAGAATATCGGCAAGCTTTCGCTCATCCTGCGCCAGGCGGGCGAGGCCAACCCGGCCTTGGCGCGGCGCATATCAGATCGAGATCTCGGCCTCGCGGAAATTGCAAAAGGGACGCCGGTACAGGTTGCGGCTGCCCCGGCTCCCGCGTCCGAGCCCAGCACCGCCACTGTCGAAGTGGTGCGCGGGACCAAGGGCGAGCGCTACGAAGTCAAGCGCGTCAATGGCGAGCCCCACTTCGACCAACTCGTCGGACGCGCGAAGTAGCAGCACGAATACTCGACGGATTGGCTCTCCATGGCCGGGCGAGTTCCGGCCGTGCTTTATTATTTATTATTTGTTCCCCCGAAGCGCAGCCGCGCAGGTGTGGATTTCGTGCCACACCGACACTTTAATTTACCGGCAACGGCCGCTTGCGCGGTTCGGCGCTACCATCCCTTAACGTGAAAAGTGATTCGATGCACCGGGACGGCCGCCGAAGGGGACCAACGATGCGGCGGCCGCAGAGGCGGCGAACATGGGGCTCCAAACGCACTGCGATACGCGGCGCTCGGCGCGAGGGAATCGGCGGTTCCGCACGCTTGGCGCACTTGCCGCCATCGCTGTCGGCAGCGCGCTGCTCTCGCACGCGATGCTTGCGCGCTCCGCCGAGATCGAAGGCGCCATCGTCAGTGAGGGACAGTATTTCCGTCAGCTCTCGCTGATCATCGGGAAGTCGCGCACCCTACGCGTCGACCGCCCGTTCAATAAGGCTATCGTCGCAGCTCCGAATGTCGCTGATGTGCTACCGATGAGCGACCGAACCATCTATATCCAGGCGAAGGGTATCGGCACCACCAATATCTCGCTGTTTGACGAGAATGCACGGATCGTCGGGGTCATCGACCTCGAAGTGAATATCGACATTGCGTTGCTGCAGCAGCGCATCAATGCGAGCACCGGGAGCCGCGGTATCCACGTGTCCTCGGTCTCGGGCCAGGTGGTTTTGAGCGGCCTTGCTCAGGATGCGGTTGCCGCCGATCGCGCGGTGCAGGTAGCGAAGGCGCTGGCACCGGCCGGCGTCGTCAATGCGATGGAGGTGGCGCCCTCGCAGCAGGTGATGCTGGAGGTGCGGTTTCTCGAAATCACACGCGATGCCGGGCGGCACGTCGGCGTGAACTGGGCGGGCGCAACGCCAGGACCAAATGGGGTCAAGCGGGGGTTCACGACTGGACGCAATAACACCGCCCTCAATGCTGATAACGCAACTTGTCAAGCGAACCTCAGCCCGTGCCCCGTCAACGGCGGTCTCGGGGTCCCGCTGTTCCAGACCTTGAGCACATTGGTCGGCACTGCGAGCCCGCCGCCGGCTTCGGCACTATCCTTGCCAATGTGATCAGCACCTCGAACGGTACCACCATCGACGTGCTGATCCAGGCTCTGGAGACGCAGGGGCTGGTCCGGCGCCTCGCCGAACCGAACTTGATCACGTTGTCCGGCGATCCGGCGCGCTTCCTGGCCGGCGGCGAGTTTCCGGTGCCGGTGGCGGCCACCACGCTCCAAGGCATTCCCACCATCACCATCGAGTTCAAGAAATTCGGCGTCGAATTGGAATTCCTTCCGACCGTGTTGGCTCGGGGCGTAACCAACCTGCGGGTCGAGCCGTCGGTCAGCGAGCTTGATTTCGCAAACGCGGTGACGATCAGCGGAACGACGATTCCGGCGTTAACCAAGCGGGACGCGCGCACCACCGTCGAGCTGCGCGACGGGCAGAGCTTCGCCATCGCCGGCCTGCTGCAGACCCGCAGCGCGAAGCAACTCGAGCAGGTTCCGTGGATTGGGTCGGTGCCGGTGCTCGGCTCCCTGTTCCGCAGCGCCGGATATCTGCAGAACGAGACAGATCTGGTGATCATCGTCACCCCGCGCCTGGTCGGCCCGGCGGTTCCCGGCCAGCGGATGGCATCGCCGGCCGATTCGCGGCTCCCCGGCAATGACGTCGACTTCTTCCTCAACGGCCAGCCCGAGGTGCGCAAGCGCTACACCGACTACGTAGCGGCCGGCGGCGAGCTCAAGGGACCCTACGGCCACATCGTCGTGCCGGAATACAACGGCAACGGCGTCGTGCTCAGCACCCGCAACTAGGAGACCGACAATGGCCGCCAGGTTTGTTACGAGCGCAGCACTGCTCGCGGCGCTATTGGTCGGCGGATGCAGCGGCTTGTGGGGCGACGACCAGCTTGACCGCTATCTGCAGCGCACCGATCGCATCACCCTGAGCGCCGGCGATGCCAAGGAGGTCAACGCGGTCACCCATATGAACAGCCCGTGGCCGCCTGGGGTGCAGGACCGGCGCATCTACGCCGACGGCGCGCGCATGCAGCGCGCGGTCGAGCGCTATCATCGCGGCGCGCGGCCGCCGGATCCGATGCAGGAAATCGGCATCGGCGGCACGCCGATCGGCACGGCGCTGCCGACCGAGGCGCCGACAGGCGGGGCCGGCTCGGCGCCCGGCGGCGCCGCGCCACTGCCGGGCGGATCGCAAGGCGGCCACGGAACCGGCCTGGCCGTGCCATTGCAGGGGCAGTGACCCGCGCCGCGCCGCGCTCAGGCAGCGTTCCGTCAAGCACGCGCTTTGCGAAACGAGGATCGAACCGCATTGCGTACAGCGCCGGCTATCGGCCTGTTGGGCCTGCGGTGAAGCGGTCTGGGTTCGCCCGCAGTTCCGATGAATTACGTATACAACAGTACGTATACAACCTTTGATTTGGATCAATGCATCGGCTTTCGCGAGTGAATAGACATATGCGCAGGCTGCTGACGTCAGGATCCCTCACGCTCGGCAACTAACGTTAACGTACAGATCACGTTGACGGGCCTCCAATTCGGAGGAATGTGGGCGACGGTCGGAGATATCCGAACACCTGCTGGAACAGTAACTAAGGAGTGACTCATGCAAAAGGCTTTGGAACTGGTTCGCGGGCTGCGCCGGGATGAGGAAGGTGCTGCACTCATCGAATATACGGTGCTGCTGGGAATCATGCTGGTTGCCGTGATCGCCTCGATCGTCTTTGTCGGAGGCTGGATCGCGGGCAAGTGGACGGCCCTGACCGCCGCGTTGCCATAAGCCGGCACCGGGTTCCGCCCACACCGATCTCGGAGTAGGCGACAGAGCTGCTGGATAGTCCAAGGAGTGACCCATGCGACAGGCTTTTGAATTGGTTCGCGGGCTGCGCCGGGATGAGGAAGGTGCCGCACTCATCGAGTATACGGTGCTGCTGGGAATCATGCTGGTTGCCGTGATCGCCTCGATCGTCTTTGTCGGAGGCTGGATCGGGAAGAAGTGGACGGCACTGACCGCCGCGTTGCCATAAGCCGGGCGCCGGGTTCCGCCTACGCCCGATCTGCGGACGAGAAGCGACTCCGCGCCCGGCTCGCGCCGGCGCGGATCGTTTTTTCGCGTTTGCTCCCATGATGACAATTGCTCCCATGCTGCGCGACCGCGCGATCGCATTTTGCCGCGACACCAGCGGCATCATCCTGCCTTACGTGACGCTGCTCCTGACCGTCCTCGTGGGCACGTCGGTGCTCGCGCTCGACGGCGCCCGCTACATGAGCCTGCAGTCTCAGCTGCAGAACGGTGCTGACGCGCTCGCGCTTGCCGGCGCGGCGGAGCTGGACCAGCACTCCGATTCGATCACGCGCTCCACCAATGCGATCAACAATCTGGTAACCAACTCCACGCTCTATGCCGGCAATGTGCAGGTTTCGACCATCCAGTTCCTGAGCTCGCTGCCGGCAAGCGACCACACTCAGATCACCGGCGCCAACGTCACGACCGACCCGACCCTCGCCAAATTCGTGCGGGTGACCGTCACGCCGGTCACGTTGTCGACAATCCTGCCGGCCTCGTTTTTTGGCGGAACGAATTCGGTCACCGCCGGCGCGGAGGCGGTTGCCGGGTTCCCCAACACGGTGGCGTGCAACTTTCCCCCGATCTTCATCTGCAATCCCTATGAGACCGCGGGGATGAGCGACGACGCGGCCACGGCGGCGTTCCGGACCGCCATGAACGATCCGGCGACGCTGCGTAAGCAGTTCCGAATGGACGATTCGAAAACCGGGCCTGGACAGTTCGGCTTTCTCATTCCGCCCGACGGCTGCACCGGAGCGAGCTGCCTCAGCGATTGGATCGCCCGCACCAGCCCGCGCGCGTGCCATTCGAAAGGAGGCGTCGATCTCAACACCGGCATGAAGACCGCGGTCAACAACGCCTTCAACGTGCGTTTCGATATCAAGAGTGGAAGCTTGGCTCCGGGTCCAGGCTACGCACCGGCTGCCAATGTGCGTAAAGGCTACGTGCAGCCGAGGACCGGACAGAAGAACTGGTGCAACGCAGTGCCGGCGCTCAGTGGTCCTTGGACGGCGTCTAGCAGTGGGCCTTATAACGGTAGTGCAGATGACAAGTGCAGACAGAACGCCTCGACGACCCCAAACCCCCAGGCGCCGATTCCGCTGCCGAACGATACTTTCAGCGGAACCAACATCCAGGGGGACGGGAATTGGAACTGCGATGCTTACTGGAGAAACAGCCATACATCAGCTGCACCTGCCGGGTGCACCGCCAGCAACCCGACGGTTAGCCGATATCAGGTCTATCAATACGAGATTGACCACACTGCGTTCAACGATTCACCCAAACAGGCAACTTGCCAAAATCCGGAAACCGGTCAGCCGCTCTGTGCCGGCGCGAGCAATGCGGTATCCACGCCGGATCGCCGCAATATCGTGGTAGCAGTCATCAATTGCCTTGCCCAAACGGCCGCGGGCAAAATGGGCGGCGGATCCACGGCCAATAACGTTCCGGCTGCGGCTTTTGCCAAATATTTTATCACACGACCGGTCGGCGACGGCTCGGACGGCACCAACAACAACTATGTCTACGGGGAATTTACCGGATTCGCCACGAAGAAAGACGGCATCGTGATGCTGGACCAAGTCCAGCTCTACCGGTGAACGCGATGAAACAACCCTGGATCAGCAAGACAATTGCGCGGACAGCGCGGTCGCTCTGGTGCAATCGGGAAGGCAGTGCGCTGGTCGAAGCCACCGTCCTGGTGCCGGTGCTCTTCACGCTGATCTTCGGCGTCTATGAATTCTCCTGGGTATTTTATGATCATCAGCTGGCATCGGCCGGTGTCCGGGACGCGGCGCGCTATGCATCGAAAGCCGCCTCCCCGTGCGACGGCACGACGACCGCCGACGCGCAAAATCTGGCCACCACCGGTACGGTGGACGGCACCGGCATGGCGCGGGTGAGCGGATGGACCGCAGGCAGCGTCACCGTCACCTGCGCGAGCATCGACAACACCGCCGGAACTTACCGGGGCGGCAATACGATCACAATCGTGACGGTCTCCACCAATTTCCCCGATAACTCGCTTGGATTTTTTCCCTATTTGGGAATGACGGCGCCGCATATCGCGGTGTCGCATTCCGAGCGCGCCGTCCAGGATACGCCGGCGTTCTGAGGAAAGGTCATGGACGTGCGTCGCCTGGTCAAGGATCGAAACGGAGGCGTGCTGCTCGAAACCACGGTCATGATCACGATCGTGTTCACCTTCGTGCTCGGTTCGGTCGATTTCCTGTTCGCGTTTTACCAGTGGAACGCCGCGGCCAAGGCGGTCGAGATGGGAGCACGCATTGCCGCTGTCTCGGCTCCCATGACCAACGGCCTCAATGCCCTGAGCCACGCCGTGTTGAGTTCCACCGTCGGTCGGCGCCGCCATGCCGAATTTCACCGTGACTTGCGACGGGAATGCCGGCACCGCTTCCGGCACCTGCAGCTGCAGCGGCAGCTGTAGCGGCGTTACCGGATTTAACACCGCCGCCTTCCGTGACATGGTCTACGGCCGCGGCAGCACCAGCTGCACCGATGCCACCTCGCCCTATTTTGCCGGGATGTGCGATATTTTCCCGCGCGTGGTGCAGGCCAATGCCGACGTGCGGGTCGTGTATGCCCAGACCGGCCTCGGCTACGCCGGGCGCTGCGGCGGGCCAGTCCCGACGATCACAGTGTCGCTGCGGAATTTACCGTTCCAATTCTTTTTCCTCGGCGGCTTTCTCGGGACCGCCAGTATCAATATGCCTGGTCTGCAAACCACGGTTAGCGGCGAAGATCTCAGCTCAAGCGCGCCCGGCACCAGCTGCTGATAAGGTTGGCCGCGGCCGGCGTGCCCTCCGGTTGCTGCAGTCGGTTGCTCTCGCCTGATTCGTAAGCGTATAACGCTCCGATGCAGGTGTACATTTTCAATTCCGGCGTCGATCCCGCCGAGTTCAGCGAGATCGACGCGCGAATTCGAGCCGGTATCGCCAATCTCAACACGCTCGAATCCTTGGAAGCGTTGCGCGTCGATCGGCTGCGCAGCGATGCCCAGGAAGAGAAACCCTATGTGATCTATCCCGTTCCTGCGCGGGATGACGTGTCGTTCGAGCAGCTTATCGAAACCGCGACTCAGTACCGCGATTATTTTTTCACTATCTTCATCAGCGATGAAATTTCTGCGACGCACTACAAGCGGCTTGTGCAGACCGGCGGAGCTGAGTGGGTGCCTAGGCACAATGCTGCGCAGGAGATCGCGGATGTCCTTTGGCGCAAGCCCGGCGTCGCGACCCCGACGCCATCGGAAGGTCGCAAGGCGGCGATCGCCACGTTTATGCCGAGCAGCGGGGGGGGTTGGGAATTCCACGTTGGCAGTGGAAGCCGCGGTGCAGCTGAAAACTACTAAGGCCACGCGCGAGCGGTCTGTGTGCCTGATCGATCTCGATTTTCAAAATAGTCACGTCTGCGACTACCTCGATATCGAGCCGCGGCTGCAAATCCAGGAGCTTGCTGAAAACCCGGGTCGCCTGGACGCCCAGCTACTGGCACTCTTCCTGAGCCAGCATTCCAGCGGCGTGGACGTTCTCGCCTCCCCCAGAAGCAAAGCGAGCCCCCTCGATTTCAATGTCGCCGCGCTCGATATGCTGTTCGGGATGATGTCGGAAAAATACGACTTCATTCTCGTTGATCTTCCAACGGCGTGGCTGGCATGGACCCCGCCAATTCTTTCGGTCTCCGGTCTGGTACTCGTGGTCGGAATCAACACCATTCCCAGCCTGCGGTTGACGCGCGACACGCTCGAGGCGGTGCGGGCCGTCAAACCGCTCCGTGCGCAGGTCGTAACCGTCGTTAACCGTTGCGAGACGCGACTGCTCGGAGGCATCGCACGACGTCAACACGTCAAGAGCATCCTGCGGGACGAGCAGGTCGTATACATCCGCGAGGATTCGCATGCGGCGCGGGAGAGCGTGAACGCCGGCGTGCCGGCCAGCCTCAGTGGGCATGGGAACAAGTTGAAAAAGGACATCGCCCAGCTCACGCGTCTCGTCGCGGCGCTGCAGCCCGTGCGGCGCGAGAGTTCTGTAGCCGCCCGGCCCCAGGCGGCCTGAGTGCGGCGGAGAGTTGGGCTTAACAAATCTGAATTCTGCGCCGGGGTGCGGTCCTTGTCAGCGGGAGCAGCATTTGAGGGCTGCTTACCGTGGTTCCTGAACTTGGTGGCAATCGTGACCTCGTATGAACGTCTCACGCATGCCGGCGGCATCCGGGGTTCTACCTAGGTAAGTTCCGCGAGCCCGCAATGGCGTGTCCTTTGACTTGAATCAATGCGACCACCCATCGGCTGGTTACAGAATGGCGCAGTGGTGCAATCAGCTGCGCTCGCACCGGCGACCGAGGCGGCTAACGTTAATTTTCTGCGAAAGTTGACGAATCTGCCGGGTCGGCGAATCTGCGGAGACCGAGATCCGACCGTTACTCACCTCTCCCGTGCAATGTCGCGCCGGGACGTCGCGATGGCGGGATCGGTTCGGGCAGCGATGACGGCGCCAAGTTACAGGTAAGCGATCGAAATGGGTCTTTTCTTCAACGTACCGACTGCGCAGCCTGAACCGGCGAAATCGGCGCCCGGGCCGGCAGCACCGGTTGTCGAAGTTTCGACGGAAAAAGTCCTGCGCGATTTGCGCGCGCAAAAGCCAACGCTTTTGGATGCGAAGCTCAATCTGCAGGCCCGCATCATCGACGAATTCAATCTGGTCCAGTTGGACAAGCTCTCGCGCGAAGAATTGCTCGCCGAGATTCGAAGTTACGTTGCGACCTACGCCCGCAATGAAAAGCTTACGTTGAATCAGAAGGAGTTGCAGGCGTTCACCGAAGAGGTGGTCGACGAGATGAAGGGCTACGGACCGATCGAGCCGTTGCTCAAAGATCCGACCGTCGCCGATATCCTCATCAATACCCACAAGCGCTGCTTCGTCGAGCGTTTCGGCAAGCTCGAGGAGACGACCGTCCACTTCAAGGACGAGGCGCACCTGCTGCGCATCGTCCAAAAGATCGTATCCGGGGTCGGGCGCCGCTTGGACGAATCCTGTCCTACGGTCGACGCTCGGCTTCCCGACGGATCGCGCGTCAATGTCGCAGTCCGCCCGATCGCCGTCGATGGCCCCCTGGTTTCGATCAGAAAATTCTCCAAACGCCCGTTCTCGATGGATCGCCTGGTCGAGGTCAACGCTATTCGTCCGCAGATGGTGGACGTACTCGAGGCGGCGGTAAAAGGGCGCATTTCGCTGATCGTATCGGGAGGCACCGGTAGCGGCAAAACCACGATGCTCAATGCGCTGTCCGCGTTCATCCCGCCCGACGAGCGTATCATCACGATCGAGGACGCGGCCGAACTGCAACTGCAATTGCCGCACATCTGCCGGATGGAAACACGGCCGGCGAATACCGAAGGCAACGGTGAGATCCGCCAGCGCGAGCTTGTCAAGAATGCCCTGCGCATGCGCCCCGACCGCATTCTGATCGGCGAATGCCGCGGCGAGGAAGCATTCGACATGCTCCAAGCCATGAACACCGGCCATGAAGGGTCGATGACCACCATCCATGCCAACAACCCGCGCGACGCGATGAAGCGGCTGGAGCAAATGGTCGGCATGGCCGGCCTGCCGGTGACGATCGCGAGCATCCGCAGTCAGATCGCTTCGGCCATCCATCTCGTCGTGCAGCTTCAGCGACTTGCCGACGGCCGCCGGCGCGTTGTCAGCATCGGCGAGATTACCGGGATGGAAGGCGACATCATCCAGATGCAGGAACTCTATCGGTTCGTCAAAGAAGCGACGGATGAGAAAGGCCAGGTGCAAGGCAGCTTCCGAGCCACCGGCGTGCGCCCGAGCTTCCTGACCGAACTGAAGCATTTCGGAATCCAATTGCCGTCGAGCCATTTCGAGCCGGGCCGCCCGCTCTAGAACAGATGCTTTCCAGCGAGCTGTGGGTCATCTATGCGCTAGTGTTTGGAGCCGCGCTGTTTGCGGTTCAGGGACTCTATTGGTTCGTCTTTCGCGCGCGCCACGAACGCCAGTTGATTAACCGGCGCTTGGCGCTCAGCGATCGCCTGGAAAATGCAAGCCAGGTCATGGAGGCGCTGCGTCGCGAGCGCGGGCTCGGCGCGCTCGGCGAGCTGCCGGTCCTCAGGAACCTGGATCGGCTCGTCCTACAGAGCGGGATATCCGTCACGGCAGGGACGTGGCTGGGATTTCTGTTCATAATTTCCGCCGCATTTTTTCTGCTGTTCGGCCTTTGGCTCGGCTTCGGCCTGATCGCACTGGTAGCCGCTGTGCTCGCTGCAGCGGCGGTTCTGTATCTGTTTCTATGGCGGTCCCGCCGCCGGCGGATCGCCCGCTTCACTGAGCAGTTGCCGGATGCGCTCGACGTTATCGTTCGCGGCTTGCGCGCGGGCCATCCGTTTCGCGTTGCGCTGGGACTCGCGTCCCGCGAGATGGCTGATCCCATCGGCACCGAATTCGGAATTCTGGCGGACGAGATCACGTTTGGTTTGGATCAAAAGATCGCGCTCGATCATCTAATTGGACGCGTCGGGCAGCCCGATCTTTCGTTTTTGGCGATTGCTATCAACATCCAGAGCGAAACCGGAGGAAATCTGGCCGAGATTCTCTATCGGCTCTCCTCGCTGCTGCGAAACCGGCTGAAGCTGCGTTTGAAAGTCCGTGCGCTCTCTTCGGAGGGCAGGCTTTCCGCCTGGTTCCTGTCGGCGATGCCTTTCATTCTGGTTGGCATCATCTTACTCATATATCCCGGGTATTTCCTGAATGTGACCGATCATCCGCTGTTCACGCCGGCAATTAGTTTCGGGCTGCTGCTGCTGCTTGTCGGCAACTTCGTCATGTACCGCATGGTAAATTTCAAGTACTAGCAATGACCGAGCAGCTTTTCCCTGTCATGACGATGCTAATGGCGTTCGGCGCGGTTTCCGCGTTCGTCTACGTCATGGGCCAATACGTCGCCACAGAAGTGCGCGTGCAAAAGCGCGCGACCGTTCCGCAGCGCAAACCGGAAGCGACGAACCTGTTTACCGGAGTGAACGCGCTGGTCTCGACCTATTTCGACGAGAAGCGCTTTGGCCTGGAGGATTCGTACAAGGCGAACCTGCGTCGCGAGCTGCTGCGCGCCGGCTTTTTTCACCCGCAAAACGTCCGCTACTATATCTTCTTCCGCATCACCATAGCGCTGGCGCTTCCCGCCGCGACATGCGTGTTCGCGCTCGCGGTCATGGAGGAATATCCCTGGACCCTGAAGTTGGGGTTGGTTGCGTTTGGCTTCCTTATCGGAAATTTGGGCCCATCCGCGCTTCTCTCTCGCCGTCAGCGCCAGCTGATGCAGCGCTACCGCATCCTGTTTCCGGACCTCCTCGATCTGATGGTGGTTTGTGTCGACGCCGGCCTTATACCAAAACTCGCAGACCCTGACTCATCCTGCGTGAGCCCCATCAGGACATCCATTGCAAAAACGTTCGTTGGTCCAACGGGATATGGGCGTCGTGCTCAAGGGCAGACTTGGCGAGGATGA
>Ga0306925_10003211_pt1 | contig 14381 bp, 15 predicted proteins | sample flu12Cox44000176_FD_203755 | JGI IMG/M metagenome (GOLD analysis project Ga0306925, IMG submission 203755) | Lab enrichment of tropical soil microbial communities from Luquillo Experimental Forest, Puerto Rico - flux8day.12C.oxic.44.000.176 (v2)... | ecosystem: Environmental > Terrestrial >... | reverse complement strand
GAAATCCTGATGCCGGCGCTGTCGCCGACGATGACCGAAGGCAATCTCGCCAAATGGCTCAAGAAAGAGGGCGACGAGGTCCATTCCGGCGACGTGCTCGCCGAGATCGAGACCGACAAAGCGACGATGGAGGTCGAAGCCGTCGACGACGGGAAAATCGGCAAGATCTTGGTTCCGGAAGGCGCCCAGGGGATCAAGGTCAATGAGCCGATCGCACTACTGCTCGGCGAGGGTGAGGACGCCTCCGCCATCGAGAAATTCAAGGAGCCGGCTCCCCAACCCGCTCCCGTAGCAGAGCCGTCCGTGGAGAGCGTGCAACCGATGCCGGCCGTGTCGGCGGCGCCCACCAAGGAACGCGGCAATGGGCGGATCTTCGCCAGTCCACTGGCGCGCCGCATGGCGCAGCAGGCGGGTCTCGACCTCGGTGCGATCCGCGGCTCGGGACCGCAAGGCCGCATCGTGAAGTCCGATATCGAGGCAGCCCTTTCGCCCGGTCGCGTGGCCCCTGCTGCGCCGGCAAGGACCGGCCTGGTGCCGCAACCGGCGCCGGCCACGCCCGTCTTGTCCAAGGAGCGGGTGGCGGCGCTCGCGGGCAACCCGCCCTACACCGAGCGGCCGCTTAGTGCAATGCGCCGCGTCATCGCTCGGCGGCTGACCGAGTCCAAACAGAGCGTCCCGCATTTCTATCTGACGATCGATTGCGAGATCGACGCGCTATTGAAGATCCGCACCGAGCTCAACGCCAAGTCGGACGCCTACCGGATTTCGGTCAACGATTTCGTGATCCGTGCGGCGGCGCTGGCGTTACGGCAGGTGTCGGCGGCCAACGCGTCATGGAGCGACGAGGCGATCCTGCTCTGGGACAGCGTCGACATTGCCGTTGCCGTGGCGCTCGACGACGGGCTGATCACGCCGATCGTCAAGAATGCCGACCGCAAGGGGCTGGCCGCGATCGCCGACGAAACCAAGGATCTCGTCGCCCGCGCCCGCGCCGGCAAATTGAAGCTCGAGGAATTCCAGGGGGGAACCTTTTCGATCTCCAACCTCGGCATGTACGGGGTGCGCGACTTCGCGGCGGTCATCAACCCGCCCCACGGCGGCATCCTGGCGGTCGGCGCTGGCGAGCAACGCGCGGTGGTCAAGGATGGCGCGCTGGCGGTCGCGACCGTGATGAGCTGCACGCTCTCCTGCGACCACCGAGCCGTCGACGGCGCCGTCGGAGCGCAATTCCTTGCCGCGTTCAAAAAGCTCGTCGAGGATCCGCTGACGATGCTGCTGTAGCAGGGGAAAATTGCGATTTCGCTTGCATACTCACCCGTTTTTTGATAAAAATATAAGTTGACTCAATTAGTTAGGTGATATGACGGAGCAGCGGAATTTTTTCCAGTGGCAGGGGAATTTCGCGGGGCCGGCAGGGGAAAAACAGCGGAACCACGACCGCGCGAGAAGGTGAGGGGCGAGTGGCCGAAAATTCGTTCGACCTGATCGTTCTGGGCGGCGGGCCAGGGGGCTATGTGGCCGCCATCCGGGCGGCCCAACTCGGCATGAAGACCGCGCTGGTCGAGCGCGAGCATCTCGGCGGCATCTGCCTCAACTGGGGATGCATCCCGACCAAGGCGCTGCTGCGCAGCTCGGAGATCCACCATCTGCTGCACCGGCTGGACGAGTTCGGGTTCTCCGCAAAGGACATCCGCTTCGACGCCGGCAAGGTCGTCGCGCGCTCCCGCGCCGTCGCCAAACGGCTCTCAGACGGCGTTGCTTACCTATTGCGAAAGCACAAGGTCACCGTCGTCGACGGGCACGGGCGCCTCGCCGGAAAAGGCCGGCTCGCGGTCGAGAAGGACGGAAGCCTCGTGGCCGAGTTGGAGGCCGGGCATATCATATTGGCGACCGGCGCTCGGGCCCGCACCTTGCCCGGACTGAAGCCTGACGGCGAGCGGGTCTGGACCTACAAGGAGGCGATGGTTCCCGCGGCGATCCCAAAATCGCTGCTGGTCGTCGGCTCGGGTGCCATCGGGATCGAGTTCGCCAGCTTCTACCACGACATGGGGTCCGAGGTGACGGTGGTCGAGGTGCTCGACCGGGTGCTCCCGGTCGAGGACGAGGAGATCTCGGCCTTCGCCCGCAAATCCTTCGAAAAACAGGGGATCAAGATCCACACCGGCGCGACTGTCGCCGCAGTGGAGCGCAGCGGCGAGAATGTCATCGCCCGCATCGAAGGGGGAGGGGAGGGGAGTGAGCTCGCCGTCGAGCGCGTCATCCTCGCGGTGGGCATCGTTGGGAATGTCGAAGGCATCGGGCTCGAAGACACCGGTGTCGAGGTCGAACGAAGCCACGTCGTCGTCGACGAATGGCTGCGCACCGGCGAGCCCGGCGTCTACGCGATCGGCGACCTCGTGGGCCCGCCGTGGCTCGCGCACAAGGCGATGCACGAAGGCGTGATCTGCGTCGAGCGGATCGCCGGGGTCAACGACGTGCACCCGCTCGATCTGCACAACATCCCTTCCTGCACCTATTGCCGGCCACAGGTGGCGAGTGTGGGCCTGACCGAGAAGGCCGCGAGAGAGGCCGGTCACGAGGTCAAGATCGGCCACTTCCCGTTTATCGGCAACGGCAAGGCGATCGCCCTCGGCGAGCCCGAAGGCATGGTCAAGACGGTCTTCGACGGCAAGACCGGCGAGCTGCTGGGCGCACACATGATCGGCGCCGAGGTGACCGAGCTGATCCAGGGCTACACGATCGCCAAGACCCTGGAGACGACCGAGTGGGAGCTGATCCGCACGATCTTCCCCCACCCGACCCTGTCGGAGACGATGCACGAGGCCGTGCTCGACGCATACGGCCGCACGATCCATTTTTAGAGCCCCGACCCAAAAAGCCCACGTGGCCTAATCGTCGGCGACAGAGGACCGTTTTCGCAAGCGACTACGGCTGCTCAGCCTTAGTCAGGGGAGCTCGAATTCGCTGCGACCCACCGTCATCGACGTCAGCAGCGGGGGCCAGGGCGCGGGGTTGTGATTTCCGCGGCGAGGGTGGAGATTCGGGCCGAAGCGCCAGACCAGGCCGGATCGCCACAATCCCTCCCCTCATTTCCCGGCCGGAGCGCCCGGCGGTCTTGGCGCTGCTTATCCCGATAGTCCCGGCGCGCGCCGCTGACGGCGAACCCGGACATCAAGCTTCGCGTCGAAAAGGTCCCTTATCAGACGATCCTGCAAAGCCTTCCGGTATAGCTTGCCGCGGGCAATGGACCGGACATCGCCCACGTCACGATCTTCGGGCCCATCATGCAGTACTTCCTCGATCTGGCGCCGTACCTCAAGGATGTGAAATACTGGGACGAAAATTTTGGCGCCACAGCCAGGCGAGCGTCGACATCGCCGGCGGAATGACCCACGGCACCAGCAGCATGCCGCGCCACTTGCGTTGCCCCTTCTCCGGGAGGTTGTGCACGAAATGCGCGACGACAAATCCGACCACCGCCTTGAAGATGACCGCGGTGATCGCGAACAGGCACGATTGCTCGACCACCAGCCAGAAGGTCGGTCGCTTGAACAGGAAGAAGAAATTGCCGAGCCCGACAAAGTGCTGCATCGACTTGTTAAGGGTCGCTAGGTGAATCGCATAGCCCGCGGGGTAGATGACCAGCCCGGCGATCACCGCCATCAGCGGCAGCGCGAACAGGAAGCCGACGATCGAGCGATGGCGGCCCAGCGACCATTTTCCCGCGGAGCGGCGAGTCGCTGGCGCGGCTGTCGAATCAAGAGCGGTATGGGCCACGAGACCCTTTCGTTCAAACTGCGACACCGGCCGGAGGTGGCCGTTAGCGAGGTCAGGCGCCTCAATCTAAACTCTTTCCGCGTGCGGATGCGAGCACTCTAATAAAGCGCTTGAGAATATTAGCACTTTAGCTTGTGGAAGACGAATGTTTCGACCTTGACCCGACCGCTTCCACAACGGGTCGTATGCTGCGGTCTCGCTTCAGCCCGGTTGTGGTTTTCTGGGACCATTGGACCATTGGGTGCCCGGCGCCAACGACGTCCGACGCTGAACCCTGCCAGGACAGGCCGCCAGGGAGAAGGTCGATCTCACGATCGATTTCATCACCAACTAGGGCGACTTACGGGCGGGTGATTCACTTTCAAGTAGAAATCCTCCTTCGCCTGGGTTGCCGGCGGTTTATCATATTTCCTCCTTCTGCCGCTCAATGGCGACGGGAAGTCCATGTAGTTGCCTGCCCACGGGCTGCTAACGCACCGAGACTGTCATCGAACCGTCATCAAACCGCTGCTTAATGAGCCTAAGCTCCGCCGGCCTTGCCGGTCCCGCGTAGTTGATAAGAGAGAAGGATGACGCGAAAGGATTCTTGGATCATAGCTGGTGGGATGGCATTGGCACTGGCGAGCGGCCCGTCCACGACGGCGACGGCCGGCGACTGCCCGAATGGCGGCACCGTGCGTTTCGGCGTTGAGCCCTATGACACGGCGGCTCGTTTGGTGCCGATCTACCAGAAAAGTCGGAGAGCTGATCGGCGACAAGCTCGGCTGCAAGGTCGAGGTCTTTGTCGCGACCAGCTACAATGCCGAGATCGAGGCGATGCGCAACGGCAAGCTCGAAATTGGCGAATTCGGACCGCTCGGTTATGTGCTCGCCCATCAGGTGGCGAAGGCCGAGGCGGTCGCCGCTTTCGGCACTGCGGATGGGAAGCCCGATACCTACTGGGCCAGCATCGTCACCTACCCTGGGTCGGGCATAAAGACGGTTGCCGAGATCAAGGGGCACAGTTTCGCATTTTCCGACCCGGCTTCGACCTCGGATCATCTGTTCCCGGCCTTCGGGTTGCGCAACTTCCTCTATTATCCCGCGCGCGGCGTGATCGGCTTCGCCCGCGCCGTCCCCGACCTGGTCTGGGCATTGCTGTTTGTCACCGCCGTCGGGCTCGGGCCGTTTCCGGGCGCCCTCGCGCTTTCCGTTCACTCAATCGGGATGCTCGGTCGCCTTTTCGCCGAGACGATCGAGCACATGGACATGGCGCCGATCGATGCGCTGACCCTGACCGGCGCCCGCCGCGTGCAGGTCTTCACGCACGGCATCATCCCATCGATTCTGCCCTCGCTCCTCGGGATCGCCCTCTATCGGCTCGACGAGAACATCCGCTCGTCGCTGGTGCTCGGCTTTGTCGGCGCCGGCGGCATCGGCTTCGAACTGCTCTCGGCGATGAGTCTGTTCCAGTATCAACTCGTCTCTCTTCTGCTCATCGTCACCTTTGTTATCGTAATTGTCGCCGAGCGCCTTTCGGCGCTGCTCCGTGCCCGCCTCGCTTGACGAAAACAAGTGACGGGGTTGGGCGGCGCTGCATAGAGTTACTGTGTCAATCAACGGAGCGCGAGCGATCATGGATTTCGATCCGGCGGAGATCGCCTATGTGCCGACCACAGGCGTGCGGCGGGTCCATGAGACTCCCCTCGTCGTGGCGACCGAACGTAGTCTCGAAGGGTATGGATGCCTCGTCGACGCGCCGGAGAACTTCTCGATCGAGATCGTCCGTTGGCCGGCTCAGGGTTGGCGACCCATCGACGAGAATTCGGGCGATCAGGGCGGTATCGCTGAAGGTGTCTTCGAATTCTGGTGGAAGGGCGAGACCCTTTACGCGCGCAACAACGCCGTGGGTGACAGCTACCTGTTCGGCTGGAGCAACTGGCCGGAAGAGGCGGCAACGAGCGGTCCGGTGCAGCTAAGTCACCGCGCGCTGATCTGGCGCGCCAATTATCACCCGGATGGCGGTCAGCTATTCTGTCCGTTGCACGGAGAGAGTTTCGTCGTGCCGCTTGCCCTGCCGGGGGACGATGTGACGCCGGAGCGGTTCGTCACGTTTTGGTGTGATGGCAGCCGCGGGCTCTACCTCCATCCGAACGTCTGGCATGGAGCAATCGTGCCCGTCGCCGACCATGCGGAGTTCCTGGACCGCCAGGGCCGTGTCCATGCCCGCGTATCGGTCGATTTCGCAAAGGAATTCGGCTGCTACCTCGCGGTGCCAATGCAACGTCCTGGCGTCCAGCGTGTTCTATCGGCCGAACGGCGTGCGTGACGCGGCGGCTGGCGGAGCCTGCTTGACGGGTATAGCCGGGCCATCCACTTCTAGTGCCGTCATTCCCGCGAAAGCGGGAATCCAGGCGCGGGCGGGCTACTGCCGCGCAAGCGCTGGAGCCCCGCTTTAGCGGGGGTGACAAGGAACACTCTGTGGGTTTGGGTTCAGGTTGTCCTGATGAATTCTGCAAGCGGGATGAGGGAGCCGTCCTCGCCACGTCATCCCGAAAAGGCCCACCGTCCCGATAACCCGATCCCGCGCAAGCCCGATTGGCTACGCGTCAGGGCACCGGGCTCGCCCGAATACCAGGCGACACGGCGGCTGATGCGGGAGCACACCCTCAATACCGTGTGCGAAGAGGCAGGTTGCCCGAATATCGGCGAATGTTGGAAGCAGAAGCATGCAACGGTCATGATTCTCGGCCGCGTCTGCACCCGCGGGTGTACCTTCTGCAATGTCGCTACCGGCCGGCCCGATCTTCTCGACCCGCACGAGCCGCGGCGTGTCGCCGAGGCGGTTGCAGCACTCGGGCTGTCGCACGTTGTTGTGACCTCGGTCGATCGGGACGATCTGGATGATGGCGGTGCTGAGCATTTCGCGCGCACGATCAGCGCCATCCGAACCGCCACGCCCGGCACGACGATCGAGGTCCTGACCCCCGATTTTCTGGGCAAGGAAGGAGCGCTCGAAACCGTCGTCACCGCCCGGCCAGATGTCTTCAACCACAATCTGGAGACCGTTCCGCGCCTCTATGCCGAGGTTCGGCCGGGGGCCCGTTATTTTCATTCGCTGAGGTTACTCGACCGGGTCAAGCGGCTTAATCCGGCGACGTTTACCAAATCCGGGATGATGGTCGGCCTCGGCGAAGACAAAACCGAGGTACTGCAGGTCATGGACGATTTGCGAGCCGCCGAGGTCGATTTTTTAACGATAGGCCAATATCTACAACCGACAATAAAACATCATGCGATCGCGCGCTTTGTCACGTCGGAAGAGTTCAACAGCTATCGGAGCTTCGCCCTCGGCAAGGGTTTCCTGTTGGTTTCGGCCTCGCCTTTGACCCGCTCCTCATACCATGCCGGGGAGGATTTCGCGCGGTTGCGCGCGGCTCGCGCCGCAAAGCTCGCCACCGCCGGCTGAACCCTGCAATGCCGACGCATGCCGAACAGCGTGTGCTGGCCTACACGCCGGAGCAGCTCTTTGCGTTGGTCGCCGATATCGAGCGCTATCCCGAGTTTCTGCCCTGGTGTCTTGCGGCACGCATCAACAAACGGCGGGCCGACCTCATGGTCGCCGACATGGTCATCGGCTTCCGCATGTTCCGCGAGCGGTTTACGTCGACAGTCGCACTCGCCCCACCGCAGCGGATCGACGTCACCTACGCCGAGGGACCGTTCCGCCGGCTTAACAACCACTGGGTATTCGAGAGGGTGCCGGGCGGGTGCCGCATCGATTTCTATGTCGATTTCGAATTCAAGTCCCGCCTGATGCAGAAGCTGATCGAAGTATTGTTCAGCGAGGCGGTGCGCCGCATGGTCGGTGCCTTCGAAAAACGCGCCCGCGACCTATACGGCGCCCCTTTGCGTAATGGAGCCGGCCAGGCGGCAGAATAAGCCGGCTTTTGCGCCGCGCTCGCCGGGAACTCAGAATTGCTTCTTCAATCTCGCGCAAGCGATCCTTGCCGAAGAAGACTTCATCGCCGACAAACAAAGTAGGAGCGCTGATGGTGCCGCGCCGCACCGGATCGCGCATTAGCTTGACTCTGCGGCGGCCCAGGCTTCGGCGCTGGCGCCGGCGAGCGCGCGTACACGGTTTTCATCCTCGGCGAATTCGGCGGCTTTGCCCGAAAACACCACCCGCCCGTCGTCGAGCACATAGGCGCGGTCGGCGATGTCGGTGGCGGCGCGCACGTTCTGCTCGACCAACAGGATCGAGATGCCTTCCCGGCGCGCCGAGGTCACGACCTTGAAGACCTCCTGCACGATCAGCGGAGCGAGCCCCTGCGACGGCTCGTCTAGGATCAGTAGCTGCGGATTGAGGATCAGCGCACGGGCGATCGCCAGCATTTCCTGTTCGCCGCCGGAAAGCTGCCGCCCCTTGTTGCCCTTGCGCTCGGCGAGGCGTGGAAAGAGCTGATGGATGCGCGCGATCGTCCAGGGCCCTGGCCGCTCGAGCGGCACCTTGAGGTTCTCCTCTACCGTCAGGTTGGCGAAGATGCGCCGCCCCTCCGGTACGTAGCCGACACCGAGCGCTGCGATCCGGTAGGACGGCCAGTCGGTGGTGGTGTTGCCGAAGATCCGTACCACGCCCTCGCGGGCGCGTGTCAGCCCGACGAGGCTCCGCAATGTCGTCGTCTTGCCGGCGCCGTTGCGGCCCAGCAACGTGACGATCTCGCCCTCGCGGACCTCAAAGGTGACGCCGTGCAGGATGTGGCTCTTGCCATAGTAGGTATGCAGCCGATCTGCCTCCAGCGCCAGGCCGCTCATGCCGCTTTTCCAAGATAGGCAGCTTGCACCATTTCATTTGCGGCGATTTCCGGAGGCGTGCCCTCGGCAAGCATGGCGCCCTCCGCCAGGACCATGATGCGATCGGCCAAGTGAAAGACGACTCGCATATCGTGCTCGATCAGCACGATTGATAATTTGTGGTCCTTGTGCAACTGACGGATCAGCTGAGTGATATTGTAGGTCTCCTGATCACCCATCCCGGCGGTCGGCTCGTCAAGCAGCAGCAGCCGCGGCTTTAGCGCGAGCGCCATCATGATCTCGGTTGCCCGCTGGTCGCCGTGGCTGAGCTCGCCTACTGGCCGGGTTTCCTTGTCGCTCAACCCGCCCATGTCAGAAAGATCGGTGACCCGCGCGCTGACCTCGGCGTCGGCCTCGCGCGAGATCCACGGCCGCCGCCGATAGCCCGCCGCCACCTCGGTCGCTATGCGCAGATTCTCCCGCACCGACAGCTCGGGAAAAACCTCGGTCACCTGAAAGGTGCGGGCGATGCCGCGCCACACGCGCCGCGCCGGCAGCAGTCTCGTGACATCCTCGCCCTCGAACAGGATGCGGCCAGAGGTCGGCGCCAAAAATCCGCTGATCATGTTGAAAAATGTGGTTTTCCCGGCGCCGTTGGGGCCGATTACCGCGCGCAGCTCGCCGGGCTCTACTGACAGTGACACATTGTTAACGGCAATGAGGCTGCCGAACCGGCGCGACACATGCTCGACCGACAGGAGGCTCATGACGCGGATCTGCCGCGCACGAGGCCGAGCACGCCGCGCGGGAAGAACAGCACGATCAACACGAAAAAGAGACCGATGAACGACATCCAGTTCTCGGTGTGGCTCGAGATATAGTCTTGCAGCACGAGGAAGATCGCCGCGCCTATCAGCGGACCCCAGAACGAGCGCATGCCGCCGAGTACAGCCATGATGACGAAATTTCCCGACTGGTCCCAGCGCAAGGCGCGCGGATCGACGAAATTGTTCATCAGCGCGAACAGCGTGCCGGCAACGCCGACGAAGAAGCAGGAGATGACCCACGACATCCAGATGTGCCGGTCGACCGGGATGCCCAGAAAACGTGCACGCCGCTCATTCTCGCGAATCGCCAGCAGCGTGCGGCCGAAGGGCGAGCGCAGCAGAAACGCCATCGCTGCCGCGCAGATCCCGAACATCGCCAGTGCGAAGAAGTAGAACGCCTTGGGATTGTTGAGAATGTCAACGCTCGTGATCCCTAGGTCGAGCGGCATGCGGTGCCAGGCGCTGACGCCGTCGTCGCCGCCGGTCGCCGTACGCCATTGGAAGGCGATGAAGTAGAACACTTGGCCGAAGGCGATCGTGCACATCGCGAAATAGACGCCGCGCAGCCGCACGATCATCGGACCGATGATCGCCGCCGCCAGCGTGGCCACGACGACCCCGACCAGCATTCCCAGGAGCGTGCCGGAATAAAGGTACTTGATCGTCATCGCGGTGCCGTAGGCGCCGAGGCCGAAATACGCGGCATGGCCGAACGACAAGACGCCTGTGTGGCCGAGCAGAAAATTGAGCGCCATCGCCGCCAGCGCATAGACGACGACGTGGGTGCCGAGTTCGACGTAGCTGCCGGCCGCCGGCAGCCAGTAGGGGGCTGTCATCAGGAGAAGCCAGATCAATATGTCGCCAGCGCTCTTGTCGAGCTTCGGCATCAGAAGCGCCCTTCCTCGCCGAGCAGACCGCGCGGCCGCACGATCAGCACCGCCGCCATCATCACATAAATCACCGCCTCGCTGGCCGAGGGAAAGAACACGCTGGTGACGCCGGACGCAACGCCGATCAGCAATCCTCCGACGAGCGTGCCCGGCAGGCTGCCGAGCCCGCCGACGATGATCGCGATAAAGCTCGGCATGATCAAATTGTCGCCGATCGTCGGCTCGAGCCCGAGCATACCGACGGCGAGCACGCCGGCAAGCCCGGCGAGATAGATCCCGAGCCCGAAGTTCAAGTTGCGCAAGACGCGCACATTGACACCCAAGACGGACACGGTTTCGAGATCGAGCGTACCGGCCCGGATGCGCAAGCCGAGCCGGGTGTGGTTCAGGATCAGGAACAGGCCCAGCACCGCGGCCCCGACCAGGATCATCATGAACACGCGGTACCCGGTCAGGAAGAAGTATTCGCTACTCAACGGCGCCGCGAGCCAGCCCGGAATCTGGTAAGGCAGGCTCTGCGCTCCCCAAATAAACCGCGTCCCATCCTCGATCATGAAAGCCAGGCCGAAGGTCAACAACAGGCTATAGAGCGGATCACGTCCGTAAAGGCGGCGGATCAGCACGCGCTCGATCACAATGCCGATAAAGGCGACGAGGAAGGGCGATACCAGCAGCGCGCCCCAGAACCCCAGATAGGGGATCAGCGTATAGGCGAGATAGCCGCCGATGGCCAGAAACCCGCCGTGGGCAAAGTTGATGACCCCCGACAGGTTGAGGATCAATGACAGACCGAGCGCCATCAATGCGTAGAACGCACCGATGATCAGTCCATTGAATACGTTAAAGAGCAGCAACTGCGTCATGCGGTAATTCTGAAGCTCAAACCGGGGCCGCTACAGCGCGGGCCCGGTTCACGGCATCGTTACGACGGCCACTCCATCTTGCACCCGGTCTGGTCGACCGGCAGCGCGGCCTCGTCGCCCTTGACGAGCTGCGAGACCTTGAACAGGTCTTCCGGATCGCCCCCAGCTGGCGCGGGCTGCGACTGGCCGACAAACAGGGTCGGCATCAACTGGTTGTCGCCGATTCGGTAATAGGGATTGTTCGGCATCAGCGCCACTTCCGGAGGAAGGACGAGACCCTGCATTGCCTTAGCCAGCTTGATCGGCTCCAGCGACTTGGCCTTTTCGGCAGCGAGCTGGCAGCTCCACATAGCCGCATGGCCGAACCAAGTGCGCGCGGTCGGCACCTTGCCGCCGCTCCTTTTGCGGATGTCGGCAACGAACTGCTCGACATGGGGCACGCCGGGCTGCTTCCAGTACCATTCGAACACCCAATCGCCGAACAGCGCGTCGGGCGGCAGGCCCTCGTTCACTTCGAGCTCCTGCTGCGCGCCGGCGATATGGAATTTCTTGTTGAGCCCGAACTGGACCGCCTGTTTGAGGCAGTTGATCATATCGTCGCCCGCGAGCAGCAGAATAATCGCATCGGGAATGACCGACTGGGCCTTGATCAGATTGGCGGAGAAGTCGGTGGTGCCTAGCGGCGTAAAATCAGCACCGAGCTTGGTGCCGTTGGCCTGCTTCAGACTCGCCTCGAAGCCGTCTTGCAGCGAATGCCCGAATGCGTAGTCGGTGGTGATAAAATACCAATTCTTGCCGTAACCTTCGAGCAGCAGCTTCGAGACCGAGTTGGTCTCCATGCGCGTCGTGTTGCAGACGCGGAACACGTTCCAGTGGCATTGCGAGCCGGTAACGGTGTCGGTATGGCCGCCCGGCACGATATGGAATACGCCTTTCTGGTTGCTGGTGTTCGCCATCGCCTGCGCGAGCGCCGAGTTGATGTTGCCGATCAGGAAGTCGACCTTGTCACGGTCGATTAGCTTGAGGGCCTTTTGCACTGCAGTAGCGGTGTCGCCGCTGGTCGAATCCTCGACCAGCAATTCCACCTGGCGGCCGAGAATGCCGCCCTTGGCATTCATTTGGTCGACGGCCAGCTGCGCGCCGATTAGCTCATTCTTACCAAGAGCGGCGAAGGTGCCGGTCAGCGGGTTGTCAAGGCCGATCTTGACGGTTTCGGCAGCGCGCGCAGTCAGCACGAAGGGCGCCGCCAGTTGCGCGACACCGCCGGCTACAGCACCCTTGATGACGATCCTACGGTCCAGCTTCTTCGGGGCGGCTCCGCTGATCACAACCTTCCTCCCTCTCATCGCGGTCGTGGACCGCTTTCCGGCGCGGCGTCCCCCGCCGATTGCGATCGCGTGCAAATTGCAGCCTCTTTGAGCCACAGAGCGCCCGCGAAAGGAAGCACAATTTCCGTGATCGCGGGCCGAACTCGATTTGAAGTGCGCTAATTACGCCGCGGGCTGTCTGCCCGGAATTAGTCGGCATCTCCCCGGATAGGAGCGCTTTTGGGGCCTTCGGACAATACGTGCGATTACGTATACGAAGAACCGGGTGAATGCAGGCTCAATTAGACGAGGGTCAGTGACTGGAACGGCTTCGTGGGGAGCTCGACGCGGATCGGGTCACCAGGCCGCACTTCTCCGTCGGCTAGCGCACGACAGCCATGATACCGGCCTTGCGGACGAGGTCGCCATTCTGGTCGCGCCCCAGGGTCGCGCCCATCAGCCCCCGCTGAACGCGGTCGAGCTGGGCGCAAGGGTTGCGCAGTCCCGTGACCTCGATGACCGCTGTGTCGCCGAGACAGAGGCGAGTGCCGGCCGGCAGCCCCAGCAGATCGATGCCGCGCGTTGTCACATTCTCGCCCATCTGCCCGGCCGACACGGCGAAACCCGTTCTCTGAGTTCGTCATGCAGCTCAGCGTGGATCAGGTGCACTTGACGTAGATTTGGCTCTTTCGAGAAGCGCGCCAGCCGCGAGCGTGCTTGACTGTGGCACCCAAATGCGCGTCGCCCTCGACCCCGAGCCCAGCCAGCAGCCGGATGCTGTCCCGGTTCTGTTTCACGAGGGTGTGTCCCTCGCTACAGCTGACCGCCGTCACGACTCCGCCCATAACGATCTCCACATCAGCTACGGGCTTCTGCAGCGAGGAGCTCAAGCGCCATCTGCAGAGCGCCCTGCCGCATTGCCGAGCGATCACCGTCGAAGACGTGACGCTCGGTCCGGCAGGGTCCATTGCGTCGCGCCAAGCCAAAGATAACGAGCCCGACGGGCTTGGCGACGCTGCCGCCGCCGGGGCCGGCAACACCGGTCACCGAAATCGTCAGATCGACGGGAGCGCGAGCCAAGGCGCCCTGAGCCATCGCCGCGGCGGTCTCGGGGCTGACCGCGCCATGCGCGGCGATGGTTGTCGGCGAAACCCCGAGCATTTCTGACTTCGCCTCGTTCGAATAGGTGACAAAGCCGCGCTCGACGACGTCCGACGAGCCGGCGATCGCGGTCAGCGCCCCGGCAACCAACCCGCCGGTGCAAGATTCTGCGGTCGCGACATGCCAGCCGCGAGCCCGGCACGCGTCGAGGACTGTTTGCGCGAGGCTCAAGGTTTTAGCTTCGAACATTCGACGGCTCCGCCGACGAGCAGGACCAGCAGCAGGGCGATAGCGTAGGCTGCAGCCAAGAAATCGTCGAGCATGATGCCGAGACCACCCTTGACGCGGCGGTCAGCCCACCTCACCGGCCACGGCTTCCAGATATCGAAAATCCGGAACAGCAGGAAGGCCAAGGCGTAGGCGATGGGGTCGAGGGGTGCCGGCAACAGCACCAGCCATTGCGCCGCGACCTCGTCGATCACGACCGCGCCAGGATCCTCGATCGCGCTCGCTTTGGCGACGGTCGCCGCGGCCCACCAACCGATGGTGAAGGCGATCACGGTGGCGACGGCTAGGCCGGCGGTACCCAAATGACTCCGGATCGCCCAGGCGAAGGGCAGCGCAGCAAGCGATCCCCAGGTCCCCGGCGTGATCGGCAAGAGGCCGGTGCCGAACCAAGTGGCGAGCAGCACAGCCGGATGCGCGAACGACAAGCCGAGGTGGCCAACAGGTGGTCTCAGAGCGGCAGGCGCACGGTAGCGACCGCTTGCGCGGCGATGCCCTCGCCGCGGCCGGTAAAGCCGAGCTTGTCGGTCGTCGTCGCCTTGATGCTGACGCGAGCCG
>Ga0306925_10003210_pt1 | contig 14386 bp, 10 predicted proteins | sample flu12Cox44000176_FD_203755 | JGI IMG/M metagenome (GOLD analysis project Ga0306925, IMG submission 203755) | Lab enrichment of tropical soil microbial communities from Luquillo Experimental Forest, Puerto Rico - flux8day.12C.oxic.44.000.176 (v2)... | ecosystem: Environmental > Terrestrial >... | reverse complement strand
GTGCTCGCGGGGGCGGGCACCGCTCTCGTCTCGGCCACCGGGCTCGCTACCGAGCTCGGACGCATTGGCCAGCTCGTGGCCCTCGCCGAGGGGCGCGCCACGCCTCTCGAGGCCCAGATGGAGACTCTGGGTCGACGCCTGGTGGCCCTGGCCCTCGGCATCTGCGCAGTAGTGGGCATCGTCGGCATTCTCCATGGACAGCCGATCGGCCTCATGCTCGAGACCGCCATCAGTCTCGCCGTCGCGGCGATCCCTGAGGGTTTGCCGGCCATCACCACGGTCGCGCTGGCCGCAGGCCTCTGGCGCCTCGCCCGCGACGGCGCCCTGGTGCGGCGGCTCTCCGCCGTGGAGACGCTTGGGTCGACCACGGTGATCTGCACGGACAAGACGGGCACCATGACGGAGAACCAGATGACGGTGACGCGTCTCGTGCTGGATGGACGGTGCCTCGACGTCTCCGGCGGCGCTCGCTCCCCTGTCGGGGTCGTCAGCGAGGCCGGAAAGCCCGTGGACGTCACCGCCGACGCCCACCTTCAGCGGCTCCTCACGACGGGGGTGCTGGTCAACGACGCGCACGCCACTCCGAGCGAGACTGGGCTGGTCCTCGACGGTGATCCGACGGAAACGGCGCTGCTCGTGGCCGCGCTCAAGGCGGGGCTCGATCCCGCAGCGCTTCGTTCGGCCTGGCCGCGCCGTCGTGAGATTCCCTTCGATCCCGCGGCGCGGCTCATGTCGACCTTTCATGAGGACAGCAAAGGACGCCGCGTTCTCTTCGTCAAGGGTGGCCCGGGTGCTGTGCTCGATCTCTGCACGCGCCGGCAGGACGGTCCGGACCCTGTGCCGCTTGCGGACGTGGATCGCGCGAGCATTCGCGCCGACAACGACGCGCTGGCCGCACAGGCGTTGCGTGTCCTCGCCATCGCTTGGCGACCTGATGGCTGGCCCGCGAACGGCCGTCCCTCCGATCTCGTCTTCCTGGGTCTGGTCGGGCTCGCCGATCCCGTGCGACCTGAGGTCGAAAATGCCATTGACCAATGCGCGCGCGCCGGGATCCGCACGATCATGCTCACGGGCGATCAGCGGTCGACGGCGGAGGCGGTCGGGCGCCAGCTCGGCCTCGCCCCCGAAGCGATTCGCAGCCGCGTCACGCCCGAGGGCAAGATGCGACTGGTCGAGGAGCTCCAGGACGTCGGAGAAGTGGTAGCCATGACGGGCGATGGCGTCAACGACGCACCCGCCCTTGCGCGGGCGGACATCGGCGTGGCCATGGGGCGCGTGGGGACCGATGTGGCTCGGGAAATCGCCGACCTCGTGCTGACCGACGACAACTTCGCGACGATCGTGAGGGCGGTGGAGCAGGGGCGGGTGATCTACGCCAACCTCCGGAAGACCGTCCACTTCCTGTTCTCTTGCAACCTCTCCGAAATTCTGACCATCTTCGTGGCCATCCTGCTCGGCAATCCGACACCGCTCCTCCCGCTGCAGATCCTGTGGGTCAACCTCGTGACGGACACGCTGCCCGCTCTCGCTCTCGTGCGTGATCCCGCCGAGCCCGATGTCATGACTCGTCAGCCCCGTGATCCCTCCGAGGCGCTCGTGACATGGCGGTTCGGTCTGCGCATCCTCCTCGAGGGCGTGCTGCTCGCCGCTGGCGTTCTCGGCGTCTATCTCTGGGTCGTCTGGCAGGAAGGTCCAGGGCTTCGGGCCACCACAGTGGCGTTCGTCGCCATCGTCCTGATCCATCCTCTGCAGGCCATGTACTGCAGGTCCGACCGGCTCGCCTGGTGGCGACTGCCGGGAAATCATCTGAGCTGGCTGGTGCTGGGCCTCTTGATCGCCGTACAGTGGACCGCCGTGGAGTGGGGCCCGCTCCGGGCACTGCTCGGCACAGCACCACTGGGCAAGACAGACTGGTGTGCTATCGCCATCGCCATCGTGGCGCCGGTGGCGGTGGCAGAGTTGGTGAAAGCGCGCATCCACAGCCTGCCCAGTCGACAGCGGCAGATGAGCGCGACGTGAAAGGAGCGATGATGGCCGCTGCGCGAAGGCGAAGGAGCAGCTCACATCGGCGCGAGGGTGTCTCGCGTCGAATCGTGATCGGGATGGACGGCTCCAGGCAAGCATCTCGCGTGGTGGGGCACGTCGCGCGCTGGGCGGGAGGCGGCCGCGCCACGGTGGTGCGCGTGGTTGAGCCGGTCAGGCTACCCTCGCCGGGGCTGGTACTGCCGAGCATCCGTACGAGGCTCCAGAGCGCCGCGCGGGCAGAGCTTACGGCGCGTCTGCGGGCGGCGCGGCGTGAGGTGACGGCGGCGGCGGCGCGTCTGCGGCGCGCGGGGTGGCTTGCCCGCGCGGTGGTGCGCGTGGGCGTGCCGTTGCCCCAGCTGTTCCGCATCATCCGTGAGGAGCGCGCGAATGTTCTCGCGCTGGGCGCCAGCGGCGCGGGCGGCGCGCGGCGGTTCTTCCTCGGCAGCGTAGCCAACGGCGCTCTCCGGAGGGCGACCATCCCGGTGCTCATCGTGCCCTAATCTACGGAGCACCTCGGCTCTACGTGACGCACGCGCTCCGCCTTCTCGCAGGTCCTCTCCCAGAAGCGCCGCAACGACTGCGATATAGACCATCCGGCGGCCGAGCACGTCGGCTAAAAGCTTTTCGCGTGACTAGGCGCTGCCGTGACAAGTTTTCAACCGTGATTTCCGGCGGTTGGGAAGACAGATGCGCCGCCTCGGGCCGTCACACTCAGAGCGGCTTGCTGGGCTTGGTCTGCTTGCGGAACGACTCCGGTACCGCCTCCGCGTTGTTCGTCATGTGCACTACACCTTGTTCGTCGATCCACTGATAGAGCTTACTCTTACGGGCCGGGGACAGATCGCCGGAGCCAGATGCCGTCGGCGGTGGAGCAGGCGTGGGTGGGCCTGCAGGAGGATTGGGGATCCACACCCAGTTATACGGGATGGTCACACCGTCGCCACGGAGCTCGTACCGTCCTCCAGGATACTCGACGGCGGAGCGGGCAAAAGCCGTCGGATCGGTGCCCGCGCCGGGAACTGCGACGGGAACATAGATGGGCGGAGTGGAGAGCCCAGACGGATTGTAGGCAGGCGTGCTGTAGAGTAGCGGGTCGTCCAGCGTCGGGTCGTAGAACGGTGCTCCATACCCATCGACCAAGTATCCCCCGGCCCACCCGAAAGAACGGGGGAAGTGTTGATGGGGAAAGAAACGATCATGCTTTGAAGATCCTGATTTGAACGGGCGACCGGCATCGCCGGGATTGAAGCCTTGTAAATTGCCGGGATTGAAGCCTTGAAAACCGCCGGGATTGAAGCCTTGAAAGCCTCCGGCGTTGAAACCTTGAGAACTGCTGCCGCGATTGAGCCCTCGGGAACCGCCAAAGCTACTGGCGGGGACCGGCGCTATGACGAAGCCGGCGAGAAGAGTTGCGGAGATGGCAAGAAATCTCGACCCACGAAGCATCGGAGTTAAATGTCCCTCGCACGCGAAGGGATGTCAAGCAAGACGGAATGCACGCCCGGATGTGATCACCGGCGCCGCCGGGTGGCGAGCCTCTCGGCTCGACGGCTATATACTCTCCGTGTGACGAATCGCCGACGGGTGGCGATCTCACGACTATCCTTGCGAGGTGAACGAGAGCGTGATGAAGCTCGGCATCGACTTCGGGACCACGCGGATCGTGGTGGCCGCCGCGGACCGCGGCAACTATCCCCTCCTCACCTTCGAAACGCCCGAGGGCACGGCCGACTGGTTCCCGTCGCTCGTCGCCCTCCGCGGCGCCGAGCGGCTCTACGGGTGGGACGCGTGGGCGATGCAGGCGGAACCCGGGTGGACGGTGGTGCGATCGCTCAAGCGTCTGCTCGAGGACGCCGGCCCAGAGACGAGTGTGGACGTGGACGGCGCGCGTTTTTCGCTCATGGACCTGTTGACCGGGATGATCGAGCACATGCGGCGGGCCCTGTCGCTGGCGCCATCCGTCGAGGTGATGCTTGGCGTTCCCGCCAACGCCAACAGCAACCAGCGCTTCCTCACCGTCGACGCCTTCCGGCGGGCGGGTTTCGAGGTGCTCGGGCTGCTCAATGAGCCGTCCGCCGCCGCGATCGAGTTCGGGCACAGCGTCAAGCTGGTGGGCAGTCTGCTCGTCTACGATCTCGGCGGCGGGACCTTCGACGCTTCCATGGTGGAGCTCGACGCGGACACGCATACGGTGATCGCCAGTGACGGCATCGCCGCGCTCGGCGGGGACGACTTCGATCATGTGCTCGCGGAGATGGCGGCCGGCGACACCGCGCTCGGCGATCTGTCGGCGTCCGAGCTGTTTCGACTGCTCGAGGAGTGCCGGCGGCAGAAGGAGGCCCTGCACCCGAACACGCGGAAGATCGTCATCGACCGCGACCATGCGCGCGAGGGCTGGGGCCCGGCCACCGTGACGGCGAACGCCTATTACGACCGCTGCCGACCGCTGGTGGCCGAGACCCTTCGCACGGTCGCGTCGCTCCTGGGCGACCGCCACGTCGAGGCCCTGTACATCACCGGCGGCGGCAGCGAGCTGCCGCTGGTGGGCCGCATGCTGCGCGAGGAATTCGGGCGCCGCGTCCGGCGGAGCGCGTACACGCGGTCGGCCACCGCGATCGGCCTCGCCATCCAGGCCGACGCCTCGTCGGGCTACGCGCTCCGCGACGTGTTCTCCCGCAACTTCGGTGTCTGGCGCGAGGGCGACGGCGGTCGCGTGATGGTGTTCGACGTCATCTTTCCGCGGGGCACATCCTTGCCCGCCCCCGGCGAGCCGTCGCTGATGGTGCGCCGCGGTTACCTCCCCGCGCACAACATCGGCCATTTCCGATACGTCGAGGCGAGCAGCGTGGACGAGGCCGGCCAGCCAGTCGGCGACATCGCCGTGTGGGATGAGGTGCGCTTTCCGATGGACCCGGCCCTCGAGGGTCGTGAGGATCTCGCCGTCGCGGCGGTCTCGCCCTCGGCGGCGGTGGTCGGCCAGCAGATCGAGGAACGCTACGCGTGCACCGCCGCGGGCGGACTATCCGTGAAGATTTTCAATCTCAGCTCTGGGTACGCGCGCGAGTACACGCTGGGCCGCTGGTCACCCACCGCAACCGTCGTGCCCGCGCGCGCCCGCGCTCGCCCACGCCGCTGATGCGTTCGGGCACCGTGCGCGTTGTTCAGGCTTTGGCGGGCGGTCTCGTGGTGACGTGGCCGCAGCGGGCGCAGGTGCGATTCTTCTCCGAGCCGTAGAACTCCTCGTAGGCGCGCGACACCGGGTCCTCACGATAGTCGGCGACCTGCTTGACGCTCTGGTGCAGCTGGGCGCCGCACTTGGCGCAGTACCACGTGAAGCGATCGCTTTCGTCCGGGCGCCGCTTGCGTTCGAGCACCAAGACGAACGCCTCCGGCGAGAAGCGCGGCGAGTGCGGCGTGCCCGCAGGACAATAGACGATCTGGCCCTCGCGGATCACCGCGATCTTCTCGTCGCCCTCGGGCGTCCGGTAGTGGAGGTTCATGTCACCCTTGATCATGTACATGACTTCGTCGCTCGGATCGCTGTGAAACTCGCTGCGAAACTCGCGACCACGCGCGACGAAGGCGATGCTGTCGGGCGCCTGCCACAGGACCGTGTTGGGGCGACCCGAGTCGCGGATGCTGCTCATGACTTGGCCCAGATCGACGGCTTTCATTTCGTCCATGGCTACTCCTTTGTCACGTTCTCGACCCGCAGGTCGAAGCCGCTGGGATGCAGGTGGAAGCCCTTCACGTTGGCGCGCGTGGCGACCACCTGGACCTCGTGGTCCACGAAGAGCCACGGGGCGTCCTCGACGATGAGACGCTGCGCCTTGCGATAGAGCTCCGCGCGCTTGGCGCGATCGGTGAGCTGCCGCGCCTGGACCAGGAGCTGATCGACCTCGGGGTTGTTGTAGTTCGACCGGTTCGGCAGCGGCTGGTTCTTCGAGAAGAAGAGCGGATACATGGACAGATCTGGGTCTTCCGATTTCAAGAACCAGGAGAGCGCGAACATCGCGGGCGCGTCGGAGCGCACCTTGCCGAGATACGAGCCCCACTCGAACGTCTTGAGCGGAGCCTTCACGCCCACCGCGGCCAGGTTCGCCTGGATCACCGTTGACATCTCAACCGGGGCCTGCATGCCGGAGCCCGACTCTGGTACCCAGAAATCGACCTCGAGGCCGTTGGGATAGCCGGCCTCGGCCAGGAGTTTTCGGGCGAGGCCCGGATTGTAGGGGTACTTGTGCACGTTCGGCTCGAAGGCCCAGGTGCCTGGGAGCAGCGGCCCGACGGCGGGAATACCGGTGCCCTTCAGGATGTCGCGGACGATCGCGTCCTTGTTGACGGCGTGATTGAAGGCTTGGCGTACCCGGCGATCCGTGAACGGCTTCTTCTCCACGTTGAAACCCGCGTACCACACGGTGAGCCCGGTCGCCTTGTGCACGGTGACGCCGGACGTCTTCTCCAGGCGCTCGACGAAATCCGGCGGGATCGGTAGGATGAGATCGACGCCGCCCGTCAGGAGCTCGGAGACGCGCGTGTTGGCCTCGGGAATGCCGCGATAGACGAGGGCCTGCGGCTTGCCCTTGACCCCCCAGTAGTCGTCGTTGCGGCGGAGCACGAGCCGGCTGCCGCGCTCCCACGACTCGAATTTGTAGCGGCCGCTGCCCACCGGCTTGGTGTCGAAGTCGGCCGGGGCTTTCGTGAACGCGGTCGGGCTGACGATCGCGCAGTTCGGCAGGGCGAGCAGCGCGGGCAGCGACCCCGTTGGATATTTCAGGTGCAGCTGCACGGTCTGCGGATCGAGCACCTCGACCGACTTCACGCTCGAGAGATAGCCCGTCACGAACGACCACTTGCCGCTCTTGGCGTGGGGGTGCGTGGGGTCGATGACCCGATCGAACGTGAACTTGACGGCGGCCGCGTCGAGCGGCGTGCCGTCGTGGAAGCGCACTCCACGCCGCAGCTTGAAGGTCCAGATCATGCCGTCCGGCGACGTCGTCCAGGATTCGGCGAGGCCGGGAATCACCTCGGTGCTGTCCGGTCGCGTGGCGACCAGGGTCTCGAAGATCTCGGCGGTGACCCGCAAGGTGTGCAGTCCGAGCGCCTGGCCCGGATCGAGCCCCGGCGGCTCAGCCTCCATGCCGACCACGACGACGTCGCGCGGAACCTGAGCGACGGCCGGAGAGGCGAGCAGCGCGGCAGCGAGCAAACCGGCGGGCAGCGTTCCACACAACCGAGCCAATCGTGACATGGGCGCCTCGCGATCTTGAAGTGAAGAGCCGCGCTCTCTTATAGCGCTGGAATCAGCGTCAGGCAATCGTCGTCCTGGGTCGCCATGCGGAGACGCTACCACGCGCGGGCCGGCACTGCCGAGCAGAGGCGAGCGCGATGGAGGGCCCAATCAGGCGGCTGATGGAGAGAGAGGGCGGGGGAGGTGCGGGAGCTCCTTTGGCTTCCTGCTGGACGACTAGCGCGTCGAGCGCTGGTGCCGGGTGGGGAGGTAGCGGATGACCGGAGACGGCGGCGGCGCGGGCGGCCGCCGCGGCCCGCTCGGCCTTGGCGCGGTCACGTCCGCTCCCATGGGTCGTCCTGCTCGAGATCGCGCATCTCGGCGTCGGCGCACAGCGTGATGTAGTGGGCGATACCGGCGACCTCGAAGATGCTGCCCTTCACGCGGACGAGCCATTCGCCCTTCTCGGCCGTCCTCGATCGCACCGCGCCGACGACCAGGCAGTCGCAGCGTCGCATGAGCTCGGAGACGAGCGAGTCCGTCGGCACCAGCTCCAGCCACGGATCTGCGTCGCGTTGCTCGGGCTCGCTCACTTGACCTTCTTCCTCCGCTCGACGACAGCTTCGGGTTTGGCGCGGCTCGACCGTTCGTAGTCGCCGAGTGGGTCGCCGCGCCATCGGCTCGTCCCGTCGAGGAGCGTGGACCGCGACGACCCATACCGTGGTGACCAAGGCGCCGGCGGCTGCGGTCCTCTCTTCGTGTTGGCCATGTTTCGACCGTCTCACGGGGAGCGGCACGGGGCCAAGCGTTTTCGCCTCGCTCGGAAAGAGCGATCACGCTACTTTGGCTGGCGAGTCGGTCGAGCTTGCGGAGCGCGGCCAGGACGGAAGCTCGATGCTCGCGCGCCCGGTGCCCTTTCTGGACGAGTACCGCGACCCTGCTAAGACTTGGCCCGCGCCTGCTCGTACAGAGGCAGGACCTTCTGGGAGAACTCGGTCAAGTCCTTGATGCGGGCCTCGTTCGAGGGGTGAGTTGACAAGAGCGCGGGCGGCGCGCTCCCGCTTGACAGCTTCGCCATCTTCTGCCAGAGCGTGATCGCCGCTCGGGGATCGTATCCGGCACGGGCCGCGAGCTCGACTCCCATGCGATCGGCTTCCGTCTCGTGAATCCTCGAGTAGGGAAGAAGATAGGTCACCTGTCCAGCCAGCCCGGCCAGATCCGTCCCCGTCTGCCCGATACCGAGCACGGCGCCCACCGCGCTCGCGCCCATGTTCGCGGAGCGCATGAGAAATCTCGTGCCCCATCACGGCGGCGAGCTCGTCATCGGTGATCTGCAGCTTCTCGATGAGGCCGGTGTAGACGGCGATCTTGCCGCCCGGCATGCACCACGCGTTGACCTCGGGTGACGTCAAAACGTTGACTTCCCATTTCCAATCGAGCGCATCCTTCCGAAAGACGGCCGTTTGCGGGATGAGGCGGTTGGCGATTCGGCGGACCCGCTCTACCTGTTTGGGATCGTGATTCACCGCGCCCTTCGGGGTCGCGCTCTGTATCAGTTGCTGGTACTGAGCCGCCGCTGCCTGGTCCATTTCGGCCGACGAGACCAGGAGGAGCTGGCTGCGCTGGACGCCCACCGTGCCCTCCTCGGTCGTCGTCGCGCAAGCGCCAAGCGCTATCGCGGCAAGCAGCACAACAGCCGCGTGGACGATTACCCGCCTCTCCTCCATGGATGCCTCCCGTATCGCGCGCCGATGACGGTCTGGGCGCCCAATACACACATCATCCACCAATTGAGACTCGCGCGAAAACCTGTCCGAGGGCGGCTCTGCGTCTACGAGAAAGCCACGAGGACAACCCTTTTGCACTGTAGAATTCCAAGGAGTTGTAGGCGCTTGCGAGCTCATCGAAAAAATTTCCGAGTCCAGCACCAGCGGCTATACGACTGGGAGGGTTCCAGGCCCTCACGCTGTCTTCGGCCGAGAACTATTTTCCCTTGACGGAGGGGGGCGCACTGGCCTACTGTTCGCGAACATTTCGCTCGGTCGCTGGGCCATCAGGAGGAGACGAGAGATGCGCTCAGGCTCACGTCCACGCGCCAGCAGGACGCCGCTGACTGGCTTGTCTCCTTCCCCGAGCCGGGTGAACTTCACTCTCCTTGCGGTTGTTCTGGTGCTGATCCTGCTTCCGCTGATTGCGTTTGCATCGCCCCTCGATCCATTTTGGATTGCCGGAATCTACGACGGCGCCGACGGTGACGACATTGTGATGTTGGTCTACGACACTCCTGCCACGAGCGCGCCAGCGCCGCCGCCTATGCTCCGACTTCCGTGCCCACGCGGCATATCAACCACGAAGCACATTGTCACGCTCTCTGATAGCCAATGTGCTGAAGGGTCCCGTGCTCCTCCTGCCATGTTTTCGCCGGTATCAGCTCATGTGTTCACATTCCGTACGCGCTTCACTCCGACGGCATCAGCCACGAAGTTCCCGCTCGTCACGCGTCGATCTTTGGGAGTCCATCCCACGACGGCGCCGGCCCTCGCCACACGAATGTTCTAGACCACTCATCCGCCGCCGGAGGACATCGAGAAGACATCATGTGTGGCTTTGCAGCGATGATCGCCCTCAGTGGTGGGCAGGCCGCCCGTGCCACGGTCGACGCGATGACGGCGACCCTGGTGCACCGCGGACCGGACGACGAAGGCTCCTACGTCGACGGAGCGGTGGCCTTCGGGTTCCGTCGGCTGGCCATCCTCGACCTGGCGCCCACCGGGCATCAGCCCATGATCAGCTCAGATGGTCAGGTAGTCCTCGTCTTCAACGGCGAGATCTATAACTACGTCGAGCTCCGCCAGGAGCTGATGAGTCTCGGGCACGTCTTCACGTCGAGCGGAGACACGCAGGTGCTGCTGGCCGCGTACCGGCAATGGGGTCGCGACTGCGTGCCGAGGCTCAATGGGATGTGGGCCTTTCTGATCCACGACCGGCGATCCGCCACGATCTTCGGCTCGCGCGATCGCTTCGGGGTAAAGCCCCTCTATCGCTACCGGACGGCCGACGCAGTATTCCTGGCCTCCGAGATCAAGGCCATCCATGCATCGGGCCGATACACGGGTGGGCCGAATTGGCGTCGAGTCGCGGCATTTCTCCTCGACCCTCAACTGGAAATGCAGAATAACGATGGCGATACTTTTCACGTCGGCATTGAAGAGATTCCCGCCGGATCGGCCTTCGAGCTCCGTCTCGATGGACGGATGACGGAATGGCGCTACTGGGCCTTGCCCCCGCAGGCAAGCCTCGCTCCTGCGGATCCCCCGAAGGTCTTCTTCGAGACGTTGGCCGACGCCGTCAGGCTGCGCACCCGCAGTGACGTGCCGGTGGGTATCTCCTTGTCCGGCGGGCTCGATTCCACTGCGATCATCTGCCACATGGCGACATTACAGGCACAGGGCGATGCGGCGTCCCGCAATGGTGCGCTCCAGGCATTCTCGTATGTCACGCCCGACTTCGACGAATCGCTCTACATTGAGCAGACGATCGAGCGCACCAAGGCCGTGCTTCATCGTGTCGACATCGACCCCACCCAGCTCTGGGACCAGCTCGATCGCGTCCTGTGGTATCAGGACGAGCCGGTTCATTCCCTGAACGTGCTGATCGGGTTCGATGTCTGGAGGCTCGCGGCGAAGAACGGCGTCAAAGTGATGCTCAACGGAGGGGGTGCCGACGAGACACTGGCCGGCTACTTCAGCTATTTTCCGGTGCACTGGCGAGCTCTGTGCCAGACGCAGCGGAGTCTCGCCCGGGCCGAGATCGAGGCCTACTGTCGGACCCACGGCGGCGATGTCGGCAATCTCTACCGATCCGCACTGAGGCAGGCTTATCGGTCCCAGCTCTGGCACGTCCCCGGCTACGGAAAGCTGGCCGGGTTCCGACGGCGACGCGGGCTTCGCAAGACCGGGTGGTTCACCGACGACATCCGCGACGCGGCGCCTTCCGAGCACGCGGGCCGCGCGCATCGCGAGCTCGACTCCTCGCTCCGCTGGTCGGTAGAACACGCGCCGCTCCCATACTACCTGCGTGTTGACGACCGGAACTCGATGGCTCAATCGGTCGAGCTCCGATCCCCATTCCTGGACTATCGATTGGTTTCGCTCGCCTTTCGACTCCCGGCGGAATGGAAGCTGCGTGGGCCGTGGAACAAGTACGTGCTGCGTGAGGCCCTGCGTGGCCACATTCCGGACTCCGTGCGCCTGCGTCCAGACAAGATGGGGTTTCCGGCGCCGATACGACAGTGGGTCAGGGGACCGCTCTACGCGAAGCTACAGGATTTGCTGGCGAGCCGGCAGATTCGGGAACGGGGCCTGTACCGCGTCGAGGCCATTCGACGGGATCTCGACCGCCATCGGGCCGGAGAGATCGATGTGTCGAACCGGCTCCTCACGATCGCGCAGGTCGAGTGCTGGCTGACGCAGCAAGAGCACAGCCGACAGCGCGATCATGCGGCTGCCACAAGAGGTCGGTAGGGGACACATCCCTTTCTGTCCATTGGTCTTGGAGGGTGATTCGGCGGCGGCAAGCCACTTGATCCGACGTTTCAACACGCCCGATGCAGCGTGCTCATCCGCCCGTGGCGGCAGCGGTCCGGCGGCGAGCACGGTAACTCGATATCTGGCCCCAGGCCTCAGCCGCCTCGGCAAGGCTGCGAACCCAGACCTCGGGCGTGGCAAAGAGCCGGCCGAGTCGATACCGCACTTCCGGCTCGACGGCCTGGCGCCAGAGGTACCGTGGAACTCCGAAGACATGGGGACCGCTCGCCAAGGGCAACTCAAGGCCCTCCTTCAATCCTTGTCCGAAGAAAAACTCTCGCAAGAAGCTCACTCGCTGGCGGCTCTTCGGGATGAAATGACGCACCCGCGCATCGGGGATCCACCAGCCTTCAAGCCCGTCGTCCAGCATGTGTCTGACCATGGTGGTTTCTTCGCCCCGCAAGGGACTTCCCGGCCTCGGTCCGAGCGCCGAATCATACGTGTACTTGGCCTGAGCTTCTCGGCGGACTGCCATGTTCGCGCCAAAGGGCACCACCACATCGGTCAAGCCCAAAGGCTCCGCCCCGAAATCTCGAACGGCGTAGGCGCTCGCGATGGTGACCATGGCCCTCTCGAGCCACCTTGGAGGCCGCCCCTCGAACCAAGGGTCAACCGCACCCCCGATCACCGCCGCGTTGGGCCAACGTTCGAACGCGCGGCAATAGGCGGCCAGCCATCCCGGGTCGACGCGGGTGTCATCATCCGTCCACAGGATGCACTCCCCTTTGGCCTCCCGTGTCGCCGTGTTCAATGCGTTCGACTTGCCCGGCTTTGGCTCGAACAATCCTCGGATCGGCAGCCGGCCCTCGAACGACCGCACCACGTCATCGGTCGCATCGGTGCAGTTGTTGTTGACGACCAACACCTCCCAGTTCACCCCGTCGGGGATCAACAGTCCGGTCATCGCCTCAAGACCCTGCCGGAGCAACGCGCATCGGTTCCACGTGCATACCCCAATCGACACGTTCATTCGACCCTTAAAACCTCCGTTTCAAGCGGAAGCGCCCCCGCAAGGCCACGGAAAACAGAGGAACGATTCTCGCACGTTTGGTCGCCGAGCGGCGTTCGATAGTCGAGCAGCGTTGAACGGCGGATGCTACAACGAGCGGAAGGAATCGGGTCATGTCCGTCCGCTATGATGTCATCGTCATCGGGGCTGGCCACAACGGCCTGGTCACCGCTGCCTATCTTGCCCGTGCGCGCCGACGGGTGCTTGTCCTCGAGCGCCGCGAGCTCGTGGGCGGCGCGTGCGTGACCGAAGAGCTGTGGCCGGGCTTCAAGGTTTCGACCGCCGCCTACGTCACGAGCTTGCTGCGACCCGAGATCATTCGGGACCTCGGCCTGGAGCGTTACGGGCTCCAGCTTCTGCCGCGCAACCCATCGTCCTTCACTCCGTTCCCCGACGGACGCTATCTCGTGATGGGACCCGATCGCGAGGAGACGCGCCGGGAAGTGGCGAAGTTTTCGCGGCGGGACGCCGACGCCCTTCCGCGCTACGAAGCGATGCTGGAGCGGATGGCCGCCTTGATCGAACCCACCTTGCTGATGACGCCTCCCAATCCATGGTCACGGTCGCCGAAGCACTTGCTTCCCCTGGCGAAGCTCGGTCTTCGCTTCCTCAAGCTGGGTGGCGACGGCGCGCAGGCCGTCGAGATCCTCACCGGCGCGGCGCGGCGGTTGCTCGATCGCTGGTTCGAATCCGACGAGCTCAAGGCCACCCTGGCCACCGACGCCATCATCGGAGCCAAGGCTTCGCCATCGATGCCCGGGACGGCCTATGTGCTCTTCCACCATGTCATGGGAGAGAGCAACGGCGCTCGCGGCATCTGGAGCTATGTCAGGGGCGGCATGGGCAGGATCAGTGAGGCCCTGGCCACGGCCGCCCGCGAGCATGGAGCCGAAATTCGCGTGAACGCGGAAGTGGCCAAGATCCTCGTGAACGATGGCCGGACCCGGGGGGTGGCCCTGGCCGATGGCACCGAGATCTCATCTGCCATCGTCGCGTCGGGCTGCGACTCCGCGGTGACGTTCCTCGAGCTCCTCGACGGCGACGCCTCGACTACTCGAGCGCGAGCCTCAAGATCAACGTTGCCCTCCGGGAGCTCCCGAGCTTTCGTGCCCTCCCCGGTACCCAGGCAGGTCCGCAGCATCGGGGAACGATCCACATCGCCCCGTCGATGGACTACCTCGAGGAGGCGTACGACGACGTGAAGTACGATCGCCCATCCCGAAGCCCGGTGATCGAGGTGACCATCCCCTCTGTGGTCGACCCCACCGTCGCGCCCAAAGGTCTCCACGTGATGTCCATGTTCACCCAGTACTTTCCCTACCATGTGCGAGAGGGCTCTCTCGAGGAAGCGAAGGAGGCGTATGCCGACCGCTGTTTCGAGATCATGACCGAGTACGCCCCGAACTTCCGGCGCTCGGTGATCGCACGCCAGGTGCTGGCTCCGCGGGACATCGAGCAGCGCTTCGGCCTCACGGGCGGCAACATCTTCCAGGGGGCGATGACGCTCGACCAGCTGTTCTTCCTGCGTCCCGTCTC
>Ga0306925_10003207_pt1 | contig 14393 bp, 8 predicted proteins | sample flu12Cox44000176_FD_203755 | JGI IMG/M metagenome (GOLD analysis project Ga0306925, IMG submission 203755) | Lab enrichment of tropical soil microbial communities from Luquillo Experimental Forest, Puerto Rico - flux8day.12C.oxic.44.000.176 (v2)... | ecosystem: Environmental > Terrestrial > Soil... | reverse complement strand
GCCACACCTCACCGCCCGGTTCATGCCGCAGGCAGTCCTCGCTCCACACCACCGGCACCGGCAGGGTCATTCATCCCCCTTGGCGGCTTCCGCGCAGGTTGCGGACGTTAGCATCACGGGATGCCGCACGTCACCGATCCTGGCACGCCCGCGCCGCCCGTCGCGCCCCGCTTCCTGCCCGGCGGCGCGCAGTCAGTCCTGCCCGCGGACCCGTATGCGTGGATGCGCGACCGCGACCTGCCCGCCATGCGCGACTATCTCGCGGCCGAGCGCGCCCACTATGACCAGCAGCTGGATGCCGGGCTGCACGAGGAACTGGCGGCGGAGCTGGTCGCGAGGGTCGCCCCGGCGGAGGACTCGGTGAGCTGGCGCCGGGACGGGCACACCTACTTCTCCAGGACGATCCCGGGGAAAGAGTTCGAGCAGTTCTGCCGGGCCGGCTCCGGCGGCGCGGAGGTGCTCCTTGACGTCAACCTGCTGCTCGACGACCCGGCCTGCAGCGGCGGCTATGTGGAGCTTGGCGTCCGCGAGGTCAGCCCGGACGGCCGGCTGCTCGCCTACTCGGTCGATTTCGACGGCGGCGAGATCTACCAGCTCCGGGTGCGCGACCTGGTCAGCGGCACCGACCTGGCGGACCGCATCGACGGCACCTACTACGAGCTGGCCTGGGCGGCCGACTCACGGTCGTTCTTCTACACCGTCCCCAATGCCCGGTACCGCCCGCACGAGGTATGGCGGCACGCGCTGGGAACCCCGGCCGGCCAGGACGTCCTGGTCTTCGGCGAGCGCGACGAGCGTTTCGAGCTGACCGTGCGGTCCACCCGCAGCCGGGCGTACGTGCTGATCGAGTCGGCATCGCGGGACACCACGGAGACACTCATCATCCCGGCGGCCGACCCCACCGCAGCGGCAGCCGTCCTGGAACCGAGAAGGGCCGGCGTCGAGTACCGCGCCGATCACGGCGACGGGCCGGACGGCGGGGAGTTCTACCTGGTCACCAACGACCAGGCAACGGAGTTCCGGCTGGTCCGGGCGCCAGCGCGAGCGCCGGGCAGCGCCGCCTGGACCGAGGTCATCGCCGGGTCGCCGGACACGCGCCTGGTGTCGGCCGGCGTGTTCGGGCGGTACCTGGTCGTGGAACAGCGCTACGGCGCCGCGACCCAGGTGCGCATCCTGGACCGCCACACCGGTGAGCAGCGGCTCGTCGAGGCCGGTGGCCCGGAGGTCTCGCTCGCCCTGGCGGCCAACGAGGACTACGGCGCCCCGGCCGTGACCGTGTGCACGCAGTCGCTCATCGACCCGCCTGCCTGGCATGACGTAGATCTGGCCAGCGGCCGCTGGGAGCTGCGCAAGCGGCGGGAGGTGCCGGGCCACGATCCGGCGCGGTACGTCACCGAGCGCATCACCGCGGCCACAGCGGACGGCGCGCGGATCCCGGTCACGATCGCTTACCGCCGCGGCGCCCGCCCGGACGGCACAGCGCCATGCCTGCTCTACGGCTACGGGGCTTACGAGTCATGCGACTGGCCGGAGTTCACCGTGTCGACGCCGAGCCTGCTGGACCGGGGTTTCGTGTACGCGATGGCGCATGTCCGCGGCGGCGGTGAGTGCGGCCGCGCCTGGTGGCTGGACGGGCGGCTGGACCACAAGCGCAACACGTTCACCGACTTCATCGCCGTCGCCGACATGCTGGCGGACCAGGGCTGGGCGGCGCCGGACCGGATCGTCTCGCGCGGGCTTTCCGCGGGCGGCCTGCTGCAGGGCGCGGTGTTCTCGATGGCGCCGCGGCGCTGGCGCGCGGTGGTGGCCGAGGTCCCGTTCGTGGACTGCGTGACCACGATGCTGGACCCGGACATCCCGCTCACCATCAACGAGTGGGACGAGTGGGGCGACCCCAGGGATCCGCGGATCCGCGCCTACATGGAATCCTACAGCCCGTACGACAACGTGCCCTCCGGGCCGCGCCCGGACCTGCTGGTCACCGGGAGCCTGCACGACCCCAGGGTGCTGATCCATGAGCCAGCCAAGTGGGTGGCCAGGCTCCGGGCCACCGACACCGCTGGCAGCCGGCTGTTGTTCCGCGCCGAACTGGGTGCCGGGGCACATGTGGGCCCGGCCGGACGTTACGACCGGCTGCGCTACGAGGCCGAGATCCTGGCGTTCATCGTGGACGCGATGACCTGAGGGATGTAACGGCGTCTTGGCCGTGCACGTTTATATCGTTGCACGATTTTCATTACCCGGACATGAGGATCCTCGGGACTCGCGGATCCCGGCATCTCGGTTCCCGGGGGCCTCCCAGCTTCGACGTGGCCTGCCTTCGGCTCTGCGTCTCCGTTCGCCATAAGTGACGACCGCCGCGAACGATGGGCAGACCTCTAGGGAGTCTCGATGAACGTGCGAAGAAAATGGCGACTTCTGGTACTGCCCGCGGCGGGCTCCATGGTGTGGGCGCTGTCCGCGGCACTGCCCGCCGCCCACGCGGCGGGCCCTGCAACGGCCACGGGAGCCCTGGTCTCGGTGGCGAGCCCGACGGATATCGCTCCACGGAACGGCCAGAACGAGCCGGCGCTGGCGGTCGACCCCGTCTCGCCGAACATCCTGGTTGCGGGCGGGAACGACCTGGTGGACACGCAGCCCTGCTCGGAGCAGGCGGCCACCACGGCCGGGGCTTGCTCGTTCCCGCTGGGAACCTACAACCTCGGGGTCGGCCTGATGGGGGTGTACTTCTCCTTCGACAGCGGCCATAGCTGGATCCAGCCCACCTATCACGGGCTGACCGCGGCGGGCTGCGACCCCACGGCCGAGCCGTGCACGCCCCAGCCGGGGCCGATCAATACGATCCCGAACTACTTCGAGAACGGCCTGCGATCCCGCAGCGACCCAGGCGTGGCCTTCGGCCCGGTGCCCAAGAACGGCACGTTCTCCTACGCCAACGGCACCCGGCTGTACTACTCCACGCTGGCCACGAACCTGACCGACACCAGGATCGAGCGAGGCGGCGTCAACTCCACCACCGCGATCACGGTCTCGCACATCGACAACCTGACGGCGGCCCGCGTGGCCGACCAGTCGAACTGGTCCAAGCCGTACTTCGTCCCGGCCAACATCGCCGCCACGGCGGGCCTGGACAAGGAGCAGGTCTGGGCGGACAATGCCGCCACCAGCCCATTCTTCGGCCGCGTGTACGTCTGCTACACCGATTTCCATAGCTTGAGCCGGGGCAACAACTTCGCCCAGTTCCCGATGATCGCCGTGTCCGCCGATGGTGGCGTGACGTGGAAGACGCACCGCGTCGCCCCGCCCACCACCGTCAGGGGCAATTTCCAAGGGTGCACGATTCGCACCGATAGCCAGGGGAACGTGTACGACTTCTTCACGCACTTCTCCAACACCTCGAACAACGGCGCGCAGACCATGGTGAAGTCGTCCAACGGCGGCACCACGTGGGGCCGGCCGGTCGATTTCATGCAGATGAACGCCTCCTGCTTCTTCTTCGACCCGGTCGCCGGGCGCTGCAACAGCGAGGGGCCCGCCGGTGCCAGGAACGACCTGATGGCGATGCCCAGCATCGACATCGCCAACGGCGCACCCACCGGTACGGATGCCACCAACGAGATCGTGGACGCATGGAGCGACGGCCGGAACGGCCCGAACAACGAGGTGTCCCTGCTGTCGTACTCGACGGACGGCGGCCAGACCTGGGCCGCGCCGCAAACGGTGTCCGCGCCGGGCGACCGGGCGCTCTACACCGCGCCGGGCATCGCCCCCGACGGGTCCCACGTGTACCTGGCCTACAACGCATTCACCACGCCGTTCGCCACCACGACGGGCACCCCGCGGCTGATACACGGGGTGCTGCGATCGGCGGCGATCGGCGCGGGCGGTGCACCGACCGGATGGACGACGGAGTTCGTCGGGTCCAGCGGCGACGCGCGGGGCACGGCCCAAGGCCGCATCCTCTATAACGAGTTCCTCGGCGACTACGTCTACGCCATCGGCGCCCGGACCTACGGAGCGGGCGTATGGACCGACGCCCCGAACACCGCCGACTGCCCGGCCATGGACGCCTGGCGGCAGGCGTCGTTCAACGCCGGCCATCGCGTGTTCCCGGCGCCCTGGCCGATAGGAGACTGCCCGGCCAACTGGGGCAACAGCGACATTTCGAGCGCAACGACCGCGCCGTAGCGGAAAGGCAGCACCTCGGGGGAGGGCGAAGGTCCTCCCCCGAGGCCTGTCACGGTCGGCCCCTTACCTGCGGTATCGACGCGGTGTAGTGTCGGTGCCGGGCAGATGACGAAACTTTCCCCTATCCGGGGGTCAGCGGCGGGCCTCAGGGGGCGCCGTCGCGAGTGTGGCGTGCTTGACCGGCTCACTGATGCTGTCAGCGCAGGCGAGAGCCGGGCATTGGTGATGCGGGGCGAGCCGGGCGTCGGCAAGACGGCGCTGCTGGACTATGTGGCCTGGCGAGCGGCGGATTTCCGGGTGGTACACGCCGCAGGCGTCCAGTCGGAGATGGAACTCGCCTTCGCTGGGCTGCATCAGGTCTGCGCGCCGATGCTGGACCGGCTCGAGCGCCTGCCGGTTCCGCAGCGTGAGGCGCTGGAGACCGCGTTCGGCCTCAGCCCTGGACCGGCGCCGGACCGTTTTCTGATCGGCCTGGCCGCCCTGGGCTTGCTGTCTGAGGTGGCCGCGGAACGGCCGCTGGTCTGCCTGGTGGACGACGTGCAGTGGTTTGACCAAGCCTCGGTGCAGGCGCTGGCGTTCGTAGCCCGCCGCCTGGTAGCCGAACCGGTGGGCTTGATCTTCGTGACCCGGGAGCCGAACGCGGACCTGGCGGGGGTAGCCGAACTGGTCGTCGAAGGCCTGCCGGAGGCGGACGCGCGCAAGCTGCTGGACTCGGTGCTGACCGGGCCGCTGGATGAGCGGGTCCGCGAGCAGATCCTCGCCGAGACGCACGGCAACCCGCTGGCACTGGTCGAGCTGGCGCGGGATTTGACGCCTGCGGAGCTGGCAGGTGGGTTCGGGCTCCCAGGCTCGGTATCGCTGTCGGGACGGATCGAGGAAAGCTTCGGACGGCGCGTCGCTGCTCTTCCGGCCCAGTCCCACCGGCTGGTCCTGCTTGCGGCGGCCGACCCAGTCGGCGACCCGTTGCTGATCTGGCGGGCGGCCGGGCGGCTGGGGATCCCGGTCCAGGCGGCGACCCCCCCGGCCGAGGCCGGCCTGGTGGAGTTCGGCGCACGGGTGGTGTTCCGGCACCCGCTGGTGCGGTCGGCGGCCTACCGGTCGGCGTCTCTCCAGGAGCGGCGGCAGGTGCACCGCGCTTTGGCCGAGGCTACCGACCCGGACTCCGATCCGGACCGCCGCGCCTGGCACCTGGCTCAGGCGGCGCCCGGGCCCGACGAGAGCGTCGCTGGGGAGCTTGAGCGGTCGGCTGGGCGGGCGCAGGCTCGCGGGGGTGTGGCCGCGGCGGCCGCGTTCCTCGAGCGCGCGGCAGCGCTGACGCCCGAGCCCGCTCGCTGGGCGCAGCGCTTGCTCGCGGCGGCGAGGGCCAAGCGTGACGCCGGCGCGCTGGACGCGGCGCTGGGGCTGCTGGCCTCGGTGGAGGCGGGCCCGCGTGACGAGCTGCGGGCCGCGGAGGTGGAACACCTGCGCGGGGGGATCGCGATGGAGCAACGGCGCAGCTGCGAGGCGGCCCGGTTGCTGCTCGACGCGGCCCAGCGGTTCGAGCCGCTTGACGCCGCGCTCGCGCGCGAGACTTACCTGGAAGCGCTCACCGCCGCGATATGGGTCGAGGACATCGATAGGCCAGGCGGAATGCGAGAGGCAGCCAAGGCCGCGCGTGCCGCGCCGCCCGGTCCCGACCCGCCGCGTCCTGTCGACGTCTTGCTCGACGCGTTCGCAATCCGGTTGACCGACGGGTACGCAGCGGCTGCCCCGGTGCTGATCCGGGCGCTGGAGCTGGTCCTGGTCGCGGGTGTCGGCGCCGACTGCGAAACCGCCCACTGGCTGTTGCTGGCCGGCGGGCGCGTCAGCCAGCTCGCCGCCGCCGAGCTTTGGGACGACGAAGCCTGGTTCGCTCTGCCCGTTAGCCAAGCGCGCGCCACCCGCGACACGGGCGCGCTGGTGCAGCTGCAGTTCGTGCTCAACTTCCTGGCCATGCCGCACGTGCTTGCCGGGGAGCTGAGCACGGCGGCGCAGCTGGTCGAGGAGGACCGCACGATCGCGGAAGCAACGGGGAACCCGCCGATTGCGTATACCGCTATGGCGCTGGCGGCCTGGCGCGGCCATGAGGCACCGGCCGCCGCGCTGATCGAGGCGACCGTTCAGGAGGCGACCGCACGCGGCCAAGGCCGGCTGGTCACCTTCGCCAACTACGCCCGCTCGGTGCTTGGCAACGGCCTGGGCCACCACGAGGCCGCCCGCGATGCCGCCCGGCGGGCGTTCGAACGCGATCCCCCGGGTTATGGGCCATTGATCGTGCCCGAGCTGGCCGAGGCGGCAGCCCGCACCGGTGACGTGGCGCTGGTCTGGGCCGCGCTGGAATGGATTTCTGAACGCACCCGGGTCAGGCCCACCGACTGGGCGCTGGGAATTGAGGCCAGGATCCGCGCTTTGCTCAGCGACGACGACGCGGACGGGTACTACCGCGAGTCGATCGAGCGGCTGAGCCGCACCCGGGTCCACGCCGAGCTCGCCCGCGGCCACCTGCTTTACGGCGAGTGGCTGCGCCGTCAGCGCCGGCGCACCGAAGCGCGGGGGCAATTGCGCACCGCGCACGAGATGCTCGACGCCATGGGCATTGAGGCGTTCGCCGAGCGGGCCCGCCGCGAGCTGCGCGCCACCGGCGAGAGCGCCGGCGAACGCACCCCGGACGCCAGCGCCACGCTGACCGCCCAGGAAGCCCAGGTCGCGCGTCTGGCCCGCGATGGCCTGTCGAATCCAGAGATTGGTACCAGGCTGTTCATCAGCGCTGCCACGGTCGCTTACCACCTGCGCAAGGTGTTTACCAAGCTCGACATCACGTCACGTACCCAACTCGGCCGCGTCCTGCCCAGCGACTTGGCTACGGTCCGGCAACGGTAGCCGACAAGCCCTAGGACCGTCCTGGCCAGCGTGCTACGAAGCCTCGGTCAGGGCTTGTCGTCCTGGCCTTCGGTGAGCAACGCCCGGCACACATCGTCGATGTCGACCACCCCGGCCAGGCCGTTGTCGCCTACGACGGGCAGGTGCTGGAAGTGGCTGCTTATCATGACCCCGGCTGCGTCGCGGATGCTTGTGGCCGGGGTAATGGCAGTGGGGCGGTTGGTCATCACGTCATGGATCCGGACCTCGTTGACGTCTTTCCCGTCCGCCACGGCGTGGGCGACGTCCGCTTCGGTGATGATGCCGATCAGCCGGTCGGTCAGCGCGTCGAGGACCATCAGAGCCCTGGTACCCGCGTGCTTCATCAGGTACGCGGCCGCGGCGACGTGATCGTACCGTTCTACGGTGGTCACCGGTGGCTGCATGATGTCCGCGACGGCGGTCGGCACCGGTGGTGACTGGGGGATCGTGATCTGTGACACGGCCCTGCTCCTTTCACGCGTCGCCGCCACGTTATGCGCCACGCTGGTGAATTTGGATAGCCGCACAGACTGACTATCAACGTGCAATCAACCGGCGCGTCACGGCTATCAACCCATACGGATGCGCCCTCGCACGCACCGAACATAGCGTGATCGTCAGGCCGAGATTAGATCGTGATACTCGCGAGAAGATGATCGCGAAAGGGCGCGTGCCCTTGCTGGGAGACCCCCGGTTCGGCGGCCATCACCGGTGAAAAACCGGCAGCGAGCAAAGACAACGGGAGAAATGTTGACCGAGGATCAGCTGGGCGCAGGCCAGCAGGCGATGGCGCCGGAAGGTGCGGAAGCGGCAGGTGGTAGCGCTGGCGGTGAGCGGGCGGCGATCGTGGTCGTTGGCCGTGACGCGGGCGATCGGGAGGCCCTGTCCAGGGAACTGTCCAAGCGCTACGGGGCGGACTACTCGATCGTGGACTGCGATAAGCCCGCAGAGCTTGGCACGCGAATGAGAGAGCTGACGGCGGCTGGCACGCCCGTCGCGCTAGTGATCGGCGGGGTCGGCGAGGCCGACCCCGATGGCATAGAGGTGCTGGCACAGGTCCGCGCCATCGATCCCACGACGTCGCGGGTGGCGGCGGTCCGCTGGGGTGAGTGGGACACCGCGCGGCCGATATTCGACGCGATCAGCATGGACAAGATCGACCACTGGGTGACGCGCCCGGTGCAAAATCCCGATGAGGACTTCCATCAGGCGATCACCCAGTTCCTTAGCGAGTGGAACAGCGAGCAACCAGGCAACTTCGAGGCGGTCCAGGTGATCGGCGAGCACTGGTCCGCGCGGTCCCAGGAGCTGCGCGACGCCTTTTCCCGCAATGGCATCCCGATCGGCTTCTACGACGCCGACTCCGACAGCGGGCGGCGGGTACTCGGCGAAAACCGGATGGAGTCGGCGGAATTGCCAGTGGTACTGATCCGCTTCGACGGACAACGGTCGGCTCTGGCCAACCCTTCGAATCTGGAGATCGCTGAGGCGTTCGGCCTGATGACACCGATCCCTGAGGAGGACATCTTCGACGTCGCGGTTATCGGGGCGGGGCCCGCAGGGCTGGCCGCCGCAGTCTACGCATCCTCCGAGGGCCTGCGGACGGTAGTCATCGAGCGGGAGGCCATCGGCGGCCAGGCCGGGACCAGCTCGATGATCCGCAACTATCCCGGATTCGCCCAGGGCGTCAGCGGGGCCAGGCTCGCGTTCGCGGCCTACCAGCAGGCCTGGTTCTTCGGCACCACGTTCGTTTTCGCGCGCCAGCCCGAAAGCCTGTCCCGCGAGGACGATCATTACCGGCTCCAGCTAACCGGCGGCGCTGCGCTGGCCTCCCGCACCGTGGTCATTACCACCGGCGCCACCTACCGGCAGCTCGGCGTCCCCGCGCTCGAAGACCTGCAGGGCCGCGGGGTTTTCTACGGCGCCGGGGTCAGCGAGGCACCTGCGATGCGCGGCCGGAAGGTCTTTGTCATTGGCGGCGGCAACTCGGCCGGGCAGGCCGCGATGCATCTGTCCAAGTGGGCCGAACAGGTGACGATCGTCGTGCGGGCACAATCGCTCGCCGACAGCATGTCGGACTATCTCATCCGCGAGATAGATGCCGCGCCGAACGTCGATGTGCTGTACGGCGCGCAGGTGGTCGACGGGGCTGGCACGGACCAGTTGGAGTCGCTGGTGCTGGAGGACAGGCAAACCGGCACCCGGCGGACCGTCCCGGCCGGCGGCCTGTTCATCCTCATCGGATCCCAGCCGCACACCGAATGGCTCGGCACGAGCGTGGCGCGCGATCAGTGGGGCTTCATCTTCACCGGGTCAGACCTGGCGGACGAGCCTGGGGTCAGCTGGCAAGCCGACCGGCCTCCGCTGGCACATGAGACCAGCTTGCCCGGCGTGTTCGCCGCTGGCGACGTTCGCCGGGGATCTGTCAAGCGAGTTGCCTCGGCTGTGGGCGAAGGGGCGGTGACCATCCCGGTCATCCATCGGTACCTGGAAGGCGTGCCGACGGCAACAGTGGGAGCACGGTAACCCGATGGCTGGAAACACCGTCCGGTATACCGAGCCGGATCCGCGAAAGCCGGCCGGTCGGCCGGCCCAAGCCGGGGCTGCTGGCAGCATCCGGCCGCTGGTGCCCGGAATGCGCTGGCTGTTGTACACGGCGGCGGTGCTTGTGCTGCTGGCTGGGTTCCAGCTGTTTGTGCTTACCGGCCGGACCGGCACGTTCTTCGCCTGGACGATCGCCAACCCGCTGGCCGCGGCCTTCCTTGGCGGCGGCTACTGGGCCAGCGTCTCGATCGAGGCTCTCGCCGGCCGTCAGGCGGTGTGGGCCAACGCCCGGATCGCCGTGCCCACGGTGTTTGTCTTCACCGTGCTCACCTTGGCCGCCACCCTGATGCACCTGAACCAGTTCCACCTCGGCAGTCAGTTCGCGGCCGGCACGAGGATCGTCACCTGGGGGTGGCTCGCGGTCTATGTGCTGGTCCCGGTCCTGATGCTGATCGTCCTGGTCGTCCAGGCCAGCACCCCGGGTGTGGACCCGCCACGGTCGGCCCCCCTGCCCAACTGGCTGCTGGCCACGCTGGCCATACAGGCGGTGGTCCTGCTTGGCTTCGGCGTAGCGCTGTTCGCGGCGCCCGGGCAGGCGGCATCGCTGTGGCCGTGGAAGCTGACCCCGCTGCTTGCCGAGGCGACCGGCGCCTGGCTGATCAGCCTGGGGGTGGCCGCTGGCCACTCGCTGCTGGAGCGGGACGCGCGCCGCCTGCGGCCCGCCGCGGTCGGGTCCATCCTGCTCGCCCTGCTGCAGGCCATCGCGCTCGCCCGCTACCCGCACCGGTTCGACTGGGGCTCGGCTCCCGGGACCATCTACCTGGTCTTCCTGGGCGCCATGCTGCTGACCGGCGCTGGTCTAGCCTCGCTGACCATTCGTAATGACAGGACGCGATGATCCCGGGTCACCATGCAGACCGATCGACCGTGGCAAAGCTGATTAGTAACACTGTGTAACGGGTCGCCGGTAACGCTGTGACCTTGACATTTATCGAATCTATGTTCGATATTGTCAGAATGGGAACGGGTATTTCGCAGGTCAGGCGGCTGGCGGGCGAGGGTAATTGTAACGGAGTGTCACCAACCGATGGCCCGCTACCGGGCTACGAGGCGCTGTTGGCTTCCGGGGCGCTGCCGGTGCTGCCGGCCCTGGGCGAACTGCTGCCGGGCGGGCTGGCCCGCGGTTCGGTGGTGGCGGCCGGGCGCTGGAGCCTGCTCTGCCTGGCCCTGGCGGCCGGTGCGTCGGTGGCCGGGGCCTGGTGCGCGGTGGCCGGGGTGCCACAACTCGGGGTGAGCGCGGCGGCTTGTGTGGGCCTGGATCCCGCCCGGATGCTGCTGGTCGCGGATCCGGGCACGGCCTGGCCGCAGGTGGTTGCCTCGCTGCTCGACGGCTGTGAACTTGTGCTGCTGCGCCCTCCCGGCCACGCGCCCGCCCAGGTGCGGCGGCGGCTGGAGGCCGTGCTGCGCCGCTGCGGTGGCGTGCTCGTGGTGGCCGGGGACTGGGACGGCGCACAGGCGCGGCTGCTCGTCACCCGCCAGGAATGGGCAGGGATCGAGGCCGGCCACGGGCGGCTGCGCGCCCGGCGGGTGCTGGTGGCGGCCGACGGCCGGGGCGCCGCGGCCCGGCCGCGGACGCAGTGGCTGTGGCTGCCGGCCCCCGATGGCTCGGTCGGCCTTGCGGACCAGGTGCTCTCGGAAATGCAGGACGCTGGGTGACCGCACACTGGACGGCAGCACACCGATGGCAGCGCACCTGACAGCGGCCGGGGTTCCGCCCGCCCGGGTGCTGGTGCTGTGGTGCCCGGAGTGGCCGGTGCCGCCGGACCCGGATGCCGCGCGCACCTTCGAGCAGGTGGTGTCCCTGGTCGAAGACCTCTGCCCGAAGGTGGAGGTGCTGTGGCCGGGTGCCTGCGCGATCGGCGCCCGCGGGCCAGCCAGGTACTTCGGCGGCGAAGAAGCCCTCGCCGGAAAGATCGTCGAGGCGGTCACCGGCGGCGGCTTCGCCTGCCAGGCCGGCATCGCCGATGGGCTGTTCGCCGCGCAACTCGCCGCCCGCGCCGCCACGCCGGTCACAGTGGTCCCCCCTGGGCAGGCGCGGGAATTCCTCGCCCCCTACCCGGTCAGCGTGCTGGACGGCGCGGACCTGGACGGCGAGGGGATGACCGAACTGCTGCCCCGGCTGGGCATCGTCACGCTGGGGGACCTCGCCCGGCTGCCCGCCAGTCAGGCGGTGAACAGGTTCGGTGTGGCGGGCGGCATCGCGCACCGGCTGGCCCGTGGCCTGGACCCCCGCCCCCTGGCGGCCCGCCCGCCCTCGGCCGATCTGTCGGTCAGCACCGAGTTCGATCCGCCGGCCCCGCTGGCCGAGCCCGTGGTGTTCGCCGCCAAGGCCCTCGCTGAGCGGATGCACGCCGGCCTTGCCGCCCGGGGCCTTGCCTGCGTATGCGTTCAGGTGCAGGCGATCAGCGAGGACGGGCAGGAACACGCGAGGCTGTGGCGGCACGACGGGCTGCTGTCCGCCTTGGCGGTGGCCGAACGGGTCCGCTGGCAACTGGCCGGCTGGCGCCCGGACGGCCCCCGGGACCCGGACGGCCCCGGGGACCCGGACGGCCCCAAGGACGAGGCAAACCTCGGGGGGATCGTCCTGCTCCGGCTGACCCCCGATCAAGTCGTCCGTGCCCACGGCCGCCAGCTGGGCCTGTGGGGTGACGCGGTCGTCAGCGACCGGGTCGCCCGCGCCGCCCTGCGGGTGCAGGCCATGCTCGGCCACGGTGCGGTCACGCGCCCGGTCCCGGCCGGCGGCCGCGGTCCCGCCGAGCAGGCGACGCTGGTCCCGTTCGGGGACGCTCGCGATCCGGAACGCCCGCCCGACCGGCCCTGGCCGGGACGGATCCCCGTACCGGTCCCGGCCACCGTGTGCCAGGACCCGCTGCCCGCCAGGGTCACCGACGCCGCCGGGGCCCCGGTGACGGTCACCGGCCGCGCCCGCCTCTCCGCTCCCCCTGCCCGGATGTCGGCCGGCGGCGGGCCGTGGCTGGCGATCACCGCCTGGGCCGGCCCCTGGCCCGTTGCCGAACGGTGGTGGCGGCCGCAGACCGCGCGCAGGCGGGCCAGGTTCCAGCTGGTCACCGAGGACGGGACCGCCTGGCTGGCCGCGGTCCAGGACGGCCACTGGCAGATCGAGGCCAGATATGACTGAGGCCACCCGCTGCCAGCCGACCATTGATGATCATGGTGTTTTGGCTGCTCCAGCGGCCAAAACGCCATGATCATCACGGATCTCGCCCGGCCTGGTGTGAGAGAGGCGGATCATGGGGTGGGATAACCCGCCGGTCCCGTGGCGGGAACTGCAGCGGCGGCTGTCCTGGGGCACGGGCGAGCCAGCGGAAGACGCCGAACCGGGCCGGCCGCCGCGCGGGGTCATCCACCTCCCCACCCCGGGACGCGGCCCGCCGTGGGCCGAGCTGCACTGCCACTCCTCATACAGCTTCCTCGACGGCGCCTCCAGCCCCGCCGAACTGGTGGCCGAGGCGGCCAGGCTCGGCCTCGAAGCCCTGGCCGTCACCGACCACAACGGCATGTACGGGGTACCCCAGTTCGCCCAGGCGGCCGCCAAGCTCACCGAGCAGACGGGCGTCAGGCTCGGCACGGTCTTCGGCGCGGAGCTGAGCGTGGGCGCCGGAATCGAACGGGCGGGTGCCCCGGACCCCGAGGGCGGGCATCTGCTCGTGCTCGCGCGGGATCCGGACGGGTACGGGCGGCTGTGCTGGTCCATCAGCGTCGCCCAGCTTGCCGGGGGCACGAAGGGCCGCCCCGTCTACGACATGGAGCAACTCGCCGGAAACCACGGCGGCCACTGGGTGATACTGACCGGCTGCCGCAAGGGCGCGGTCCGCGCGGCGCTCACCGCCCGGGGCCCCGGGGCGGCCCGTGAAGAACTCGGAAAGCTCCGCGACGCCTTCGGCCGCGACAACGTCGTGGTCGAGCTGGCCGGCCACGACCTGCCCGAGGACGACGAGCGCAACGATGCTCTCTACGAACTGGCCAAGGCCACCGGCACCACCGCGATCGCCACCGGCAACGTGCACTACGCCGCCCCCAAAGACGCCCGCCTCGCCGAGGCGCTGGCCGCCGTCCGGGCCCGGCGCAGTCTGGACGAGATGGACGGCTGGCTGGCCGCCTCCGGCGGGGCGTACCTGCGATCCGGCGCGGAGATGGCGCACCGGCTGTGCCGCTACCCCGGCGTCGTCGAAAACACCACAAGGCTGGCCCGCGACTGCGCGTTCGAGTTCGGCGTGATCGCGCCCAAGCTCCCCGAGTTCCCGGTCCCCGGCCGGCACACCGAGGGGACCTGGCTGCGCGAACTGGTCGCCAGGAAGGCCCTGCACCGCTACGGCCCGCGGCACGCCGAGCGGGTCAAGGGCGCCCACGCCCAGATCGCCCGCGAGCTCAAGGTGATCGAGGACCTGGGTTTCCCCGGCTACTTCCTGATCGTCTACGACATCGTCAGGTTCTGCGAGGAAGCGGGCATCCTGTGCCAGGGCCGCGGCTCGGCCGCGAACTCGGCCGTCTGCTACGCGCTGGGGATCACCAGCGTCGACCCCGTATTGCACAAATTGCTTTTCGAGCGGTTCCTCTCGGCGGGCCGGGACGGGCCGCCCGACATCGACCTGGACATCGAGCACCGCCGCCGCGAGGAGGTGATCCAGTACGTCTACGGCAAGTACGGCAGGGACAAGGCG
>Ga0306925_10003204_pt1 | contig 14399 bp, 21 predicted proteins | sample flu12Cox44000176_FD_203755 | JGI IMG/M metagenome (GOLD analysis project Ga0306925, IMG submission 203755) | Lab enrichment of tropical soil microbial communities from Luquillo Experimental Forest, Puerto Rico - flux8day.12C.oxic.44.000.176 (v2)... | ecosystem: Environmental > Terrestrial >... | reverse complement strand
TTCCGCAGATCACGACCGACACCAAGGGCCGGATCACCGGGGTGACGCTGGTCACGATCGCGGCTGGCGGTGGTCCGCCGAGCGGCCCGGCAGGCGGCGACCTCGCGGGCTCCTACCCGAACCCGACCCTCGTGCTCGTCGGGACCGCTGGCACCTACGGTGACGCGACCCACGTCCCGCAACTCACGACCGACACGAAGGGCCGGGTGACCGGCGTCACCTTGGTACCGATCGCCGCAGGTGGCGGTCCTCCGACCGGCTCGGCTGGCGGAGACCTCGCGGGCACGTATCCCAACCCGACGCTGGCGCTGATCGGCGCGGCGACGGGGCCGATCGGTGACGCCAGCCACGTCGCGACGACGACCATCGACGCCAAGGGGAGGGTGACGGCCCTCGCCTCGACGGCGATCGCGCTGGCGGCGAGCGGTGACGTCACCGGCACCCTCCCCGGCGCGTTGACGCTGGCGACGGTCAACGCTGCGCCCGGCGCCTACGGCTCGCCCGTTCTGGTTCCTGTGCTGACGATCGACGCGAAGGGCCGCGTCACGGCCTCCTCATCGGCCGCCGTGGCGACCAACGGGCTCTTGCAGATCGTGCAACTGAACGACGGCGCGGTGAGGACCTCGTCCTCCTTCGCTAGTGCCGTCGACCTCGGCGTCACGACGGCCCGGATCTATCAGTCCAGCCGGACCTACCGCGTCCGCTTCGTCTGCGCGGCGGTCTCGACCGCGTACACGACGGGCAACGGCTCGTGGGCGTGCCAGATCAGCCAGGACAACGGGACGGCGGCGGGGGGCACGTTCGTGGGTGCCTCCAACGTGAGCAACCTGGCGTTCGCCATGTTCGCCGAGTACGTCTTTGTGGGCGATGGGCTCTCCCACACCTTCGCGATCCGAGGCTGGGGCGGTGCGAACGTGAACTCGTGGAACATGCACGGCTGGAACTACCTGACCGTCGAAGACATCACGTACAACGCATGAGGGATGAGGTCATCACCACGCTGCGCAACCTGCTGGGCCAGACACGCGCACCGCAGAACAGCGAGGAGGCGCGGCTGACCTTGGCCTGTCACGAGGCCCTCGACGCCGAGGTCGCGAAGAACGAGAAGGCGGAGGAGAAGTGATCCACCAGCAGACGCACCCGGTGTTCGTGGAAGGCTGCGCGCCCTGCCGGTGGTCGACGGTCCTGGTCACGCCGTCGGCCACCGGCAGCGCTCACGCCTTAGAGCACAACGCCATCGAGCGCCAGAAGGCGGCGGACATGGAGGCGTACCCGAGGCTGCTCAGGAGCGGGATCCAGCCGATGCACGTGGGCGGGGCAGCCCGCATGGAGAGGGAGGCATCATCGAGATTCGAGATCGAGAGCGGCCAACTGCTGCGGAACGAGCGACTCGCCAAGCGGTGCGATCAGGTCCTGGCGGACCTACCCCCGGCGTGAGGTCGATCGCCGTCCAGTTCGTCCCGGTCCACTCGACCGGGTACGGCCGTATGGGCATCGAGATCGTCCGGGCGCTGAACGCCCAGGGGATCGAGACGCCCCAGGTCCGCGACGAGACGGCCCGGGTCCCGCCCGTGGCGCTCTTCATGCACGTCCCGGTGATGTGCAGGGGGTGGTGGAAGGGGCAGTACTCGGTGCTGATCTCCATGTTCGAGACGACCGAGCTCTCGCTCGAGTTCCAAGAGCTCTGCCCCGAGTTCGACATGATCGTCGTCCCCTGTGACGCCAACGTCGAGACGTACTCCAAGTACAACGACAACGTCGTCAAGGTGCCGTTGGGCGTGGACCCTGAGCTCTGGCACTTCCAGGAGCGCAAGCGGGGCCGGTTCACCTACCTGACGGTGGGCGCGGGGTACAACCGCAAGAACTTCCCCGAGATCATCCGGGCGTTCAAGATCGTCCGCGACCAGCTCGACGCTGGCGGGTTCCCCAAGCCCCAGCTCATCATCAAGTCCCCGCCCGAGCTCGCTCTCTACGAGCCGCTGACCGAGGACCCCGACGTCATCATCCTCTCGGAGTGGCTGAACGAGGAGGACGAGCGCGGTCTCTACGAGGACGCCCACTGCTACGTGGCGGCCACCAAGGGCGAGGGGTGGGGGATGTGCCCGCACCAGGCCATCGCCCAGGGGTTGCCGACGATCCTCACCGACGCCGCCGGACACCACGAGTTCAGCCAGTGGGGCATCCCGCTCCGGTGGCACTACGAGGAGGCGAACTACGACACCTGGGCGGGCGCGGGCGTGATCGACCAGCACCTCTCCAACGGGAAGTGGTGGGTGCCGGACTTCGATGACCTCGTCCGCCGGATGCTCGACGTCTACTACCACTACGACCAGTGCCGGGCGGAGGCCAAGCGCAACGCGCAGCGGATCGCTCACTTGACCTGGGCGCACACGGCGCAGGTCCTGGTCGAGCAGCTCGAGCGGCACGTCGATCTCGCAGACTCGATCGACCGTGAGGACTGGGTCGAGTTCGACCGGCAGCTCTTCCCGATCCGGGTCGTCGAGCCGTGGCACCTCACCACCGGCCTCGACGATTACGTGATGCTGCCCGGCCAGACGTACTACGAGCCGTCGAACATCCGGCGGCTGGCGATGGAGCAGCGCGTGCTGCACCCGGACTGTCTGACCGATCGCGAGATGGTGCCCGAGTCGGACGACGTGGCGTACCGTGCGAAGACGCTGATCTGTCCGACGTGCAAGCGTCCGTTCCCCCAGATCGAACCAGTCGTTTCGTAGGCTTGCGTCGTGTCGATCAGCACCTTCGGCGGCGTCAGCGGTCAGGGACTCCTCGGCGGGTACGCGATCGGCGGCGTCACCGGGTCGTCGTTCGGCGACATGGTCGAGCGCACCTACCGACACCTGATGTCGAACCAGCGCGAGGTGGTCGCCAAGCTCAACCCGGCGTACGTCCAGGGCACCGGGCAGATGACGCTCATCTCCCCGGGCGTGAACACGATCGGCCCAGGGTCCCTCCTCGCCGTGGAGTGGTCGGTGTACCGGGTCGACCAGTGGACGCCGAACCCCTCGAGCACCGGGGGCACGGCGGCGGTGACCGTGGTGCAAGGCTCGACCGACCTCGTGCACCCGGTGAACAGCGACGTCTACGTCAACCCGAAGTACACCCGGTGGGACATCGCGGTCTCGATCAACGACGCGCTGAACTCGCTGTCGTCACCGTCGAACGGGCTGTTCGCCGTCGGCACCACGACGATCACGTACAACCCGGTGTTCATGGGGTACGACCTGGCGGCGGTGCCGGCGAACTTCAACGGCGTGATCGAGCTGACCTACGACATCGCCCCGCCGTCCCACAACTTCCCGACGATCCGGCGGTTCAAGATCGTCCGTGGGATCAGCAACGCCAAGTTCCCGTCGGGCCGCGGCATCATCCTCTACGAGTCCGCGTGGCCGGGGCTGAACATCAACTTCACGTACTCGTACCCCTTCGCCCCGCTGCTGAACCCGAACGACGACGCGGTGGTGGTCTCTGGGCTGCCCGCCACCGCCATCGACATCCCCGGGATGCAGGCGGAGGTGGACCTGACCATCGCCCGTGAGATCAAGCGGAACTTCATCGAGGCCCAGCCCGACCCCCGCAAGGCCCAGGACGTGGTCTCGGGCGGGATGCTGAACGCGACGAACAAGCTCGAGATGCGGCTCGAGCAGCGGATCAGCGAGGAGGCCGACCGGCTCGCCATCATGTGGCCGTCCAGGCGGCCGGTGTGACCTTCGGGATCGCCCGGCGCTTCAACGCCAAGGGCTACACCCCCAACCGGTTGGAGTTCGGGTTCTGGGGGGCACAGTCCTTCGCGGTGCAGCGCCCGCTGGCCGGTCCCTTCTCGGTCTCGCTCGCGGGCGTTGACTACTCGATCGACACGAGCTTCGAGCCGTACCGCCGTGAGGCGTTCCGGCACCGCTCGATCCCAGCCATGCGCGAGTCGCTCAACTTCGACAACGTCCCGGGGCAGGGGGTGGTGAACACCGGGGGGTTGTGGCCCCGCGCCCAGACGGACTGGACGCTGGGCGCGGGGCAGCTCTTCTTGGACCACCACAAGGCGGTCGCCGACCGCTTCTACCAGTCCAAGGGGGTCAACACCTGGACCGAGGACGAGCTGTTCCTGCTGCAGGACACGACCCCGACGCCCTACTTCACGATGCAGGGGGCAATCAAGCAGTGGGTGAAGCCCGTGCAGGTCGGCCGGTACCAGTACTTCGTCGAGCTCGACCACGTGGTCTTCATCGACACGACGAACCTGGGGGCGGGGCTGCAGACGGTGACGGGGCTGCCGGCGCCCGCCGCGGGCCACTACTACACCGACATCACCCACAACGGGGAGTTCGTGTTCGTCGCGTGTGGGACCCAGGGGATCTGGTACGTCAGGGTCGGGAGCACCGGCCCGGCCACGCAGTACGTCTCACAGACCGCGGGTGCGACCACCGGCCAGCCGGGGTTCACGATCACCGGGGTGGCGTGGGTGGCCGACGCGCTGTGGGCCTCGGGCCAGCAGTACCTCTACGTCTTCGGCTCGACGACGACGGTGCCCTCGACCAACCCGTCGCTGCTCAACACGACCACGGGGCTGGCGACCAAGCCCAACCCGGGCTACGGCGCGGGGAACACGCCCACGGCCACGATCGGCGCGATCGTCCCGGCGTACCAGCAGATCGCTCAGGTGGTGGGTGCGAACTGGGTCTGGACGAACATCGTCGAGGGCAACTCCCAGATCTACGTCGGCGGGTACAACGACCTCGGCAACGGGGTGAGGACCGACGGCTCGGTCTACCGGATCAGCCAGATCATCAACCAGAACGTCTCGTCCACCACCGGGATCACGACGACGACCACGACCTACGCCGCGCCGGCGAAGTCGCTGCAGCTCACCCCCGGCGAGTACCCGGTCTGCCTCTTCAGTTACCTGAACTTCATCTTCATCGGGACGAACCTGGGTGTCCGGATGGCCGAGACGCTCAACGTCTACGACCCGACCGCCACGGGTACCGGTGACCTGAAGTCGGGAGCCTTGATCCCGAACATCCTGCAGCCGGTGAAGTTCCCGGTGACCTCGTTCACCGCCCAGGGGCGGTGGGTCTGGTTCGTCTGGGGCAACTACGACTCGACCTCGTCGGGGATCGGCCGGATGGACGTGTCCCAGTTCATCGACGACCTCGCCCCGGCGTACGCGAGCGACCTGATGGTGAAGAACGTCCAGCTCTCGGCGATGTACACGCCCTCACCGGGTGCGAGCTCGGGCTGCTTCCTGATGTGGGACGCCGTGCAGAACGCCCCGATGATCGCCATTGCCAACCCGGCCACGGGGGTGGCGGGGTGCTACTCCCAGGACCCGAACAACTTGGTGGCGTCCGGCACGATGAACGTCGGGTGGCTGGGCTACGACGTGCCGGACTTCAAGGTGGTGGTCAGTGTCCAGGCGTTCCTCATGCGGGACGTGGGCGGGGTCAACTTCCTGATGTCGACCGACCTCGGCAACGGGCAGTTCACCCCCTACAACACGATCTGCCAGCAGACCGCGGCTGCCAACACGCTCGGGTCCCTCTACTGGTTGCCCACCCCCATCCGAGGGCTGAAGTTCGACCTCGTCCTGCAACTCGTGCGGGACACGACGAACACGAACCAAGGCCCGATCCTCGATGGGTGGCTGATGAAGGCGTTTCCCGCGGTCACGTCCGAGACGACCATCACCCCGGTGCTGTCGCTGTTCCGGTCGACCTCGATCCTCGATCAAGCGGTGTACTACGAGCCGTACTTCGAGTACTTCCGGCTCGATCAGCTTCGGCGCAGCCAGTCGATCGTCACGTACCAGGAAGGACCTCTGTCCGCCCTCGTCCTGATCCGGGGCATCGACTGGCTGCCCGAGAAGCTCCAAGACCCCGAGAACAAGGGGTACAACTCTGTGGCGGTGGTGTCGCTCGAGACCCTCAACGGCTTCACCTACACCCCGATCCCCACCCACTCCTAGGGGGCGCCATGCCCGAGCCACTGTTCGTCGCGAGGTCCTACGGCGAGAACCCGGGAGCCACCGACCTCGCGGTCGCCATCCTGGGAGCGACCGACATGAGCTTCACGGTGGGCAACGCCGCGAGCTGGCTCGAGTCCCACGGCGCCAACGTCGGCCAGCCGCTCGGGACCTCCGGTCCGTTCACGGTCGTGGTGGACGCCGGGATGCTCACCGAGGAGCACATTCTCTGCTCGGGGGTCAACACCTCGACCGGGGTGGTCACCGTCTACAACGTCGGCGGGTGGAACGGCCGGGGCTACGGGGGCGCTGCCCAGGCCCACGGGACCGCCGCTGGCCTCGGCCTCGTCTACCCCATCTGGTCCTCGCCGGACTCCTACGAGGCCAACTGGGCGGCGTTCCAGACCGTCGGGCGGGTCACCACCAAGGGCGACGTGCTCGGGGCCACCGGCCTCAACGCCTTCGGCCGGGTTCCCGTCGGCCCCCTCGGCACGGTGCTCACCTCTGCGCCCGCCCAGCCCACCGGCCTCGCCTTCGCCCCACCCGGCCTCACTCCCACCCCCCAGGGCGCCAACTACGCGGCGCAGAACAACGACATGGTGCTCGCCACCGCCGCGCTGACCGTGAACCTCCCCGCCCCTGCCACGGGCCTCGTCGTGGGCGTGAAGGCGAACTACGTGGCGACCCACGCCGCCCCCGTGACGATCACGACGCCCTCGGGCGCGATCACCGGGCCGGGCGTTGGCTCTCCCGGGTTCACCGGCCTGGCCTCCATCCTCCTCGGGGCGCCGCAAGCCTTCGTCGTGCTCGTCGCGGGGACGGTCAACTGGCACGTCGTCGCGGGCCAGGCGGACAGCGGGTGGACCGCGCTCGCGCCGCTCGGGACCGGGTGGACGGCGGACTCGGTGAACCCGGTGATGTACCGCCTGGTGGGGAGCCGCGTGACCCTGCGGGGCGGGGCGACCTTCGCCGCGGGCCAGGCCGCGATAATGGCGACCCTCCCGGCCGGGTACCGCCCGTCCAACAACGGGAACTGGAACGCCCTGACGTTGGAGACCCAGGCCGCAGCCACGTACTCGGTCCTGGTGCAGGTCGCCCCGGCGACCGACCCCGTCCAGCCCGGGGCGATGACCGTGAGCGTGAGCGTCGCGGGCGGCACCCCGCGGGAGGTCTGGTTCGACGACCTGTCGTTCGCCGTGGACTAGGGAGGTGAGATGAAGCCCAACCACATGCTGCTGATCGCAGCCCTCGCGTGCTTCGGGATCGCCATGGGCGCCGACGCCGCCTCGACGACGGTCCTCGGTGCCGACGCGAACCTCTGGGACTCCGCTGGCCTCGCGGCGATCGTGCTCCACTGGCTCTGGCCGGTGGCGGCGGTCGCGTGACGCCCGTCGAGAAGGTCCCGGGCGGGTACCGGTACGGCAAGACCGGCAAGGTCTACAAGAACCCCAAGCAGGCGTACGCCCAGGGCGCGGCCATCGAGCACGCCCAGGCTCGGCGCGGGAAGACCCCGGACAGCTCCGTCGCCAAACGGCGACAGTCCCCGCGCCGGCGGAGTTAGCGGGTTACGCTCCGGCCGATGACCACTGCCCCAGAACCCGAACCCCAAGAGCCAGAGCCTGTGGACGAGCCACAAGACGAGCCTGTCCACGAGGGCGCCGAGGGACCCGGCCCTGAGTGACGCTTGAGCGCGTCTTTCTGCCGTCGCCGAATTACTCGAGCCGCGGCGGGGCGATCCCGAGACTCGTGGTCGTGCACACGGCCCAGGGAGCGGCGACGTTCCAGGAGTTGGGCGCGTTCTTCCAGAACCCCTCGAGCGGGGTCTCCTCCCACGTCGGGATCGACGACACCGTCGACACGATCGGGGAGTACGTCGAGTGCGACATGAAGGCGTGGACCGCCGCGAACGCCAACCCCATCGCCGTCCAGGCCGAGTTGTGCGCGTGGGCGGAGTGGTCCCCCGCGGAGTGGGACCGGCACCCCTCGATGCTCGCGAACACCGCCCAGTGGATCGCCGAGGAGGCCGACCACTGGAACATCCCGATCCGCAAGCTCACTCCTGCCCAGGCTCAGGGTGGGGAGCGGGGGGTCTGCGGGCACGTGGATCTCGGGGAGTGGGGCGGGAGCCACTGGGACCCAGGTCCCAACTTCCCGTGGGATCGGGTCCTACAGATGGCCGTGGGCGGCTCCGCCCCACCAGAGGAGGTCTTTGAGTTGGCAGCACTCCTGCAGTACGTGGACAAGCGGGGGGTCCAGACCTACGCCGGGATCGGCAAGGACGGGCACCTCTACGAGTACCGGGCGGACAGCCACATCGCCGGCACCCCCGCCCAGCGGGACAACAAGACGTGGTCGGCGTACGACCTGACAGCCGGAGCGGCCGGTCCGGCTGCTGGCAAGCCGCTCGCGACCTGACCTAGGGTCGTGTCATGGGGGGCATCATGCGTATCACGGTGCTCGTCCTGGGCTCCGTGGCCCTCATCGTGGGCGCCCTGTTCTTCGCCGCCTTCATGGATCAGCCCGTGAGCACCGGGTCGTCGGCCGAGTGAGCGAGATCGAGACCTGGGCGCTCTACGTCCAGCCCGAGCACGCCCCGCTCTGTTCGTACCACCCTGACCGGAACGCCCAGGCCGTCGCCTACCGCTACCGGCGCTGGCCGGGCCGCGCCCGAGGGATCACCCGGTCGTACTGCGAGGCGTGCCTGCGCGAGGCGGGCCACGCCGACCTCTTGGAGCCGCCTGTGACCTGAACCGAAACGCACGACCAACCCGGGAGGGGAACTAAGTGAGGATCGTCAAGGTCACAGCGACCATCGCAATCATCTGTGCGTCGGCCACGATCGGCGCGCTCAAGCAAATCGAGGCGATCGCCTCGATTGCTCCCCACACGACGGCCACGCAGCGAGCTCACCACAGCCGCGCGGTCTGGGTCGCCGAACGGCGACACGCAGCGGCGCTCCGGCGGACCGAGGCGACGCTAAGGCGTCGAGCCATCGAGGTCGGGGAGTGGACCCACATCGCCGTGTGCGAGGAAGGCGGGTGGATCGGGTACGCCGGTCCGGCGTTCCCTGACAGCCTCGGGATCACGGCCAGCAACTGGTGGAGCGACGGCGGGGGCAGCGACCTCCGGCCGTTCGTCCAGGCCAAGGTGGCGGAGCGGATCATGGACCCGGCCCCGGCGAGCTGCCCTTGGTAGGGCCGAGAGAAAGGGGCCGGTCGCCCGGCCCCCCTCTCCCGCTCTGCTTCTTTCAGACTGACGACCGAGCCAACTGACGCTCCGTGCGGGCGCGGACGATGCCGTCCCGCTCGGCCTGGTCGCGCTCTAGGCGTCGCTCAAGCACGGCGAGGCGCGTAGCCTCCCTGACCTCAAGCTCGATGGCCGCCCGCTCCTGCTGCATCAGACGACACGCTTGGACCCGGTCCGGCGTCGGGTACATGCCCGCCGCCGTCTCGGCGCGTGTGGCAAGGTCACGGATGCGACGCCGCTCGTGCATGAGGGCAACCCCCGGCAAGAGCGTCTGGGCGTGGTAGGCGCCCTCCTGTCGCTCGATGACGACTCCGCCTGACCGCAGGCGCTGCAAGGCGAGCTGAACGACCGACTTCGTCGACCGATGGTCGGCGGCGGCCAGGGCTGCCTGCAGCTCTGCGGTCGTGGCGGGCAGGCTCGACAGGATGACCCCGTCGATCCCGTGCAACTCGTCGATGACACGCTGCTGCATTGCTGTATCACCTCCTCTCAACTGATCCGTAGGAACTCCTCGATCTCGGGCACGACACCGCCGCGCAGCCACGAGCGGATCCACTCGAGGTTCCGCTCGCACCGCTCGACGCAGCTCCGCAGCGCCTCGAGGTGCTTCGGGGACAGGTCGTCGTGCGACATGGCGCTGAGAGCCTTGGTGAGGCGGGCCAGGTTGTCGCCAGCCCGGACCTCAAAGTCGAGCAGGTCAGGCGCAGGCCGCGTTCGGGCGTGGTGCTGGGCCTCGGGCTTCTGGTGCTTCGGCTTGACCGCGATCTCGCGGACCGAGGAAACGGTGATGACGCGCTTGCCCTGACGCTCCGCGGCGACCTTGGCCTCGGCCAGCACCTTGGTCGGGTCCTTGGCGGTGGCCGCGGACTCGTGGGCCGAGAACGACGCTGTCGCGACGCGCTCGCCCTTGGGATACGTGGTCGCCATGCGGCGGTAACGCAGGAGCGTCGTCAGCGAGACGCCGAGCTCGTCCGCCAACTCCTGCATGACAGCCAATGTTCCAACGTTGGAATATTGCGGATGTCCCGCTGCCTCCGTAGGGCCGTACTCCTCGACCAGCACGTCGCCGATGGCCCATTGCACCTTCTTCTCCTCGGCGAACAGGCGCCGAAGCTCTGCAACCAACTGTCTGTGCTCCACTGCTGTATCCTCCTAACCGGCCCGTCCCGCGACGGGCGGGTGTTCCTAGAGCCGCCCGCTCGGTTGCGGGGCGGGTCTTGAGTGTTTAGCACGGAGTTGACAAACCGAATCGCTTGGGGCTTAGTGCGCTAAGTAGATACCCCGGGGGGGTATAGCCCGGTGGTATACTTGACACACCTACACGCGCATAGACGAGCGCAGACGAGGCCAGACGCCAACTACCCGGCCGGGGTCTGGCGGGGGATACGAACCCCAGGGGTGGGGAGCGTTAGGGGCCGCCCCACCCCTCCACGTGCGGAGTCTCGGTCACGTGGGCGGCTGCGCCATCGCCGCTACGACCAAAGCCCGGCCGGGCAGGGCGGGCAGCGTAGCACCCCGCACCGTGCGCCACGCTATGCTGGCCCGAGGATGCCCCAGAAACGGAGAGCTCGTGCCGCAGGCACCGATTCTTGACACGATCGCCCAGGTCCGGCCCGACCTGATCCAGCACATCCGCCAGATGCACGAAGCCCACGAGAGTCCCGGTGCGATCAGCCGGTACCTCATCGGCCAGGGTGTCGCGGTCTCCGACGAGGCTGTGCGACGGTGGCTGCACCGCGACATCGAGGAGAGGGCCGCTGCCACCGCTGACTGACCGCCAGGACGCCCTAGAGCGCCACCGGTACCGAGCCGAGCCGGGCGGGGAGATCCTTCCGGGCGTCACCTCGGTCGTCGAGGTGGCGACCGACAAAGGGGGCATGGTCTACGCCGCCGCCGAGCTGGCCGCCCAGGCCCTCATCGCCAAGCCTCAGCGCCGCAAGCTCTGGATCGCCGAGGAGCGCGAGTACCTGCTGGCGACCAAGGGCGGCCCCAAGGCGTGGCGCCAGGGCAAGTGGGATCTCGGGCGCTCCGGCTCCGACGACGAGGTCCTGATCCACTGGGCGCGCAGGCGCCACGCCGACGAGTGGCGCGCGAAGCGCGAGCTGGGTGAGCGGGTCCACGAGATCGCTGCGGAGTGGGCCGCTGGCCGGTCCGCCGACGTCGGTCCCGACGAGGAGGGGTACATCGACGCGCTTGAGAAGTTCTGGCGCGTCTACATGCCCGAGACCGACCGCGCCGAGTTCGTGATCGTCAACCCGTTCCAGTTCTACGGGGGCCGTCCCGACTGGTACGGGACGATCTGTTTCGACCCGATCGACAACGTCCGGACCCACGTGCTGTTGGACTTCAAGACCGGGAAGGTCAGGCGCTGGGAGCTCGCCCTTCAGTGTGCGGCGTACCTCCACGGGTATCCGGTGACCTTCGCGCCGGACGGCTCGGTCATCCCGATCACGCGCTCCATGGAGCGGCTGGCCGCTGACGAGGCGATGGGGGTGTACCTCCACGGTGACGGGACCTACGAGGTCGTCGACCCGTTCCAGTTCATCCCGCTGAAGTCGGCGTTCGACCAGTTCTGCAACGCGCTCGACCTGTACATCGCCCGGCGGGACCACGAGCAGGCCGAGAAGGCCCCGAGGGAGGACCCCGATGACAGTTGAGCCAGTGGAGACGACCGCGATCGAGCGGTACGACCCCGAGAAGATCGCGCTCATCAAGCGCACGATCGCCAAGGGCGCGTCCGACGACGAGCTCGCCCTCTTCGTCGAGGTCTGCGAGCGCACGGGGCTGAACCCGTTCGCCCGGCAGGTCTACGCGATCAAGCGGTGGGACGGCTCGCTGAAGCGCGAGGTCATGGGCATCCAGATCTCGATTGACGGCGCGCGCCTCGTCGCCCAGCGGTCCGGTCGGTACGTCGGGCAGACCCCGATCGAGTGGTGCGGCGACGACAAGGTCTGGACGGACGTCTGGCTCGAGCCAAACCCTCCCCGGGCTGCGAGGGCTGGCGTCTACATGGTCGGGGCGCCTGAACCGATCTGGGCCGTCGCGACGTGGGACGCCTACTGCCAGCGCAAGGCTGACGGGAGTCCCACGCGGATGTGGTCACCCGTCGGCTTCGGCCCCCACATGCTCGGGAAGTGCGCCGAGATGCTCGCACTCCGGAAGGCCTTCCCGATGGAGCTCTCGGGCCTCTACTCCGCAGAGGAGATGGCCCAGTCCGAGGAGTCGCGGTCGCCCGCAGCACCAGGGCGGCGGCCACAGCAGTCGGCCGGGGGTCGGCGGAGGCGTCCTCCCGCGCAACGGGAGCCCCCGGCCGACACCACGCCTGACGAGCTGACCGACGAGGACCGCGGAACGCTCAGGACCGCCATCGACGCCCTCCAATCCCCGGCTCGGCACCGGGTGAAGGACGCGTGGATGCGGACGGGGCTGCCCCCGCTGCAGGCATTGAGGACCCGCGAGCAGTGGGCACAGGCGGCCGACCTCGTGATCGAGGCCGGTGGGACCATCGAGGACCACACGCGCGATCCTGGGCCATCTGAGGGGGACGTGATCGAGGCCGAGGCCGTCGAGGAAGACGAGGACGACGTCTACGTGGCCGAGCAGGGGTTCGTGAACCGCCACACGGGCGAGATCCACGAGGGCGGTGAACCCTTCACCGACGATCCCGCGTGAGCGCCGACGACGCCGCCACCTACGGGGTGGTGCTCACCGTGCCCATCAAGCCCTGGGGGATCAACCAGGAGCGCCAGGCGTCGCGCTGGACGCGGGCGGGGCTGACCCGTGACGCGAGGAACGCCGCGTACCTCGTCGCCAGGGCTGCGCTGGGCGCCATCGAGGCCCCCGCGTACGACCGGGTGGGGATCGTCGTCTGCCCCTTCGTCTCGACCGGCCACCGCGGTCCGCTGCTCGACCTCGGGAACTGCTACCCGGCCGCCAAGGCGTGCATCGACGGGTTCGTCCAGGCCAAGTTGATCCGCGACGACACCGACCGACACCTGGGGCTGCTCACCTTCAAGCCGACCGCCCGCCAGGGGACCGACCGGATGGTGTTCCTGGTGACCGACCTCGCCGAGGTGGACGAGATCGTGGCTGCCTGGGAGGAGCCATGACGCAGTTCTGCCAGAAGTGCAATGAGCCGGTGCACACTCGGACCAATAAGTCCGGCACGAAGTGGGTCCATGCTCAGGGTTACTTGGCGCGCAGCGGCGGTCGTCCACACAGGCCTGTGCTCGACGAGGAGGAGTATGGCGACGAGTAGACGGCTGCTGGCCTTGGCGGTGATCGTCGCGGTGCTGATCGCGCTCGACCCCTGGGGGCACGCTCCCCGGCACCTCGCCCACCCGCCGATCACGTCGACCGGCATGCGTCCGGTCGGTCCGGTGGGCGCCTACGGCCCGATCCCGTGACCGACCCGTTCGTCGCCTGCGGGGCGACCTACGTGATGACCTCGAGTTGGACGCTCCGTTGCCGGATGGCGACGGGGCACGTGGACATGCGCCTGCGCCACGTCTGCGGGCTGTGGGAGTGGCGCGACGGCGGAAGGGTCCGGCGGATCCGGCTGTGAGCGAGCGTCAGATCCGCGTCACGATCCTCTTCCTCGCCGGGGTGCTGGCCGGGCTCCTGCTTGGCTGGAGCCTGGCGAGGTGACTGTCGAGAGGGAGTTGGGGCATTTGCGAAGTGCCCCCCGCCCCCCCTCTGACCAGGCTCTCCCCGCATGATGTGGCGTAACAGGAGGTAGAATCGCCGAATGTCGATCCCATCGTCTAGGTACGAGCGTGGAGTGCTGCCGACCGAGGAGGACCTGGATCTGATCTCACACCTGGCTGGGATCTCCGTCGCCCTTTGGCGACAGGGCGAGCGCGAGGGGATCGAGCGGATCTACGAGTACGTGCTGGAGCGGTGGGGCGTCGTCGCGCTTGGGGGATTGCTCGCCTCGACCGTCGCGACCTGTGAGTCGGGATGGGACGGCGTCGCCGTCAACGGCCCACTAGAGGGGGTCAGGGACCGCGTCCAGGCGTTCCTTCGGGCGGCGCTGGCCGGGGATATGTTCGGCTCGAACGCGGCGTGGAACGCGATCTGGGATGCCGACGACGGACGCGAGGCGGTCGGCCTCGCGGCCGAGTTGGCGCTGATCGTCGCGACCGGGATCCGCCAGTCGCCGAGCGGCGACCCCCGGCTC